>Ga0326761_1000057_pt1 | contig 26403 bp, 32 predicted proteins | sample GCREP_P_FD_207739 | JGI IMG/M metagenome (GOLD analysis project Ga0326761, IMG submission 207739) | Hot spring water microbial communities from Geyser Creek Basin, Yellowstone National Park, WY, United States - GCR.EP_P | ecosystem: Environmental > Aquatic > Thermal springs > Unclassified... | reverse complement strand
CGGGAGACGCTTTTTTATTTCTTTGAGAAGTTCTTCCGGGAGAAAAAGAACGTTTCACAGAAGGAGTGGTGGAAATTGTGGGGATTTCGCAGAGTAATACTCAATTTCTCACTTGGAGAATACAGAGGGCGGATAGTAGATAGCTTCATAGAACGCATATCGTATGTGCTTGAAGGAGAGGATTTTGAAAGACCAAAAAACATTGCAAAAGGTTTGCTTGTGTGGTTAGATGAACACAAGGCAAGAAGCTGGGGGTGGAGTTTAAGGTCAATTCTGGGAGAGGTGTTGAACGGGCTATACGAATGGGACTACTTGACCGCTGAGGAAAGGGAGGAAATGGCGAATGCTATTTATGAGAGGCTGAAAGAGTTGGCAGAAAAGGAAGAAAAATGGGCAGGGCTTAGTCCAGAGGAGTGGCTTGAACTTCTAAGGAAAAGACTAATTGAGGAAAAGAAAATAAGAGATACGGAGGACTGGATACAGGATTTATGGAAAAACTGGTTGAGATATTACATTGCTAGGTTAGAACCTCACGAGATTTTAGATATTGTGTTCAAAGGAAAAGCAGATTGGGACTGGATGCCAAGGAAAGAAAGAAAGGAATTGGCGGAAGAGGTGATGTCTCTCATAAAAGAAAGGCTGGAAGAGACGCTGAAAGAGTAGCTTCACATATCCTGAAGGAGGTGGTGCTATGAAGGAGAGAATTCATCAGATTATTCGGCAGATTTGTGAAGAGAGAGGTATTGCGGCGAGGGGCAACTGGATTGTGTGGAGTAGAAGAATAGAAGACTATCCAGTTCCTTTTGTGATTTTGCAGTTCAAAAACGAGAAGGACTATACAGACTTTCTTAGTGCGGAAAACAAGGATAAGTTTCTTGCAGACAGGCTGGCGGGCAGGGGGATATTCATACCAGACGAGGAGGCGGAGGATGGATGGGATGTTGTGAGAATACCTCCATATACTACGAAAGAGGGATATAGGGACCCGTTTTGGTGGGAGAAAGAGAATGTGTATGAAACTCCTGAAGAGGCGTATCAGAGAATATACGAGGATACGAGGGAATATTTGATTGAAATGTGGCTTCGTTGGCCCATTGAAACAATTCGGGAAGAGATCTCAATTGAAATGCTTGAGGAAGACGCAAAAATAAGGGCAGACGGCTTTTTTACGGGTCTGGTGGTTGTGGAGCTTTAAGGAGGTGGTGTTATGAGGAAGTATTTCTGGGATGCAGTGGAAAAATTAGCAGAGATTAAAACTGTGAAGGAGACTTTAGAGGCAATAACATCGGGCTTTTTGATGGCTCAGTTTGTAGAGGTGGCGGAAGCTGAAGGTGTAGAATTGAAGGTTCCTTATTATAGCAGGTATTACACATTTAGGATGGCTGATGAAAAAGTGCGGTCTAATAAGTTTATTAATTCTCTCCGAGTGCGTTTATATTGTGATGAGGGAGTTGTGGCTGTGTATGAACTTAAAGATGAACCTGTTTATTTAGTTGAGATATGGAAAGATAGAGGGAGAGAAACCCATCTGGAAATGATAAGGTTGCATTATTACTATGGCGAGGATGAACCAGATAAAGAACCTCTCGGTTATATCAGTGTAGATTCCCACAGTATTATAGGTTTAATGGTTGAGAAAGATGTATGCGAGTTAATAGAAATATTGGTAGAGAAAGGTTGGAAAGTGGATTTATAGCATAGCTAAGGACTCGTAAAACAACCTCCCGCATGAGAATAAGCCCGTGCGGGCTACCTTTCTAACTTTTTAACCTCCTCCCTCACCTTCTTCAACCTCTCCTCATCCTCCAACAACTCCTTTCCATCAAATCCCACGCATCCGCATACGAGAAAAGATGCACAAGCCTGCCCTTGTCATCCCTCATCGTCGCACCAGCTTTTTGGCGCACTTTGCCTATCCACCAGCCAAGAGACCTGAAAAACTCCTTTATCTTCTCCCGCTTAAACTCGTCTACGCCTCTTTTCACCCTCTTCTCCATCATACGTTTGCGAAAGTTGTTGTGATAACCGTGGAAGAGGTTCATCTTACGGTGGTGGAAGCTTTAAGGAAAAGCAGGGCTTTTATGTCTTTGATGAAGAAGAGAAATATTCCAGTGGCAAGGCTAATGTGGGCATACAGCAGTGAGTTTGACGAGGTAAGGGATAGAAAGTAATTCCCACTCTCCCATAGAGGTGCCTCTCCTGTCAGGAAACACTAAAACGGTCGGTTAATAAATACTACGGGAGGTGATAGGCATGGACTTGCAAGTGAGGGATGTTATTGAAAGCAAGACCGTGTTTGAAACCAAAGACGGGAAGGTGGTGGAAACCTCTGCCTTTCCCTTCTGGAGGCTGGCTTTTAATGTGAAGCATGAACTCTCTGATAAAACATGGCGGTATGCTGCTGGATGGAGTGAGGAGTATCCCGTGAAGTTTGCCCAAACACAGTTGGAAAAGGACGAGTTTTCAAACGGGAAAGAATTTCAGGAGTTTGTGGAAAAGCTAACAAACGGAACTTTCTACGATATGACCTTCACTTGGACTGGTTCTGAGTGGATAAAGGGCTACTTCAAGATGGATGAACCTTTTAGGATGGAGGTGCACTCTTTGTGGATAAAGGGAGTGCTGATAGGTTTGAGGTTCATTCGCTACGGCAACTCTACCTACGCATCCAACATCAAAAAATTCACAATAGAAACTCCAAGCGGTGTTCTCTTTGAGAAGGAAAGCCCAATTCTTCAAATCCTTCCATACCCACACAAGGACTGGCATATTATCCATCAGGTTTCTCAGAAATACCTTGTGAGGAGGGCAAGGCTGGAGATGGCACACAAATATGGCAATGCGGTGGGTTTTCACACGGCGGGTTTGGCCTCAAGGCTACTAATGAACAAGGGGGTGCTTGGAATTGTTCTTCCTCTGAAGCCCTTTGAGTTTAAGCCCTCTGAAAAGGGAGGCTATGTGGTAAAGGGCTACGGCAAATACATAATCACAGACTCTAACAAGCTTGGCTACTATCTTATAACAAAGGAACTGGAAAAGGTCAGGTTTGCAAAGCTTGTGAAAGAGATAGATGATGTGGTGGATTATTGATAGCTAAAATATTAGCTATGAAGATTACAGAGGAAGAGAAAAGGGCGGCATGGGAAGAAATTAGGAGAGTGGTCAAGCAGGCGAAGTTTGTCGTGCGTGCGGTTCGCCACGATGGTGAAAAGGTGTGCTTGTGGCTTTTGCCAGAGGGAGGGATGGTGAAAGTAGTGGAGACGGGAGACCCTCCAGAAAGGAGAAGGTTGAGGGTTTATCTATGGAAAGAGGAAGAATTTGAACAGTTCTCTGAGAAAGCCACCCTTAATAAACGGCGATGGTTCAAAGACTGGAAAATCAAAAGCGTGGATGTGATAGAGAGAAATTGGACGGAAGAGGAACGGAAAAGGGCAGAGGAGTGGGAAAAGAAATTGAAACTCTTGTCTGAATTTATTTACTCCTTTATAACGGGAGATATTACAAAGGAAACCTTTGAACATTCGCCATACAAACACATAGCGGAATTGCCCGAGGACTTCTGGCAGTGGAAGTTCAAAAAACAGGTCAAGTTCCTCATTGATGACCTACTCCAAAAACACAGAAAGGAAGGGGAAAGAAAAGGGTATTCCCTGTTTCTACGCTTCCGTCCCTAAAATAAACCCTTTCACTGTCTTACCCTACATTCCAAGTTGTAGGACAAGACTTGACAGATGGAAAAATTTGGTGTAAAATAATAGGATAAGGAGGTGTGAAAGATGTTGCCTATAAGGGTTGAGGATTTGAGGAAGATTGTGGAGGAGAACAGGAATCTTGTGGTGAAGGTGGGGGATAAATATGAGATAAGCAGGCCTTTGGCGTTGAAGTTGTGGAGTGCTTTTGTGTCTATGGTTATGGAGATGGGGGGCAGTGTGAAGGAGGAGTTGAAGGTGGAGTATGTAAGTCCTGAGATGGTTATAGTGAGTGTGTCTTGCACTGTTGCAGTGGGGGAGAGTGAGGTGAGGTATTGTGAGATAGGGGAGGCGTACAGGAGTGAGGGAAAGACTGATACGATGGCAAGGACTGCTTATACGAGGGCAATGAAGAGGCTTTTGGAGAGGCTTATCGGAGAGGACTTTATCAATCAGATTATTCAGAAGCTGTATCCTGAGGGTGTCAAGGAGGTTCCCGCCTCTGAAAAGCAGAAGCAGCTGATTAGGTCTCTTGTGCAGGAAGGGAAAATAACAAAGGAATTGGTGAGAGAAGTGTTAGGAGAGGACTTTTCTCTCAATCAAGCCTTGAAGGACAACACCCTAACATTTTCCCAAGCGAAGAGATTAATTGACAGGGCGTTGAGGGGGTCTTCAAATGGGTAAGTTATTTGAGTTCCTGGTTGGCATCCTCTTGGGTGCTTTTACAGGCTTTTTGTTCTTTGAGGGTCTCTTTGGAGAGGACCATGTTCAAAGAGAGATAACCAAAAGAAGCAGAAAAGCCTATTGCGAAGCCTATAAGGAAGAACTTATGGTCTCTCAAAGCCCGCAGGAGTTTGAACATCAAACAAAATTATACAGTAGATTATGTCAAAAATCCAACCAATAGTTGACCCAAATACACTCCTGCCTTCTTTGGTCGTGCTTTAGTGTAGCACCCTCTCCCAAAATCCCTGTGTATCTTGTCTTTCCTGCAGCGTAGCAAGATACCTCAAAGCATATCTTCTTCCAGCCCGCCTTTTCCAGTTCATGGTATAGTTCGTTGTCGTAGCCTGATAGCATCACCTTTGTTTTGCTTTTTGTTAAAAGCCACTCTACGAGTTCCTCGTGGTCTTTTCGGGACATTTCAAACTTATAGACCTTTGGTTCCCTCCTTGTGTCAGGTAGATACGGTGGGTCAAGGTAGAAAAAGCCCGCCCACTCCCAGTCGTTGTATTTTTCCATACACTCCCGCCAGTGCAGGTTCTCTATCTGAACATGAATAAGCCTCATGTAAGCGTAAGGAAGTTCTTCCAAAGCAGAAAGCCAGCTACTTACTGACGCTAAAAGCCCCCTCTTTTTGATTTTCAAAGAATACCGCCATCCCGCCTCTGGATTGCCATTAAAACTTTGCCTTATAGCCACAAAAAACCTCCTTGCCCTCTCTATAGGGTCCTCACACTCTTTATAAGTCTCCTTGCAAAACATATACTCCTCCCGTGAATAGGGCGTCAAAGCCACCTTCCTGTAGAACTCATCAAAGTGGTCCCTAATAACCCTAAAAAGATTGACAAGGTCCCCATCTATGTCGTTATACACCTCCGCACCCACGCTTTCTTTGGCAAAAAGCAGAGCTGCACTGCCCCCAAAAACCTCAAGATAATACTCATGAAAAGGCACATACTCAAGGAGTTTGCTAATTAAATTGCCCTTGCCTCCATAATAACACAGCGGCGTCTTCATGTAGGCATATTTTAGCACAAATAAAAACTTGACAGATGGTAAAGTTTGGTGTAAAATATCAGGTAAGGAGGTGTTGGGATGAAGGAGTTTGAGGTGTTTGGGTGTGAGTATGAGAGGGAGGAGAGGGAGTATTGTGATAGAGGGGTGCTTGGGAATGTTTCTGTGAGGAGTTATGGGGTGTGTGATGGAAGGGTAGCTGGGTTGGTTGATGGTTTAGAGGAGTTGAGGCCTGTGGTGATTCTGGAGGAACCGTGTGATTGCTGGGAGAGGTATGGCGATGTGAAGCATAATGATGGAGGGAATTATCACTCAAGGGTGAGGGTGTATGGGATTACGCCCTGTGTTTATTTAGTAGTGTATGGAGACACGAGGGAAGTTTTTAGCATGGATGAGTTCAAGTATGTTGTTGTTTGGGTGGATGGAAGGGCTGTGGGCATGGTTGTTTGTAAAGCCCAGGATTGCATCTATCTGTTGAAGAGGGAGGAACTGGATGAGTTTATAAGAGGCTATACGCAAGAGGGTTATGAAATTTATTACGAAAAGGAGGTGTAGTTTGCCATTTTGGTTTCCGAAAGTGCCAGCCCAAGGGCATTCAACTTTCCCTCTATCTCCTCTACCTCCACCAGCTTGCCGTGAACATCACTCCCAAAAGGATCTTCCCCAAGCGTGCTTGATACTCAGCTGAACCGTGGGAACAATCCCACCCTCCCACACAAGAAATACTTCCTTCCCCCTCAAATCCACAACCCTGTCTATTCTTATTAGCCTTTTGACTCCGTTTTCTAACTCAACCACCAAAGTCTGACCCTCTTGGTCTACCACTTTTGCTTTCATGTCTTCCCTCCTTCAAACCTCATTATAGCAAAAAGAGAAAAAAGGGAGGAGGAGGTGGCAGAAGAAGGAGGTTCCGCTATGGAGGCCTTTAGAAGGCAATGTCCTCTTCTTCCTCTGGAGAGATTTCCTCTTCTTCCTCTTCTTCTTCTATCTCTGCCCTGAGGTTTAGTTTGTCTAAGACTGCCCTGTATATCGGGCTTTCTTCAGCAAGGCCAAGTCGCCAGCTTATGTGCTGTTGGATTAGCTTAAGGTCTTCCAGAAAATCCTCCGAAAGACTTATCGCTTCATCCAAAAGAGGTGTAATCACAGGAACCGCATACTGCCTGCCACCAGATTCTGCCGCCTCTGGTTCTATCAAGCAATAAGCCCTCCTATCAAGATTGAAAACCCTGCCTACATACTTCCTCTTCGTGCCAACGCCCGGATAGATAAAAAGCACCCTCCTTTGTGGCTCCCAAAACAACACATCCCTAACTGTAATCACCATCGCATTCTCTGGTATGTCCTGACCATCTCCACGATACCACTTCCGCAATACCTCACTCCTGTCCTCTTTGCTAACCACCATCTTCCTCCTATACCGCAAAAGGGCTATGGCCTTCATCCTCTTGTAAGTGAATTCCTCATCCCCTACCCTAAGCCTTAGCTGCAACGGCGACCTGTCCGCTTTCAGATAAGGAATGGTAAATATCGGCACTGGCACTATGTCCAGCTCAGATAGCCTCAAAGCCCTGCTAACAAAGTCCCTCAACGGAGACTTAAAAAGTTCTCCTACCACTTCCTGCAAAGGTTCTTTTTCCCTCATGGGAACAATTATAACAAATCCTGTCAGAAACCAAAGGAAAGACCGCTTATTAAAAACTTAAGGAGGTAGATGCCATGATTGATAAGGAACAGTTGAAATTTTCTTTCAAGCTTTACAAAGACAGCTTGGGCCCCGAGAGATACAAAGTCAAGCCAGAAAAGAGAGTGCCCGTAGCGGTCGGGCAAATTAGAGTCCTCTTCTGGATGCCCAACGAGTATGTCCTTGTTTACCACATTGAAGAGGACGGACTTGTCCATGCAGTCCCTCTAACGGAGTGGGTCAGCCTTACTACCTGTTCCATCAAAATCCATCTTCCTGAGTATGTGAAGGGCTTCCCAAAACTTTACGCACCACTGCCTTTCCATGTGTATATCAGAAGAGAAATCTTAGAAGAAGAAGGAGTTCCCGTCTACATAGTCCGCCCAGACACGATAGAAAAAGTCCTCAGAGACGTAGACAGATCTCCCACCTGGTCCGCTATAAAACCCATAAGGGACTTTCTAAAGCTTGTCTGGAAAAGATACGAAGACCTAACCCTAAGTTCCTTGTTCTACACGCATAGTCTGAGGGAGAAGGAACATAAAAATCACTAAAATATGGAGAAAAGGAAAGAGAAAAGAAGGAATATTACCTGTTTCTACGCTCCCGTCCCTAAGATAAACCCTTTCGCTATCTTACCCTACATTTCAATTTGTAGGGTAAGACTTGACAAATGGTAAAATTTGGCGTAAAATATCAGATGAGGAGGTGGTGTCATGGCAGAGTATAAGTTTTATTACGAGGCCACGATTGACCCTCGGAAGGGTTATCCTTATGTAGCGAAGCTTGTGTGGAAGGATGGTAAGCTGGAGAGGGAGTTTTACAATCTGAAGAGGGCGTATGGGAAGAAGAGTATAACTGTGTGGGGGCATTTTACTGCGGAGGATGGAGATGTGATAGAGATGAGGGAGGATGCGTCTTGGAAGAACGATTATAGGTATTGGTATTTGGTCTACAAGGGAAAGCTGTATTATTTGGCGGATGCGAGGAATTCACAGAGGAAGAGGTATGTGATTGACTATCTAAGCGGAGAACTGACTATGGAGGAGATGTTGTCTGCGTTGGGTGTGAAGTTGGAGGAAGTTAACGGAGAAGAGACAGAAAAATCTGAGGTGGGAGGTGGGATATGAGGAGGGTTTGCGGACTTCAATTCTATAGCTTTAGGGACATCCTTGAAAAAGGAGGACCTTTATATCCATATTTTAGCGAGAGACATTATAGAGTCAGCATTAAGGATAAGGTAAGAGTTGAAGTTCCAGAGCTTAAACATGTTGCATTGTTGGAACACGCAGATAAACGGCGTGCTTGGATTTACAAGATTGATGATAAAGTTTTCCTGATTATTTACGAGGTAGAACCTTTCAACAATCATAAGCAGTATTATATAGTGGTGAAACAGTGGGATGATAGAATTCTTGGTCCTATTGAGGTAGGTTTTGTGAAACTATTTGAAAATCAGGTTTTAGCAATTGAAGATGAAGAAGGAGTTGGAGAATTTGTAAAGCATCTTCTGAACAAAGGCTGGCTTCTACGATTTCCGTCAGGTTCTCAGGCTAAAGAAGGTTATTAAATCTTAAGGAGGGTTGGCATGAAAGCTTACGACTTCCTCGTGAGATGCCCAAGTTTTCCTTTGATAGCCAGAAAATTTCCCGACTTTGTAGAATTTTCAAGGTCTATAGAGGTCATCCCGTGGCAGGAGGAGTTTGCAGTGGCGGACCACAATCCTGAGGTTATAGACTACCTTGAGTTTTTAGAACGGCTTTTGCAGATGCAGGCTATTTCTCAGGAGGAGTTTGAAAGGGAAACCTCTAAACTTCCTTCTTACGCATCAAAAACGGGCGGAGTGGCTTTTATAGAGGACAATGTAGTTTCTTTCAGAGAAGAAAACCCAGAAGAACACATCGTAGTTCATGAAGTAGGGCACTGCTATTTCAAGGAAAACGACCGAGTATGGAATGCTTCATACGGCGGCGGAGAAAGCCTATTTTGGCTAATCATCAGAAAAAACTTGCCCTTGAATGAATTAGCTGTGTTTCAATACCACTCGTGGCTAAAAAGAACTCTGGAAGGGCAGGTAGAAGAGGTAGCAAGGGAAGTTGTGAGAAAACTTTCTAAACTTAACTTACCCGTAGCCCAACACATTTATGCCTATCAGTTGTGGGCGGGAACGCTGGGCATAGATGCAAGCAAAATCCCACCGCATCTCTTGTTTGACTTGGAAAACAAGGAGTGGGAAAGGGTAGAGGTATCAAGGGAAGGGCTTCTGTCTTTCTTTGCCAATCTTCTCGTGGGGGCAAGCCTCAATGATAGCGTGCATCTTGCATACTTGCAAGCCCTGTTTGTTCTATAGGACTTTCCACTCTCCGCCCTCTATCCGAGGAAATCCTTTCACACTGCCATTATACACGTATGCCCAAGCTTTTAAAGAAAACCCATCCTCAAAGACTACCTCAATGAGTTCCCGCCTATACAAAATGGGTACTCCCTCCACCCAATCAAGGGCTTGAAGGGCTTCCTCAGACACTTCATATACCTCTCCATATACTACTCCAGCACCAGGAACCATGGCAGGATAGAGACCTAAATCATACAACGCAAAGCCCTTTACCTTTGCCCGCCCTAAAAAGGGAAAGTCCTGTAAAATCCAGTGTCTGGAACCGCCTCTTTTAAGAGTGCCGTAGACAAAGAGGTAATTATTCGTGCTTAGCCTCATGTTTACACTACCTCAATCCCTCACTAAACTGCAACACTTCCTCTATAGGGAAGGAGTGAAAGAACTTCCCTTCCTGAACGTTTTTCATATACAGTTTGGGAAACGCAAGGTAAAAAACCTTGTGAGACCATAGCCTTGCCTTTCTTTCACTGGGCCCTAAAAGCATGTGGGCTACCTCATGCAAAAAAGTCATGAGAGAAATCTTGTAGAGATATATCCTCCTCTGGGCAGGAACATAACACCCTCCGCCAGTCAAACTATACTTGAGAGGGTCAACATCAACCACCAACTCCACACCCTCCACCCCATACAACTGGCATATATCCCTAAATAACCCCTGAAGCACCCTCTCCTGCTCCTTCAAACTCAACCCCCTCCAAAATACCTTGGGGTCTATATGCCTCCTCACAAGTTCTACAACCTTCAACTCTTCCCTCACGGCACTACCTCCTCATCTGATATTTTACGTCAAACTTTACCATCTGTCAAGTCTTACCCTACATTTTGTTTTGTAGGGTAAGACAGCTAACAAAAAAGGAAACACGCTTAGCGGTCAGACTTGTCCTCAAGCAAAGAGGAAAATCTGTTCAGGCTTTGTGATATCAAAAAGGTCTGTATTTACTCCAGTAGTTGAGAATGCTTGGCTGGGCTATTTCCTTTTCCTCTAATTGAAGCACTCCTTTTCTTTGCTTTCCCACAACATTCATAAAGCTTTTTACGAAGGAGGGAGAAACGGTTTTAGACCCTAATGTGGTCTGTAAAAAATGGTAATGTGGCAGACCTTTTTACACTCTTTAGGAGGAAGGTCTCCTCCATGCAAAGAGAAATGCGACCAGGCTTGAAGGCTACTTTCCAAATATCTGGCAGACATGTTGCGATGCAGAATAGGGTTCTCAAGCATAGAACATGAACTATAGGATAAGGCAGCCCCTCATGTGGGGCATGGAGGCCAGTCATTATTTATTGAATTAGCCTATCCAAATCCTGCTCTGTGGGCAAGCCCACATGAATTTTGCCGTTCATACCTATGAAGGTGGGCGTCCCACTTATGCCATATTTTTCCGCAAGCTGTAAGTTGCTTTCAATCTTTTTCTTTCCATCCTCGCACTGATTGTTGGAGTTATATCCACTCTTATACTCTTCCCATCCCTTTTTGTCGCATACCAAGGCAACAGACTTTCCAAAAGCCTGCGGATGTATAGGTAGTGGAAAAAGAATTACGCGAACCTCCACTCCCTTCTCGTTAGCCCATTTTTCCACTATGGGCTCAGACCTTTTGCAGAAAGGACAATCTGGGTCAGTAAACATATAAACATACTTTTGGGAACCCACTTTACCAAAGGCAAAGTCTTTGTGCTTCTCAAGTTCCTTCAGAAGGTCTTGGCTAACCTTCATGAACTCCTGCTGCCGTTCTCTGGTGATATTCTTCTTGTCTGCAAGGCTAAGAAGGTTGCCTGCCAGCACATACCTCATTTCTTTGTCTGTGTAGAAAACAAGAGGTTGGCCATCTACCTTTATAACCACTTCACATAGCCCTGGAATTTCCTTCAGGGCTTGAATGCTTTCTACCCTAAACTCCTGAGGGATGAACTCTTTCATGCTTGCTTTTACTTTGTCTTCCTTAGGGCACGCCTTACCTTGCTGACAGGATACAAGCACAAAGCTGGCAAACAAGCTAAAGACCAAAGCCTTCTTCATCTTACACCTCCTATTAATTGATTATAGGATGTTTTACGCCCCTTTGCGGGGGCGAGGAAAGGAGGAGGCCGTGCCAAGGGTCCGCTGGATGGACCAGATGGTTATCGGTTATTATAGCCGATATGCCCGAACAAGAAATCCTCTTTAGAAAAACCTCCGCTATTCCAAGCCCAAGCTTTGGACTGTTTTCCCTTTACAAGTATCCCGCCAAGTTTATCCCACAGGTTCCCGCTTTTGTTATGGAAAATTATGCTAAAAAGGGCATGCGTGTTTTTGACCCCTTTGCGGGCTTTGGAACTGTGGGCTACACCGCTCTGCTTTATGGCCTTGACTACGAACTCTGGGACTTAAACCCACTGCTTAAGCACCTTCACTCCCTTTGTGAAACCCAGCCCAAGCCTTTAGACAAACTAATTGATAAAATCAAAGCCCAACCTCAGGAGTTTTTGCCAAACTGGAAAAACCTCTCCTACTGGCATCCAGAGGAGTTTATCTCACTTCTTTCCAAAGCTTGGACTTTTTACCACCAGACTGCGGACGAACACACTAAAGGGCTTTTACTTGTGCCACTTCTAAAGCTGACAAAACACTTCTCTTATGCGGACGAAAAACTTCACAAGCTATACAGGTCAAAGCACGCCAAAGAGAAGGTAGAAAGACTTCTAAAGGAGGACTATCAAGGGCTGTTTTTTGGCATGCTTGAGAGGGAACTTGGGAAAACTCTTCAAAAGCTTTCTGAGTGGCCTCCTCCCTCACTTTTACAAGTGAGGGCTTCCTGCTTCAACGAGGACAGTTGCCTTGATATAGGGATTTGAACCCAATATCTTGGCAACCAGCGTCCTCTCCACAGGCGTAAGTTCGGGGCGGCCCACCCCTACGACCTGATTTAGGCTCAGGTCAAGCCCTTTTTTCAAAATGTTAATGGCAGAGTTTAGGTCTCTGTCTAAGACGCTTCCACAGACAGGACAGTGATAAACACGCTTGGAAAGAGAAAGCTTTTGCTTCCCGCCACAGACGCAGCACTCTTGGGTGGTAGCCTCAAATCGTTCCACAGGAATAGTCGCAAGGTTGTTCCTCAACCTTGCCTTTAACCTTCCTATTCCTGCGTGTTGGACTTGAGAACCAAACCACCCTTCGTGCCACGCCTTTATGTTATCATCCTGATAAACAACTACTCCATAATGCCTAAGAAGTGCCAGAAGTTTGTTGTGAATATCTCTCCTTATGTTTGTTAGCCTTTCATACTCCCTTTGAAGTTTCTTTAGCACCTTTTCCCTATTTTTTGAACCCTTCTTCTTCCTTGCCAACTCTTTTTGTAGTTTCTTTAGCCTTTCACTTTCTTTTACCTCAAAATCAATGGCTAAGCCATTAGATAGCGTTAGTTTGTTTGCTACTCCAAAATCTACACCTACCACATCTCTTACCTTCTCCCTTTCAAAATGCTCCTTTTTAACATAGCATGTCAGATAGACATAATAACCACTTGGCTTTTTTATAAGCTGTGCGTTTGCAATCTCACAGTCCCGTGGAACCTGATGTAAGCCCAATACCCTAAACCATCCAAGCCCCTGAATTCTAACCTTGTTCCTTTCAAAATCTATATCAAAGCTAACCTTATACTGTTTTAGGGTTATGGAGGATACCGCCTTTTTGAACTTTAGTTTTCCTACCTTATAGCCTTTCTCCTTTAGACCCTTTAACGCCCTCAGATTGTCTTTCACCCTCTCCTGAACCGCCTGTTTTAGTTGAGAACCTAAAAGCCTTATTTCTCTCTTCTCAAGCTTGTCTCCCACCTTTATTTCCACTTCCTTAATTTCCTTTGTGGGAATGTTCACCCTGTTTATGTCTGCCACGAACCAGTTATACAACCACTTTGCTTCTAAAAATACCCTGTTAAGTTTCTCTTCCCTAACCTTTGAGAGATTTTGGATTTTTAGTTGATAAACCACAGGTCTAAGGTTCTTTCTCCTTTCTTTGGTCTCCTTAAGCGTTTGTTTTATTTTCTCCGCCTTGGTCATTAGGTTATATCATACCACAATTCACCTCCACCTTACAGAAGATGGAGACTTTTTGGGGTGAAAAAGTGGTAAAGGCGGGCGTGGATGTGCTGGAGGAAGACCTGAAAAAGCCCGTGAATATCCTCATAACTTCTCCGCCTTATTTGCAAGCCCAAGAGTATATCAGAAGCACAAAGCTGGAACTCTTTTGGCTTGGCTATACTGAAGAGTTCATTCAAAGCCTCTCAAAGAAAGAAATTCCCTACAGGAAAGTTCCCGCCATAGAGGTCCTCTCTGAAACTTATCACTCCTACAGAAACTCCATTGAAGAAAAGCACCTGCTTGGTTTGTATGATAACTACTTTTTTGCGGTTCTTTCCACGCTTGAGAGACTGTCTGAAAAAGTCTCAGACTACATGTTTGTTTTTGTAGGGCCTGCTAAAATACGAGGGCAAGAAATCCCAATACATGAGATTATCTGCCAGCACCTGACTGCTAAGGGAAACTGGGTGCATGAAAAAACCTACATAGACAGGATAGTCTCAAGGGTTATGTTCCGTGCAAAGAAAAATCCTGCCACAGGGTTGGAGGACGAAAGGATGGAAAGGGAATATTTGGTGGGCCTAAGAAGGCGGTAGGGGATTGGAAAACCGCTGTTTGTCCTGGTCCCATATCCTTTTAATCTCCTTTATCTCCTCTGGCCTTAAGATTTGCATCTTTGTTTGCTTTTCCAGTTCTTGCAGTCTTTTGAGGATCTCCTCCCTTGCTTTTAGGGAAAGCATGCCTTTGCCCTTTATTGCGGGACGCCCATTGCGTCGGAAGGGCAGTCTGTTTTGAGGGTTAAAGCTAAATTCCAAAAGCCAGCTTCTGAACTCATAAAGCTTTTTTAAAACTTCATTGTCCTGGGCTTGGTTTCTAAGCGTTTTGTCTTCCTTTACCACAGTGCAAACCCAGCAGCCAAATCGTGAGCCGCACCCACTTTGGGATTTACCCTTTTCGGGAATAAGAGGGCACTCTCCCCTTGCGGTCTTGTAGAGGTTTATGATTTTGCTGTAATCTTCACCCCAGGGGCTGTGGTTTTGAGTGAGGAACTCCCATATGTCTTCTTCAGTGAAGTCAAAGATGGGTGCAAAAACCCGCAGATGGTTCCTCTCCAGTTCCATTCCATTTAGGCGACGCTGGAGGGAATTTTTCCGTGCTCTGCTTTCCTGAGTTCTTACCGCCACAAGCATAATACCTTCAGAAAAACCCTCAAGGACTTTTTTAACGGGCTTTATCTTGAGTTTTTCCTGACACCAGCGAAACCACGGGCTTGGCACAGGATAACCCTTGCCTATCACACTCACCCAAAAAGTGTTTCTTATCTCAGGCTGGGCCACCAAAATGCGTGCAGGTATCCCTTCTTCTTCACAGTAAGCCTTAACTTTTCCCAAGAACTCTAAAACATGCTGATGAATAAGGGGGTTTTCCACAAGGGTATCCGCATACACAACCGCTAAAGGGTTTGAACGCATCTGTCTCAAAAGCACAAGCACATGATGAAGCAAAAAGGTGCTGTCTTTACCACCAGAATAGGCCACAACCACAGGCTGACCCATAAACCGAGAAAACAACTCCTTCAACCTCTCCCTCAAAACAGATTGAGGTTTCATATGCAGAGATTGAAAGCTTTATAAACAACTTTCGTAGAAGTTATGTGGTTTTTAAGGAACAAGACCTGGACTACAGAAAGGTGGGTGGAAGGGAAATTTTCGGGCGTAGAAAGGTTCTCCTTGTTTGTGATACCTCTAAAAGGGGCGTTGTTGAGAAGGACCACAGTTTGATTTCCCAGGAAGACCTGTCAAATCCTAAGAAAATTAAAGAGGCCGCAACCGCACGGGTTCGGTATATCATGGGATTGCTTGAGTTTAACTGCCTGCTTTCCGCAAGCGACAAGTTTGGTGATAGTTATATTCTGAAGGATGGGCTGATAGAGAGGTATAGCAGGGTAAAAAACATTTTTGGGATTGATAGACAAACTTACCAAGAGATGCTTAAAAATGTGGTTGGTTTTATAAAGTATCCGAGAAAAGTCCCGCCTGAGGTTATGGCTAACATGTTGCACCTGAAAGATTTTGAGTATTACAGATGGACAGGAAGACCGGAGGATGATGAAGAAGGTTCCGGTTCTTCAGTTGATATGGAGGAACTGTTTGATTTTGCCCTTTTGAGGTTTAGAAGGCTTCCTCGTTTCTCTGACGCCCCAGTAGGGATTGTAAAACTCCAAACGCTGAAAACCAACCCAGATAACTTCAAAGACATTGTTAAAGCGGTCCTCCAAGAAAGATACCCCCTTCCCCCAAATCATAGGCGAATTTATTCTGAACCCTATCCCATTTCGGAGGCGGAAAAGGTGGCTAAAGCCCTGCTACCCTCTGAGATGAAAATCAGGGGCTTGGTTTATGCCTTCTTGCGTTAAGAAAAAAGAGGAAGAAGAAGGAGAAGGCTAAAACCTCTTTCTGAGTGCGTCCATCCCCAGTTTGTAGTAGCCCCTTGCGTTGGAAAAATCTGGCTGGACTGGAATATACACTTCCCTTTCAAAGAGAGATCTGTCCAAAAAGTATGCACCGCCTCCTGCTACCACAAAGACGGGCTTGCTTTTGATAAGTTCGCCGATCTCCTCTTGAAGACGCAGATATATCTGTTCTGTCCACAGCTTGCTTGCCTTTGCTTTCTCTTCCAGCAAGAAAAACTCCCTCCCCGCCAGCGTCAGCCTTCCTTTGGCAAAGTAGGGAACCAAAAACACATAGGGTTCATTCCTGAGAAAGCCCACCTCCGCAGGAAGCAAACTCCTAAATATCTCCACCGCACTCTTCACTCCAAGCCCCTCTATAGTCCCTCCTCTCTCCTTCACTAAGTCATTACCCTTCACCCGCACCGACAGAAAATCCACCGTGTTGAAGCCTATGTCCAAAATCAAAGCACCACCATACGTCCGCACATAGTCCCTCACATCCTCCAAAATCCCAGCACCCTGTGGAACTATCAACACCCTCACCACACCTTCCACAGTCCGCAACGTCCTGCTAAACTCCTCTCCCATGTGCCTAAACCTCGGAGGAAGCCCAGATACCACAAAATACTCTCCACCCTCTCCTACCTCCAGCAGCGCCCGCTTGAGAAGAACTGGGCTATACCTGATAAGCAACTCCACCGTGCTAAGACTTAACTTGTGCCGAAACGCTGTGGCCTCTTCCCCCACCACATACTGCAGCCCATTGTGCTCCACCACAGGCACATCAGAAAGCTCACCCTCCAAAAACTGGGCGATCTGGCTCGGAAACTTCAAAGCCAGATCATCCGATACTACCTTCACCTGCCCAAACCCTATATCAATCCCTATCACCCTCATACCTCTTATTATAACATGTTCAACCGAGTGAATAGGTTAGTTAAAATGGATAGTATGAAAGTGGTAAGGGAGATTCTACGGGAGTATGGGCTTGATTTTTACGTCAAGTATGTCTATTGTGGTAAGGAGAGGTGTAGGAGTTGTCCTCATGGGCCGTATTTGTATGTTAGCAGGCGGGAGGGAGGGAAGGTAAAAAGTGTGTATCTTGGGAAGGCGAATGCTAAACTTTTGGCAAAGAAAGAGGAGATTGTAGCTAAGGTTATGGAGTTGGTGATGGAGTATGAGAGGGAAAGTAGGCTTTTGGAGGAGGACTTTAGGAGGAGGCTTACTGACCTTGTTCAGGGCCTATTGCAGGAAGAACATCTGGGTTGACCTGGTCGTGTGCGAAAAGGGCTGTGAGGTCGCCAAACTCGTTGGCTGGGTCAAAGAAGGCGGGCTGTTCGTCAAGGTCTTCCAAAGCCACTGCCTGTCTGATTTCCAATACTTTTTTGGCGTTTTCTTCTGCGTTGGGTTCCATACCAAACTCTTTTCTGAACTTTGAAAGTAAAACCAAGCCTTTTTCTTCGTCGTTGTAATCTGCATAGGCCTTCTTCGGAAGGAGGTATTCAGGCTTGATAGGGTTTTCATCTGCAAAGTAGTATAGCTTTCCCTTTACGCCGAAGTATTTGGGAGTAATCAGATAAGCGGTCCCTGGCTTCATGGTCTTGAGTTCTTCAGGGCGAACCCTGTAGTCATACTTTTCTTGCACTACCTCGCCCCAGTGAGGGAAAAGCACAGAGGTGGGAGAAAGAATAGGGTTTTGCCCGCCTATAGACCTGTTTCTGGTGTAGGTCTTCTCTTCTCCAAGATAGTTTGCGTAGAACTTGGCGGTTTCATCGTCTCCCGCACCAAGAATCAGTTTAACGTTGCAGTTGCTGAAGATATTCTGAAATAGACCCTTTTGGATCTTCTCAAACTGGAAAATAGACTGATGGATAAGAACTACACCTATGCCTGCACCCCGTGCCATGTCAAAGAGTTTTTCTGCCTCGGGCACAAACACCTGCGGTGCCTCATCCACAAACACCATATCGGGCACATTGAACTTCACACCGCTGTTATACTTCCACGCCGCATGCCCCATAAGGTCCAAAAACACCATCTTCCCTATATCCAGCGTCTCTCCCGAAGGAAAGTCCAGTGCCCTCAAAGCAAAATACATCAGCTTTCCTTTCCTAAATCCTTCACTTATGCGAATCTCTGGGTCGTAAGCGTTGAGAAGCTTTGGATGGAACGTAAAAGCATAAAGGGCCAAGTGCTGTTCAAGGTTCCGAAGGTAGTTTCTGTATTCCTTGTTGTGCCGTGCCTCGTCTGCTATAGTCTTTATCCAAAGTTCATACAGTTCATTCTTTACCTTCCCCGCAATGTTGTAGGTGTCCAAAAGATACTCTATGGACCTGGGCAAATACGCCACCACCGCATAAAGGTCAATAAAATTGACCATCTTCCCAGTCTGAGGCAAAATGGATAAAAGGGATGTGAGTGCCCTCGTAAACTCAGACTGTATCTTTTCATAAAAAGTGGCAGACCCGCCAGACTTGGGCAAAGTAGCAATGATTTTCACCGCTATATCGTGATACTTGCCGTGCTTTATCGCATAATAAAACGGGTTGTAAGAAGAAGAAATCAAAGGCTTGACTGGGTCAAAATACTGAAAGTCCGAAAGCCTGTCCTCCTTCTGCATTATCTTCAAAAAAGCCGAGATTACTTCATTGTCTCCCTTTGGGTCTATACACAGAACACCTATACCCTTCTCAAGCAGCTGTGCCACAAGCGGTGCAAGCACGGACTTGGTTTTTCCCGAACCCGAGGGTGCCAAAACATGCACATGCTTGTTGAGTTCTCCAAAGGTTATCTCAATGGGCGGGTCGTAAAAAAGCTTCACCGAAGGTTCAATGGGCTGGACACGATAGGGAGACCTCCAGGCGGGCACCTTTCTATATGCCCACAGGCTAAAGCGGTGGAGAAAGTAAAAACCGCTAAAAGCCGATAAAAGCCCAAAAACCAACAGCCCAAGGTAGGGCGAAATCAAAAAGCTGGTAATAAAAAACAGAAAACCTAAAAACAAACCAACAAAATACACAAAGTAAAAAAGTCTTACGCCATACTTGGGATGGGGGTCTTGTTTGGCTTTCTCAAGGTTCTTTCTGTAGGTGTCCCTAAGAAGGAGAAAAAGCCCAGCCAAAAACACAAGCGTGCCTAAAACCAGCTTAACAGCCAGCATAAATCCACCTCTCCAACACCAAGGCAAACCCTTTCGCAAAATGAACAGGAAGCCTAAGCCTGACCTCCTTCTTCTTCTTCTCCCTCAAAATTAGCAAAATCTTCCTGTCGTAGTTTATCCCATGCTTTCTCAAAAAGGCCCGCAAAACTCCAGAGGGGCTTTTCCCATTGTCCTTGGCAAACTCCTTCAAACTCACCATCCACTCATGCAAAGGCTTTTCCACATACCTCTTTTCATTGCCATAGACCACATAATCCACAATCAGCCTCTCAGGGTTTTCCTTTGCCTCCACTATCTCCTCCACATACAGGCTTTTTTCCTCCCTTTCCGATATAAGCCTCGCACCTCCCAAAGACCTTCCAATGAAACTTGCCTCTATAAGTCCCACAAGCAAACTTGCCTTTTCCCTCTCCACAAATATCTCCCCTTGACCTTCCTTGCCTCTGATAAACAGCAAAACTCCCGAGGGACTGAGGTTGTAAGTAAGGGAATAATCCGCCACAGACAGGTTCCCACTAAGAGGATAATACCTTGCAATGCATATATGGGCAATCTCCAAAAAATGTTCAGGCCTGACCTTCACAAACACCCTATCATTCATAGACCCCTGCACCATCACCCGTATCCTATCATGCTCCACATAAAGTCCGCCTATAACCTCCTTCTCAAACCCGTCTATCCCATACCCCGCAGAAAAACACGCACCCGCAAACCTTATCAGGTCGCTTCCAGATACCCTCTCCCTCCCAAGACGCCCATTACCATTAATAGAAATCTCCACTCCCCCATCAAGATACTCCACCATCAACGCATAGTCCGAAGAGGTAATATACAGCTTGTCTCCCAAGAAAAAGGTTCCCATCCTCAACCTCCAATAATCTTCACTAAGTTATGTGTTGCTACATTCACAATGAAAAACAACAGCGGTATCCACATCTTCACCATAAAATACGCAATCATATAGTTCAAAAGCAAAGACCAATTCATAAAACTCCTTCCCGTAGGTATCACCGACAGCACTGCAACAAAGGGAAACATCCCAGTCAGAAGGGCAAGCACTATGCCCTGTCCCTTAGCAAGCAGGTCAAACTTCAAGGGAAAATCCATGTATGTGGTAGAAAACCACCAAGCCTTCACCTCAGATACAACCCCAGCCAAGAAGTTCTTCACAGAACTGTCATTGATATTCATCTGTTTCTCTACCGCCTGCTTGGCAGTTTCCAGCACAGATATTGTTTTATCCCTAAACTCCAAGCACTGTATCTGTGCTCTAGCGTATTCGTCAGGGATTTTGCCAGGATCCGCCAGGCATGCCACCACTGCATTTACAAAAGTCCTTTTGTCCTTCTCCTCCATCTGCACACCTAAAAGCTTTTCACAGTTTGCAACTATCTGTTCTGCTGTATCCTTGAATACGTCAATAAACTTTCCACAGTCAGCTTTCCCAGTCTTCTCATCTATTAAGCTAACAATCTTCGTCCCTGCACCAGCAAGGAGAGTGGTAAGGCCCGCAAAAAGGACAGCCTCCCAGCCTAATGGCAGAAGAAGGAGAAGGACGGAAGAAGATTTGAGCGTTGTAATCAAACCTCTTCCTAAAGCTTCTCCTAAATCTTTCGATCTAATATCAACGAAAAACCGTGTGTTGATAAATGGAAGATATCCCTTAAACCCACTACGATAACACTCTTCAAAAGCTTGCACCCTCGTATTAAATGCATTAACACCGTCATTTCCCTTCAGTGAAAGTCCAAGTGCCCAGTCCAAGGTAAGCAGCTGAACAAGCCCTGCCACATACCTTGGGTCTTTACAGGCTAAATTGTCAAGCGGGATAGTTTTAGCCTGTCCTGTAAGTTTCCTCAGAAGGTTTGCATCCATAAAATTAAACATCAAACTCGCTATCTTGTCGGGGATGGCAAGAAGGGCAGATATACCACTGGCTTCAGGATTATAGTATATCGTTTGTGTTTTTGGATTAACCTTTACCTCCTCCTGTTTAATGCTTAACATCATACTGTTTGTGTTCAAAACTATGGGGTTGAGTTCTACTACCACTTTCTGGGTTCTAAAGGCAGAAAGAATGATGGCACTGGAAAATATAAGCCAAAGAATAAAAGCATTCCATTCCCTATCTTTTTCAAGCCTGTATAGCCAAACAAGCAGGGACCATCCAATTGCGAGGATAACCACTGGAATAAAAATGATCTTCGACTGGGCAACAGCAGCTGAAAAACGAAGCCCGCTTATTAAAGCAACCCACTCCTCTGGATGAAGGCTAATAAAGTCCGCCATCAGGTTATAATTTTAAAGCATGGATGTCTACTTGTGTAGAACAAAGAAGTCCTTAGGGGATAGCGTGTATAAGCATACAAACCTCTCTGCCCTTTTTGACTATCTGGAGGTAGAGACAAAGGCTAAGCTTGAGGTAAAGGAGGGAAGTCCCTTTAGGGTGTTAATCTACGACATACCTTTTTATTTCATGGTCAAGCCTATCAGAGACTACGGTGAGTTTGCGTATGCATACAAGAGAAGAGGAACTCCTCAGGCGGTGCTGTATAAGCTTTTCAGTTTGGGCGTGCTGAGGGTTTTTTGGACGCAGGAGAGTTTGCGGCCGAGGTTAATGAACTGCGATAACTGTATAGATGGGTGGCTTTTTAAGGATTTGTTTTCAGACAGAGAGAGGGCTTATCAGGCCTTTTCTCCCCTTGAGGATACCGCTTTAGTTGTGTGGTGGTGAAGCCATGAGTTGCGGGATAACAAGGAGGGAACTTTTTACTGCTTTGGCGTCCGCTTCTCTGCTTTCGGTGCTTCCAGAGGAAGGGTTTGCTGAGGCAGAAGTGCCTCTTCTGCCTATGAGATGCTTTAGGTGTTCCATCAGCATGTGCTTTTGCAAAAAACCTCCAAGACCTGCCCTGAAGGTAAGCTATTGGTTTCCTGTGGGCTTTTTGGAGGCAAACAGGGAGTGCGAGTTTTTGACTTCTATGATTCCTATAGTGGGTTCTTTGGTGGAGACACCGCTGCGGACGTTTTGTCATACTATCCCTATAGTTTTGGGCACTTCGGGGGTAAAAACTGGACCCAGTGGAGTTGGGCAGGACTATATGCGGTTTCATGCACGGTGGTATTCTCTTCCCAAGCCTTTGCATAGTTGGGTGGAGAAGGTTTTACGTACCATAATTTGCCCCTGTATAGGGCAGAATACCATATTTAACATATTTAAGGAGATTTTGAACGTTCCCGTTATATCCGAAGGGCTTAAGGTGTATCAGGGCCTTATGAACAAGGTGGCGGAGGTGGAGAAAACTGCGAAAGAGAGTGTGAAGAAGGTGGTAGGACCTGTTATTGAGAAGGTCAAAAGCTTTATCCCTGGGTCTGGGTCTGGGGGTGGGCTGGACTTTTCAAAGGCACAGAATGTGCTGAGTAAGATAGATGAGTTTAGGCAGTGGATACCGCTGGTTATAACGGAGCCCTTTTCTCCTCTGTGGCTTGTGGACCTGCTAAGCGTGGACAATGCCACCGCACCAGCTATAGCCAACGCTATTCACACGTTGATAACGTTTGTGTCTCCACCTCTGGGGGCTTTAGCTTGTCCCTTTTTGACGCAGGAACTTATGAAGAGGAATTTGCTTCCAAGAGAACTTGTTGTGAAAGGAGTTAGCGTGCTTGACACGGAGTTTATCTGTGTGGGCTATTGGGGGCATGGCTATCCGAGGATTGGAGTGGTTAGGCATGATGACCCGTATATTGCGAGGCTTTTGGCATTGGCACGGTTTCATCATCTATTTTCCAAGACGTTTCCAATAATTCCTGTGCCGATTAGCATGAACCCTGATGAGATGAAGTATCAGATCTGGTCGCCCTTTGAAAGTGGCTGTTTTGGGATAGGCAGGTGGGGAGTGCCCACCCTTGACGATATTAAAGACCTTACGGACACGGACAAGCTGGTGGAGAAGTTCGAATCCATTGGGTGGGACACGATAAAGTCGGTGATGATGAGGAGTGTGAGTGAGGTAGAAAGAAAGATGATGGTGATAGTGTGGAAGAAAAAAGAGGAGTGCTGCTGTTAGGTATTTTGGGCCATATCTTCTTGGGCGAGGACTTCAATGGCTTTGGCAAGGCTTTTGTAGAAGTTCTTGTATTGTTCTCTTTTGACCCTATCTTGTGGGTGGGTGGTGGCGGTCCAGTAGAACTCCCTTGAGGGAATGAGGAAAAACAGTCCCTGTTCTTTTCCTCCTTTTGTTTGATAGGGCGTTCTCATGTAGAAGAGGGAGTATTTGTAGTTGTAGTCTCTGGGAGGTCTTACTTGTTTGTAGAGTTCCTTTTCTGCGTCGGTAAAGTCAAAAAGCCTTGCCACCTCCTCCACATCCTGAGAATACAAAAATATCTGATAGGGACAGGACTTTTTCACTATCTCTCCCGCACCCACGCTAACATCACTTGCAAACTGCGAAGCTATCATAATGAATATCCCCTTCTTTCTGTAGGTTCTAAAGGCTTCCTCCACAAACTTGATAAGGGACGGGTCTTCCAAGATCACCCATGCCTCGTCAAGGATTATGCCCTTGGTCTTGTCCTGCATCTCAGGCCTTGAAAACCACTTGACCATCCAAGTCAAAATGGAAAGCAAAACTATCGGCAGAAGTTCCCTGTCCGTAGTCCGCAGTTCAAAAAACACGTGGGACTTAAACTCTATGCTTGAGGGTCTGTCAAAGAAGTGCCCATATGTTCCCTCCATCGTGTAAGAGCGAAGCCTCTGGGCAAACTCCTCAAACCCTAAATCCTTGGCGGTCTTGTAAAAATCACTCATGAGAACTTCCCTTGGCACAATCACGCCGTCTTCTGCCAGTCTTTCGTAGGTTTTAAGCACCACCTCCTCCGCAATGGATGGGTCCAGGTCCTCTCCCTTACCCAGCTTGTACGCCATGGCAAGGATCGTCTTCAGAAAGAGAAGCTTGTCCCTGTCTATGTCGTAGCGTATCTCCCACTCACGACCCGCAAAGCCCTCTAATTTGCTTTGCAGATACTCCGTGCCTGGAATTTGCTTTAGAAGTTCAATGACCTCCGCTATCTTGATTTTGCCCTTTCTTCCCATATAGTGTGCATTGAGGACATTTTCAATGGTGGTCAGGTCGCTTTCGGTAAAGTCCTCAAACCTGTAGCCCAGATCCTCCAGAAAGCCTATGGCATCCACCGTTTTTATGGTGTTCCCAAAGGGATTTATGGAAACAGGCCTGTCAAGGGATATAGGGTAATAGCCTCCGTCAAGCATCTTGGTGAAAACCGTGTATGAACCTTCTCCCTCCTGAATTTTCTCCACAAACACCACATAATCCTGAAAGGTGGCAAAATACTGCAAGAACACGCTTTTCCCTGAACCCATCTGCCCTACCACAAGCCCGTTGGGAGGAGGAACCCTGATATCCAAAAGGAAGGGCTCCCCTATCTCGTTGTAGAATATCACCCCCTCTTGTTTGCCCCGTGGATAGCCTCTGGGCATACACATCAAATAAAACCTTGACTGGGGCATAAACCTCACAAGCCCCAAAGACCTGAGTTCCTTCTCATTATACTTAAACAGCATAGAAAAGTGTTCTATGTGTGTTGTATTCTCACACTCATAGGGAAGTTCATACTGCCGCACCGCAAACTCAATCTTTTTCCTCTCTTTCAGAAGTTCCTTTTCCTCCCCAAAGACCGCTAAGAAACTGGAAAAGGCTACCACCAGTTCTCTTCCAAGGTTTATGTCCTTCACCTGTTCCAAAAGTTCCATAACCACCTCTCCCCTTGCTAAGTCTCCCCCTTCTCTGGCCTGATACTCAAAAAGCTTTAGCCTTTTGCCAAACTCCATCTGGGCAGCCTCTGGAGACATCTTCTTAAAGCCCACCACACAGATAAAATCCCTGCCCAGGGAAAGAAGGCTGTAAAGTTGGAAGGGCCACACCCTTGAGGGAACCTTGGTCATGGAATAAACCAGGGCAAAATTGTCCCCTACTTTAACACCGTAATCTCTCTCCTCAATGGCATAGTTAAACGGGTCCTGGGAGTTCCCTCCAAAAAAGTAGGCTAAATCCTCCATAAGGGCGTTCCGAGAAACCTCCACCTCCACTCCTGCAGAACTGAGAGCATCCATAACCAACTTCAGATTTTCCATACTTCCTTCCACCACAAAGTAAAAGGACACCTTCCTTGAAGATATCCTCTCGTTCAAAAACCGCATCTGCCTCTCCATCAAAAAGTTCTTAGCCTTCATATCAAAAAGCCTTTCGTCCTCCCTTGAAAGGAAGATTAGCCGTATGGGAAGGTTAATGGGAAAACCCTGAAAGGCTTTGTGAAACCTCTCCGCATACTCCTGCACCGCAGAGTTGGAGGAAACAATAGGGCCTCTAACCTTCAAGACATAGCCCACAAAGGGCTTAAGGTCTGGCGGTTCTATCAGCTGTCTATACTTCCACAAAAGCATAGAAAGATTTTATCACTTTATCACCAAAGACTTTCAATTCTCCTCAAAACTTCTTCATCTAACTCTAAATCCTCTCTTGTAGAGGGCGTTTTCTCTTCCTTGGCGGGCTGAGGTGCTGGAGGGGTATAGGTCTCTTTTGGAGGTTCCTGCACATAGGAGGTTTCCCTTCTTTCCTGCACGGGAGGTTTGGAGGGTTCAGTGGATTGCCCAGCACGAGAAAAAAATTCTCTGACCTTTCTCTCTAAATACTCCCGCTGCTCTGCCCTGGTTGGCATTTCCTCCCGAGAGATGCTTACATCTGTCCTTTTGAGAAACTCTTCCAAAAGACAGGCAACCAAAAAAGAAAAATGTTCGGGCAACTGCCTCCTGTAAAGTTCAGCATATATCTCCTTCGGTAAGTAAACCCCAAACTTAACCCTTTCCTTCTTCATAAGGTTCTATTATAACAGAAATCTTACATGTGGGTAGGGAGACTTACCCACGTAGAAGTATAGAAACATGGAAATATAGAAGTATGGAGAAAGGGTAGAACGGAGAGGGGTGGGTATAGAAGAGAACACGCATTCGTTGGTGGGGGTTAACTAGGGATATACACAGATTTTTCTGTATAGAGGTATAGCAGACTGGATACATGGAGGTAAAGAGATATAGAGACATAACAACAAAGAAACAGAGAGACATGAATTTACTTGTAGGGTGATTTAGGGTTGTCCGCTGCAAGAAGCTTGTTTATTGCCCTACGACGTATTCTATAGGATGGGAAGTATAGAAACATAG
>Ga0326761_1000056_pt1 | contig 26800 bp, 27 predicted proteins | sample GCREP_P_FD_207739 | JGI IMG/M metagenome (GOLD analysis project Ga0326761, IMG submission 207739) | Hot spring water microbial communities from Geyser Creek Basin, Yellowstone National Park, WY, United States - GCR.EP_P | ecosystem: Environmental > Aquatic > Thermal springs > Unclassified... | reverse complement strand
TCAAAGGCGACCCACGTGCCGTCGGGCCTCCTAAACGGCCTCCTCTGCCTCACTACTATGGCCCTAAACACCTGCTTCCTAAGCTCGGGCTTCCCCTCCCTCACTACGACGACCACCATATCGCCGATGCCGGCGCCTGGAATCCTCCTGTGTACAGTCCTAGAGTAGTGACCCACGACGCCTATAACGCGGACGAGCTTAGCGCCGGAGTTGTCAGCGACGGGGACTAAGCTGTTCATGAATATCCCCGGCGTTACGTGGAATCTATACGGCACGCCTACCGTTCTCTTGCCACCGCGTTTTGCCATAGACGCCAGCTTTTTATAGATTTATATATTTATTCGCCCAGGTCTCCGCGTAGATCGACATTATGCCCCCCCAAAATCACTAGAGCTCCGCCGACGGCGGTCCACTGCGTCGGCACCTGGCCCAGAAACAGGAAGGCAAAGACAGACGCATAAACTGGATCTAGATAGCTGAGCGCCGACGCCAGCTGCACCGTGATTCTGCGCAACGCATCGTACCACAGAAACAATGCCAACAAGGTGTTCACCGTAGCGGCTGTAAACGCTACGACCAAGGCGGAGGGGGTCGCCTCAAACCTGTACATAGCCAGGTAGGGCGCTGTGAAAAGCGTTGCCACGGACGTCTGGCATAGGACCAAGTAGATAGGCGCCGTGCGGCTTGTGGAGAGCTTGCTGGTAACTATAAGCGCTGCATAAAACGCGGCGCTCAACACTGCGAACAAGAGGCCTAGGGGCGTAACATAGCTGGCATACCCCACTAGCAAGGCTACGCCCGTGAACGAGATCAACAAGGCTAGAAACTTTGGCTTCTGCATTTTCTCGCCAAGGAAGTGCATGTAGACGCTGGCCATTATAGGGCCTGCATAGTAGATCATAACGGCGGTGGACACCGGCATAAGGGCTGTGGCGTAGAAGAGGAAGATCCAGTTAAGCGCAAGGAAGACGCCAGACAAAGCCGCAGTTAAGCCGCCACACGCGAAGCGGCGTAGAGCCGCGGCCAGCAAGACGGCAGTAATTGCCACCCTGAAGAAGACAAACACGGGCGAAGGAAGTCCAGAAAGCTTGAATATTACAGGCACGCCGCCCCAAATAGCCGTCACCGTCAACATTTCAAATATGCTGACTGCGACTTGACTCCTCATGTCACAACTTGCGAAAAACCAACACGTAGGTGCCCGACTCCCTTCCCGTGGAATACACCCTATACTGCGCCATTAGCTTCAAGCCAAACGCAGACGCCGCGCCTACAAACTTCTCCACTGACGTCTTCCTCTCCTCTATGTAAGCCGTCCCAAGCAGAAGCGACGTCAGCTCAAGCCGGTAGAAGTGGAGAAAAGCCTTCTCCACGTCGTCTCCGCCTCCACCAAGCTCTTTGGATATGTCGTGGTACGTCTTCGCCAGGATGTCTAAGGCTAATCTTACCCTCCCCTCCCTGGCGGCGTGATATGCAGATAGAAGCTCCACGCGGAACTTGTTCAGCGGGATGTCTAGGAGATAGCGCAAATGATGCGTTATTACGTTTCTCCTTCTCTCCAGCTCGCTGTTGTAGTCCGCTATAAATTCGTCGGCGACAATGAGCAGACCGCCGGCTCTTATCCTCGACGACATCCATTTAAGGAAATTGTCGATATGATGCGAGGCCCCAAACGAAACCACGGCGGAGGCGCCGGCAGGCACGTCGTCTAGCACCGGGACTGGGCTCAACTTTTTGAAAAACGGCGAAGATTCTACACAGGATATTTTCACGCTAGGCAAAAGCTCGGCCAGCATTTTCTCGTGATAGGCAGGGCCGCATCCCACACTGACTATCTCCGTGACTCCGCGCCTATAGAGCTCATACGCGACGTATACTGCCTGCTCGGCGTAGCCAGGATGCAGGGGTTCGTAGATGAAGTATTCATACACGTCGAAGTTCTGCCCAAACGACGTCGCTCTTAGGTGCGGAGGGCTCGCGCTTCTTGCCTCCACAACGGCCTTAGGCAGCGTCGACCTGCCAGCCCACGTGTTGTATTCTGCAGAGAGGACGTCGAAAAGCAGTAGATCTAAATACCTCTCCGGTGGTTGCCTCTTGTTTACCGCAGAAATCGCGTAGGCGAGAACCTCGTTGTCCACGTCTGGCTCAAGCAAATCCCTAACCCCTTCCGGAGCTAGCGGCGTTGCGTTGAGGTACCACCTCTTGACAGGTCTTATCTGCGAGCGGTAAAACATAGACACGACAGCAACAGCGCCGCCGCCCACCGTCATGTAAAAGTGGGGCTCCCCGCCGTAGAATTTGGCCGTCTCCCCCTCCCAGACGTATTTGGGCGCATCGAGAGGCCCCACTATCATAGCGCCTTCGATTACGTGAACAACTTCAAGCGGCGAGTTTTCATGAGGCTCCGCGTAGCGCACCGCCCCAGCCCCCAGCCGCATGATATATACCTCCTTGCCGTTTCTCCGTTCTATTAAACGAACTTCGACGCCGTTTTCAGCAACGAACAAACTCGGTTCCACAAGTTCGCCGAATGTGACGCCTAAGGCGTTGGCGATTTTCCACAGAGTAGAGATTGTGGGGCTTACCCTTCCTTGCTCAACGGCCCACAATGCCGATTTAGACATCCCCACCAACTTAGCTAGTTGAGACAAGGTGAGGCCCCTCTTTTCTCTGAGCTCCGCAATCCCTTTCCCAACGGCTACCTCCACATCAGTTCTATGTTTAGAACTTAAAAATTTGCTCAGCCCGTCCGTCGCAGATCACCACTCGTCCACCAACGCATTCATCACCGAGGGTTCTAGGTGCGGGGGCTATTATCCTTTTTTCCAACTGAGGAGGATCCCCACGTTGCTTGTTAGCTTTATCTGGACCCTATTTTTCTCTAGGAGCGGCGGTAGCTTGAGCTTGGGCCATGCGCCGCCGTAGTAGAAATAGAGGTAGCCCAAGTCCCCGGGGTCCACGCCGAGTGCCTGCGCCGTGGTGTAGTCTACTTCGGCGCAGTTCTCGCCGGTCACCAACACGCCCCAGTACCGCTGGAAGCCTTTTATGGGGCCGTCGCCTTCTATTACAAACTTGCCGTCTGCTATGCAGTAGGTGTTTCTCTGCATCTTGTATATGTCGGCGATGTATTTATACAAAGCCCTGAAGCCTTCGTAGAGGTTCTGCGACTCCCTCGGTTCCAAGATCTGCAGAGCCGCGGTGGGCGTGGTGAGGTACAGTATTGTCTGTGGGTGGCTCACCGGGATGGCGATTACGATCTTCACAAGAGACTCATCAAAAGCGGCCCTAAGCGCCCTGACCGAGATCTTGGCCCCTCTTAGCGTCTCCAGCTCCAGCTTGTAGTCGGCGTGTTGATGCGGCGGCAGGATCCTAGCGCCGTATTTACCGGCGAGCTTCTCCAAGCCCATGATCTTCACGGCCTTCTCGAAATACGACTTGGGCATAGAGAAGGTAATCGCCACGTCTCTGCCCTGGAGACTCTGCAGAACAGCCTCTACAAGCTCCGTGCGGGGGTTCGCCTGCGACGGGATATAACTGTGTACCGCAAGGACGAGCAAGGCGTCTTTTCTCGGTATTGACAACTCCCCATCTGTCGGATGCGCCTCAACCACGTCAGTAGTAATATGTCTAGAAATAAATTTGTTACTAGAACCCGTGCCGATACGGCTCCGTGGGCTTCACCAACTCCCTAAGGAGCACCGTCGCGTAGCTACCCCTCGGCAACGTAAACCGGAGCTCCACGTCTTTTCCCGCAACACGCCAGCGGAAATCCCTCGCCTCCAGCCGGGCCTTCCTGTAGCCTCCATATGCCCTAAGCCCCCTGGGCATTTTTAGGAAGGACCCCATCTCCAGACCCTCCTCCTTCAACACGCGGAGCAACGCCTCCCCCACCTTACCCCGCGGCATCCGGGCGCCAGGACCTACGACGGGCAGAACCACCTCACCGCCGAGGCCCTCCACGTAGTAGACCACCTGGCCGTTTAGCTCGACCAAATCTCCCTCAACAGGCTTCTCGAGGGGACCCAGCTCCATCCGCCTAGAGAGGAAGACGTTGAACAGGTAGGACTGGGCGGCCTCCACGTATATCCTGAGTATCTGGACCGGTATGGACATTACGGCGTTCCACAGATCCACGCCGCTTGCCAGCCTTCTGAGCACCGCCCTCTCCTCGATAAACTTCTTGGGGAACGCCTCCAGCGCCTTTTGGTACTCCCCCCTACATGCAAGCTCCCTGGCCTTCTTCGCAGAGTCGGACTCGTGGGGGAAAATTCTGCAGAACATGATGTCGAGGAAGACCTCGGCGTCTTTCCTCAGAAGCGCCTTGCCCAGGAGGTGGCTGACCGGCCTGATCGTGCCGAAGCGTTGATAGCCGTAGTAGTTAGGCACGGCGGTCTTTTGCAACGCCTCCAGCGCCTCCTCTGCGCACTTCACGTCTACAGACCTCAGAACTATGGTAAATCTGTTGCCGTAGATCATAGAGGGCGTTATGGGCCTGTCCATGGACCACACCCCCTTGAACTCGACGTTCGGAATCTTCGACAGATTAGCCGCGTCGCCTCTTACCGAGATTATCTGCGACGTCACCGCCCTGGTGTCCTTTATCCCGCCTATGGAGACGTCCCTAGGGCTCAACCCAAGCGCCTTTGAGAGACGTATGACGAGCTTCAGGGTATCCACGTTGCGCTTAACCACGTGGATCCACGTCCAGTTGCCCACCCTCGGCTGGAGAGAGACCCCGCCCACGGCGACGACTGTACCATCTGCCAGCACCTCCTCCACCACGAAGTCCTCTGGACTCGCCTTAATCACGCCGCCCGAGGGGCAGGTGGCGGTGACGTAATACCACATGCCGAGCTCCTTGTCGAAAGGCGGGGCTTGAATCACGATACAGCATACAAGCTACTTAAAAAGTAGAAATCCACACATGGCGATGGCAAATGTATACCTAGGGCCTGCGGGTATCCCCCAATATGTCGTCAGGGCTAAGTCCACGCTTAATGCAGTGAGGGCGGTGAGGGAGCTGGGCCTCAACGCCATGGAGGTGGAGTTTGTGCAGGGGGTTCGCATGTCTAGGGAGTTGGCTAAGCAGGTGGGGAAGGCGGCTAGGGACTACCGCGTGAGGCTCTCGGTGCACGCTCCCTATTTCATAAACCTGTGCTCCGAGGAGGCGGAGAAGGTGGAGAAGTCGCGGCGGAGGCTTGTTGATTCCCTCGACAGGGCGTACCACATGGAAGCTTGGGTCGTGGTGGTACATGCCGCATACTACGGGAAGCTGGGCCCGGAGAGGTGCTACGAGAAGGTTAAGGAGGAGTTGGAGCGGGCGTATAAGGAGTCCGGCATCGGGTCGGGCGTCTACGTAGGCGTGGAGGTAACCGCCAGGAACAACCAATTCGGCAGCGTAGAGGAGGCGTTTAGGCTGGCTAAGGAGCTCCCCTTCGTGACGCCGGTCATAGACTGGGGACACCTCTATGCGAGGAACGAGGGCGCGATAAACTACGGCGAGATCTTAGACCTCTGGACTAGGGAGTTCGGCGGGAGGCATATGCATACCCACTTCACCTCGGTGCGGTACCGCAACGGGAGGTTTGTAGACGAGCATGAGCCGGTGGAGCGGGACATGCCGCCGTTTGAGCCCCTAGCAAAAGAGCTTAAGACGCGTGATATGACCATCACGCTTATATGTGAATCGCCGCTCCTGGAGAAAGACGCGCTCCTTATGAAGGAGATCCTAGAAAGAAACGGGGTCCACCTGGCGGACTAGCGGCTGTTTCAGCTCGCGGGGCCCCCTGAATTTGTTTACCAGCTCCGCCTTCAGCCTCTCTAGGCCTCTTCCTCGGCGCCACCGTAAAGGCGCAGAGCTTCGCTTTGATCACCTCAGGCAAGAGGCCGCATTCCACGTCTTTCCCCAGCTCCTCATTTCCTTCACCTCCTCAGCCGATGCAAGCCCCTTGCCCCCGAGATCCTTGACCTTCCTCCCCTAGAGGCGGCCCTTCTCCACCTTCCCATCTTCGAAGATGATCCTTGAAAACTTGGTCGAAGAACTGCTGGGCGTCAGCTACCTCAGGCTCCAGCTCCCCAAGCCTGGTCAAGACGAATCTATTTCGTCGGTAGAAACCTTCCCGCGTCTCTTTACCCGCTCGTGCTCCTTCATGATTTCCCGGGCAACCTCGTCGGAAGTACCTGTGTCTCGTGAGGCATTGTAGACCTTGTCGCTTAGGTATTCCTCCTCCCGGCCTGATCTCTTGAACTTTAGCTATATGGACATGTGGGATCTTTACAGAAAACTTTTTCAATAGGCCGCTCCGTTGATTGAGTGAAGAAGGTGGTGACGGCCCTTGACCTGCTGGCGGCCGTTGCTGAGATGTCCAGCGCGGTCGGCGGCAAGGTGGAGAACATCTATCGGACGGGGGCTGGGTACATCTTTAAGCTGTCGTCTGGCTACATAGCCGCGACGAGGTTTAGAGTTTCCCTCACCGGCGTCGTCCCTGAGAAGACTCACGAAGGCGCCGAGACTCTTAGGGGCCTTTTCCGCGACGAGCGGCTTGCGGCGGTTTCCATGCCCCGGTTCGACCGCATAGTGGAGCTCAGCTTCAGCTCGGGGAGGCTTGTGGCTGAGCTACTAGAGCCTTTCAACATGGCCGCTGTGAGGGAGGGGAGGGTCGTATGGCTTCTCCACAGCTACAGAGGCAAAGACCGCGAGCTGAGGCCCGGCCTGCCGTATGTGTATCCGCCGGCCGTCTTTGTCGACGTGTTAACCGCCGACGTAGACGCCATAGAGAAGGCCATCGACCCCAACGACGTGAGGAGGAGCTTAATCAGGCGGCTGGGCACGGGGCCTGAGCTTGCAGATGAGCTCATAGCCCGCGCCGGCACGCCGCCCCGGGCGCTTGCCGAGGAGCTGAAGGCCCTGGTGGAACGCGTCCGTTCAGGTAGGCTGGAGCCGGCCGTGTGTATAAGGGGCGGCATCCCCGTGACTGTTCTACCCATTAGACCTGTGTCAATTCAATGCAACGAGGTTAAACAATTCGACCACTTCTGGGCCGCGTTGGATTACTACTTCACACCCCTTGAGCTCGAGTCGGCGGCTACGCAGAAAACTCAGGAGTTCGCGCTTAGGCGCAGAAAGCTGGAGGCGACAATCGCCGAGCTTGAAAAGAAGGTCCCTGAATACAGGGCCGAAGCGGCTAGGCTTAAGACCATTGCCCACAAGCTCCTCATGTATAAGTCTGAAATCGAAGAGGCGTTAGGCGGCAGGGAGAGCGGTGTACGTATAGTAAACGTAAACGGTTCTAGGGTAAAAGTAGAGTTTCCAGAAGGCGACGTCGTGGAGGTAGCCAGAGACGTGCCGCTGGGCCGCCAAGTCACCAATCTTTTCAACGAGGCAAAGGAATTGGAGGAGAAGGCGTCTAAGGCTGTTCTGGTGCTGGAGAGGCTCAAGAAGGAGCTTGCGAAGGTGGAGGAGGAACAGCGCCGCATTGAGGAGGAGGTAAGGGCCTCTGTCAAAGCTGTGGCTAAGAAGAGCTGGTTTGAGAAGTTCCGCTGGAGCATCACAGCTGGCAAGAGGCCGATGATAGGGGGAAGAGACGCGTCGCAGAACGAGACGATTGTCAGGAAGTATCTAAAGGATCACTACCTCTTTTTCCACGCAGACATTCCCGGCGCCTCGGCCGTCGTGACCCCGCCTATGGACGACTTGCTTGAGGTGTACCAAGTGGCACAGTTCGCCGCAGCCTACAGCAGGGCGTGGAAGATAGGCATACACGCCATAGACGTCTACTACGTCCGCGGCGAGCAGGTGTCTAAACAACCGCCCTCTGGGCAGTACCTGGCCAAGGGATCCTTCATGGTCTACGGCAAGAGGGAATATGTCAGGAACATCCGCCTCGAGCTGGCGATAGGTTGCAGGAGAGACGGCGACGTCTACAGAGCCGTAGTTGCGCCGCCGAGATCCGCACCTCTGCTCGCTGAGAAATACGTCGTCATGACGCCCGGCAACGTGGAGAAGAACAAGCTGGCTAAAGAAATCGCCAAGCTGGGTAAATGCTCCATAGACGACATCACGGCAGTCCTCCCGGGCCCGTCAAGGATTTCAGAGGAGGGACGCGGCTCCCCAATCCCCTGGGAGGAGGTGGAGCAGATATTCGCCACGTGGTAGACGAACTACGTACACTGTTCGGCGCCTCAGTCATCTTCAACGCGTTCATCGGCCCGTCTCCTCCAGCCACTTCTCTATGGCGTCTGCAAGCTCGGCAAAACGGGCGAAGCCTTCTAGATGTCCCTCGTAGCACTTTATCATTACCCTGCCGTCCTTCGTGCGGTACACCCTAGGCTTCTTCCCCGTCAGAGCCTCTACCACAGCGGCGAACCTTTCTGCGACTGCCTCTTTACCGCCGGGGACGTCGGCCCTCACCACGGCGAAGCCCACGGCCGCGTTGTTGGCTCCGCGCCTGCTGTAGGTAATCGTGTAGTTGCCCCTTGCGCGGTCCACCTCCGCCGTTATCCTAATCCTCAGCAACTTCCTGCCGCCTTGCCTCTCCTCAATCTCGGCCCCTCCGCCTATCACCCTCACCGTGTGCTTCTTGCCATTTACCTCGACCTCTTTCTCGAAGCCCTCCAGCTTTAGGGAGCCCCTCGACATACCCTCCTCTATGATCTTACTGGCTTTTTCGTAGACCTTCTCGCCCTTCTCCTTGGCCCTCTGGAGTATGTACTCTACAAACTTAGCCGCCAGCCCCCGTTGCCTCTCAGAGCTGTGTACAGAAAGCCATGCGGCGTGCTCAAGGCCCTTCCTGTAGATCGAGACGTAGCCCTCCCCGCTACCCTCCGGCATCCTCACCGAGAAGTGTCTCCCCTCCTCAAGCCCCATATCCCTAAGCCGTTGCGCCTCCCGCTCTATGTTGTCGGGGCTAGTGGAGCTGAATCTGACCTTCAGCCCACCCTCGGCCAGCCCCACTTCGTACTGCGGCCATCCTTCCTTCAACACGCGCCCCTTCTCCAGCTCCTCCAGCCAGCCCTCAGCCTTGCCGACGTCCACCCAACCCCTCGCGATGGCCTCCCTAACGATCTCGGCGAGGGCGTTTCTGAGCTCCTCGTGCCCAGTTGCAAGCATGCCAGTAGTGACTTGAATGTACCACACGTCTCTGCCGCCCTCTTTTTGCACCTCCGCAGTGACGCCCACCAGCTTCAATAGCCGGGCCGCGAGCTCCACGCGGCTCTGGTCCGACGAAGTGAATTGGAGCACTATCGCGTCTTTGCGCAGATATACGTTGTACTTCACGGCGACGCCGCCCTCCGATATTATCAAATCGGCGGCTACGTTGCCGCCGTCAGTCAGCCTTATGTTGCCGAACCGCACCTTCACCTTGGCCTCCTTCACGAATTCATTGAACTTTTCGCTTAAATACTCTCCGCCGGAGGAGGGCGCAGATACGGCGAGGGGGCGCATAAACCTCGCCGCATTTTCGCCGGTTGCGGCTATGTTGTATCTGACCCTCTCCACGTATATCCGCACGTTGAACTTCAGCTCGTCGGGCAGGAGCTGGTTGAGCAGATGCAACGCGGCTAGGCGCAGAAGGGCGGCCCCTCCGCTGAGCTCCCCACCGACAGTCAGCATGACCTTACCGGGCTCCACAGAGCCGTCTCCCGCAATTGCGGTTGCATACATTTCGCCGAAGCGGAGCAACGCCTCCTCTCTGCTGAACTTTCCACTAAGCGCCTTGTCCAGCATAACCAGCTCAAGGGCTGGGGCAACGAACTTCCTAACCACTTCATCCCTCGCGCAGTACCTGGCGAGGCAGTATACATAGGGATCATCGCCGCTGAGAACACGTTCAACGATGCCCCACACCTCCTCCCCAGAGACGCCGTCATCTCTAACTAGGTTCTCGATGCGCTCTTCTGCCTCTTTCTTATACCCCTCTGCGTAGCGGATGATCGCCCGGGCCAGCCTTTCGGCGTGATCGCCTGCTATCCTCCAGCCGCTTAGGTCCTCCACCGCCTTCGCCAGCATCTTGATCCGCTCTTCACGCCAATCGCCGTCGTTTTTACCTCTCCTCGTCTCGGCGAAGTGGACGAGGAGAGCCAGCTCGCCCAGCATCCTCCTCATGAGGTCCTCCCTCTCAGCATCGCTTGCTCTCTCGGGGCCAATCCAGGGCTTCAACTTGTCGGCCAGCTCTTCGACTCTCTTCAACACCCAGCTCCAGTCTATGGCGTCTACCAGCTCCCGCCAGCTCTCTACACGCCGGCCTAGCAGGGACTCAAGTCATCTGCTCTCCCACAAGATCTGGCTCTCCCTTTCGCGAGGCCAGAGCGCAGTGACGGCTAGTTTGATACCCTTCTTAGTGACGTCAGCCCTGCCGCTAATAGACTTCTCTTCGCCGAGAAGGCTGAAGTACCACTTTAACTGCCATGGATGGACAGTGGCGGCCACTATCCGCATTCCGGAGGTCGACACGTCTGTGGCGCGCCACTCCAGATACTGCGGCGCCTTGTCCATCCCCGAGAGGTCTAGTGCCGTCCTCTTCGCCTCCTCCACGAAACGTCTCAACGCCTCCTCGCCGGCCTTAGAGCGCGCCGACGTCTCCCCTATCTTCAGCACGTCCACACGCGCCTCAACGCCGCCGTATGCCTTAAACACTTCAAAACCTCCCTCCACCCGTCTAAACAGTAGGTCCTCGTCGACGGCTCTGCTCAGTAGATACCGCAGAAGCGCAGAGGCGGCTCTATCCTCCCAGTTTGCCGCCCCCTTAGGCGAGCGGGACGGGTCCACAGCCTCGCCGCGCCCCTTGGCGATCCTCCAGGCCTTTTGGTAGACGCCTTCCGGTGTCGATAACACTATGTCGGCCAGAGCTCCCTCGCCAGCTAGCAACATGGCGACGTGGCCGTATATCCCGCCTCTCGCCACGGAAAGGAGGGCAGCGTAGGCCTTAGTCCCCATGTTGGCGCCGGAGTAGTCCGAAAGTCTCCTGTAGCTAGCTTCAGCCAGCCCCTCAGCCTTCTTTACGTCCACCTCCAAGTGGGGTTTGAGCTTTTCGTATAACTCACGGCTGTGCGACTTGTACAGCGCCAACACGGAGTTCAGCTCCTCTATCACCTCCTCTGCCACCTCCTCCAGCCTCCTCTGCGCCTCATGGAGCCTCTTCACCTCCTCGGCCTTCACGGCGAATTCGCGCTCCTTAACCAAGCCCTTCGCCCACTCGTACCACCCAGCCCACTCCTCGTAGGCTTTGGCGTTATTGATCAACGTCTTGTAGAGCACAATAGCCGCGACCACAGCGGCGTCTTTCACTACCTCGTCTATCTTAGCCATGTCTTCGGCACGCTTCAGCGCTCTCCTCAACTCCACAAGGGGCTTGGGCAGATTCGCCGACTCAGACAGCTTCAGAAACGGCCTCTCTCCCTTCAGAGGGGCATTGATAATCTCGTTGATGATATTTTCTATCATCTGCTTCTCATTATCATTCACCTTCCACCTCTCGGCCAGCGTCTTAAACCTCTCAGCCGCCTTCCCGCCAGCATCCGCCAGCCCAGCCACAAACGGCGTTAGAGACGCCGCATACGCCAGCTTATCAAGCTCCACCAGGCCCCATATGTTCAACGCGGCAGACAGCGCAACTGCACCGGCCGCCACAGCCGCCATCAAGAAGAGGTAAGCCTTGTGCTCATCCACCCAAGCCAACGCGCGTGTCACCGCTTCAACGAAGAGCTCCGCCAGCCTCTGCAGAGACACCTCCACCTGCTCAAACACCTCCCTAGCCCCCTCATACAGCGCCTTAGCCGCCTTCTGCACATATTGAACAGTCTCTCTAAACAGCCCAACCTCGGCGAGGGCAACAGCCGAGGCGATGGAGGAAACCACGGCCTCTGAATACAGCTTATGATGCGCGGAGTACGGCGCCGCCGAGAGCCTGGTCGAGGCGGCTTCTCCGCATCTACGCCACATCTCCGTGCGCCGGTTTAAAAACAGCTATACGCAAAGAAAACAGCTGAGGAAATTAGAAGAGAGATCAGGTGGAGAGGCTTAAGGAGCCGCCTCAGCCTCCACCTGACCTGGCGGAGGAGCTTCTGAAGGAATACCCAGAGTTACAAGCATTCGGCGTGGAGTGGGTGAAGAAGTGGCTGGATCTTAGGGATAGGCTGGTGGAGATTGCCAAGACACTGCGCAGATTCCCGTGGATGGTTGATATTATAAGGCAGAGGCCTATGAGCATCCTCCACCCCTACACGGTGGAGGTATATGTGGCAAGGGACGGGTCGGAGGCGTGCCTCTCGCTTAACCAGCTAAGGGCTTTCTGCGCACAAGACGGCGCGGCGAGGGAGGTCAAGCTAGAGCTAGAGTTCGGCCGGTATGAGGTATACGAGGAGAAGATAAGAGAGGTGTACAGACCGAAGGGTCTGCTGGCATTTACCACAGCGGCGAGAGAATACGTAAGACTAATCTAACCGCTCTCCACTTTATGTTTTTGTATCGAAAGTAAGGTGCTTACCGCATCTAAACTAACTTTTTTGTCAACCTCCTTTTTCCTGCCGTCTTAAACTACGTCTTTTTTCGAATTTTACATTTTTGTTGCGTTTAAGAGCCGGCGTCTTAAACTGTGGACACTTTAGCCGCTATTTAGGCGCAGGAAATTTTTTAATCACAAACAAAACGACTAGGTGTGGGCACGAAGAAGACCTTGAGCCAGCCGCCGGCCAGGGGGTTTTGACCGGAAAAATGCGTCAGAACGGCCCTGCTTGGGCTGATCGTCAAAACCGACATGAATGCGAGGGCGGAGCGCGGGGGGAGGTGGTCTGTCTCCTCAAAGGCTCACTTCGCGTGGACTGTGTGTACGTCGACGCGATGCTGGGGTGGCTGGCCCGCATGTTGCGGATACTCTTCGGACTATCTGCCGTATACAAGACGGAGCTGGAAGACTCGGAGCTCGTCACTACAGAGTGTCTGGTGATTACGCGCGATAGGGAGCTCTTCAGACGCAGAAGGGGGCCCACAATCCTTCTCGCAACAGAGGACCACGTTAAGTGGATAGCCGTGTTCCTCCGGCTTGGTTTAAAGCCGTTTGAGAAATCCGTATGTCCCCTGTGCGGTGGTCAGCTTCTTGAGGTTCCTTGCGCAGAGGCGGAGAAAGCCGTGGGGCACAGGGTGTTGAGCCACGTGTGCTGGCAGTGCTCATCCTGCGGCCGCTACTACTGGGTGGGGTCCCACTGGCGCAGGTTGCTACAGCTGGTGCAGGACGCTGAGAAGACGGTCATACGATGTCGGGGCATTGGTTGAGCAGTTTGAGCACGAAGGGCGTGAAGTACAGAATGGAGGTCAGCACCTCGGCCGCGTTGGCCAGCTTCAGCACCTCCCTGAGCTGGCTACAGGTGAAGAGGCCGCCGCTGTATATAATAGGAGTGTCGGGCCCCACAAGCCCCCTTATTCTTCCCAGCATCCTAACGCCGTATTTGTAGACCAAAAGCCCGCTGAGGCCGCCCCTCCCCACGCTGATGCGGCGGTCCTCCACCGGGAAGGTGTTGGTCACCACCAGGCCCCACCCCATCCTCCTCGCTGCTTTAACCACCAACGGCATGTTTGTCCCAGGCCCTATCTTGATGAAGATGGGGAGATCCACGTCGACAAGCCTCGGCAGGTCACGCCAGAGGCCTCTATAAGTGGGGCTGGATATGTTGACCTCGACGGCGGCCGGCCTGTAGTGTCTCTGGAGGTAGATCAGCTGCGTGAAAAAGTCCTCGGCGCTGAACCCAGCGACGCTTATAAACACCGGGTATCCCAAGCCCGCCAGCCTAGACACCACCTCCGCGATGCCAGGGCTGTTGAGCCCCATGGCGTTAACTAAAGAGTACGGACGCACCCTGGCGACCCGGGGCGGCGCGTTCCCCCGCCGCCTGTGGGGCAGCGTGGAGCCGACGACTAAAAAGCCGGGACAAAAAAACGACAGGAACCTGGCGTAGGCCCCAGTCTTGTCCAGCCCAGCCGCGACGCCTACAGGTCCACACGTCTTAACTCCCCCCACCTCCCAACGCGTCTCGCAACGGCAAGGTGGAAGCGGCAACGAGAAGAGGATGGAGCCGAGTCTATAGGTTATCTCCGGGTGTATGTTATGCAGGACGCGGCCTATAAGCGTCAACAACGCCATTGGGCAAGGTACTCGACAGCCGACCGGTAGTGCTCCTCGGCGATATGAGGCTTGACGACCTCCAGCACGTCCCTCATCTTATACACGCTGTAGACCTCAACCCCGGCTTCGGCCTTGACCTTTGCGGCCCCGCACTGCTCTCTATCTAGGAAAACAAGCACCCCCGTAGCCACGCCGCCGGCGGATCTCACGGCGTGGAGAGCCCCGGAGACGCTTCTGCCCGTGGTCAACACGTCGTCTACAACTAAAACCCTCCTGCCCGTGACGTCTGCGCCCTCCACCTGGCGCCCAGTCCCGTACCCCTTAGCCTCCGGACGCACATAGCCGATGGGCTTGCCCATTAGGTAGCCCAACACAGAGGCGTAGGGTATGCCGCCCGTCGCCACGCCGACGACGACGTCGAAGTCCAGCCCAGCCGCCGCCTCGCGGTACCTCTCCACAACCCACCTAAACAAATCCGCCTCCCCCAACACGCCGCGGAGATCAACATAAAACGGGCTCTCCAGACCGCTGGAAAGCTTAAACCTACCGAACTTCAAAATCCCACGTTCTACAAACTTCTCAATCATAACAAGTCGCCAAGCTCGTGGTACCGGCCGCAGTAAGTGCAGACAAACAGCGGCGGCTCCTTCCGCACCAAGTAAAACGCAGGCTCCACAGGCTCCCTAGGAGCATTGGTCACACAGGTCGGGTTTTTACACTTAAACCTACCCCTGATGACCTCCGGAGGCGACACCTTAAACTTCTTCACTACCTCAAAACTCCTCACGATGTTGATAGTCGCCGTAGGCGCCACCGCGGAAATTATGTTCACCTCCTCAGGAGTCAGCTCACGCCCCTCGATCTTAACAATATCCTTCTTACCCAGCTTGCCAGACTCGACGTTCATGACAAGCGCGACGCGCGCGCCCTCCCTCCCAGTTATGCCCAAGACCCTAAGCACGGCGAGAGCCCTCCCCGCCGGTATGTGGTCTATGACAGTCCCATGCTCGATCTTGCTAACAATAAGCTCCCTAGACATCATCAATACCACAAACCCCCTTTAAAAGGATTGAACCAATGCGGGGGGTGGGATTCGAACCCACGCAGGCCTACGCCACAGGGTCTTAAGCCCTGCCCCTCTAGCCGGGCAGGCAGCCGCCCGCCCCTTTGACCTGGCTCGGGCACCCCCGCCTCGTTCAAACCCTCCCCTCGAGGTTTTAAACTTTTCGCAGGTGTTGCTGGCTTTAAAGATAAATGCGGCGGCCGGGATTCGAACCCGGGATCAACGGCTTTCTTCGCTGGAGCGTGGGAGGCCGCCATCCTAAACCAGGCTAGACTACCGCCGCTTGGTGTAACTAGAAAAAGAGGTTATAAAATTTTCACCCGTAGAAGTACTGTTTGCCCTCTGTGGTGAACTCTATCTTGTCTTTGTCGTAGTCGTAGTAGCCGACTTCTATGTATGTCGGTTTGCCGTCCTTGATAGCGACGCCCCACAGCACGAAGTCGGGGTTGGCTCTGTCGCCGTTTTGATCTAGCAACACTACCCCTATGGCTCCCTTATAGCGTCCCTCTTTGCCCCACTGCTCAAGCGTGGCGCGTAGCTTGTCTGGATCGCTGTCTGTGCCTACGGTGGCCATAATTTCTCCAAGCATCTTAATTATGTCGTAGGACTGCGGGGCGGGGGTTATCGGCTCCGCTCCACACTTGGCTTTGAACTTCTTGTAGAAGTCTTGATACTCCGGCGTGGTGGGCAGTGCCCAGTTTGCCGTGCCTACTATCTTGCCCTTGGCCATTACATCTCCTCCCTCCTGTAGCAAGATGGGGGAGAACGCCATGCCCTCTGTGCCTATGAGCCTAGCCTTTGAGAGGACTGGGTCTTGGCCTATCGTCTTCAACACGACTGAGCCGTCGTCTTCGAAGGAGACAATCACCACTGCGAAGTCGGGCCCCACCAAGTCTTTAACTTCTCCGGAGATCTTCCTCACAGCCTCCGGGGCGGCTTGCGGAAAGGCCTTCGGATCTGGGTCGTACGACGCGACAGACACCAGCTTAAAGCCGCGGTTGGCGGCTTCCTTCTGAAGCTCTAGGTAGAGGCCTTCTCCGTAGGTATCTTTCCTGTAGATAAGCGCGACGTTTTTCACGCCGAGTTCTTTGAGTATGGCGCCGATGGCTCTTATCTGTTTGGCGTCTGTGCCTACGATTCTATAAAGCCAGTCGTTGGGTATCGCCAGAAGGGAGGAGGTGGACCAGGCGCTGAAGAAGATCACCTTGTTCTGGTCTGCGAAGGGCTTTTCGCCGGAGGCTTCTCTGCTCGTCAAGCCGGCGTGTACAGCCCTTACCCCCTTTGCGTATAGCGTCTGTAGCTTCTGGAGCGCCACGTTGGGGTCTAGTTGCGTGTCTTCGACGTACAGCTCAAATTTATAGCCCTTATTGGCATACTCGGTGTTGAGGTCGTCTATTGCGAGATTTGCAGCGCATTGCGCCAGCTTGGCGTAGCTACTGAAGCCTCCGGTGAGCGGAAGGAGGGCGCCCAGCTTAAACACCTTCTGCGTTGGCGTTGCGGTGGCGGTTGGCTGTGTTGTGGGCGTAGCCTGGGGCGTCTGGCTTGTCGTCGTTAACAAGATCCCAACTATAGCTAGTAGTACAATTATTCCTATTAGATATAGAGTTTTGGACGCCATAGGATGTGGTATTTTTCTCTTTATAACATTTCTCTTTAAGGCTTATTAAGGGGGGCGTTTTACGCCATATGGCAGAGGTTTTGAGGATCGAGAAGCTTGAGGCTGGGTACGGGAGGTTTCATGTCTTGTTTGGGGTGGATCTTCTGGTTAATGCGGGGGAGATAGTTGTTCTGCTGGGCCCAAACGGCGCCGGGAAGTCTACTCTGCTAAACAGCATAGTGGGGATGGCGGATGTGTACTCTGGGCGGGTGGTTTTGATGGGGCGTGACATTGCGGGGAAGCCGCCCCACGAAGTTATGAAACTCGGCGTGGCTTACGTCATGCAGTCGCCTAACAACTTCGGCACTCCCAACATCTTCGGGGAGCTTACGGTCTATGAAAACTTGATAGCGGCTTCTGCAGGGGTGCCTAGGGAGGAGGTTTCCCGGAGGATTGAAAACGTATACGGCATATTCCCCAAGTTGAGGGAGCTACGAGATAGAAAGGGCAAGTTCCTCTCAGGCGGCGAGAGGCAGATGCTCGCCATCGGCATGGGTCTCATGAAGAACCCCAAGCTTCTTCTTCTTGACGAGCCCACCGCCGGCCTGGCCCCTAAGCTGGTGAGCGACTTCTTCGTGGCTATTCGCGACATAAGGGACAAACTCGGGATCTCCATACTGCTGGTGGAGCAAAACGCCAAGAAGGCGCTTGAGATAGGCGACAAGGCATATGTCTTAGTCACCGGCAGGATGAGATTCAGCGGAAGCGCCAAAGCCCTAGACGAAGAGAGACTTGCTGATTTGTTCCTTGGCCATTGAACTTAAAGATGAGGTAGAGAAACGTCTATGGAACCTCTCCGGGGAAAATACAAGGTCTTCAAGACGAAGAAATACACCATATATTATCTATTCGAGGACGTAGAGGTGGGGGGTACGCCAGAGAAAAAAATCGTCAGGGGCGGACACGAGTTTTACTTCTTTGGCAACGTGGTAGTGATAAAGCCGGTTAAAGAGACTTCTCGAGCTCAAGAAGGTCCTTCAGCCTAATTTTCATAGCCTTCCCGTCTGGGAGCTCTCTTACGATTACGAAGTCGAGCAACCCCCGCTTTAGTTCCTCCATTGCTATCAGCACGGGGTCTGTGGTGCCTAGTTCCTGGATGTCTACAAGTGGCTGGGCCCCCATCGCCAGTTGCGTGGCTCTGGCGCCCACTATGCGGGCGACTTCGTACTTGGTGAGGCGTGGGGGATATAGTTCTCTTTTTGCTAACGCCTTTTCTAGAAGTTCCGCTAGTTTGTTTATGCGTTCTAAAAGCTTTGCTGTTGACACCGTCTCCACGGCAAGAGGGCGATAAAACGTGTATATAACATTTATAGCCGAGAAGGAAGAGTTGGGGAAAAACTAGTCGAATTTCGTCTCGCCCTTCTCCTCGCCCTCTTCGCCGCCCTTCTTGCCCTTCTTCTCCTCCTTCTTGGGGGCGCCCGCCGCGATTATGTCGTCTATGCGGAGTATCATTATGGCCGCCTCCATCGCGGACTTGATGACTTGCTTCTTAACGATGAGGGGGTCCCAGACGTTGAGGGCCGCCATGTCGGCGATTTTGCCTCCGTGTACGTCAACGCCGGCTGTCAACTCGCCGTTGTCGTGTCTGCGTCTGAGCTCGGCTATGGCGTCTACGGGGTCTAGGCCTGCGGTGAGCGCCAGTATGGTGGGTATGTACTCAAGCGCATCGGCGAACTTTAGGGCGGCCAGCTGTTCTTTGCCGGGTAGCTTCCTGGCGTACTCCCTTACCTTTCTTGCCGTCTCTACCTCGAAGGCGCCTCCGCCGGGGACTATCTTCGGCTCTCTGAAGAGGTCGCGGGCTACGTGCAACGCGTCTTGTAGCGACCTCTCTACCTCGTCTAGTATTCTGTCGCTACCGCCGCGGACTAGAATCGTAACTGCCCTCGGGTTCGGTATGTCCTCTACAAACACCATCTTCTCCTCGCCGACCTTCCTCTCCTCGACGAGGCCGGCAGTGCCGAGATCCTCAGGCCTGGCGTCCTTAATCGAAGTGATTATCTTAGCGCCGGTCGCCCTCGCCAGCTTCTCGATGTCGCTACGCTTAACTCTCCTAATTGCCATGATGCCCCTCTTCGCTAGGAAGTGCTGCGCCACCTCGTCGATGCCCTTCTGCGTAATTACGACGTTGGCGCCTATGGAGGCCAGGTGGTCCACGTAGGCCTTCAAGATCTGCGCCTCCTGGTCTAGGAAGGCCTTGATCTGGTCTGGGCTGGTTACAGATATCTTGGTTGTCCACTCGGGCTTCTCTATCTCAAGCGGTGCGTCGAGAATCGCGATTTTTGCGTTGGTCACGCGCTTAGGCATGCCTGGGTGAACCACCTCCTTGTCCAGCACTATGCCCCTGACCAGCTGGGTCTCGTAGATGGACTTGCCCTTCTTCTTCTCGATCTTGATCCAGTCTAGGTCTAGATACGGCTTCCCGTCTCTCGTCTCCACGGCTTGTAGAGCGGCTTCCACAACTAGGCCGGCTAGGTAGTCTCTCGTCTCGGCAACTACTTTGGAGGAGAGGGCGCTTGAAACCACCTTAAGCAACTGCTCCTTCGTGAGGTCGATGGGTCTCGCCACCTCTTCGGCGACTTTGAGGGCAAGGTCAGACGCCTTCTTGTAGCCCTCTATCACTATGGTGGGATGTATGCCCTCCTCAAGCAACTCCTCGCCTAGCTCTAGGAGCTTACCGGCAAGAACCACGACGGTGGTGGTGCCGTCGCCCACCTCGGCGTCTTGGGCCTTGGCAACCTCTATCAGCAACTTCGCGGCTGGGTGCTGTACCTCCATCTCTTTTAGGATAGTGGCGCCGTCGCCGGTTATTGTGACGTCGCCGAAGGCGTCGATGAGCATCTTGTCCATCCCGCGCGGCCCAAGCGATGTTGCTAGGATTTCTGCAATTACTTTTGCGGCTTGTATGTTAGAGCGACGCGCGTCGACGCCGGTGGTCCTTTGGCTTCCCTCTTTTAATATCATTACAGGCACTCCAGTTCGGGGTGTTGCCTGCTGTGCCATGGCTTGACATAAATTGCGTATATAAAAACTTTTCTCAGATCCCACCGGGTGAAAACGCCTATAGACGCTGCGGAAATGCCTTAGCCAGCGCCAGCACGGTCTGCCACTTGGCCTCTATCTCCTCCTCTAACATCTTCACATCGTTGTCGGTTAAGTGGGCAAACCTCCCCTGTAGCTTTAGGTACTCCTTCAAAGGCTTTCTCTTCGCCCTATCTACATACACCGTGCTGGGCGGATTCAGCTTAAGTTGTCCGTTGTCGTACTCCCAAAGTATCCAAGCCCCTGTCTCAACCGCGAGTTTTGCAATTTCCACCGTTTTCGCCGGGTCATACCTCCAGCCAGGCGGACACGGGGCGTGGAGGTGGATGAACTTGAACCCCTGTATCTCGGAGGCCCTCTTTAGCTTTCTGTAGAAGTCCTGCGGGTAGGCTATGCTAGCTGTGGCGATGTATGGAACGCCGTGCGTGGCCATTAGGAGCGCCACGTCTTTCTTCCTCTCATGTTTACCCGTAGGAGTTGTGGTGGTCCAGGCGGCGCGCGGCGTAGAGCTACTACGCTGTATGCCGGTGTTCATATACGCCTCGTTGTCGTACATCACGTAGATGATGTTGCTGTTTCTCTCAGCTGCGCCGCTCACAGTGCCAAAGCCTATATCTGCCGTGCCGCCGTCGCCCGCCCACACAACCGCATGGCCCTTCACGCCAAGCATCCTATACGCCTCAGCTATGCCCGTCGCGACGGCCGCCGCGGAGGCAAACGGCACGTTCAAAATCGGCATAGCGACGCCGGATTTTGGTGTTAAGCCCTGTACAACGGCGGCGCAGCTGGCCGGTATTGACAATACAGCCTCCTCGCCCAGCGCCATGCCGAGTATTTTCAACCCAATCATCATGCCGCAACCAGCACATGCGGCGTTACCTGGCACCACGTATTTCTTCTTTGGTAGCTGGTCTATACGGAAGCTCATACCACAAACACCAGATCTCTGTATCCCCCATCTATGGCGTTTTGTGTCGTCTCATAAAAATGGCGGCTGTCGAAATCTACGCCTGCTATGCCGGCGACAATATTTACAACTCTAGCGCGGGATAGGGCGGCTTTTACTTCAAGGCCTAAGATGCCGCCCACGGGCGTGATGTCTCTGTCGTAGACCACCGCCGTCTCGTACTGATCTAGTTTAGCCACCTCCTCTCTTGGAAACGGCCTCACGAAGCGAATCCTCATAAGACCCACGGGAACCCCGCGAGCTCTCAGGGAATCTACGGCATGTTTAGCATCGCTACACCAAGCCCCTGCGCATACCACTATATGTTTAGCGTCGCCTGCTCTATACCACTCCACGAGCCCCCCGTAACGTCTACCCGTCAGCCTTCCGTATTCCTCGTCAGCTTGACTTATTACCTTCTTGGCTTCTTGTTGCGCCTCGTAGACCGCGGCCACCTTGTGTCTTGCATGGATCTTGTTGTCGGAAGGCAAGTTGCCAAACGTGACGGGTTCCCCAGGGCGGAGCAACATGGGCACGTCGGGTCTGCGTGGGGGCAGGTATTTATCGACAACCTCCTGCGGAGGCATCTCCACGGGCTCTGTGGAGTGGCTAAGCACAAACCCATCTACTCCGACCGCCGTGGGGAGGGCGGCGGATTCGGCTATTCTAAAGGTCTGTAGCGTCAAGTCGAAGGTTTCTTGCACGGTCTCCGCCATGGCTATTATCCAGCCGGCATCTCTCAACGTAAGAATATCGTTATGCTCCACATGAATATTCCAAGGCGGCCCAATTGTGCGCGTCACCACCGCCATTACCACCGGGGCTCTGCTAAGCGCAGTCCACCAAGTAGCTTCGTACATATACAAGAGCCCATGGGAAGAGGTGGCGGTGAAGGCCCTGGCCCCCGCCATAGCCGCCCCATATACCACAGACATAGCGGCGAATTCGGACTCCACGTTGACGAAACTTGCGTTTAACTCGCCCTTCTCGACGAACTCAGCCAGCTTCTCCACGATGGAGGTCTGCGGCGTGATGGGGTAAGCCGCGATTACATGCGGCTTTGCCATCTTAGTAGCGTAGGCCACTGCGTAGTTCCCCGTCAAGGCCGTTTTTTGTACGGTTAAAGTCTTCATATCCCCTCTTCAGGCGTCATGTCTATTGCTTTTACAGGACATACATCTGCACAGATCCCGCAACCTTTGCAGTACGTGTAGTCTATCTGTATTTTATATCCCTTCTCCCAGTCTATCACAGACTCAGGGCAATACAGCCAGCACAGCCCGCAGTCTATACATTTCTGCAGGTTAACGACCGGCTTATAGGTACGCCAGGTGCCGGTCATGCCGGCAGACGCCGGCGCCGGTCTTGATAGAGGAAGCACGTTGTGTTTTTGTTTCCCATTTATATATTTTATAGTGGTATATAGAACCGCAGTAAATGAAGATGATTGGTATAAAATACAGCCTTTAAAAACACACCTTCTGAAGGCTACAGTTAAACTAATTAGAAAAAGTTATAAACATATGTAGTTGATGGGTATCATGTACGAGGTGATCTTCCTAGGGAGGGGCGGTCAAGGCGCGGTCACCGCCGCCCAGCTATTGGCATACGCCGCGGCGCTCGAGGGCAAAAAGGCGCAGGCCCTGCCGGAGTTCGGCGCAGAGAGGAGAGGCGCCATTGTAAGGGCGTATCTCAGAATCGGCGAAACCCTCCTCCACTCCTCGGTTAAGAAGGCGGACTACGTCGTGGTTTTAGATGGGCGTATATTAGAACAGACGGACGTAAGGCAGTACGGCAAGCCCGGCGCAGTATATATAGTAAACACGAGGACGTCTGCCGATTGGTACATAGCAATAGACGCCACATCAATCGCGCTGAAATACGGCTTGGTGGTGGCAGGATGGCCTGTGGTAAACGTAATAATGGCAGCCGCCTTTGCGACGGTCAGCGGGCTTATCTCGCTGGAAAGCATCGTCAAGGCCGTGCCTGAGTACGTGCCGAAGAGATACATAGAAGCTAACATCAACGCCGTTGTTGAGGCTTACGAGGCCGCGAAGAAGATCCAGGGCGTGTTAAGGCCATCTGCCTAGGTCTATCGAGTAGGTGGCTGGGTCTGGCTTTACCACGCCTCTGGCATCTATTACAAGAGGCGTCCGCATGTGCGCGGTTATTTTAGCAACCTCGATGCGATACGCCGAGTGGTCCGTGGACACCACAGCAACATCGGCGTTCTTCACCGAGGCCTCCAAGTCCTGCAGAAGCGCCACACCCCACCTGGCCAGTTGCCGGTCTTGTTTAACATAGGGGTCATGCACCACGATTTGCTCCGGCCTAATTCCGAGTCTTAGAAGGGTTGAGATTATGCCGTACGTCGGGCTCTCCCGCGTGTCATCCACATCGCCTCTAAACGCTAGCCCCAGCACCGCTATTTTCGCCATGGAGGGGTTTACGCCGTGTTTCAACATGGCACGAACCACCGCAAAGGCCACCTCCTCTGGTTGCCGCTCGTTGATAAGCCTAGCCAGACGCGTAAGCGGTAGCTCAACGCCGTATTTAGCCGCCGCCCACATGAGGAAGTACGGGTACACAGGAATGCAGTTTCCGCCCACGCCGGACCCGGGCTTGTGTACATGGCTGTAGGGCTGGCTGTTTGCGGCTTCCCGCGCGGCTCTAAACGAGATTCCCATGGCGTTTGCCAGCTTAGCCATCTCGTTCGCCAAGGCGATGTTAACATCTCTATACACGCCTTCTAGAAGCTTTTCGAACTCCGCCTCTTTCGTGCCTCCAAGCACTATGACGCCTTTTTTAGCCACGAGCTTGTACAGCTCGGCGGCTACCTGGGCGCTTTTTGGACCTACGCCGGCGACCACCTTGGGGTAGTTTTCCGTGATGTCCTTCAAGGCGTGGCCCACCATGATGCGCTCGGGGCTGTATGCCAGGTAGAAGTCCTCCTCGGCGGTGAGGCCCGAGGCGCCTTCTAATACAGGCTTAACCACCTCCTCCGTTGTTCCAGGCGGCACGCTGGATTCAACAATGACAAGATCCCCGCTCTTAAGCCCTGCGCCTATGGCCCTCGCCGCGGAGGTTAAGGCAGAGAAATCCACCTCTATTGCGGTTGGCGACTTTTTTAGAAAGACGGGGACAGCCACGATTTTTACGTGGCTTCTTATAGAAGCCACAGCTCCGTCTGTAGTCGCGGAGAACTTCCCAGCCTTCACGGCTGTGGATAAAGCCTCAACCACGTCGTCCTCTAGGTACTCCACCACTCCGCTGTTTAGCCTCTCAACCTTAGCCGCGTCGATGTCAACGCCGATTACCTTCGCGCCTGCCCGCACCCAGGCGGCCGCCAAGGCAAGCCCCACGTAGCCCAAACCATATATCGAGACGACGAGCTCGCCTCTGCGGAGCAGATCGGCAAGCATGTGCTCCCCATGTTAATGTTTTTAAAAGGTATGTCCCCCAGCCGTGGTGGAGGTATACGTGGTGGGATACGGCGGCTGGATCTCCTCGCCGCATATAGGCTACACCTCGGTCTTTATTAAGACGGACATCAACCTGCTTCTAGACGCTGGGGAGTGTACATATGTACGTATGGCCCAGTGCGGCCTGCCTTGGCCTGACGTGGTCTTCGTAAGCCATAGACACGGGGACCACGTCTTGGGACTCCCCACATTCATGCTGATGGCGCGGAGGCAGGGCAGGCGGTTTAGTCTTCTGGGCAACAGAGAGGTGCTGGAGGTAGCTAGGTCTCTGGCGGTTATAACCGGGGTGGAGAACGCGTTGCAATACGTGGATTTCGTAGAGGCGAGACAGGAGATGGTAATTGGGGGGACTAAGCTGAGATTTGCAAAAACCAAGCACCCAGTCGAGACGTTGGCGGTGAGGGTGGAACATGGAGGGCGCTGTGTGGTATACAGCTCAGACACAGCGCCGTCGGACGAGGTGGTGGAGCTGGCGCGCGGATGCGACCTGCTGATACACGAGGTCTCCGGGAACCCGGGCCAGGGGGAGGAAGCCCACAAGGTGGGGCACAGCACAACAAGAGATGCAGTTGAGATAGCCAAGAAAGCCGGCGTGAAGTTGCTAATGCCGATTCATTTCTATATAGAACAGCCGACGGTACCCCCTGGGGTCTCCCTTGTCCTGCCCACGCCCTGCGGCAGGCTTGTGCTATGAGATGTCTCAAACTCGGCAAGCGCCGCGACCTATTCGCCTTTCCCTACCCCATAGCCATCTGGAGGGACCCCCCGCGCTCCGTGGAGATTCTAAAAGACATCGTAGATAGCTACCGGCTAGAGCGCATATACGCCATAGGCGACGTCGTGACCAAGAACCTCTTAACCCACGGCCTTATTCCTACGTCTGTTGCGGTAGACGAGAAGACGCGACGCGGGGTTCAGGTGGAGCAACTAGCCGTATATAACGAGGTGGTGAAGGTACACAACCCCCCTAGCTACATTACGGAGGAGGCTTGGAGAGCCGTAGAGGAGGCGGTAGAGAGTAGCGTTGTGATAAAGGTGGAGGGGGAGGAGGACATGCTATCTCTGGCCTTCATAGAGCTAGCCCCCCCGCGGTCGGTGGTTGTATATGGGCATCACCTCGGGGCAATGATCGCCATACCTGTCGACTGGTACAGAGACAAAATACGCAGGCTTTTTAACTACCTAGAGAAATGTTAATAATGTAGATCGTGTAGTTGCCATGCGCTCTTGGATCACACTAGCGGTGGTCATAGTGGTTTTTGCGGTTATAGTAGCGGCTGTAGTGTACACAAAGCTCCTCTTACCCCCGCGAACATACACCTCCTCGCAGGGTTTGCCCACACCCGCTTGGGCCATTTCCTTCGGAGCCCCAACAACGCCGATTACCCTCATCGAGCTTTACGACCTTCACTGCCCCTACTGCGCAACGGCGCATGAGCAACTAGACCCGCTCTACAGGAAACTGATGGCGGAGGGGAAGCTGAGGCTGATATTCATAGACTTGATCGTACATCCAGAGGCCGTAGTCGCCCACCAGTATCTCCACTGCGCCTATAAGCAACTTGGGAACAAGACCTACGACCTCTTGACTGAGCTATACAGGGCATACCTAGAGGGAGGGGCAGGGAAACAACTTAAGATGCTTCAGCGGTATAAATGTGCCGATGCACCCACGAAGACAGATTTCGACAGCGGAGTGAAGGCGTTGTTAAACGCATTGGTTCAGAAAGGCGTCTCGATCAGACAGGTCGGCACGCCGACTTTCATTGTGATAAAAAACGGAACTATTAACGTGGTGGTTGGAGCAGACGTCGCCAGAGTCGTCTCGCTTCTTAGTCAGTAGCAGGGGGGATAAGCCGTTCTCTCTCCCTTAACAGAGCAACTGTCCTGGCTTGTTCGAGCAGTCTTGCGGCCTCTATGTAGCCGTGTTCATAAAATTGATTTATTAGCCTTGTTAACTCGTCGATCAGTGTCGAGTTTGGTTGCATAGACCGGCTGAAGATAGACACATATAAATGTTTCGTCTTTTGGCTACACGATTTTCGTTAGTTACAGAAATCAGATAGCTGCCGCCTCGTCACCTCTCGTATTTGGTCGGGTTCATCACTATATATAGTGGCGTGTCTATGCCTATAAATGTGAAGTATGAGATCGACGCTAAGCGCCGAGTTGTTAAGGTCCTTCCTGAAAGAGAGGAAGACCTCTACTTCATCTATCTGTTGATAGATAGGGGGGACGTTGTGAGGGGGTGGACGGTGAGGGAGTATAAGCCGGATGGCGTTAAGGAGGGCGAGAGGGTCAAGATGTACCTAGCCGTGAAGGCCGAGACTTTGGAATATCACAAGTTTCGCGGGAGTCTAAGGGTGAGGGGCCCTGTGGTTGAGGTGCAGGAGGGCATAGAGGGGGTGAAGGGCAGGAGACACACGTTTGATATTGTGCCGGGTAGGGAGGTGGAGATCGAAAAGACCGGCGACCTCCCCCTCGACGCCGTCGTGG
>Ga0326761_1000053_pt1 | contig 27111 bp, 31 predicted proteins | sample GCREP_P_FD_207739 | JGI IMG/M metagenome (GOLD analysis project Ga0326761, IMG submission 207739) | Hot spring water microbial communities from Geyser Creek Basin, Yellowstone National Park, WY, United States - GCR.EP_P | ecosystem: Environmental > Aquatic > Thermal springs > Unclassified... | reverse complement strand
CACGGAGTGGGTGAGGAAGTGGCTGGATCTTAGAGAGAGGTTGATCGAAATCGCAAAGGTTATGCGCAGATTCCCGTGGATGGTTGATGTGGTGAGGCAGAGGCCTATGAACATCCTCCACCCCTACATGATAGAGGCCTACGTGGCGGTGGACGGGTCGGAGGCGTGCCTCTCCCTCACCTCGTCGAAGACGTACTGCGCCCAAAACGGCTCGGTTAGGGAAGTCAAGCTAGAGCTGGAGTTTAAGCGATACGAAACATACGAGGAGAAGATTAGAGAGGTGTACCGCCCCAAGGGACTACTGGCATATACCACGGCGGCGAAAGAATATGTGAGGATACTCTAGGCGAGAAAGTTAAAAACGTGGGATATACACAGACAAGTGAGCGTAAAGAAGATACGCAGGTCAGAGGAGGTAACCAACGCGAGGGCTCTCGAGATACTCAGAGAGCTGGCAACCTCCACGCAACTCTCCGAGGAGCAGAGGAAAACCCAGGACTACCTAGAGAAGGTTGTGAAAAGAGATGCTGAAGATGCTGAGGCGTTAGTGAGGCAGTTGATGGAGAAGTTCGGCTTCACCCGCGTCACGGCCATCCAGCTGGTGAACCTGTCGATAGAGAGCCTCGATGAGCTTAGGACCGTGCTCTCATACCTTGAGAGAAGAGACTACACAGACAACGAGCTAAGAGAAATCCTCAAGCTCCTCACAGGGCAATGAAAAGCAGAAAGGAGGAGTACGCATATGTAGTAGATGTACTGCCTCCAGAGGTTGCGCTGTATAGGCTCCCCCCAAAGATGCGGAGAGATTTCCCACACGACGTCTTGTATGCCCACCTAGTCGGCGAGGACCACTTCGCCCTCCTAGAGGTTACATTGAAGAAGGGCGCCTCGGTGGACATAGGCGAGAGGGTATACGTGGGGCCCGGCACAAGAGACAAGGTGGACAAAATCGTAAGGAGGATTAAATACGAGGACCTCCAGCCGCAGGGCAGAGAAAACCTCCGCGTAGTGGTGAGGAAGATCGTGGAGCAGAAACAAGAGTTCTTCATCAAATGGATCAACACAGCCGGCCCCATCACGTTAAAACTACACAGCCTAGAGCTACTGCGGGGGGTCGGCAAGAAGAAAGTCCAGGAGTTACTAGACGAGAGGAGGAAAAAGCCCTTCTCCTCGTACGAAGACGTGAAGCAGCGGACGGGGATAGACCTGGTAGATCTACTTACAGACAGAATACTAAAAGAAATCGCGGGAGAAGACCCCTACTACCTCTTTGCAACCCCCCCTCCGGCGCAGACTACTTAACCCTAATGATTTTATAGCGGTCAAGGATCTGCCACACCTCAACTTCGGCGCCCGGGGCAAGCCTGCCCTTTGCCTCGTCCTCCACGTACTTCATAGAGACCTCGACGGTCTTGTAGTCTCTCATGTCCATCAACTGGATGACGTCGCCGGAGATAGAGAGCACCTGAGCCGTGAACTTTTCAATTATGGGCACCTCGACTTGGGCGTCCACGGGGAGGCTTAGCGTCCGCTTAGAGCCGTCAAACACGCCGACAGCAACTATGCGGGCCTTCGCGCTGCCGTGTTTGCCCGTCTTAGATTTCTCAACCTCCACAACTCTACAGGGCTCGCCGTCGACAACCACGTAGGAGCCCTCCCTCAGCTCCCCCGCCTCTACGTACTTAGTCGACATGACCCCCTCAAGGCTCAGATTTATAAAATTTTAGACGCAGGCATGTCTCAACACCTCGCGGCACTTGGGGATGTCCGCCGGAATCTTGGGCACGGCTTCCGCGATCACCCTCTTTATTATGCCGATTTTTTCTATCATCATCTTCTCCACGGCCTCAGCGGTCACGGGCTGGTGCGGCACCCAGACGTCGTAGTCCGTGACGAGGGCTATAAGCCCGTAGCACATGCCGAGCTCTCTAGTCAGATTTATCTCAGGCACAAGAGTCATCCCGATGATGTCGCATCCAAACACCTCACGCCATATCCGCGACTCGGCCTTTGTGCTGAACCGAGGCCCCTCTATACAGACGTAGCACCCGCCGTCGTGCGTCTTGTTATACCTCCTCGCGGCTTCTATCAACACCTGACGTATCTCCTGGGTAAAGGGCTCAAGCCCTATGGAGATGTGGCAGGTCCGCGGACCGTCGTAGAAGGTGTATTCCCTGCCCTTGGTCATATCTACGAACTGATCTGGGACGACGAAGTCGCCGGGGGCGTAGTCAGGCCTTAGGGAGCCCACTGCGCTGACGGCCACAATGGACCTGACCCCCAGGGCGTGAAGGGCGTATATGTTTGCACGGTAAGGTATCTTATGCGGGGGGTACTTGTGGCCTCTGCCGTGTCTAGGCAGGAAGGCGACCACCCTGCCGGAGACCCGCCCCACTATGACGTTGTCGGAGGGGAGGCCATAGGGCGTGTGCATCTGCACCTCCACCGCGTTTTCAAAAATGCCGGGGTCGTATAATCCGCTTCCCCCAACTATCCCCAGGGCGGGGAACTCGTCGAAGCCTATCTCCTGAGGTGTTTTTGGGGGTTGGGTGAGTTTGACCATAAATGTAATATCTCTATGTGTTTTAACAGTTGTGGAGGTCTTCGCCCCTACGCCGGCGGAGCTGGTTAGGAGATACGGCGCCAAGAAGCTCCAAGACGAGAGGTATGAAGTCTCCGCGCTCAACCTGCCCTGGGTCTTTAAACAAGAGGTAGACATGGTCCTCAAGCCTGGGGGCAGGTATGTTATTGAGGGCGTACAGGTGGAGGGCTTGACCCCGCCTTGGGAGGCATATGTCGCGCTTGTGGACCAAAACGGCGACTTCGGGATAGGCTACGTAGCGGCTAAGCGGCGGAGGATGTTTAGCTGCATCTACAAAACTTATTCAAAGCCTCTGGGGCTCCAGCTGGCGCCCTACATCGAAGTAAAACCCGTGCAACTCCTCCTCACGGACAAAGAGGGCGTAGTGGGGTGTGTAGACAGAGCCCTCCACGCGAGGTACATAGCGGTATTTATAAACGCCCCGGCGAACATGCTCCAGAGCCTCAAAATTGTGGTGACGCCTAAAATTAAGGAGAACGTTTAAATATCCATGAAAAGAAGAAGCCCGGAATGGAGATAAAACTACCTGGTCAAGACGCGGAAGACATCATTGACCAGCTGTTAGGTGGCTCTGAAAATGAGGCCTTGATGCAGACGCTCACCAAGGAGAAGGCGCTTGTGAGAATAAGGCTTGAAAACAGGAGGGGACACCACGTGACTATAGTGGATTTCGGAAACGCCGAAGACGCCAAGCAACTCGGCATTAAAGACATGGCGCGTGAGTTGAAGAAGAGACTGGCGGCCGGGGGGACCATAAGAGACAGCTGGATTGAAATACAGGGGGACCACCGTCAGAAGATAAAGAAGCTCCTGATAGAGATGGGCTTCAAAGAAGACAACATACTCATAGATGAGGGAGTTACCGAGGCATAAGATAAGGGAGACTCTGGAAAGGGGGGACTACAAATCTCTGTCTAGCCTGTGCCTAGAGCTGTTGCAGACGAGCGACTGGCTGGAGGGCTGGAGGAAGATGGAAGAGATAGTGGAGGCAAGCGGGGAATACGTGCTGGCTAAGTTCCTCGCCTCGGCCTACGTCTTGGCGCAGGAAGACCTATACAAAGTGCTGTCGCCAGCCACACGGGACTTCTTGGCGCGCGACGTGGTTATATGCCTAGAGAAAACAGCCCAGGTCATAGCTGACTTATCTCGACGAGGGGGTTCTGGAGATACACGCGCACGGCCAGGTGTCTGAGCAACCTCAAAACCAAGGTTTTTTCCCACTGCGTCTCAGACAGTTTTCCGCTGTTGGTCTTCACCTCCACGGCGTAAACAACACCGTCTTTAAAAGCGAATAAGTCAACCGTCTTCAACGCCTTCCTGTGAGCCAGCAACTCAAGAGCGACGGGGCGCAGCGCGTTGAGCAGTTGCCCCCCAAGCGACTCCTCTATGCACTTCTTCAGACAAGGGACATAAATGCTGTGTTCTATGGGGGTCGCCGCCCTCCCCTCTTGCGGGATGCATCGCCCCCTCCAGTAGGTGACGTGGACGTGGCCCGCCTCGGTGGGGACAGAAAAGGTCAACGGCTCCTTCGGCTCCTGCTTACATTCGCCGTTGGCCACGCCGTGTACAACGGCGAGTTCTAGGAGGCGGATGAACTCGTCGGGCCGCCACACGGAAAATCCACGTTGCTTCAGGTAAGCCTCGGCGACACACTCCCCCACCCTCCCCAGCTCCGCTTTGTTCACATCTTCGTGAGGGTTGGGATGCCTAGTATGTAGAAGCCGGCCTCCAGCACTGTCTTGACGGCGTTTACAAGCGCAAGCCGGAAGCTCCTCACCGGCTCCTCAGCCTTGAGGACAGGCGCCTTCTCGTAGTAGCTGTTGAAGACAAGGGCGAGGCCATCTAGGTGCTCCGCCGCGTAGTCGGGTCTCAGGGCGGCGACCGCCTCCCGCACTATGCCGGGCCACTCGGCGATTTTTACGATAAGCTCCTGCTCCTCTGGAAGCATGTCGTCGGGCACGGTTGCCTTCCCAACATCGGAGGCTTTTTCAAGAATGGAGTAAGCCCTGACGTATGTATACTGCAGGAACGAGCCCGAGTTCTGCCTCAGATTCAAGACGACCTCCCACTTAAACTCTATGGGCTTCCTAGGGCTGGCGGAGAGGAAGGCGTACCTCACGGACCCCACGCCGACTCTTTCTGCGATAACGCCTGCAACCTCCGGGTTCTTCTCCTTCACCAGAGAAGCGGAGCGCTCGGCGGCTTCGTCAAGTATTTCGTCTAGAGATATGTACTGGCCTCTCCTAGCAGACATCTTAGCCCCAGGCAGATTAACCATCTCGTAGGCGTAGTGCACAACCTTCTTCGCGGCGTCTTCATACCCCAACGCGTATAAGATGATGCGGACGTGGGCCTGCTCGTGCGTCTGTTCTGTGGAGATGACGCGTATAACCTTGTCGAAACCCTGACGCGCCTGCCACAGCGCGTACGCCACGTCTCTAGTCACATACAGCGTCGTCCCGTCGGACCTGGTCAAAGTCACAGGCGGCACGAACTTAGGCAGATCTAACACATCCCACAGCTTGAAGTCCTCCACGAACTTATCCGCGCGGAACACCACAGCCCCACCCTTCGACTCCACGTATTGAGGCCACCTCCTCTTAAGCTCAGAAACTATGCGCACCGCCTCGCCCGACCACACGGCGGCTTCGCTTTCGTAATCCCACTTCTCTATCTCAATTCCGAGCCTCGCCAAAGTATCCCTCTGTCCCCTAAGCACCAGGTCCACGACTTCTCTCACCATCCTCCTGGCCTCTGGATCCCCCGCCTCGTACCGCCTGTTTAACTCAGCCGACTCGCCCGCGACGTCTCTCTGTCCCAGAACCTCCACCAGCCTGTTCACCAACTCGCCCTCTGCTTCCATCACCCGTTTCAAAACAGCAACCCACTCGTCCACCTCCCTGATCAACTCACGCCTCTTCTCATCGTCCTGTTGCTCCGCCAGCTCCCTCTTCAGCCTATTTATCTCGGCGACGGCGTTCACGGCGGAGTACACGTGTCCCACCACTAAATCGGGCTTAGCCCTCTGGACGCGTTCATCCACCTCTCTCTTCACAGCACTGTATCCTATGGCGGCGTACATCACCTGAACCCCGCAGTCATCCACGTAGAAGTGGGCCTCCACCTTGTTGCCGCAGAACCGCAACAACCTAACAAGAGAATCCCCCAAGATGGCGTTCCTCCCGTGACCTATGTGCAGGGGATGCACAGGGTTCGCGGAGGTGTGCTCCACGAGGAAAGACCCCAACCTGCACTCCTCAGTGAAGCCGTACCGCCTCCCCATCTTACCAACAGCGTCAAACACAAGACCAGCAACGGCCTTCACGTTTAGATCAGCATTTAGATAAAGGCCGTCCACTGAGAGCCCGGCGAGATACGTGGCCGACCTGCCCCTTATAGACTCCACAACCTCCCTAAGCCTGCCTGGGTCAACCCTGTACTTGTGAAACCTAGCAGAGAAGTAGCCATACCGCTTAGTCCTCTCCACCGGCGGCGCCTCTCCGAGAGAAAGCGCCCCAGCCACCTCAGCCACTATCTTCTCAAATTCCTCCCGCGGAGACCTTAGAGGATCCACGTACCCCCAAAAAACCGATTATAAATACTTAGAAAAGACAACGCGCGCTTAGTGAGAGAAGAAGAGGGAAAGTTATTTTTTCACTGAACGTTTCCTGACCCAGGCTAATTTTCTCGGGTTTCTCCTATATTTCGTAGCACTTACGAAACATTTCCTGCTACAGAACCTCTGGATTGCGCCGTCTGCCTTTACATACATTATACCGTAGCCAGGCGGTATGTCGGCCCCGCAGAATGAGCACTTGTGGATTTTCATCTCGCCGTAATCCGCCTGGCTTCTCTCTCCGTCTCTCTCAGCATTACTATGTCGCCCAGCCTCACAGGCCCCTTCACGTTTCTAGTGAGGACGCGACCTTTGTCGCGGCCTTCTAGCACACGTATCTTCACCTGCGTCACCTCACCGGCGATGCCGGTCCTGCCCAGTATCTGAACGACAAGGCCAGCTACCGCGTCTTCATACGGCGAAAATTTTACCTCCTCAGACATGGGTGGGGCGTGATCCGTCTGTATTTAAAGTTTTCTGACTCAAAAGACACTAAACCCGAGGAAGTATAACAAAAGAGATTTACCTCCTGCCGGCGGCTGGTAGCGATATGGCGTTTAACCCGTGTTTCGCCCTTATCTCGTTGATTTTAGAAACCAGCGCCTCCATTTCTCCCGCGGCCTGGCCGGGCTCGATCACCACGGCCGCCGCCGCGGACACGTTAATACCGGCAGCTTTGCCCAGCTTCTCCTTAGACGGCACATAGACGTAGGGGACCTTTTTCTCTTCGCACAGAAGCGGCAGGTGGGCAACCACCTCAGGCGGGTCCACGTCTTCGGCTATTAACACAAGCTTCGCAATTCCTCTCTCCACGGCCTTGGTGGCCTCGTTGGTGCCCTTCTTGATCTTCCCAGTTTGTTTCGCAACAGACAGAATCTCCAAAGCCTTCTCAGCAACATCGGCGGGTGCTTCAAATCTCACGTAGAACGGCTTCCCCGGCGGCGGGTTGGCGTAGAACGTCTTCGGGTCTATCGTCACTGCCATGGCCCAGAAAAAGAACCGGCTATATAAATTTATGCCTCCCCGCGGAGTCTATGCGGCGGCTACTAGACCACGCGGCGTGCCGCGTGCCCGTCATGAGTGCCCTTGGCAGGCCGGGCACCTAGTGGCTTGGGGAAAACACAACTCAAGGATGAAAAACCGTTATAATTTCCTTGGGAGTGTCTTCTTAAAATCTCCACCTCAGGCTTTTCCGTGGAACGGTATAGGTCGACCCACGCCCTAAAGACTGCGGTCTCGTTGACGCCCACTAGCTCTACAAAAATGCCGCCGCAGTTAACCGCCTCTCCCGCCTTCAAACTGACGAGGCGCGTGCCGAGGCGCACTTCGGCAACTCCCTCGTCGATGTTGACGTTCTCTAGCTCCAGCTCGCAACGCCTATCTTGATAGCTCAACAACGCCGCCTCGCCTAGAGACAGAACAAATGCGGCGTAGTTAAACTTCGAGACCTGGACCACCGGCGCCGCCGCCGCGCGGCGCCCAGGAGGCCCCACCTCCAGCCATGCCTTAAAGACAGCCCTCCCCCCGCCGGCTTCGGCAAGCTCGAGAAACGCCTCTCTATCCCACTCGCTGAAGACGGCAACCCGCCCGCCGACTCTAAGCGCGGCGGCCCTCGCCTCCACGCCATCTGTCACAGCCAGCACCACACCGCTGTCAACAAACTCCCTAACCTCCACCTTAAAGCACCCAAGAGAGTAGAAGTAGACCAGGGCCAACTCATCTACGCCAAGCGTAAATGTGGCAGGAGCCTGGGGCGCGGCCCTCCTCTTCACGATCTCCACAGGCTTTAGGGGTCCGAGCGGATGCGGCGGCCCCACCTCCAGCCACGTCTTAAACGCGGCGTTTCCCCCGCCCGCGTCTACAAGCTCAAGGCGGACGCCCCCCTCCTCTGTAACAAAGGCAGTAACAGAGTCGCCCACCTCCAGCACATGTCTCTCTCTTCCCTCCCTTATGAAGCCTGGAGCCAGCACCCACGCCTTTTTTGAAGCTGCATCTACATCAACCAGCCGCACCGAAAGCTCAAGCTTCTTAACAGCGCCGATTTTATAAACCAGCAGAGCCTCCTCACCCACGTCAAGCGTAAAACTCGCGTAACCCGCTAAGGCGCCCATCTCTATCTTCTCCTTAATCTCAGGCCACATCGTCACGAATAAGAAAACAACCACGACAACGACCACCGCCAGCCCGACACGCCACATCTGCACAGCCACCTTCTATATTTTTGAATCTTCCTAAGTGGCGCCCGCGGAAACCATCGGCAACTTCAAAGGCGCGCTGGAGAAGCTAAAACACGACATAAAACCAACCATGGAGAAGTGGCTCAAAGACTACGACAGAAACCCCACTACAACTCACCAAACAACAAATCCTACACCTAATAGACCAAATAATCTGGCGGATAAACCTACAAACAAAATAACCCCCTTCTTTCACCCCCCCTACCTTCTTTTCACGCTAACAAGTGGTTCCTACCTTCTCTGCCGCTCTTTCTTTCTGTACCACGGTTATTGCAACATGTGGTACGATCCCACCCTCTCCGCCACTCTTTCCTTTTGTACGGTTATTGTGCCGTCTTTTGCCACTTTCATTGTCCACATTGTCACGTCGCCGCCTATTTCGTACCAGGTGTAGAAGTGGAGGAGGTAGCCATCTTCCACAACGCGGACCTCCGCCGGCGTAATAACGCTTTTCAGCCTTAGGTACTGGGCGTAGCGCTCCTGCGCCCACCTCCTCACCTCTGGGTTGCTGCTTTTGTTAAGCTCTTCTATATACTGCGGAGATAGGCCGGGTATTTCTGTGGCGTTGTTTATTATTTTGAAGGGGAACCCAGCGGCGTCGGCGTAGATGTAGATCTTCGCCAGCTCCCACGCCTCCTCAACGCTGTCTATAGTCAACCTCTCCGCCTTCACCACAGTATTAAACTCGTCAGGCAGAAGGTAGCACACGTCTAAAGGCCCCCTTGCCACCACGTAGTAAAAAGGCGGCACGAGCAACAGACCCATCCCGGCATCATACAACTTGTGTTGTTTAAAAAGCGTGATTTCGCTCTTTACGTAGGACCCGCCGTCGCGCACCTCGTAGATGTGTGTCCTCTCTGTGAGAGATCCACATCTCTGGTACAGGATGGTGCATTCTCCGGGGAAGTGGGGTTTGGGGTAGCGGGGGAGGTGTCCAGAAATACACGCCGCGCCGAGGCTCAGCAGATATAATACAACTAAGACAGACACCGCGGCGAAAACCCACCTAGCCCACCGACGCATATTTAACCCGCCGCATAGATATAAAATTTATCCCGCGGCGCGTAGAGACGTATATGGACGTGGTGGTTTACGGCGTGGAGTTCAGGCTGAGAAGCTGGGCGTAGACGAGACAACGCTGAGGTACCTCGGCGCGGTGACCTCCGGCGCAATAGACGGCGACGGATATGTGTCCGCGGCGATGGGGGAGGTTGGCTTGGCCAGCGGCAAGCACGCCGTAGCTCTGCTCTGGAAGGTTGCCTTCGCGGCATACGACGTTGAGGCGAAGGTGAAAGGCGGGAGGGGGTTAAAGGTGGTCGCGTCTGGCGTCGGCGCGGCTAGGCTGGCTGGCCTATACTTACGAAAAAGCCAGAAAGATCGTAGAGGAGGGGATGTCAAGGGGCTCCCTAACGCTGAAGGGTTTAGAGAAGGATATCGAAGTGGATGGCAGAAGACACGTGGTGAAGGTCATAGACGGAGGAGCTGTTAAGGAGAAGCAGAACAGCAAGACTCTGCTGAGGATTAGGATTACGGCGGAGGTGGACGGCGTAAGGCGCGACTACGTGATTACCTACGGCAAGTATGGAGACGACAATAAGACTAGGGGCTTTGCCTACGCCAGCGCCAAGGCGCCGGGAGGCAGAGAGGCAGACGCCGAGAGGCTCGCCGCCGTGGTAGAGGTCCTGACAGGAAAGAGACCGAGGATACGTCGGAGGAGCGACGGTAAGATAGAGGTCGTGTGCTACGAGGGACATCTGGAGGACTTCATGCGTTATATAGAGCTCGCTGAGGCCATCGCGGCGTGGCTGGAGGAGACAAGCCGCTGATAGTCGCCGAATGCAACTCTCCTGTGCTATTTACGCCTCCTCGCGGAGCCTCTCTAATATACGGCGGCTCAAGGTCTTGGATGGCTTCTCGCCGAACACGCCCTGCGGCCTAAACATAAGCACAAGTGTTATCACCACTCCAAAGATAATGTACTGGAAGAAGATCGGATCCACGTTAACCACCTGTCTAATGCTCTCCTTGTATATACTCAACACCCTATCCAGGGCGTAGTATATTGCCACGCCAGCCAAGGCGCCCACGTTGTTCCCCGTACCCCCTATTATCAGCATAGCCCACCCAACAAAGGTGACGAGAGGTATAAACTGGCCCATGTTGACGAAGTTGTTATAAAACACGAGCAACGCCCCTGCGACGCCCGCAAGCGCAGACGCCGTAGCCAACACTCCTATTCTAAACTTTACAATATCTTTCCCAAACACCCTTGCGGCGGTCTCAGCGTCGCGGATAGCCCTAAGAGCACGCCCAAAAGGAGAATTGGCCAATCTTTCCATAACCATGAACGCTAACACCAAAAACAGTAAAGTGATTGCCAAGTAGCCCCAAGACCTGAAGTCACCCATCCAGGCAAAGGGGTCGGGGACGACTGCGCCAAAGACGCCGCAGGCCACGGCCGGCGTATATGTCGTGACGACCCTAACGGTCTCCGCACTGACTAACAAGAGGATGCCTAGGTAATCCTCGCGTAGGCGCAACGCCGGGCTTGACATGAGGATTCCAAAAACGCCCGCAAGCACTGCGGCGAGGACAAGCGACAAGAGGAAGAACGCCAACCCGTCGAGCGGAGACGCCGCGAAGACTTTATTCACGGCGGCAATGGCTTGATACTGCTGAGCCGAGCAGTACAAGTCTACGTTAGCAAGAGGGTTTATCCCTGCGTAAGTCATCAACGCGATTTTCGTAGTGATCCCCCCCACGGCGAGGCCTCCTAACGCCAAGAACATGACTTTGCCGAACTGAGGAAGGCCCAAGTACCCCACCTCAAGGTTTAGGCTTAGTACATAGATGCCGTATATTACGAAGAGGACCGCGGTTTCTCTAATCAATACCAGAAGGAGGCCGGGGTCTATCTGTAAAATCATCTCCTCACCCTCTGAGCTAGGCTTGATATTATGCCGGCAAGACCCTGGGGGGCGAACAACAATATCACAATGACGAAGGCAAACGGTATCACAAGCTGAAACTCGGTCGGCACGCCCAGCGGCGTGAGGATATAGGCGGCGCCAAGGACGAGGCCAAGCCCAACCACATAGCCGCCGAGAACGGCTCCGTATATGTTAGAAAGGCCGCCCACCACTGACGCCACAAACACAACGGCGAGTCTAAGCCAGCCCAGCTCCTCCGTCATTGGGAAGAACATGGCCATGTAAACCCCTGCGATCCCAGTCACCGCGCCTATCAAGAGCCACGCAATTGCGAAGACCCTCTCCACGTTTATCCCGGCGGCCTTCGCAAGGTACAAGTTATCGATGCTTGCCCTCATGATTATACCATACCGAGTCTTATACAAAAGTAAATAGAGAAGAGCCGTAATAACGACAACCATGATTGACGTGTTTATTAAAGCCGATGTGTAGAAATCCGTACCAGGCCATATGTACTCCCATCTAGCCAACAATACATTTCTGCTGAGTACCCCGTAGGTGTTCTGGACATAATCGGCTACGATGGCAACAGTTGCAAACATCACGAAGTGTAATCCAAACGACGCAATCATAAGAGACGTTATACCAGCCCCTCTTCTGATCATTGGCCTAAACACCGCTACATATGTCAATACGGCCACAGCACCCGTCACAAGCGCCACCAAAGGAAACGTGAGATACACACTGGCGGGCAATCCCGAAGGCAGGAGAAGGAAGATAATGGTGAGATAACTCACATAGGCCCCCACCGTGGCCAAGTCGCCATGCGCAAACGACGGTATCTTAGTCGTTATATATGTCAGATTTAAGCCGAGACCAAGCAAAACATAGATATTAGAAAATATAATCGCCCTAGCAAGCGTTGGGTCCACCTTTACGAGCAATTCCATAGACTTGAAAAAGGCGCCATAAATAAACCTTACTAAGACCGAACTAGATAGAAGATAGATGGTTATATAGATACTCAAAGTATTTATATCGTGGGAATTGTATTTCCATGGCTTCAAAAACCCCATATATAGGAATTGCAACCGTCGTAGTAGTACTAGTAGCAATAGCGGCACTCCTCACAATGGGAGGACCACAACCCCCAACACCCACCTCACCAACGGCCACAACCACCCCACCTCCACAGACCACAACCCCCCCGCCAACGACCACGCCTATCACGACGCAGAAAAAGACGGTTTACATCGGCGCGGCTTTGCCGCTGACAGGCGGTCTCCAGTCTTACGGTATTAGCGTTAAAAACGCCGTGGAGCTGGCAGTTGAGGACGCCAACAAGATGTGTCCTAACTTCCAATTTCAACTACTGGTCGAAGACACAGGGACAAACCCGCCACAGGCGTTGCAGAAGGTACAGACGCTATATGCCAAGGGAGCTCGACTCATCGTCGGGCCGATGGCCAGCGGAGAAGTCAATTCGGTGAAGTCTTTCGCCGATCAGAACATGATCTTGATCTTCTCTCCGTCTTCTACGTCGCCGCTGTTGGCATTACCAGGCGACTGGGTGTATAGAATAGTGCCTACAGACTTCGCCCAAGCCATGGCCATCGCGGACCTGCTTAAGTACCTCGGCGTAAAGAGAGCTGTAATAATATATAGAAATGACGCATGGGGCGTTGGGCTTAGCAACGCCATAGTAAACGAGACTAAGAAACTCGGCATACAAATCGCCGCCTCAGCTGGCTACGACCCAGACCCCAAGGCCTTCCCAACAGCCGTGCCCGAGGTAATTAGGAAGCTATCCGCCGCTCTTGGCCAGCCCGGTCCAGACGCAGCCATAATCTTCGTCACTTTTGAAGACGACGGCATAGCCGCGGTGCAAGCCGCCGCCCAAGACCCCGTTCTTAGTAAAGTAAGGTGGATAGGAACCGACGGCATAGCATACAGCGACGCCATGATAAAACAGGTGGGCAAGGAGATGGCCGCTGGCAAGATGCTTGGCACTATCGCAGCGCCTGACCCCAACGACCCCAAGTACCAGCAGTTTAAACAGGCGTACAAGGCCAAATACGGCAAGGACCCCGTCGCCTACGACCCCTATGGCTACGACGCCGCCATGATACTCATGCAGGTTGTCTGTAGCATAGGCACAGACGACCCGGTAAAAGTCAAGGAGACTCTTGAACAGTGGGGTAAGGAAGGCAAATACCAAGGCGCCACTGGCAAAGTATACCTAGACGCGGCGGGCGACCGCGCGTATCCCAACTACGTCGTATGGGGCGTGGTGCTTGAGGGCGGGACTCCTAAATACGTAGACGCCGCCTACTACTACGGCACAGAGAGAAAGATTGCGGTATTTGACCAAGGCAAGCCTCTTTTCCAGTAACACATTTTAACCTACGCGTTTTTTCGCAAATGGCCTCTATTTTAACCACTAAAGACATCGTAAAACAGTTTGGCGCATTTCGTGCATTAGACGGAGTGAATGTTGAGGTAGAAAGGGGGAAGATCACCTTGATCATAGGGCCTAACGGCTCCGGCAAAACTACTTTAGTTAACGTAATCACGGGCGTCTACAAGCCGGAGATAGGCGAGGTGATTTACTCGAGAGCAGACGGCAAGGCGATAAACATCACAGGGTGGCCTCCCCACAAGATCTTCGGGATTGGGATAGTGCGGACTTTCCAGATACCGCAGGTCTTCCGGAGACTTACAGTATTAGAAAATCTCTTGGCTGTGGCTAGAGGTCAACGCGGAGAGAGTGTCTTTTCAGCCATTGTGAAGAACTGGGTTAAAGAAGAAGAGGAATTAGTCAAAAAAGCCTTTAAGATCCTTAGAGCCGTTAGGCTCGACGGCAAGTGGGACAATCCTGCCTACCTCCTTTCTGCAGGGGAAATGAAATTACTAGAACTAGCACGGGCCTTGATGGCGGGTGCAGACCTCGTAATCTTAGACGAACCCATCGCAGGCGTTCCCGTAGACCAAGCACACGAAGTCTTCAAAATAGTTAAAGACATAAACCAGCAAGGGATCACATTCCTCGTGATCGAGCATAGAATCGACATAGCTTTCAGATACGTAGACTACGTCTACGCAATGGCAAGCGGAAAAGTAATAGCGCAGGGCCTGCCGGACCAAGTGGCAAACGACCCCAAGGTACGCGAGGTCTATATCGGGGGATAAAGCTTAAATACAAACAGACACGGAGACACGGCCGGGGTGGCCGAGCGGCCCAAGGCGCGGGACTGGAGATCCCGTCCCCGTCAAGGGGGCGTGGGTTCAACGGCGGGAGAACCGCCGGACACATCCCACCCCCGGCGCCACTCTTTCTTACAACGTCATCCAGATAACTGGGGAAAAGCTTTACCTGGTTCGCGTTCCCAGCATAAGCTGGAACACTAGTTTCCATGTATCGTACAGAACTCTTACTTGGGAGTCCAACTATTCGTCGTGGACTCGTTTAAGACAACGAGGCGTTGCGACCTAGGCGAGTTGTATAGGCTAGTCTCCAGCGACGTAGATGTCAACGTGCGGGATGGGGTTGCAAGACGCTGCTTCGCGTAGTGGTTGAGGCTGGTTGCGGGCTTCTTCTCTCTGTCGGCGTGGACCCTGGATGCGCAACGTTTATGGCAAGACGCCTCTCTGCCGTGGGGGAGGGCATGCGGGGGTGGTGGGGGCTTCTGCTTAAGAGGAGCGCGGATCCAGACGTTGGAGACCAAGAGGGAAAGAAGCCGCTTCACATAGTTGCGCAGTTAGGCAGAGCCGAGCTCGCCGAGTTGCTCATAAGATACGGCGCCGGCCCAAAAGCTGACGATAACAACCGATGAACGCCTCTCTGCGCCGCCGTAGCCAGGCGGCATGATAGAAGTCCACCTGCAACATGGCGGGGAGATGTGTGGCGTCGTCAATACCCCTGAGGCATAGCGCTGATCTCGGCGCAAAAGACGCAGGTGGCAAAACCTTCACTACGCGGCTACGGGGCGCCGCGGCTTGGCTGTTGAACGGCGGGGTCCTAACGTGAGAAACAACGCCGGTAGGAGCCCGGTGGATTCCGTAGACTGCCCAGGGGGGAACGTGTCTTTTGGGTTGTTATGTATGGTGTCTCGCCTCTGCTTTCAGCTGCTTATGGTCAGCCCTGGCCACTGCGGGCATCGAACCCTAGACTGTGTTACTCATCACGAACCAGCATACATCGAGATTTATAGGTGTTTTCGCTAATAGTCAAAAAATAATTAAGTAGCGTTGAAACGTGTCTCGCCGCTGGAGACCGCCGAGGTTGTGTCTGACGTTGCCGTTATATACGGCACGCCGGCTCAAATAAGCGCTATCGCAGGGGCGTTGATCTGGCACGGCATATTCCCAGAAATTAGTAGCAACTGGTTCTTTACGTGTTCGGCGGCTGTAGGCGCACACTGCTCAAAACGGCCTCATGTAAGCATCCCATCGTCTGGAGAGGTGGTGTGGGGCTGGTCAGAGGAGGACGAGGCAAGCGTATATATCCCCGTTGAGCACCTAGAGAAGATATCGACAAGTCAACATCAAGAGGATGTACCCCTACCCGCCGGCGCGTCTCATGCTCTACGAGCCTCTAGCTCCGCGAGGCTACCGCATAACCTACAAAGATTATAGAGTGGAAAAAGTCAAGAGAGGAGAAAAATTTAAAACCGCAGCCATAACAGCTCCCAGCCGGGGTGGCCGAGTTGGTCCAAGGCGCGGGCCTGCTAAGCCAGGCGTAGCGAGCCCGTCCCCGTTCGGGGGCGTGGGTTCAATGGCGGAGAACTGCCGGATACATCCCACCCCCGGCGCCACTCTTTGTCAATCTGTAACCCTTGCCGCGTTAACAGCGGCACACGCCCTCCAGATCAACCCGCCGAATCTTTCTTAATTCTGCGGTTGTCACCGCCCCACGGCTACGGCTTCGCGTCGTTGCAGGCCACGCATGCGGCGGTGAGGGTAATTGCGGCGCCTAGGCGCGAAGAAGTCTGCTGGTGTCGCCTCTGCTACGCTTGGTTAGTTGCACATCTCTACGGCGGGGTCTAGACGCCGATTTTGCATCTGACCCTAGCGGGTCTGGCTCTGCTCGGCGTCTCGCTGGCAAACCTGCCCACCTTTTCGGTGCCTAGGTGTCACGACGCCGCCGCGGGGCTCGACGCGGTTCTCCGAAACTTCGGCTCCAATAGTCCCCGTAGTTGCCGCCGCAACTCCAGCCATGCGGAGGTGTGCTACAGCAAGGCCCGATCCTCTCTAGAGCCCGCGTTATCAACATCGTCATCGCCTCTGCCATCTCGGCACCTGCGTCAATTCTTATAGCCAGAGAGGGAAGAAATATAACACATAATAAGTAGCCTGACATGAACCTTGGGCTTATTCTGCTTTTGGGACTCGTCTCCTTTTTCGCCGACTGGCTCTACGAGAGCATGCGCGCCGTGGCGCCGCAGTATCTACAGCATTTGGGCGCCACCGCGGCTTTTGTCGGTTTTGTTTTCGGCCTGGGAGACGCCTTGGGGTACGCGGCCAGGTTCGTGACGGGGCCGCTGGCCGACAGAAGAGGCGGCTACTGGCTTGAGACCTTCCTAGGCTACGGCCTCCAGCTCGCCGCAATAGCCGGCCTTCTATTTACGCGTGATCTGTGGCAAGTCGCCGCTTTGATATTTCTCGAAAGATTCAGCAAAGCCCTCCGCACGCCTGCTCGCGACGTGATCATCTCTTCGGCGGGGGGCGAGGAGGCTAAGGGAAGGGCATTTGGCATACACGCCGCGTTAGACCAGCTCGGGGCGGTGACGGGCGTCGTGATGGCCACCGCAATGCTGTACAGTAGCTACGAGCCCCAAGCCGTCTTCAAGGCCTCGTTGATTCCGGGCCTCGCCGCTCTATTGACGCTCTACCTAGCCTACAGAGTAGCCGGCATAAAGCCTGAGAAGAGAAGAGCCACAACTATTGCACTTACAGAAGACGTGTTTCTGTTTGGCCTTGCACAGTTCTTCCTAGGCCTGTCCACCGTTCACATATCGCTTTCTATGTACAGATTCGGAGAGGTTGCTTGGATGGGGTCCCTCCTGTACCTAGTGGTCATGATAACCGAGGTGCTCGCTTCACCGGCCCTCGGCTACCTCGCCGATAAAAGCAACAGGTCAGTCCTCATAGCGCCTTTCTTCTCCGTGCTCTTGGCGTTTGTGTACCTCGCCGGGGCTGTCCACCCGGCTTTGTTGTTTTTAGGAGCCGTGTTTTACTCAATCATCACGTCCTACACAGACGTCATCGCCAAGACCCACGCGGCTAAGCTCGGCGGCGCCGCTTCGCTGGGATTTGTAAACGCCATGTGGGGATTCGGCACCCTTTCAGGCGCAGTGCTTTACGGATACCTCACAGACCTCCACACCTATGACCTAATCGTGATGTCCGCCGCCGCCTCTGCCCTCGCATCGCTTGTGATCATATGGAGACTGATAAGATCCTAGAGCTCTACAGGAGGTTGGCCCCCACCTACGAGGAGATCTACGGCGAGGAGCAACTGACTAAGTACTGGCTCATCTCGTCGCAGGTGGGGGAGAAGGTTGCCGATGCAGGTTGCGGCGTCGGCCTAGTCTTTGAGGTAGTCAGCGCCTACGTGGTCTGTCTGGACATCTCGCTGAATATGCTCGCGCGTGCAAAGGCGAGACGCGGCGAACTCGGCGAGTTGGTGGTCGCCGACTTCTGGCGCCCGCCTTTTAGGGAGAGGTCTTTCGACACCGTGCTGTTTCTCTCTTCCGTAGAGCCCGAGCTCTACGAAAAGGCGTATGAGACTTGGCGCGACGTGGCGAGGAGGGCGGTGTTTGAGCTCAGGGGCGAGTGGCGTATTTTTGAGCACCGTAACTGAGATAAGTATACTGTCCGCCTACTGTATAGATACGTGAACAAAACAAATATATTAACCCACCCCACAGGTGCCGTATGTCTTATCAGGAGCAGTACAGCTACGACTACCAGGACTATTACCAGATCTACGACAACAGAGCCCCTACCGGGGTCTGGTACTTGGACCAGCTTCTTCAGGGGGGTTTCCGCAAGGGGGAGACATACCTAGTGGCGGGGGAGGCTGGGCAGGGCAAGACCATATTCAGCCTCCAGTTTCTGAAGACGGGGGCTGAGCTATACGACGAGCCGGGGCTCTACATCACAATCGACGAGCCGTCGGAGGACGTGAAGCGTGGCGTGAGGGAGTCGCTTGGGTGGGACCTAGACGCGCTGGAGACCCAGAACAAGCTGATATTTGTCGACTTGAGGACCCACTTCAGGACCTACGCGAAGGAGGAGAAAGTGTCTGCTGATCCCAGAGACATCGCTAAGATAATACTAGAATACGTCAAGAAGTTTGGGGTGAAGAGGCTGGTGATAGACCCCATAGCCCCCCTCATCATCACTTCCCACAACGACGTCTTGTTGGTTAGGGAGTACATGAGAGAGCTGGTGTTCCAAGTGCGGAAGATAAAAGACATAACTGCGCTCATGACGTCGGAGATCCCCACCGGGGAGAATAAGATCAGCCGCTTCGGCGTCGAGGAGTATCTAGCCAGCGGCGTGATTAAGCTGGAGCTCATGGAGTACAGAGGCTTCGTCTTCAGGGTGATGTTCCTCCGCAAGATGAGGTGGACCGCGGTGCGTCCCCAGAAGCTCGTGTTTGAGATCTACCCACACTACGGCATCTACATACTAGACAGGCTCGAGAACTTCATGAAACAAGTCGACGTGTGGTACGCCACTCTGGGCCAGCAGCCGCAGGCCCCTCCTGCTACATAAACTATTAAAACCGGCACCCCGATCCATACGTGAAGGCCCTCACCGAGGTATTCAGCAAGCTCATAGAGAAGATAAGAGGGGTGCAGTACATAGACGACGCCACGTTGCAGGAGCTCTCCAGGGAAATCCAGAGGACTCTGCTCAAGGCAGATGTGCCGCTGGATTTGGTAAAGACCTTCACCGAAAACGCGGTAAGGAGGATCCGGGAGGAGAAGCCCCCCGCCGGCATACCGCCCAGGGAATACCTCATCTACATCCTCTACGACGAGCTGGTGAAGCTCCTAGGCGGCGAGCAACCCGCCGAATTCAAACCCACCAAGAAGCCTCACGTGATCCTCCTGCTCGGCGTAGAGGGTAGCGGCAAAACCACCACGGCCGCGAAGCTGGCGAAGTATCTGACAAAGCGCGGCTACAAGGTGGGCCTCGTCGAGACAGACACCATAAGACCCGCCGCCTTCGACCAGCTAAGGCAACTCGCCGAGAAAATAGGCGCGCCGTTTTACGGCGAAAGAGACGGCAGAGACGCAGTGGAGATCGCAAAGAGGGGCGTCCAAAACTTCAAAAACCTAGACGTAGTCATCGTCGACACGGCCGGACGCCACAGAAACGAGGAGGCGCTACTCCAGGAGGTAAAGGGCATACACGACGCCGTTAAGCCAGACGAGGTCATGCTGGTGATAGACGCCACAGTGGGCAAGCTAGCCGCGGCGCAAGCAGAGGCCTTCATGAAATATCTCCCGATACACTCCGTCGTAATAACCAAGATGGACAGCACGGCGAGGGGCGGAGGGGCCCTTGCCGCTGTTGCTAAGACGGGCGCCAGGGTAAAGCTCATAGGAGTCGGCGAAGACGTGGACGAGCTCGAGCTCTTTAACCCCAAGAAGTTCGTCGCGAGGGTTCTCGGCATGGGCGACCTAGACGCGCTGGTGGAGAAGATCAAGGCGGTGTTTGAGGAAGAGGAGGTCCTACAGGAGATAGAGTCTGGGAAGCTCGACCTCCTCACCTTCAAGAAGCAGATCGACGGCCTCCTGAAACTCGGCCCCCTCAGCAAGGTCTTCCAGCTACTGCCGGGCGGGATGGCGGCGAAGATCTCAGAGGAGCAGATCGAACTATCCCAAAAGAACCTAAAGAAGTGGAAGGCCATACTCAGCTCCATGACTACGGAGGAGCTGAAAAACCCCGAGATACTCAACGCCTCGAGGATACGCAGAATCGCCCTGGGGGCCGGCGTAACTCCTAAAGACGTGAAGGAGATGCTGACCGTCTACGAGAACCTCAAGAAGATGTCTAAGACGTTGAAGAGACAGCTGAGGATGCGCATGCCTACAAGGTGAGGCGCTATCTTGTCATCACGTCTCTGCGCAGATTCAACGAAGAGCCGTATATACACGCGAAGATTCTCGTCGCGGCGCTTCTGATATCCAACGGGGTAAGGGGAGACGCCGAGGCGGTTTTCTACCTAATAGACGTCGACAAGACGGTAAAGATACTGGGGGAGAGGGTAAAGAGGCTCTTCCCCGACGAGGACTCGTCCATCGGCTTCTTGAATAAGGCCCTATCCGGCGAGAGGTTGCCCGGCGTCGTTGCGAGGAAGGGCGCTCACGACTTGGTATCCGGCATCCTCATAGGCCCCACGGGCAAGGGGAGGTGTCTCCCCTTACCGCCGTTTACCTACGTGGTGAAGCTGGAGGAGTACGGTCTAGAGGCGGAGTGCGGGTTGGGCATCGGGCGCCTCCCCCCGCACCACCAGGTGGTTGTGGTGAACATAAACGCAGATAGACTGCTCTACGGCCGGCAACCACAGATATAAACAGTGGCGAGTAGCCGCCTGTGGATGTGCTGGAGAAGTCGTTGCAGATCTTAAGGGAGTACCCGCTCTGTGACTCATGCCTTGGAAGGCTCTACGCCCAGATGGGGTACGCCGTTGAGAACTGGGAGAGGGGTGCCGCCATAAAGACCTTACTGCACATGCAACTCGTCACCCAGTTTAGGCGAGGGGCAGATGTGAAAAATGACCTCGTAAGTTTAGCCAAGGTGCACAAGCCCACAAGGCGCTTTCTGCAAGGCATAGGGACTGAAGTGGAAGGCGTATCGTGTTACGTCTGCGGCGGACTGCTTACCGACGTCGAGAAACACGCCCGTGAGGCGGCAAAACACGTAGGCGACATCGACTTCGAAACCTTCGCCGTCGGGACAACTATACCATCTGACGTGTTGAAAAGAGAGGCCGAGGTTGTGTCTAAGTTCCTGATAACAACCGGCGAACCTATTAAGCACGAGATCAATAGGCGTATTGGAAAGGAGATGCTCAAGTTACTTACTGGTAAACGCGTGGATAAGCTCCGCCCAAACGTAGTGGTAAGGATAGATCTCCTCACCGGTAAGGTTACTGTGGTAAGGAACCCCTTACTCGTTGAGGGCAAGTACCTAAAGCTTAGCCGCCGAGTGGCACAGACAAAGCGATTTGGCTCCGTGAAGACAACTCTCCTGGAGAAGCTTCAATATGTTGGGGATATCTTCGGCGGTTCGGAACACGTCATTCACGTCTCCGGCAGAGAAGACAGCGATGTTAGGATGCTTGGACCAGGGAGGCCTCTTGTTGTGGAGGTCAAGCAACCTATCCGCTACCGCGGCCATGTGCCGCCTCTCGTCGACGAAGAGGTGATTTTTACGCCTGTGGGCTTCACCACAAGGGAGGCGGTGAGGAGGCTCAAGGAAAAGGCGAAGGTAGACATCAAGCTTTACCGCGCCCTTGTCTATTCGGAGAGGCCGCTTGCCGCGGAGGACCTGGGCAAAATAGCTGAGCTTTCTGGAAAGATAATTAATCAGTACACACCCCGCAGGATAAAGAGGTTGCACCCGCGCAGAAAGCGGACGAGGATGGTGTATGAGCTTGCCTGGCGGCTGATCTCGGCTCATGTGTTTGAGCTCTTCATCCGATGCCAAGGCGGGCTCTACGTCAAGGAGTTTATCCACGGCGACGGCGGCAGGACGAGCCCCAGCGTGGCTGATGTTTTAAACAGCTACTTAGAAGTGCTTGAGTTAGACGTGCTTTCAGTGGAATAGTTTTTAACCCACAAATCAAACCAAGCCGTGGAGAAGGCCCTCGTCGTAAACTTTGGAGGTCAATACGCCCACCTCATCACACGCCGAGTCCGCGAAAGGGGGATATACGCCGAGGTTGTTCAACCCGAAGACGTGGAGGCGGCGGCTGAGGCTCCCGATGTCAAGGCCATTATCCTATCGGGAGGCCCCAGTTCAGTATACCAAGAAGGCGCCCCCGACGTCTCGGACAAGATATTTCACCTGGGCAAGCCCATACTTGGAATATGCTACGGACACCAGCTCATTGCGACGAAGCTTGGAGGCGTAGTGATGCGCGGCAAGGGGGAGTACGGAAGAACCTTGATGAGGTTGCTTGAGCGCGACCCAGTTTTCGACGGGTGGAACGCCGAGGAGATCGTGTGGATGAGCCACGGAGACTACGTGAAAGAGCCCCCGCCAGGCTTCGTCGTGTTGGCAGTAAGCGAAAACGGATACATCGCCGCCATGCGGAAAGGGCATATATACGGAGTCCAGTTCCACCCAGAGGTTTCCCACACGGTAAAGGGCGGTCTCTTATTGGAAAACTTCCTCAGAAAGGTGGCGCGCATCGCCTCCACCTGGAGGCCTGAGGAGCAGATACGCCGCTTAGTGGAGGACGTCCGCAGAAAAGCCGCCAGTGGCGACGTCATCGTTGGGGTAAGCGGCGGGATAGACAGCACGGTGACGGCACTCCTGGTGCACATGGCCGTGGGCGAGAGGGCCCACGCAATCTTCGTGGACCACGGGCTCTTCCGCGAAGGCGAGCCCCAGCAGGTGGTTTCGCTCCTTACATCCCTCGGCGTGAAGGTCCAGGTGGTCGATGCACGCGAGCGCTTCCTCAAGGGGCTGGAGGGCGTCTCAGACTGCGAGGAGAAAAGGAGGATTGTAGGGGAGATCTTCGCAGAGGTCTTCGCCGAAGCTGTGTCGAAGATACCCAATGCGAAATACCTGGCACAGGGCACCCTTTACCCAGATGTGGTGGAGAGCGGCGCGGTAAAGGGCGCGGACAGAATAAAAAGTCACCACAACGTCGGCGGTCTACCCCCCTGGTTCAAGCTGGAGCTCGTCGAACCCCTCCGCGAGTTCTACAAAGACGAGGTAAGGAGGATAGCCAAGGCGCTTGGGTTGCCAGAGGAGGTGGTGCACCGCCACCCCTTCCCAGGCCCCGGACTCGCCGTGCGGATAATCGGGCCCTTTACTCGGGAAAAGCTAGAAATCGTGAGGAAAGCCACAAAAATCGTGGAGGAGGAGCTGGAAAGGGCAGGCCTTCTGAGAAAGGTGTGGCAAGCCTTCGCCACAGTAGGCGATGATAAATGGGTGGGGGTAAAGGGAGACAAACGCTCCGTCGGTTACATAGTGGCGGTAAGGATCGTAGAAAGCGAAGACGCCATGACTGCAGACTGGGCAAGACTTCCATACGACGTTTTGGAAAGAATCTCTGCAAGAATGACCTCGGAGATACCCCAAGTCACCATGGTCACCTACGCCATAACCACAAAACCCCCCTCCACCATAGAGCCCTGTTAAACACAGCGACGGTTGCATTTGACCCACGAGGAGTTGAGATATGCGGTCGGCCCTACCGGCTCCGCCTTCAGCCCACGCCCGTGACTCGGGCGCGTCTGGCGGGCGGGGAACCGGGGGTTCCGATAATGTTTTAACCGGGGTTTATAAGAGTTATCATGTATCTAGGCACCAAGTTCGCCGTGGCTTCCGAGAGCTACTTGGCCACCAGGGCCGGCTACGAGGTATACAAGGCCGGGGGCAACGCCGTTGACGCGGTTGTGGCGGCCTCCGCCGTGTCGACGTACACCCTGCCGCACCTGGGCGGAGTCGGAGGCGACTTCCTCGCCCTGGTCCACGCTGTGCGGGTTGAGGCTGTTGTGGGCTTCGGCTGGGCGCCTAAGAGAGTCCCCAAGAAGCCGCCGCGTAGGGGGATCCAATCCGCCGTTGTGCCGGGCTACGTGGCTGGTCTATACGAGCTACACAAACGCCACGGGCGCCTGCCTTGGGAGAAGGTTGTGGACTTCGCCACAGCCGCCATGGAGAAGGCGACCATGCACCCCTCCCTGGTCTCCGCCATTGAGAAAAACGCAGACCTCCTGGCGAGGGACCCAGGCGGCAGGGTATATCTGGAGCTCCCCAAGATGCCTGGCTCCCCCTACAGAATCGAGCCGCTTCTAAAGCTGTGGAGGAGGCTGAGGGACAGTCCCCTGTTTTTCTACGACGAGGTGGCGCGGGACGTGGCGGAGCTTGGATATTTCGAGGTGGAGGACTTCTCCACCTACAAACCAGCCGTGGGGGACGCCCTGCGGATGGAATACGGCGAGTGGACGATATATGAGGCGCCGCCCCCCTCCCTGGGGTTCGCCGTGTTGCTTGCGCTGAAGCTGGCGCAACCCGCCGAGGGCCTGTTTAGCTACGCCAGGATTAAAAACGTGGTTGCGGCTTTGAAGAAGGCGCACTGGGCCCGCGACAAGTTCCTCCACGACGGGGAGGTCCCCATCTACGACATCTTGGAGGGTAGGGTGGAGCTCGGGGAGGCGGAGTCGCCGGAGCCCACCCCGGGCACCACCTACCTCGCCGCGGCCGACGGAGAGGTCGTGGTGTCTGCCATACAGTCTCTCTACCATCCCTTCGGCTCCGGCGTCACGGAGCCTAGGTGGGGCATCACGTTTAACAACAGGGCCAGCGACTTCACGGCCGGCCTCAACGAGGCGGCGCCGCGTAAACGGCCGGCGCACACCCTATCGGCCGTGGTGATGGGGCGTGGGGATGAGATATATGCGCTCGGCGCAAGCGCTGGCCACTACAGACCCGCCATATACGTCCAGCTTATTCAAAACGTCGTGAGCTACGGCATAGACCCACGCCAGGCGGTGTGGGCCCCCCGCTTCATCTGGCTCCGCGGCGATGAGGTGCAGGCGGAGGAAGGGTGGGAGCAGGGGCCAGGGGTGCGGCTGGTGAAGTACCCAAGCCGCATGGGGGTCGCGGCGTTGGTAGCCCGCAGAGGCAAAGGAGCTGTGGCGGTCGCGGACATACGGGGCGACGGCCTTGCGCTCGGCGAATAAAATTTATTTCTCCCAGCGATACAATGTATTATGACGTATAGATGTGCAACATGTGGAAGAGAGGACACACCTCTTCTTGAGGCCAATATAAAAAACAGAGGCCCCGCCTTGATATGCCCCGATTGCTGGTCTAAGCTCATGGCGGAGAACAAAATCGTCGTCGGGAGCACAGGGGGAGGCTGTGCTTGCGGGTGATGCGTATTACCTACTAAGTTAATTAAGTTGCGCGCCTCCCGGCTTGTGCATCTCCTTGTTTTACGCGGAGTTGACAGGGTTGGACTGCTCCGAGATGTAAGTGCCACATTTGCCGCCCGGGGCTTCAACATAGATTTCATATACACCAGCGTCGCGGAGGGGAGGGCGACCATCGTGGCTCTGGTCACGGGCCCCGGGGAGGCCCTCGGCGAGGTGGCCGAGGAGTTGCGCGGGTTAGGGGGCGTGGAGGAGGTACAAGTCGAACAGACGTGGGAGGACGCCCTCCACCGCCTGGCAGACATGTCAAGGGAGATGCCGGATCTCTTCGTCGCCCTCTCCAAGAGGCTTGAGCCGAGGGATTTAGCGTCTATCGTACAGATGGCCCCGGATAAGGCGCCTCAGCTCCTCAAGTCTCTAAACCCACGCCTCGTCGCTTCCGTGTTCGAGCACCTGGATCCCGCCGTCTCTGCGGAGGTTCTGGAGGAGTTCGACGTCAAGACTGCTGTGTATATAGTGGAGAACATGTCGATCGAGCGGGCAGTAGACGTGTTGCAACACGCGGAGCCCTCCTACACCCACGCAATACTCCAGAGGCTCTCCCCATCCATCCGGCAACAAGTCAAAGACTACATCGCGTACGACCCAGAGAGCGTCGGCGGCATAATGAGGATTAGGGCACCTGTGGTGAATATAGACGACACGGTGGAAGTTGCGCTGGGCGCGTCGCGGGCCTACGACTCGGACATAGTCTACGTGGTTGACCACGAGAAGAAGCTGGTGGGGGAGCTGGCGATATACGACATATTGGACAAGACGGGCCCCGTCTCGCAACACGTAAAGAAGCCGCGCCTCACGCTGTCGCCGGGGCTAGACAGAGAGAAGGCGGCCCGCCTCTTTATAAAACACGGCGTCAAGGCAGCGCCCGTGGTTTCTGACGACGGCAAACTCCTCGGCTTCCTCAGAGCCGACGACATAATAGACGTCGTCTTGAAGGAGGCCACGGAGGACATGTTGAAGCTGGAGGCCATAGTGCCCTTCGCCAACTACCTAGCCACAAAAATAACCGAGATATACAAAAAACGCGCAGTTGCCCTAGTCCTCATATTTCTCGTGGAGAGCATCACAGCCACAATCATAAAGACCTTTGAGGACGTCATAGAGGCGGTGGCGGTCGCAGTAGCCTTCATGCCCCTGATAGCACACATGTCCGGCTCTGTCGGTAGCCAAGCCACCACAATAATAACAAGAGCAGTTTCCCTGGGAGAAATCGCGCCGACCAGGTCAGGCCTAGCCCGCGTCTTCATCAAGGAGTTCCTCGTAGGCATTTTGCTCGGGGTCTCCATGGCCTCTATAGGAGTGGGCTTCGCCTACGCAATATCCGGCTCCCTAAAGGTCGCCACGGCGGTTGCCGCGGCACTCCTCCTCGTCATAATCTGGATAAACTTCATAGGGACAATGCTCCCCCTAGCCATGGCGCGGATAGGCGTAGACCCCGCCGTCATCTCAGGCCCCCTCATAACCACAATCGGCGACATAGTAGGCATCACCACATACTTCCTCACAGTAGCCGCGTTGATTTAACGCGGCTCCGCTC
>Ga0326761_1000051_pt1 | contig 27818 bp, 29 predicted proteins | sample GCREP_P_FD_207739 | JGI IMG/M metagenome (GOLD analysis project Ga0326761, IMG submission 207739) | Hot spring water microbial communities from Geyser Creek Basin, Yellowstone National Park, WY, United States - GCR.EP_P | ecosystem: Environmental > Aquatic > Thermal springs > Unclassified... | reverse complement strand
CGGCTTCGAGTGCCTTCACAACATGCCCCGAGATAGCGATGAAGCTTACCACCCTGCCTGTGTACTCGACGCCCACCCGCTCAGCGAGGGACTTGTCCAACAGAGTCATCCTGGCGCCTGTGTCGGCGAGGGCAACAGAGGAGTAACTACCCCTGGCCCCGACCAGCTTGATCCTCGCCCTAACCAGCACCTCCTCTCGAGCGCCTTTGACGCTAACCAGCCTTTAAAAACCCCTCTACCTGCGCGCTGTAAAAACAGGGCTGGAGTCTCAAATCCCTTAAGCAAAAGTTGCAGAGAAGCTCTAAGCCATGGAGAAATCTTCACATGCACTTCCCGGGACTCCAGAAAATTTTCTCATTCATGGGGAAAGGGGATGCGGAAATTCCTTGATGACATCTCCTCCGGGAGCCCCGCGCCTCCTTTCATTAAGTAAAGTTGAACTGCGATGTACATAAAAGTTTCTCCACGGGCAACGTATAAAAAGTACTCAGTCCAGCTAGGCTGGCGGAAAGGGGGTGAGTATGGGTAAGAAAACCGTGGAGGTGAAGCTGCAGATCTACGAAGACCTCTATGCCAAAGTCTCAAGGCTTGGAGACGTAGGCTACCATGTGAACAAGGCTCTTGAGAGGTACCTCGGCAGCGTGGCTAGCATCGCCGAGAGCCTCAGCCGCGACCTCGAGGACAGCTGGGGCGAGTAGCCACTCGGGCAGCGCGCAGTAAGTAAAGCGGCTTTTTGCTACAAGCTTTTTAGGCGGCCTTCCTCCAGCAGCTTGAGCACCTCTGAGTAGAGCTCGGTGAGCTTCTTTACGTCTTCTGGCGCGTAGCCCTGCGCCTTCAGGGTGACTTCTACAGCCGCTCTAAGCAGGAGCTTTGCCCGCTCCTCGGACATCAGCCCCAGCTTCAGGTGCCCCAGGATGTCTTCCAGGTACTCGACGGCCTTGCGGGGGTCGCCTCTCAGGTCTCTTCTCTCCAGGGGGGCTGGGGGCACCCTGGGCTTCACCTCGAGGCCTGGCCCCAGGAGGGGCTGGGGGCTCGGCGGGGGCGAGAAGGCCTCCTCCAGGGTCCTGAGCCTAACCTGGAAGGGCGTAGTCTTCCTCCGCCTGAGGTAGCCGCCCACCTCCCTCAGCGCGAGCTCTGCCAGCTGCTCGGCCTCTCCCGGCTCGTGGTCCCGCCACGCGGGGTTGTGCCTCGGCTCCCTCGGGTCCGCCCAGCTAGGCTCGAAGGAGTCCAGCTCGTCTGGCTTGAGCGCCACGCAGGACATGTCGAGCTCGCGGTGCAGGCTGAGGGGGGCTGTGAAGACGCGCTGGGGGTCCATGAGGTTCTCCACCTTCAGCTTGGAGCCGTGCTTCACGTTAACCTCCACGATCCTCTCCCTGACCCTCTCGGCCACGAACTGCACCAGCGACCAGGTGGCGTCGAGGACGCCGTGCCGCCTGAGGAACTCGGTGCTGAGCGCTCCTTCGTGAATGTGCACGTGCATCCCCCTCCCGCTCCACTTCAGCCAAACGCTCCTCACGACCCCGTGCCTCTCCAGCTCGTCGACCAGGACCCTGGCCGCCTCAAGGGTGGCCCTCCAGTGCTCCGGGGTCGAGTCTATGTCCCACGTTGGCGTCCGCATGACGACGTGGTCTACGCCGCGCACATCCTCCTTGGACTCCAGCCTCTCGTAGATGCTCGCTGTGCCGTAGACCGCCCTGGGCCTGAGCGGGGAGAGCCTGCGCAGGAGCGCGGCCAGCTCGGCTGTGCTCGACACGCGCAGCGGCTTCCCCTGCAGGTAGCGGATGAGCAGAGGCCTACCATCCTTCATCCTCCTCTCGCAGTGGAGCGCCACCCACCTACCTCTGAGGAAGTCCGCCACCTCGCCCAGCACGCGCGGGTTGCTGTAGTAGCTCAGGGGGGATACCATCCGCTGCACGAAGCCTCTCCCACCGAGAATAAGCTAACGCTGAACCACCCGCGCGCTGCTACCTCCGGTCAAGCTCGAAGAGGCCGACTCAGCTCCCGTACATGCTCCTCAGTTCCTCCACACGCCTGTACTGCTCGCTTAGGATCTCGAAGAGCTCTGAGGGCGTGTCGGAGTTCTGCTCGTAGGTGCTCCGCACCCTCTCTACTTTCGCCAAGAGCTTGGGGGTCGCATGGTAAACATCTCCTCGTAGAGGTGCTTGGGGTCCCTGCCTGGGTGAGCGTCGAAGAGCATGCGTGCTACAGCACACGCTTACATCGCGATAAAGTACCCTACATGCTCGCGGGCTCTAGGCAGGCTTCCAGCTCGAGCGCATGCCTCTAGCACTACACTTTACGAGCCTTGTATACCATGTGTTCCTCAACCTTCCTCAGCAGCAGGATGCCAATAAGTACGGATATTGTTGCGTAAACTGTAAGCGCGGTCAGCTCTTGGTTTAAGGATTCGAGCGCTGCGCCCTGCAGCAGTGCTTTCCGTAACCCTTTAAAGACGTATACGTGGGGGAAGGCATAGCTAAGTGGTCTGAGCCATGCTGGCAGAACATCAACGGGAAAATATGTGCCTCCCAGCACTGTTGCCGTGGTTGTAACGAACCACGTGAACGGATTCTCGTGCACATCCTCCTTGTATATGAAGAGCCAGAATGTGTTAGCGAGTATGAGCCCCACGCCGAGGCAGGCGAGAAAGCCAAGCGCGCAGAAGAGCACTGCTCCGGCATAGTTCGCTGAGGGGCCCAGTTCTACTCCGAAAAGAAGCGTACCTAGCAGCAAGTAGAGCACAGCCCTGACTACAAACTGCAAAAAAGAGAAAACAAACCCGGAAACAGCTGCCACGCTCCTCGGCACCCCCGCTAAGTAGTAGTAAGCCCAAAGGGGGATTCTGAAGCCACCTGTGCTAACATGACCCCTGTAAAGACTGCGTAGCGCTACTTCCGGCTGCTCAATACCCATATTGAGAAGAGGAACTATTGCTATGCCGAGCAGTACATAGGAGAGAAACCACTCGGCACCACTCACGCCGGAGGATACTGTGACAAAGCGCGTGTAGTAGTACCATGAGGCTAACCCCAGCGCGATGTTTAGCAGCTCGGTTGGCAAGTATGCGAACCACCACACATAGACTTCAACCGTGTAATCCTTCAGGCTGCGCTTGAAGCTGCGTGCAAACGCACGCAGGTAGTCCCTCCACCTCACCTCCTGCTCACCTCGCCCGTGAAAACGTAGCAGACTCTCAACGGCGCAAGAACCTTCTCCCCGGAAGCCTCCTGCTTGCTCAACAGGGCAAGGTACACGTCCTCTAGTGTAGGCTCCCTCACCCTTATGTAGAGGAGCTTATTCCCGCCTGCGTGCACTCTCTCCACAGCATACCGTACGAGGTCCCTGCTAGACCTTGTCGCAGCAGTGAGCCTAAGTGTATCACCCTCTACCTCTACTTTGAGCACTCGATCCGCTCTCTCCGCTAAATCTCTAGCTACTCTCTCGGCTCCTTCAAACAGCTTTACCTCGATATCCACGCTCTCCATGAGCTCTAACTCCTTTGCTAGGTTTCTGGGAGTATCATCCGCTATCACCCTGCCCTCGTGTAGGACAATCACTCTACTGCACACTTGCTCGGCCTCGCTTAGGATGTGTGTTGCATATAGAATGGAGGACCCCTGCTCTGATGCGAGCTTTCTAATGAGCTCGAGGAGCTTAACTTTGACCTCGGGCGAGACGCCTGAGAATGGCTCGTCCATTAGGTAGAGCGGCGACTGCTTGATGAGACCAAAGGCTATTGCCAGCCTCGCCAGCTTGCCCGTGGAAAGCTCGTACACTCTTCTGTGCGCATCCTCTGCTAGCTCGGTTAGCTCCAGCGCCTCCCGTACAGCCTCGCGGGGCAGGCCAGCGAGGTCTGCGAAACGCTTGAGATTCCACTCGACAGTCATCTCAGGTCTCACGAAGAGGTTGACGGCAGCGAGCCCTGGGACATAGGTGACAACACGCGGTAGCTTCTCGTGTTCTCGCACCACGTCCAAGCCAGCAACCTCGGCGCGCCCCCTCGTCGGCATCGTAATACCGGCTAGGATCTTTAGCAGCGTGGTTTTGCCAGAGCCATTAGGCCCGAGCACCCCCACAACCTCGCCCCTCGTCACCTTGAAGGAAACACCGTCGAGAGCTCTCACGACTCTCCGCTCATACTTGCCGAGCTTCTCCCCAAGCACAGTGAAGAGCGCGTAAAGACCGAAGCCTGTCATCGGCACAAAGCCCTTGATCTCGTAGCTCTCATACTCCTTGACAAGCCTCTCCGCCACTACAACTTCCTCGCGCCCCATTACAGCGCCCACCTAAAACTGTCTACGAGCGCTCCCTCGTAGAGCCGGACTAAAAGCCTAGCGACCTGCCTGCCCGAAGGCAGCCTTGAAGCCCATTCACGCCCCCTCGCGCCTAGCACGCCGCGCGCTTCCTCGCTACGCGCGAGTTTAAGCATGGCGTTCGCCAGACCCCTCACGTTGAAGGGCTCGACCACGACGCCACCTCCACTCTTCCGCACATACTCCTCCGCCGCTCCTCCCGAGACGGCCACGACAGGCTTTCCGAAGGTCATAGCCTCGAGCACCCTCCTTCCGACGAGGTCAGAGGGGTTCACGTAGACGAAGACGTCGCACGCAGCGTAGTACTGCGGTAGCTCCGATGGGGAGACGCACTCAGCTACAGCCGCTCTCTCCAACCCTATCTTCCTTACCGCTAGTTCTGCCTCACGCGCTACACCTGGTGTGGCTATCAGCAGCTTTGCGTTACCAACTTCCTTAGAGACCAGCTTGAACGCGAGTAGAAGCTGCTCCAAACCGCTCGTGTACCACACGTCGCCAACATAAAGAAACACGAGGTCGTCCTGCTCTATTCCTAGTTGTCTCCTCGAGACATCGAGAGGAGGAGCAAACCGCTCCAGGCCCATGCTGCACGGCACTACCTCAACTAGCTTCTCCTCGATGCGGAACTCCTTCCTTAACTCCCGGGATAGAGCCTCGCTAGGAGCAAGAACTCGGTAAGCACCGCGAAGCGCGGTCTCGCTCAGCCCCTTTGCAGCTCCTAACTTAGGGTACCAGTTCACCTCGTTTCCCACGCTTAGCAGGTAGGGGATGAATGACAAAGACTTGAGAAGGCTAGCGCAGATCCCGAAAGGCCATAGACCGAGCGCGTGGACCAAGGACTCCCCCGTTACGGCGAGCTCCGACGCGCGTGATAGCAGAGCGGAGAAGCTTTTCACCTTGTCCTTGGAGCCTTCCACCACGAGAAACTGACTCTCCAAGCTGGGGCATACGAGGTCCTCGAGTGCTGGTGTGCGCAGCGCAAGCACCGTGCAATCGACCCCCTCTTCTCTCAGTGCGTAAGCAAGTTCTCGAGCGAGAACATCCGTGCTTGCCGTGAGAAGTGTAACCTTCATAGCTTCACCTCAATTAGCAAGCCGAGCTTCAAGAGTCTCTCTACGACTTGCTCCGCAGCGGGCAGAGGTAGCCCGTGCTCCCTGCACACGACCTCAGCAAGCTCTCTCCTATTCAGAGTTCCGTCGCAGAGCTCCCAGACTCTGTGGGAGAGAGCGTCCAACTGCAGTATCCGGCCGGAGCGCGTGTAGACCCTTGGGATGGTGGCGTAAGGCAGGTAGGAGAGTATGACTTGAGGGTTTCTAACGAGCACCTTCACCGCCTGGGACACCCTCGATAAAAGTCTTCTCAACCAGGGGGCACAGGGGGTCGGGAGCGCGCGGATCTCCAAAGAAAGCAGCGGCCGAGCCCCTGCACCTGCCGTTGCAGGCGAGCCTGCAAGATCTGCACGGCTCCCATAGGTCGCTTCGCCTGAGCATTCTCAGCTCGTTAAGCAGTGGCGATCTGAACCAGACCTCTAATAGCCTGCTCTTCCTCAAGTTGCCGCAGACGAACTGGGGAGGAAAGTAGGAGCAGGGCTTAACGTCACCGTTCGGGTCGACGTGAAGGGACGTCGTACCAGCTGGGCACACAGCATACTCCGGGTTTACCGAGCTTAGGTGCTCAAAGGGCTTGGGGGCATCCTCTACCACCACGTTGATCACGCCTATGTACTTATCCGCAATCTCCTTCACCTGCTTCACGGCTTCGCTAAACTCCTGGAAGCTCACGTTCACATCAAACCGCGAGATCAGCGCTCTTCCACTGGGAACAGCCCTGTTTACGCCCCATCCGTCCACACCAAGCTTATTCAGGAGCTTGAAGAGCTCCGGAAGCTGACCCACGTTGCCGCGCTGCACCACAGTCTTCACGAGCACTTTAAAGCCCATTGACTTCGCTAGCTTCACCGCTTCAACCACTCTCTCGAAACACCCAGCAACACCCCTTATAGCATCGTGGGTTGCGCCCACGCCGTCTAAGCTGAACTGAACTGTGCGTAGCCCAGCGCGCCTAAGCTCGCGCGCCTCCTCCTCCCCGAAGAGAGTACCGTTTGTCGCCAAAACCACGTCGACGCCATTCGATACTAAGACTTTAACCAGCTCAACGAGCTCGGCAAACCTCAGGAGAGGCTCCCCACCACCAATCGACACCTGCAGCACACCAGCTTCAACGAGCTGATGCGCAAGCTCGAGAAGCTCCTCAAGCGCGAGCTCCTCAGCTAGCCGCCTGGGGAGGTAGCAGTGCCTGCACTTAAGGTTGCACTTGTGTGTGAGTTCCAGCAGTACTTGCGCCGGTGCGTGCAGGAAGTTAAGCAGGGGCTTATCTGGTGGTGAGCCGAGAACCCGTGGCCGCGCGGCGAGCCCCTCGCTGCGTATAGCAACAAAGCCCCTCCTAAGACCCTCAACTAGTGTTTTATAAACACCGATAATCTTGCTCCATCTACTGCCAGTGTACTCCTCATCAATGATGTTGATAATTTCTTCAATGCTATGATTTCCATCACATAACTGAAGGATTCTGAGTGCAGTTTCATTAAGATAGTGAATACCTCCATTATAGTCTAAGATAGTCGCTACTATGTATTCTTCATTCATCAGGGAATTCTCATTTCTGATAACTTTAGGGAGAAAAAGAGGTTTTATTTCATGTAGTTCCATCATTTATCACTAGGAGCTATGTTGGCACTGGACCAAACTTAGAATAGCATGAAAAGCATAGCTCGCACTTCTTTGACGGTTCGGGCGTACCGGACATGATTTTTGGTGCTACCCATTCCCGCCTATTCGCATTCATGTCTACCCGCCCTGTTAAGGTACGCTATGGGGGGTAATTTTTTTCGATTGCCGACAAGCCGCAGGAAACATGTGCGCAGTTAGCGCACTCGCTCAGGGGGCTGCGCACACCGCAAATCCAAGCGCCGGCTGCAAACTGATGAAAAGTCGTGCGACTATCAGTAGCGGGGCTTACCTCTCACGACGCGTTAAAATACCTTGCCCTCGGCCAGGGAAGTAGTGAGCTCTTTGCCTAGGAGGCTATGGGTGCTCCTCGCTCCTCTGCTGACCGCTGTCATCCTACTGGCTTCTTCAAGCGACGTCGAGCAGCTGTACATGCCGAGCGTGAGCGTGGAGGACGCTGTGGCGGCGTTCTACCTCTCGCTGTCCTCGCTGCTGGCTCTCGGCATATTCTCTATGAGGCGCGAGCTCGCGGAGGCCATCAGGGAGCTCTTCCGCAGGGAACCAGAGGAGGAGGTAAGGGGGCGGCGCACCTCTCTCTTCTGGCTCTTGGTGAACATTCTTCTCCTGGCTGTAGCCTACTTCCTGAGCGCCAGAAGCCTCGAGGAGCACCGCCGGGAAGCATACACCCTGCTTAAGCAGGCCGTCAACGCGTCTCTCACGGAGAATCTGACTCAGGCTGCAGCGGCTGGGAGCCAGCCTCAGGCCATCCTCGCCGAGAGGGCCGGAGGAGTTCTGGCGCCCTACGCGCCCCTCGCCGCTCTGGCAGCGCTGCTGCTAGCCTTCCTCTCCGTGGCCCTGGCTCTGGCTGAGAGGCAGCCCCCGCCACCTAGAGGCTCTGAAGAAGGCTTCCGCGAGAGCTTCCTCCGGGAGGTCTCCACGGCGCTGGAGAGCCTCAGGCTCGAGGAAGACGCACGCCGTGTGATCATCGAGCTCTACTACTCCCTCTGCAGGGAGCTCCGCAGGCACGGAGTCAGGGTTACAGCCGAGATGACAGCCCGTGAGATTATGCGCGAGGCTACAGGGCTGCTTCCGGGAGTCCCCCCAGAGCCCCTCGAGGTGCTAACACTCCTCTTCGAGAAGGCCGCCTACAGCGACCACCCGCTCCAGCAGGGAGACAAGGAGGCGGCGGAGAGGGCGCTCGCGCGCATAGTTTCCTCCCTTGAAGAGGGCCACCGCGGTGGTCCGAGTGGCGAGGGCTAGCTGGGCTCAGGCCTTGCTCCTTGCCCTCTCCCTGTGCTTCGCCGTGGCGCACGACCTGCTGACAGTCCCGCTCCTCTGGACGCTTGCCTGGATACTGCTGATCGCAGCCGTGCTCCTCGCCCTCGCCAGAGCTGTCGCTGCATCCCTGCCCAGGAGGAGTACTGCTGAAGGCGAGGGTGAGGAGGTTGGGAGGGAGGGGCTCGTTGAAGAGCTCCGGTGGAGGCTGCGACTGGGGGAGAGCCTGCGCCCTGAGGACTTGGAGGCGGAGATCTTCCGCTTCTCGAGTGAGATAAGCAAATAGCGGTGAGCCCCTGCCTCGGTTCTGATGGGTTACTCAAGCGCGTTCGAGAGGCTGTACGAGGAGCTGGGCAAGGCGATCGTCGGCAAGAGGGAGGTTATAGACAGGCTGCTGGTGGCCCTCCTCGCGCGGGGGCACGTCTTGATCGAGGACTACCCGGGGATGGCTAAGACCCTGCTCGCATCCTCCTTCGCGAAGGCCCTCGACCTGCACTTCCGCAGGATCCAGTTCACGCCAGACCTCCTGCCCTCAGACATCACAGGCGGGTACTACTGGGATGCGAAGAGCGGTGAGTTCAAGCTCAGAAGGGGGCCCGTGTTCACGAACATTCTGCTCGCAGACGAGGTGAACAGGGCGCCGCCCAAGACCCAGAGCGCACTGCTGGAGGCCATGCAGGAGAGGCAGGTCACGATAGACGGCAACACCTTCCCCCTCGAGGAGCCCTTCATGGTCGTGGCCACCCTAAACCCGATAGAGCAGGAGGGGACGTACCCCCTGCCGGAGGCGCAGCTCGACCGCTTCCTCATCAAGACGCGCATCGGGTACCCCAGCTTCCCCGAGGAGGTGCAGATCCTTAAGAAGCGCATAGAGAGGAGGAGCGACAGGCCCGAGATAAGCAGGGTGCTGACGAGGGACGAGGTGCTCCAGCTCCAGCGCCGGGTGGAGGACGTGTACGTTGACGACAGCATCCTCGAGTACATCGTGAGAATAACCTCGTCGACGAGGGGGGTGAAGGAGGTGGAGGTGGGCGTGAGCCCGAGGGGCTCGGAGGCCCTGATGAAGGCGGCGCGAGCCCTAGCGCTAGTGAGGGGTAGGGACTACGTGATCCCCGACGACGTGAAAGAGCTCGCAGTCCCCGTGCTCTCCCACAGGCTCGTGCTCAAAGTCGAGAGCGCGATGATAGGGGTCTCGGCTGAGGAGGTGATCAGGCGGGTTCTGGAGAAGGTCGAGGTCCCCAAGGGGTTCCGGGGTTAGCGATGCTCACGGCTAAGGGGTGGTTCACGGGCGCGCTAGCCCTCGCGGTGCTCGCAGCAGCCCTCCTGGCTCGGAGAGCCTCCCTGCTCCTCTTCGAGCTCCCGCTGCTCTACTCCATCCTGGCAAGCATGTCCTACGCGCCCCCCAAACCGGGGGATGTGGAGGCTGAGCGGGTGGTGGCCAGAACCAGGCTTATGGAGGGCGACGAGGTCGAGGCAGGAATCCTGGTGAGGAACAAGTCCGGCAGAACCCTCGTGCTCAGCGTCTCCGAGACGGTCCAAGCTCCACTAGAGGTCGTTGAGGGCGCGCCCAGAGGCGTCTTCGCGCTGAAGCCTGGCGAGGAGAAACGCGTAACCTATAGGGTCCGCTGCGGCAAGAGGGGGCACTACAAGCTAGGCCCGGCGCTGGTCGAGGTCCACGACCCCCTTCTCATGCAGAGGTACGAGCTGCTCAGAGTCGAGCCCGACGAGGTGGCGGTGCTCCCCAGGGTGCCGCGCGGGCGCCGGCTCAGGGTCAGAGCGCGCTTCACAGCACCCCACCCAGGTGAGGTTGCCTCGCGGCAGCCGGGGGAGGGGGGAGACTTCCTCGAGGTCCGGGAGGCTCTGGAGCTCGTGCTGCGCAGGGTGAACTGGAAGGCCTCGGCGAAGCACCAGCGCTGGATGGTGAACGCCTTCGAGGGGGAGAAGCGCACGAACGTCCTCGTAGTCCTGGATGTTAGTGGCGAGAGGCTGCTCGGGAAGAGGGTTGAGGAGTATGTAGACGATCTCGTGAGGGTTGCCGCCTCGGTCATCCTTTCGCTGATAAGCTCTGGGAACAGCGTGTCGCTGCTCGTAGTCGGAAACTACAGGGACTGGGTTAAACCGGGGGTTGGTAAGAGGCACTTGCTCAGGCTCCTGTCGTCCCTGGCCGATGTGAGGTATACGGCGAAGAGGCAGGTCGTCAGCTACAGGGAGGTTTTCAGGAGGATTTCACTGCTCATCTCGCCCGCCAGGTCCTCGGTCGTGGTGATCTCCCCCTTCACGGAGAAGGACGCCCTCGAGGTGGTCTCAGAGGCCGAGGCGGCGGGGTACACGGTCGTGTGCATCGCGGTGAGCCCCTTCCCGAGGTCCATCGTGGGCGAGGAGAAGCTCCACGAGCTACTCTCAGAGGCCTGGAGGAGGGGTGTTCTCAGGATCCTGCCGCGCAGATCGCGCGGAGTGGTGCTGGTGGAGCTCCCATGAGCGAGGCTGCCCTAGCCTTGCTAACCGCGTCAGCGTACGTAGCCGTCATGCTCCTGCTGAGCATACCGGTGCACCTGGAGGGCCTGCTGCTCGCGCTCCTCGCCCTGATGATCCTGGGAGCGGTGCTCGGCAACATTCCGGTGGTCGAGGCAGGCTTCTCGGCGACCTACCTAGTGCTGGTGGCCTACGCTGCCCACAGCCAGGCGAGCACCACGGGGGTGGTGCTCCTGGCACTGCTGGCGCTAGTCCTCAGAGACGCGCTACACGTTCTCGCGAGGGGCAAGGCGTTGGGGTTGACCCGCTTGCTAGCCCACCACCTACCGCTCTACACGTCTGCGGTGGCGGCCCTCGCTTGCGCGGAGCTCCTGCGGGAAAACCCGCCCAGCTGGGGCACAACAGCGCTGGTCCTGTCAGCTGCCCTGACAATCCTCGTGAGCACGTGGTTCTTGAGCGCCCCGCGCAGGGGTTCCTAGCGCCGCCCGCCGCACTCTTTAAGTGGTTGCTAGACGCCCACCCCCCGCGGCCATGCGGGCAAGGGTGTACAGGAACGAGGAGGTCTCGCGTGTAATAGCGTTCATCCCCAGGGGGCACTCGCACGTTAGGCTCCTGCTGGAGCTGAGCGACCAGGCGATAATACTGAGCGAGGCCACTCTCGCGGCGATCACCAGAGCCTACCTCTCGGTGCTGCTCCACCCGCTCAGGAGGGCCGTGGAGATGAGGCTGGTGAGGCTTCAGCACAGGAAAGCTCTCTACGCCGAGTACCAGCTCCTGGAGACCGAGCGGAGCGAGGAGGAGGTGCTCGCGGAGGCCGAGGAGGTGTGGCGGAGCGCTGCTGCCGGCTCTGAGGGTACGGGGTGCTCCGGGCGTGGCTAGGTCGGGGTACCTGCTCTCCGTGAGCAGCCGGCTGAGGCTGGTGGAGGAGCTGAGGCGTAGGGGCTTGTACGTGAGGTGGCACGCCTTCGAGTTCCTGCTCGCCTACAGGGGCAGGATCGCGGGTGTACTCCTGCTGGAGCCCAGCAGGGGGAGCTGCACCCTCTACTGCAGGAGCTGCCCAGCGGACCTCGTGAAGCAGGTAGAGGAGGCCCTTGCGGAGGCTGGCGTCAATGCCGTGCTCAGGGTCGTCGAGCTGCGCCCTTCCCAGTGATGGGGGAGTCTACGCCCTGGTGATCGAGCTGGCCGAGAGGGTGCAGGTGAGGCTGGGCCGCCGTGCCGCAGAGCTGGGCCCAGGGCTCTACGTGTACATCGGGTCTGCGAGGGGGCCTGGGGGGCTGAGGGCAAGGGTCGAGAGGCACCTGAGAAGGGAGAAGAAGGTCAAGTGGCACGTGGACCAGCTCACCACAGCCGCCTCCAGGGTGCTCGCAGTCGTCTACGCCCTCTCCGAGGGCAGGGAGTGCGCGCTCACACCTCACCTCGAGCAGCTCGGGTTCAGGCACCCCGTGCCGGGCTTCGGCAGTAGCGACTGCAGCTCCGGGTGCACATCCCACCTGCTGCAGGCAGACTGCGGCCCCGTAGCAGCCGTTGAGCTGGTGAAGGAGGCCTTCAGAAGGGCTCAGCTGAAGCCAGAGGAGCTCAGGTTTTCCTAGGGCGTCAGCCGGTTTGGTACTCCTCACGGCTCGGAGGTGCCGCAGGCGCTCGTCATCCGCCGTGAATATACGCGTCGAAAGGCCTTTTTGGATTTACTGCGTGCGCACACAGTGGCTCCTCTCCTGGAGCGCCTGGAGCAGCGCCTGCCGGCGCTTAACGTAGATCCTATCGACCCAGTCGCCGTACCAGGGGTACTCCCGCGCGGCTTCGAGCAGCTCGTCCAGGGCTCTCAGGCTTCTCTCCAGGTGCTCTCGCACGCGGCCCCGCTCGTAGCCCTCGCCGTTGTAGAGCACGCACTGCCTCTCGCTCCAGTCGCCCGGCTGGTCCATCCCGGGGAAGTAGTGCGGGAGCATCCTCTCGAGAGTCCTCTCGGCGGCAACGCCCCCCAGGGTCGCGCGCCTGCCCGATTTGTGCCTGGGCAGGTCGGGGCCGTAGAGGGGCATGTCGTACTCGTTGGAGGCGAGCGCTGTCAGGTCCTGGATGGCGTAGAAGTGCACCTTCTCCACGCCCTCCCCCTGCAGGAACTCCGCAACCCTCCTGACGCCGGCTTCCGAGAGGAAGCCGTACACGTGGACCTCCCCCACCCGGGCCCCCTTGAACTCGGCGAGCTCGAGCAGGAAGCCCAGCGCGGCGACGAGCGTCCTTCCCGTGGCCACAGTGTCCGCTACGACGAGCGAGGCGGGGCCCTTGGGCAGCTCCTCTGCGCGTGCAAGCACTACGCTCGGTGACGCGGAAACATGGGAGCCTGTGGGGGCGCTGGGGTACACCACCCTGATGAAGGCCTCGCTGGTGCTGTAGCCCGCCTCCTGGAGTGCCTCGAGCAGCATGTACCCTCTTGAAGCCCTGAGGACGTGGAGGAAGATCACAGAGTCGAGGGTTAGGCGCCTGGCTATTGCCTGAGCTGCCGCCCTTGCCGCCTGGAGCGCCTCTGACTCGAGCCTCAGCCCCACGAGCTCCGGCTCCGCCGCGATCCTGAGGCCGCTGTCCGTGTCCAGGATGAGGACATCCCCTGGAGCATCCACCTCAGCGCGGTAGAGTACTCCTCCGTCCACGGTCTCGAGCTCCCGCACGCAGTCCGTTCGGACTCCTGCCTCCTCGGCTAGCCTCTTAGGGTCCACAAGCGCTCAAGCGCGAAGGAGGACGGTATATATCGGTTTCCCCGCGCAAGCGCGCTAAGCGGCTTCGGGCTCCACGTCCATCTCTGCTACAACGTCGGCACCCGTGCCCGCGACATTCCTCACGATAACCTCCCCCCTCCTCACAGGAGCTTTGACCGTCACGCCGCGCAGAGCCTCTACAACCTCTCTGATCTTGCTCTTGGGAACAGGCTCCGAGGTCCTGACGGGCAGCCTGGGGTACCTGCCCCCCACGACTCTGACCGTGGAGCAGACCGTGCGCTTCGGGTTCGTGACCTCCTCCACAGCGTACTCGAAGCCTAGGCGGCAGCCGTAACCCTCCACGCTCTTCACGGAGCCCTCCTCCACCGCGACCCTGATCAGGCAGCTACGGGGACACCGCACGCAGACCACATCACTCAACATCCACGACCACCCCCTCGGGCGAGCTCTCGACGAGGCCTCTCGGAAGCTCAACCCTCTCCATCAGTGAGGGGCGGGCGTAGCGGCGCCTGGTGTGGTACAGCTCTCCCCCACTGCTCCTGACAGAGATCCTCGGGTTCTCCCTCTCCACAGAGGGTCTGAGGAAGAGCGTGACGTCTCTCCCCGAAGCCCACTCCACCCGGTGGGGCACGAGCAGCCTGACATTAGGGCCGGGGCGCAGCGGGATGGGCTTATCCCTTCTAGCCTCGCCGCTCAGGTGCTTCGAGACCCCCTCCGCCGCTATGAAAGCTGTCTCCACAGCATCGTCAACGTAGTCGAAGGGTGTTAGGAGGTTGCCCACGGCGAACACCCCCCTCAGCGAGGTCTCAAAGTACTCGTTCACCACCGGGCCTCTGGTCCGCGGGTCTATCTCTGCTCCCAGCTCCTCCAGCTGTGAGGCGTTCGGCACAAGGCCCACGGAGAAGACTACCGCATCGCAGGGGTAGAACTCCTCAGTGCCCTTTATAGGCTGCCACTTCTCGTCAACTCTGACGAGAACAGCCCCCTCGACTCTCTCCTTACCCACTATCTCCTTCACGATGGTCCTCGGCCTGAACGGTATGCCGAAGTCCAGGATGCACTGCTGGACATTCCTGGGGAGGCCCGCGAACCAGGGCTCCGGGAAGACCACCAGCAGCTCCTCAACACCCTCAAGGTGCAGGTGGCGGGCCACGATCATGCCCACGTCACCTCCCCCCACGATGAGCACCCTCCTCCCGGGGAGGACTCCGTAGAGGTTGACCAGCCGCTGCACTAGCCCCGCTGTGTACACGCCGGCGGGCCTCGTACCGCCCACGCGTATCTCGAAGGGCGTGCGCTCCCTGCAGCCTGTCGCGTAGACGACAGCTCTGCTTTTGAACCTGAGGACTCCCCTCGGGCTCACGGCTGTCAGCACCCACGAGCCGCCCTCCAGGCGCACGCGCACCACGTGAGTGCGCGTCCAGGCCTCTACGCCCAGCTCTCCCAGCCTCTCGATGAAGCTGCTGGCGAACTCAGGCCCTGAGAGCGCTTTGCCGAACAGCTTAGTCCCGAAGCCGTCGTGGATGCACTGGATGAGGATGCCGCCCAGCTCATCCCCCGACTCCACCACCGCGGCACTGTACCCCAGCTCGGCGAGCCTCACAGCCGCCGCTAGCCCCGAGGGCCCTCCGCCCACAACGACGACGTCCTTCCCTACTTCGATCACCACGCCTCACCCCGCACGTAGCCGTCGAACAGCGGAGCCTCCTCCTTCAGCACCGCGGGTAGCGGGACCCCCAGCTCCCTCGAGAGGATCATCGCCACCTTGATGAGGCAGCGTCCCCCCTGGCACTCGCCCATGCCCGCGCGCGTCCTCCTCTTGACCGCGTCAACCGTGCGCGCGCCCCTTCTTATGGCCTCGACTATCTCCGCCTCTGTAACTAGCTCGCACTCGCAGACCACGTGCCCCCACCTCGAATCCCTCCTGATCAGCTCCTCGGCCTGCTCCGGCTCCATGTCCCTCAGCGAGGGTATGGGCTCCCGGAACGGGTTGAAGCTGGGCTTCTCCCGCAGCTCAAGCCCCATCTCCCTCAGCTTCTGGACAGCGTACTCGGCTATCGCGGGGGCCGACGCGAGGCCTGGGGACTGTATGCCTGCAACGTGCAGGAGGTTGCGAACCCACTTGGCGGGCCTTATCACGAAGTCCTCGGTGAAGGTCGCCGCCCTCACCCCCGCGAAGTACCTGATCACCCTGTCCCTGGGGAACTCGCTGAGGATTGTCGAGTACTTCGCGAGTACTAGCTGCACCTCCTCGGGGTCGACCGAGACATCCTCCTTGTCCGGCACCTCCACCGCGGTTGGACCCCACATCACGTTCCCGTGAGGGGTCGGGTTGATGCCCCCGCCCTTCGTCCTCGGGGGCGGGGGCAGGATGATCTCCGCCAGGCAGTGCCTGACGTAGGAGCCGGTGCTGCGGTGGAAGAGTACGAGAACACCCTTCCTGGGGTGTATGGTGTACTCGGGGCTCCCCGCCATCTCGGCGATCTCGTCCGCGTACACCCCGGCCGCGTTGACGACGTACCTGCACAGGAACACCCCGCGGTTCGTCACGACACCCTTGATGGTGTCCCCCTCCTTGAGGAAGCCGACCACCTCGGTGCTCGTGAAGATCTCCACGCCGTTCGCCGCCGCATTTTCGGCGAGAGCTACCGCGACCTCGTAGGGGTCGACAATCGCGGTCCACGGCACGTACACAGCGGCGAGAGCATCCCGTGCAGCGTAGGGCTCCATCTCGAATATCTTCCTGCCGCGGACCACCCTGAGGCCTCTCACTCCGTTGATGATGCCCTTCAGAACCACGATGTACGGCAGGACGTACTTCAGGACGAGGGTGTAGAGCGGGCCAGGCAGGAAGCGCCTGTACTTCTCGAGGGTCCTCGGGGTAATCAGCCAGAGGCTTCCCACCCTCTTGTACTTGAAGTTAAGCTCGCGCGCCCACCTCTCGTACATCCTGCACCCCTTGACGTTAAGCTTCCTTTTCAGCGTGCTACGCGGGGGCTCTACCCCCGCGTGTATCATCCCGTTGTTGGCCTTGGTAGCTCCTGTGGCCACATCGGGCGCTTTCTCGAGAAGAGCTATCCTCAGCTGGTACCTGGAGAGCTCGCGCGCGATAGCCGTGCCCGTGACGCCCCCACCTATTACCACTACGTCGTAGCTGCCCACCACTCTCCCCTTGTTCTCCTCGAAGATCCTCCTGCGCCTCTCCTCCCTCTCCCTAACCTTCTCAGCTGGGTAGCCGTCCCAGACGATCTTGTTCACAACCCCCTCAACCCCCTTGATCCTGCCCACTTCCAGCCCTATCTCCACCCACTCCTCGTAGCTCCTGACACGTCCGTAGAGAAAGACCACGCCATCCCTGATCTCGCAGGAGAGATTGTAGCCCGAGTATCTCTCCAGAACCTTCCTCACCTTCTTCTCAAGCCCCATTAGCTACACCTCTGAAAACCCGGGGAAGCACTCCGCATTCCCGACTCTTAATTCCTCCTTTCACTTTTTTCACGCTTCCAGCAGGCGAGCGCCGGGCTAATAACCAGGTGGAGCTGAGTTCTGTGGGCGGGTATGCCAAGGAGCGCTGCCCTCGCTGTGGTGTGCGCCCTGCTGCTGGCAATTCCCCAGCTTACTGCTGCGGCGCAGCCCTGCCCAGAGGCGGAGGACGCCTACGCGGTCGAGCTTGTCCTCCCCGCAGAGGTTAAGCTGAGGGCCACGCTGCTAGGTGCCTACAGGGAGGTCGCCCCCGAGGTCTACGCGTACAGAAGCGGCTACGACGACCGGGTCATCGTCGCGCTCTACTACTCCTCAGCCCCGCCGCTCGGCGCCAGGCTTCCCACGGTGAGGTTCCAGGTGCCCGTGGAGGGGAGTAGACCGCTGTTCAACATCTCCAGCGGAGAGCTCTGCAGAGTGGTGGGGCTGGAGCTTAGCAGGCTGGCTTCAGAGGGGGTTCTGGAGGGGTTAAAGCAGACAGACGTCGAGAGGCTGTCCACGGCCTGCTCAGCGGGGAGGGCCGGGTGGGAGCAGAGGCTGGTGCTGCTCAACGGCACCTGGGTGTCCTACAGCGAGGTGCCAGGCGCTAGGCCTCTACTGGGCTGCAGGGCACCACTACCACTCAGCTACGCAGGGATACCGGTGTGGCCCGCGACGCAGCAGGTACCACCCTGGCTACTCGCTGCTGCAGCTGCGGTGCTCGCCGCCATCGCGCTCTCGTGGAGGAGGTTTAAGAGGAGGCGCCCGGCTTCAAGCGCGTGAGCCTACCGGCACCCTGGCTCGGCGCGCTTCTAGCCCTGCTGGGCTTCATAGTGGCAGTCTGGGGCCTCAGGCTGGCGAAGCTCCTCGTGTCACTGACCTTCGGCCTCGCCCTGGGCTACCTCCTCTACGCGTACTCTGCCCCCAGCCTGAAGGAGAGCCTGGGCAGCCCGGCCCTCTTCCTGCTAGGGTTCGTGCTTGGAGCCCTCATAGGCTACTCAGCCTTCAAGCTGGCGCTCTCCCTGCTGGCGGGCTTCCTCAGCGCTTACGCGATTGCTTCAACAGGCATCATCGTCAAAAGCGAGGAGGCAGTCGCGCTCCTCACCCTCGCGCTGGCAGCGGTAATCTACTATCTCGTGGACAAGCTCCTGGCAGCGGTGTTCGCGCTCGCGGGATCGCTTCTACTCTACTACGGCCTGGAGGTGATCGGGCTAAAAGGGTGGATTCCGCTGGTAGCAGCAGCCGTGGTCTTCGCTCTAGGGCTAGCCTCCCAAAAACGCTAGCTTAAATAGCACTTGAAGAACAAACATATATAAGCATTTTTACAGGTTGCTACGGGGTTTCTCGTGGGCGATGAGGGTAGGTATGGTGTTGTGGATGTTGGTACTACTGGTGTGAAGCTTGCCGTTTACGACGAGAGTCTGTCGAGGATTTTCTACGAGAGGGTGAGCGTGGGTTTTGAGCAGACTGCTTCGGGTTACGTGGAGCAGGATGCTGCCAAGCTGGCAGAGGTTGTGAGGGGGTTCGCGAGGAAGGCGAAGAGCCTGGGAGCGAGGAAGCTCGGCATATGCACGTACAGAGCCTCTGTCCTGGCGTGGAGCAGGGAGGGGCTTCCGCTCACCAACGTCATCACCTGGATTGATGGGCGCGGGAGGGAGGTCGTGGAGAGGCTGCCTAGCTACGTGAAGATGCTGAGGCGCGCTAGCGGCGCTCTAGCGCAGATCTTGAGCCCGGATTCCCCAGCCGTGCTGATGAGGTGGCTGCTCGACCACGTGGCCGGGCTTCGGGAGAGGGTGGAGCGCGGGGACGCCTACCTCTGGACAGTGGACTCCTATCTCCTCTACTCGCTCACAGGAAAGTACTACTCGGACGCGACGAACGCCGCTCTCACAGGGCTCATTCACCCGAAGGATCTCAGAGAAATTGACATCGTGTTTGACCTCTTGAAGCTGCCCAGGAGGACGCCTGAGGTTGTCGACAACGTGGTGGATGCTGGGAGCTTCGAGGGGCTCGACGTCTCAGTGCTGATAGCAGACCAGCAGGCGGCCTCTGTGGCTGTGGGGGCCCTGAGGGAGGGGGCTATCGAGAGCGTTCACGGCACAGGCTCCTTCGTCGAGCAGTGCACTGGGAAGCTGGTGATGGCTGGCGGGGGTCTGGTCCCTCTCATAATCCTCAGCCTTGATGGACAGAAGGTGTACGGCGTAGAGGGTTTTGTGCGCACGACAGGCTCCATAGTTGAGTGGCTGAGGGGGGCTGGGTTCTTCTCGAGCTATGAGGAGATGGAGGGGCTCGCCTCTAAGGCTGGTAGGGGTGTGCTCGTCGTCCCGGCCTTCGGCGGGTTCAGGTGCCCCCGCGCTCCCGACGTCAGGGGACTGATCTGCGGGCTTAGCCTTGGCGCTGGGCGTGGGGAGGTGGTGGCTGGTGTTGCTTGGGGTGTGGCTCTCCACGTTGCCTACCTCGTCTGGGAGATTGGGAGGAGGGTTGGGGCTGCTCGAGATCCTCTCTGGGCTTCCGGCGGCTACTCCCAGTCGGACTTCTTCCTCCAGGTGCTCGCCGACGCGACGGGGTTCAGGGTTGCTAGGCCTGCGGATGTGGAGAGCAGCTGTAGGGGTGTGGCGAGGCTACTCGCCCTCGCAGACGGCAGGCTCTCCAAGCGGGACCTTGAAGAGCCCCCGCCACCCCAGAGGCTCTTCGAGCCCCGGACGACCAGGGGGGAGCGGGAGCTCATGCTTGAGAAGTATAGGGAGCTGCTGGAGGTGTTGAGGAAGTGGGGGAGAAACCCGTTCCTCTCAGGGAGTTTCTGAGGAAGGTGGAGGAGGCGGTCAGCGGCAGGGTGGCAAGCGACGCAGATACCCTAAGGCTCTACAGCCGTGACTACTGGCCCCTAGCCCTCCTCAAGGAGGTCAGGGGCGAGGAGCTGCCCAAACCACTCGCGGTGGCTTGGCCTGAGAGCGTGGAGGAGGTAGTCCGGCTGGTGAGGCTGTGCAACGAGTACAGGGTCCCCTTCGTCCCCTACGCCGGTGGATCCGGGGTCATAGGCGCTACAATGTGCGAAGGCTGCCTGGTGATCGATGTTAAGAGGATGAACCGGGTGCTCTCCTTCTCGGAGGAGGACGCCCTGGTGGTCGCGGAGAGCGGGGTGCTACTCAGGAAGCTGGAGGAGTTTCTGAACGAGAAGGGGTTCACCCTGAGGCACATACCGCAGTCCTACCCCGAGGCCGCCCTCGGGGGCCTGATCGCGACGATGAGCACGGGGCAGTTCAGCACGAAGTACGGGGGCATCGAGGAGCTCCTGGTCGACCTGGAGGCCGTGGCGCCTGACGGCGGGCTGATACCGATGCGCAGGAGCATTGTCCCGAGGGCCGCCACAGGCCCCGACCTCAAGAGGCTGCTCATAGGGAGTGAGGGCCAGCTGGGCGTGGTGACCAAGGCTGCGCTGAAGGTGTTCCCCCTGCCCTCCCACACCTGGAGGAGGGCCTTCGCCTTCCCCAGCTTCGAGGCTGGGCTCAGGGCTATGAGGGAGATCATGCTTGCCTGGGCCACACCCGCTGTCGCCAGGTTGTACGACAGGGATGACAGCGCGGCAAGGTTCCACGACGCGCGCGACATACTGCTGCTCATCGTGGAGGAGGGTGAGGAGGAGCTCCTGAGGGCTAAGGTCTCAGTCATAGAGAGAGTGGTCGCGAAGCACGGCGGGGTGGACATCGGGGAGGAGTACGTGGAGAAGTGGCTGAGGACGAGGTTCGACGTGATTAGCGAGCTGAAGAAGCTCGTCGTGCCCCTGGGCCTCTGGTTCGACACCATAGAGACAGCAGCCACGTGGAGCAACCTGCCCAGAGTGTACCACGAGTTCAAGAGGCGCGTGAGGGCCGTCAGGGGAGTCTACGCTGTGCTGGCCCACGCGTCCCACTTCTACACAACCGGCGCGTGCATCTACTTCACACTGACGTACGAGGCGAGCGAGGAGGTCTACTGGAGGATGTGGCGCGAGGCCATGCGGACGCTCCTCGAGGAGGGCGCGACCATCAGCCACCACCACGGCATCGGGCTGCTGCGCAGGGAGTGGGTAGGGGAGGAGCTCGGGGCAGCTCTCGAGTACCTGAGGAGGGTGAAGAAAGCCCTAGACCCCATGGGGGTCAGCAACCCCGGCAAGTGGCTCGGGTGAGAGAGGGTTGGTCAGCCTCACAGTCCTGAGGGCTATCAAGGTGACGCCGACTCTCATCGCGCGCTTCGCGCTCCTACCCTTCAGGAAGGTCCGGAACCCCTGCCTCTACTGCCCAGGCATATGCCTTGCGAGCTGCCCCACCTTCCTGGAGAGCGGCAGCCTGGCGCTGAGCCCCCTAGGGTACTCGAGGAGCCCTGCACTCTGGGAGGAGAAGTGCGCTAAGTGCTGGCGCTGCACCTTTGAGTGCCCGCTCGGGTACGCGCTGCCCGAAGCCTTCGGGAAGCCCCTGAGGATCGAGGTTGAGGTCGTGAGGGGAGGAGCACCGCTGCTGGTCTCCGTGGAGGAGCTTGACTTGGAGTACGCTGAGAAGCTGTCCGAGCGCCTAGGAGCAGGCCTAGCGGTGGTGAAGGGGCTTGATGCGAGGTACACCAGGGGAGGACCCCTAGACAGGAGCTCCATTGATTCAGCCAAGAAGAGGCTGGCGGCGCACGCGAGGGTTTTCGCCCTCTCTCCGGAGGCTGCCCACGCTCTAGGGCTGGAGTTCCTCCCGCTACACCCTTCGGAGCTCGGCATCAAGGTAGACTACGAGGGCGTGGTGCACGCACCATGCCTGCTCAGGGGCGTGGAGGAGAGAGTTATTGAGTCCCTGAGAGCGGCTGGCGCGAGAATCACGGGTGTTGACAGGGACAGCTGCCTCAAGGTAAAGCCCAGGGGGCAGACCCTCTACCTCTGCCCGAGAGCCCGGCGGCTAGGACTCCTCTCAATCTACGACCTGATCGCGCCGTGAGCGCCCGGCAGGGGCTTTCCCTAGACAAGCTCGGATAGCGCGCTCGCGTGCAGTAGCAGGGTTGGCAGGACCCTGAAGGCTTCAGCGTACGTGGAGCCCGCCTGCCCGCCGTACGCCGCGGCGAGCACTCTGAGGTAGAGCTCGAGGGTCTGCCAGGTCGCGGCGAACTGGCTCTCGTGCGCCTTCAGAGCCTCCAGCTTCCTCTCAAAGGTCCTGTCGACGGGGTGGAAGTAGTTGGGCCTAGCAGTGTAGTAGAGCACGACCACCTTGACCGAGTGCGGCTGGGAGCCCTTGTCGAAGAGGGGTAGCGGGCTGAACATCACAGCCTCCAGGGTGAGTAGCCCGCCGTGCCTGTGATCCGGGTGGGCCTCGTACGCGAGCCACGGGTCGGGCGACATGACAACGTCAGGCCTCTCACCCCTTATGACCTCGAGGATCCTCCTCCTGACCTCCGCGCTGTAGGGGAGCTCTCCATCCGGGTAGTCGAGCCAGATGAGCTTACTGACACCTATGACTTGCGCGGCCCTCTCCTGCTCCCTCCTCCTGACCTCGGCCAGCCGCCTTGGCTCCACGCTGGGGTCCAGCGTGCCCTTGCTGCCGTCCGTGAGCGTAAGGTACGTGATCTCCACGCCGCTGTCGGCGAGGTCTGCGAGAGTAGCTCCTGCGCCGTACTCGCAGTCGTCCGGGTGGGGCTGCACGCAGAGAACCTTCCTGCAGCCCTTAAAGGGCTCTGCTAGCTCCTCGAAGAGCTCACGGGCGACGCGCGCAAGCGCCTCGCTTGCGCCAAGCCTAGCCGCCAGCTCGCGCACCTCCTCTACCAGGTTCGCGTGCGCATGCACGGGAAAACCCTCAGAGCCCACGTAAAACTTTTTGCCTAAAGCGAGTACGCTGCGAGGGGCTCGCTGCCATGCGCCCAGGACGGAGGAGCCAGCTGGTCGCCGTCTCCGCGCTCTTCGGCGCGCTGACAACACTCTTCACAGTTGTCCTGACGGTGTACATCCCAGAGACACGGGGGTACTTCAACCTGGGAGAAGCGGGCGTCTACCTGTCAGCAGTAGTCCTCCCGCCACCATGGGCAGCGCTCGCGGCAGGTCTGGGGTCAGCGCTGGCAGACGTCATCCTAGGCTACTACATCTACGCGCCGGCGACCCTGGTGATCAAGGCAGCAGAGGCCTTCGTAGCTTCGCTGCTCCTCAGGAGGCTCTCCGGAGCCAAGATGGGCAAGGCCCCCGGGCTGGCAGCCTCGCTAGCGATCCCCTCGCTCATGGCGATCATCGGCACCACGTTCTACTCGGGCAGCACCGAAGTGTACCTCACGCCCACGGGCAGCACCCTGACGCTCAGCATCTCGGCGCTCGTCTGGCTCGCGGCAGCGCTCACCTTCGCCGCCTACCTTGTCTGGGCAACCCTCAGGGAGGTAGGCACGCCCCAAACCCTCCTCTCGCTCTCCGCCGGCGGCGCGCTGATGGTGCTGGGGTACTTCCTCTACGAGCAGGCCGTCCTCGGGGTAGCGGCGATCGCGGAAGTCCCCTTTAACACGATGCAGGTCCTAGTGGGGGTCACCGTGGCATCACTAGCAGAGAAGCGCCTGAGAACCCTCCGGATCTCATGAGAAGACGCGCGCACGTTCCCATGCGCTGAGCTACGTGCACTAAGCCCCCATCCCCGCGCGCAGCCGGGGGTTCACTCCCGTAATTAGGCTCCTTCCGCGAACCTTTTCAGTGATTCCTCCTCTGCCTCGTCAAGTTCTCTCAAGCGTGCGCGATGCTCCCGATGGCCCTTGCTCCCTGTAAGTGGCACGCCACCCCTCCGCCTGCACAGCTCTCAACTTACATTCTGATTCTTTGGGGGTTAACCTTTAACTCCCCAGCCTATGAAGCCTCGCACAAAGTACTTCTTAAAGGCTACGTACATTAGGAGGGGAGGAAGCATCGTGAGAATGGCTCCAGCGCTTAGCAGCCCCCAGTCTATGTGGTACTGCCCCTTCAGGAGCGCTAAGCGCTGAGTTACAACGTAGTTTGCAGGTGTAGGCAGGAAGACCATTGCGTAGAAGAAGTCACCCCAAACCCACGTGAACTGAATCGCAGAAGCCGCTATAAGGGCTGGGATGCTTACAGGCATCAGGATTCTGAAGAAGATAGTACTCTCAGGTGCGCCGTCGACTCTAGCTGCCTCGATTAAGCTCTGGGGTATCATTTTAAAGTAATTTCTCATGAAGAAAGCTATCCAGGGTACTCCCCATGCGCTGTGCAGGAGAATAATGCCGAGAAGAGTATCATGAAGCCCTACCTTAACGTAAAGGTTGAAGAGGGGTATGACCACCATCTGCTGGGGGACCGACATAAAGAAGAGAATCAGTATGAAAAGTAATGTTTTGTACTTAAAGGAGAGGTAATTTAAAGAGTAAGCCAGCATAGCGGCAAAGATTATAGGTATGACTGTGCTTAGAGACGATATTATGAAAGAGTTACCTAAGCCTCTGAGGAAGTTGTAAGATGGGTTTGTTAAAACTTCAATATAATTCTTTAAAGTGTAGTTCCCGCCAATGCTCCACCAGCCACTAAGTATGACCTCGGTATAAGGTTTAATAGACATTATAACCAATGCTATGAATGGTAAAAGCCATAAAATGGCAAAGATCCAGATGGGAAGGTTGAGGAAAAGCTTCCTGAGGAAGATTTTACTCCTCATACTTTTCACCGCTAAGAACCATTCTAATGTACCAGTACGCAGGGATAAGTGTTAAAGCGGCAAGTATGACAGCCACTGCCGCTGCCTTGTTATGCTCAAGCGCGCTTGCGAAGTACATGTACATTATCAGCGCCAGAACAGTAGAGGCTCCTCCCGGGCCTCCGCCTGTTACTACATATACTATATCGAATATTTTCAATATCCACATAACAGTCATGAGCGTCACAACGATTGTAACGGGTTTAAGTTGTGGAACAATTATCTTAGTGAATATTTCTCTCTCAGAAGCACCATCTATGAGCGCTGCCTCAATGAGGCTTGAAGGTATTGAGTCTAAACCAGCAGAATATAATGTCACTGAGAAGCCTAGCCATAACCATATCGAGCCAAGTATCAATGCTAATAATGCAGTTTCTGGGTAAATAGTCCATGTACTGGAAAGTAATGGAATGTTAAATAATGAAAAGATTCTGGGGAAAATCCCTATGTATCCATCAAACATGAATCTTATTATGAGCCCGCTGACCACCCCGGGTAGAACCATTCCTAGGAAGATAATCCCAAGGACAATGCTGGATCCAAAGATCTTCCTCAGTGTATAGGCGAGCACCATCCCCAGGAGTACAACTGCTGGAACAGCTATCACAATCCATACCGCGTTGTGAACAAGCGCACCCCATGGGGGGTATGGTCCAGGACTGGCCACTATTAGAGCCTTCAGGGGAATAGTTTCAAATAACACGGCTCGGTAATTTTCAAATGTAAAAGAGCTTCCGGAGAGGAAGCTTATAATTATCGTTCCAAGTATTGGATAAAAAACGAATATCGCTAAAATTGCTAGTGGTGGTCCAAGAAATATTACTAAATCTTTAATACCCTTAATTTTCATACGTTCACCGAGAAAAATATCCTTTTATTTGGGGGTTTATTAGGGTTTGGGTTGACTTGCCTCCAGCGTTTTCAGCACCGAGTCTAGTGCCCCGGGGTTCACCCAGAGAAGTTTTAGCTGATCCCAGAAGAGTTTTTGCCAGTCACCACCAATGCTGTCGTCGAGGTCCGGGAGAATAGCCATGCCTCTCTGGGTTATCTTCGTGTAAACACTCTGCATGGGCTTCCAGAGCTGGCTCACTGGCACCTTTGTCCACGTTGGAATCTTCCCGGAAGGAACGCTTGCGTGCACTCCTTGCCCCTCGGTAGCCAGGTACTTAATGAAGTCTATTGCAGCGTCAATGTTTTTCGAGTACTTAGGAATGAATGCATAGTCAGCCCCGCCTACAACACCCTTGCTCTCGGGGAGTGGGAAGAAGTCTAGATCGTTTGGATCGTCAACCATTCCAGTTATCCATGTACCCATGAAGTACAGCGCGTACTCGCCTGCCCACCACTTTGGTATGACCGTGGTCCACTCGATCGGCTCGCTGAAGTAGCCCTTTTGCAGGAGCGGGACCAGGTAGTCTGAGAACACACTCCTCACACGCGGATCCGTAAATCTCACCTTCCCTGAAATCAGGTCAAGCTGCATCTGCGGACCTCCGTAAGCGATTATGAAGTGCTCAGTAACATCCGACATCGGCCAGCCAACTCCATCACCAGTAGCTATGGGGTTCTTAATACCTGGTATGCCCTTGATCTTCTCCAGTAGCTGGACAAACTCGGAGTAGGACTTGGGCTCGGTGAGCCCGTACTTCTCGAAGAACGACTTACGGTACCAGAAGCCGGGCTTGAGCCACATCGTGAAGGGTGCCCCCCATATCTTACCGTCGGCCTTGACAGCGTCAACAATGCCGGGGACGTATTCCTTCTCGTTGATAACGTTTGTTAAATCGACTAAGTGCCCTTCTTTACCCATTTTAGCTATAAACCATGCCCACCCGAAGATAACGTCTCCGGGTGCCGTGCCGGCTGCGAACTGCACAGGCATGGTCGCCGCTACGTCTTCAGCTCTCATTGTTCTGTATTCGATCTCCACATTTGGATGCTTTTTTACATACTCATCTATTACGGCTTGAAAGTACTTGGCTTCATCTCCAGCCCAGGGCCCAATCACTACCAGCTTGACTTTCTGTGGTGGCGTAGGGGCAGCAGGTTGGGGCGGTGTAGGAGCAGCGGGTGGCGTGAGATATTGGTAGAGAAACACACCTATGATAGCCAGGATTATTACTGCTGCGGCTATGTATACGTATTTCCTGCCTTTAGTCGTTGCAGCCATTTTACCACCTTGCCATGGTTACAGTGGTTTACCCGCAATACCCTTATATAAGAATTTCGCCGATAAGCATGCCGCAGAGGGGGTGTAGTAAATGAGCCTGCTCCAGCACCTGTCCGCGCACCCACCTCGGTACGGGCCTGAGTGGGGGAGCGGGGGTATCTTCGGACTGAAATACCACCGCGGCGTGCTGTACTACACTCTCGCCATGGAGGCCAGGGCCTACTTCTTCGACCATGGGGGGTTGCGTAGGGTGTACGAGTTCGAGAGGGTGGGCCCTAAGCCTGTGTCCGGTGGCGATACTTACAATGCTGTTGAGGCTGTGGACGGGAGGATATACTTCGGAGGGTGGGTTCACGCTCCCGCGGTGTACAGGGGGAGGCATGCCGAGGGGGCCACCATAGATTTCAGGAACAAGTACAGCCATGTGCACGTCTACGATATCGAGGACGATAGGGTGGAGCTACTGTGGAAGGAGGGGCTACAGGACCCGGAGAGATGGGCATGCGAGGTCTCTGAGATAATCTACAACCCGTACCGCGATGAGCTCCTAGTGGCTAGGGCTGACGGGCACGAGAACCATGGGGTGTTTAGCCTAGACCCGCGTACTAGAGCTGCTAGGAGGGTTCTGGAGGGATTCGCCCTCAAGGGGGCTCACCACCTCGAGTATTCGTGCTTCGTGCTGAACCAGCACCCGCACGATGTGGAAGGCATTGCCTGCGTGGACATGGTTGAGGACAAGCACTTCGTGGAGAAGATCAAGCCTGTGCCTGTAGACGGTTGGCCTGCGAGCAGGGTGTGGGCTGGGCCTGTGGCCTCAGCTTACGGCTGGCTCTTCGCGTTCACGCGAGGCGGGCTGATACTTGGGGACATCTTCAGTGGGGAGTATTACTTCGTCAGGCTCTTCGACATACCGGGCTCGCAGCTGGGACCTACGAGGACGAACGCTGTAGCTCTGGGAGGGGGCGTGCTAGTGGCTTACAACTCGTACACGTACGGCGTGATAAAGACGGTCA
>Ga0326761_1000050_pt1 | contig 27940 bp, 35 predicted proteins | sample GCREP_P_FD_207739 | JGI IMG/M metagenome (GOLD analysis project Ga0326761, IMG submission 207739) | Hot spring water microbial communities from Geyser Creek Basin, Yellowstone National Park, WY, United States - GCR.EP_P | ecosystem: Environmental > Aquatic > Thermal springs > Unclassified... | reverse complement strand
AACAGCGCGCCGCACGCCTCGATCGGGTACTCGCGCTCCACGTGCTCTAGGATCTCCCGCGCGATCTCCCGCGGGATGGCGAGCTTGTAGATGCGCTCGAGGGGGGCGACGGAGGGGCCCACTTCCATACCCTTACAGCCGGCGCCCGCTATTTACCCTTAGCGCGCTATCAGCGTTGCCGCGCTCCGCCTTTGCGCGAGGGGTATCGGCGCTCCCTCCCTCTCCGCCGGGCTTTCGGGCTTCGTCGGCGCCCCCAGAGGAGCTGCCGCGGGATCTCGTTGGTCAACGGCCGCGCGCGGAGGAGTTAAGAGGGTTCGCGCGCCGGGGTCCGCGTGCGGGCGCGCAAGCTGTGGGAGCTCGCCGAAACGAAGGGTTCTAGGCTGATCGTCGCGCTCGACGGCGTGCCGGTGGAGCCCGGGAAGCTGGTCGAGGAAGTCGAGGAGTTCGCGGTGGGCGTGAAGGTGGGGCTCCCCTTCCTCCTGCTGTGGGGCCCGCGAGCGGTTAGGGAGCTGTGCGAAGCCTTCAGCGGCGAGCTCTACATGCTGTGCGACTTCAAGCTGGCCGATATACCGGACGTCGTGGCCGAGGAGCTGAAGCTGATCAAGGAGCTGGGGTTCGACGGGGCGATCCTGCACCTGTTCCAAGGCGGGGTGAAGGCCGCCGCGGCGGCAGCCGGCGGGCTAGACCTCTTCGGCGTGGCCGCGATGACGCACCCGGGATCCAGGCTCATCGACGCGCACTTCGACGAGCTCGTGCGAGAAGCGCTGGAAGCCGGTCTCGGGGGCCTCGTCGTCCCCGCGACGAAGCCCGAGCTGGTGAGGAGCGCTAGGAGAGCCGCGCCGGGCGCGACGCTGCTGGCGCCCGGGGTCGGCGCGCAAGGCGCCCTGCCCGGCTCCGCGCTCGAGGCTGGAGCGGACTTCGAGATCGTCGGGAGGTTGATAACCGCGAGCCCCGACCCCCGCTCGGCGGCCGAGGCCGTGAGGAGCGCCCACCGCGCCCGCCTCGGCGCGGCGGGCAAGTGGCGTTAGCGCGCGTAAGCGCTATAAGGGGTCGCGGGGGCAGGCTTCGATGTCGGGGGAGATCGCGAAAGCGCTGTTGAGAGCCGGTTGCCTGCTGCAGGGGGAGTTCAAGCTCAGCTCGGGCGGCGTGAGCCGCTTCTACGTCGACGTGAGGCGGGTCTACTCCCACCCGAGCGAAGCTAAGGTCGTCGCGGGTGCGTTGGCCGAGGTGGCGGGCAAGCTCGGGTGCGACGTGGTAGCGGGGGTGGAGAGCGGCGGGATACCCTTAGCCACGATGGTGGCCTTCATCCTCGATAAACCGCTCGTGTACGTGAGGAAGAAGCCGAAGGAGCACGGCACCCAGAGGATGATCGAGGGGGACCCCAACGTGAAGGGCGTAGCGGTCGTCGTCGACGACGTGGCCACCACCGGCTCGTCCATCCTGAGGGCCGTAAGCGCACTGAGGGAGGCCGGGTTCAGCGTGGGCGACGCGCTGGTGGTGGTCGACCGGGGCGAGGGGGCGGCCCAGAACCTCGAGAAGGCGGGGGTCCGGCTGCACGCGCTCCTAACCCTTAAGGAGCTGCTGGAGGAGGCTGGTGCAGATGAGAGGTAGGGACGTCCTCACGATCACCGACTTCACCAGGCAGGAGCTGGAGGCGCTCTTCGAGGAGGCGGACATGATGCTGAGCGCGCTCAAGGAAGGCAGGAGGCTTAGGGTTCTGGAGGGCTACGTGCTGGCGACCGCGTTCTTCGAGCCGAGCACGCGGACCAAGCTGAGCTTCCAGGCGGCGATGCTTAGGCTGGGCGGCAGCTACATCGACCTGCCGCCCGAGGAGGTCTCTTCGAGGGCTAAGGGCGAGAACCTGGCCGACACGATCAGGATGCTCGACTCCTACGCGGACGCGATCGTGATCAGGCACAGGGTGGAGGGGGCCGCCCGCTTCGCGGCGGAGATCGCGGAGCACCCGGTGATCAACGGCGGCGACGGGACCCGCGACCACCCCACGCAGGCGATGATCGACCTTTACACGGTGAGGAAGGCGCTGGGGAAGATCGACGGGCTGACGTACGGCGTGCTCGGCGACCTGAAGTACGGGCGCGCCGCCCGATCCTTCATCCTCGGCCTCTCGCTCTTCAAGCCGGGGAAGGTTTACCTGATATCGCCGCCCCAGCTCGCTTGCAGGCGGGACGTCCTCGAGTTCCTGGAGGAGAGGGGGGTGGAGTACGAGGAGGCGAGCTCGCTCGCCAGCGTCGTCGGCGAGCTGGACGTCCTCTACGTGACGAGGATCCAGAGGGAGAGGTTCCCCGACCCGGCCGAGTACGAGAAGGTGAGGGGGAGCTACAGGGTTTCGCTAGAAGCCTTGAAGGGGGCGAGGGAGCACCTCGTCGTGCTCCACCCGCTGCCGCGCGTCGACGAGCTGGCGTTCGACGTTGACGCCACGAAGCACGCGTGGTACTTCACCCAGGCGGCGTTCGGGGTGCCGGTGAGGATGGCCCTGCTCAAGATGATCCTGAAGGGCTAGGCCGGGAAGCCTTTTTAGCGCGCGCCGCGGCGCCAGCGCGATGGAGAGCTCGCGCGAGCTCAGGGTCAGCAAGATCAGGGAGGGGACGGTGATAGACCACATCGACGCCGGTCGCGCCCTGCACGTGCTCCGCATCCTCGGGTTGACCGGCGCCGAAGGGCTCACGATAGCGGTCGTCATGAACGTCCCCAGCCAGAAGCTGGGCAAGAAGGACATCGTGAAGGTGGAGGGGGTCGAGCTGAGGGAGGAGCAGGTGAGCAAGATCGCACTCATAGCGCCGAGCGCGACGATCAACATCATCAGGGATTACGCGGTGGTCGAGAAAGTGAAGGTCCGCGTCCCCCCTGCCGTGGAGGGGCTCCTCAAGTGCGTGAACCCCAACTGCGTGACGAACATGCCCAGAGAGCCCGTGAGGTCGCGGTTCAAGGTCGTCAGCGTGCGGCCGCTGAAGCTCGTCTGCGAGTACTGCGGCGCGGAGCTGAACCAGGACGACGTGATCAAGCAGCTGACCGGCGGCGGTGGCGCGGCGTGAGCAGGCGCGAGCGCATCATAGAGCTCTTGACCACGACCGAAGAGCCGATGGACGTCGGTGAGATAGCCAGGGGGCTGGGGCTCGACCCCCGCGAGGCCGCCAGCATCTACGAGGACCTGGAGCACATCGCTCGCAGCCTCAAGAACAGCGGCTTCGTGCTGCTGGTGCAGCCGCCGGCGTGCAAGTCGTGCGGCTACGTGTTCAGGGACTTGAAGAGGCTGAAGAAGCCGTCGAAGTGCCCGCGCTGCCGGAGCGAGAGGATATATCCCCCCCGCTTCATCATCAGGCCTAGGGATGAGCGAGGTTAGCGCTCTCCAGCAGCTCGAGAGGCTGCCGAGCGCCGCGCTAGCGCCCGGCTTGCGCGCGGTGGGGTTAGGCCTCCTAGTCGAGGACCTCGACGCGCTGGTGGTCGCCGACCTCCACATCGGCTACGAGCAGGCGCTGGAGGAGGCGGGCGTCCACCTGCCCCCGGTGCAGTACAGGTTCATCAAGAGCTTCGTCCTGAGGGCGCTGGAGGAGACCGGCGTGCGCAAGCTCATCATCCTGGGCGACGTGAAGCACGAGTTCGGCAGCGCGCTGAAGCAGGAGTGGAGCGAGACGCTCGACCTCCTCTCGACCCTCAAGGAGCGGGGGGTCGAAGCGCACGTGGTGCGCGGTAACCACGACAACTTCCTCATCCCGATCCTGAAGCGCCTCGAGGTGCCGCTCCACGACCCCTACCTGAAAGAGGGGCGCTACCTGTTCATCCACGGGCACAAGGAGATGCCTCTCGACGCGTGGAGCGGGGGCGTGGAGTGCGTGGTGATGGGGCACGAGCACCCGGCGGTCCTGCTGCGCGACGAGCTGGGCGTGAGCGTGAAGCTGAAGAGCTTCCTCGTAGGCTCGTACGGGGAGGCGGCGCTGGTGGTCGTCCCAGCCTTGTCCCCGCTGATGCCGGGCACCGAGGTCAACGTCCCGCGGACGAAGTTCCTCTCCCCCCTCCTCAGGGAGGTGGACGTCGCGTCGATGAGGGCTTTCGTCGTCGAGCTCGGCAGCGGCGTCTACGACTTCGGGACGGTCGAGCTCCTCAGCAAAGCCCTCCTCGAGGTTTAGCGCGAGGTCTCGAGGACCATCCTCTCGTAGTCCTCCCTCGGGACCTCAACCTCGCTCCCGCAGTGCTCGCACTTGAAGACTACGGCCGAGCTGGTGATCCTCACGACCCTCCTCAACCTCCTGCCGCAGTAGCAGACGAAGCCCCTCAACCGGGCGGGGTTGCCGTACACGAGGCCGTGCGGCGGGACGTCGCGCGTCACAACCGAGCCGGCCCCCACCATCGCGTAGCGCCCGATCCTCACCCCGCAAACGATCGTCGCGTTGGCCCCGATCGACGCCCCCTCCTCGATGACCGTGGGCACCAGCTCCCAGGAGCTGGAGAAGGAGCGGGGGTACAGGTCGTTCGTCAGGGTCGCGCTCGGCCCGAGGAACGCGCGGGATCCAACGGTAACGCCCCTGTACACGGACACGAAGTTCTGGATCTTCACCTCGTCCCCGACGACCGCGCCGGCGTCGATGTACACGCCCTTGCCTATGTTGCAGTTCCTGCCGACCCGAGCCCCCCGTCTCACGTGGGCGAAGTGCCATATGCGCGTGCCTTCGCCCACCTCGGCGCCCTCCTCAACCACCGCGGTCGGGTGGGCGTAGTAGCCGCTCACTTGGCTCCACCCCGGGCTCTCCGCCGCCTCAGGACGATCGTGTAGCCGCGCACCTCCACCACCTCGGCGCCCAGCGCCTCTGCCAGCTCGGCGGCAACCTCCCGCTTGTTCCCGCTCTCCACCCCGTACGCTTCGCGGAAGTTCCTGAGCAGCTTCACCTTGACGACCCCTCTAGCTCGCAGGACGTTGTCGAGCTCCGCGAGAAGCCCCTCTGTGATCCCTTTCTTGCCCACCCTGACCACTACGATCTCCTCACCAGCCTCCGCCGAGCGCATCGGGCTCTCGATCGCGAGCGATATATAAGCGCGGCGCCCCCGCACGCGGGAGAGCTGTGAACGTGAAGTGCTCCTTGTGCGGCGGAAGAGCGGTGATCAAGATAGGTTACGCCGGCGTCCACCTCTGCGAGGAGCACTTCTCCTCTTACTTCGAGCGGCGCTTCCTCGAAGCCACCAGGCTGCTCCGAATGTTCGAGCGGGGCGAGCGCGTAGCCGTCGCGGTGAGCGGGGGGAAGGACAGCCTCACCCTCCTGTACCTCATGTCGAAGCACGCGGACGCGCTCGGCGTAGAGGTCGTGGCGGTGCTCGTGGACGAGGGCATCCGCGGCTACCGCGAAGAGAAGGCGAGGGCAGCCGAAGCCTACGCGAAGAGGTGGGGCGTCGAGCTCGTCGTGAAATCGTTCAGAGAGGAGCTCGGCTTCACGCTCGACGAAGCGGTGTCGGCGCTGATGGAGGACGGCCTCAGGTACAAGCCGTGCACAGTGTGCGGAGTCTTCAGGCGGTACCTGCTCAACCGCGCGGCTCTAGAGCTGGGCGCCGGCAAGCTCGCGACAGCCCACAACCTGGACGACGAGGCTCAGGCCTTCCTCATGAACGCTCTCCAGGCCAACTTGCCGTCCATCGCTAGGGAGGGGCCCAGGAGCGAGCGGGTTCACGAGAAGCTGGTGCCCCGCGTGAAGCCTTTCTACTTTATTCCGGAAAAGGAGGTGCTCACTTACGCGCTGCTGCACGGTATCGAGAGCCCCCCGGTGGAGTGCCCCTACATCGTCTACTCGCTGAGGCACCCGCTGCGCAGGTGGCTCAACGAGGTCGCCGAGCGGGACCCTGGCGTCAAGCACCGGGTCATCGCCCTCAAAAACGCGCTCGCGCCCCTCCTCGATAGGGGCGGCCCCTTCAGGAGCTGCCGCGTGTGCGGGATGCCGTCCTCGGGCGAAGTGTGCAAGGCTTGCCAGCTCAGGCAGTACATCGGGCGCATGCTAGCGAGCCGCTAACACCACCACTCGCCGCTAACCATTTTAACGTGCAATGGGGAAACCCCTCGAGGGGCAATGTTCATCCCGAGGTACCTCCTACGTCAGCTTTACGTCAAGGGGAGCCTCGAGAACGTCGACCTGAACGGGGACGGAGTTCCCGACGGCGTACGCCTGAAGCTGCGCAACACGCTCGGCGGAGGCACGGTCCGCGGGAGGCTCAGGGCGAAGGTCGACGACCAGGAGGTGCCGCCCGACAAGATCTGGATCGAGTTCAAGGGGTGGAAGATGAAAGCGTCCGAAGCGGCGGACAAGAGCTTCTACGTGGCCGTCGGCGACGAGATCACGATAACGCTGGAGCTGGGGAGGGGCCTCGCGCCCGGCGAGCACAAGATCGAGCTCGAGCTCGACACTCAGGAGCTGGGGCCCGTGGGCTTCGACTTCACGGATGTAGTGAAGTGAGCAGCGCCGCGGACACGACCGCGAGCTCGGTCACCAGGTTGACCACCTCGTTTTTCATCCACTTGAACCCTCGGAGGTAGGCCGTCTGGCTGCCGCAGACGTGAACCGGGTGGTCCCACAAGACCCCGCACTTCGGGCAAACGTACTTGACCTGGAAAAGGGCCCCGAGGGCGGCGTCCACCACCTCGCCGGCCCACCCCAGCAGGAACACAGCGAGCGCGTTCCCGCCGGTCATCGCGTAGTACGCGAGCGCTATGAGCGCGGAGCCGCTAGCCGCCCCCACCTCGCCCAGCGGCGTGACCCCTCCCGACACGCCCGGGGGTACCCTGACGCGGGGCTTCACGATGAGGCGGGGCTGCGTCCCGCTGAGCGAGCCCAGCTCCGCGGCCCACGTGTCGGCGTTGGCGTAGGCGATGGCGCTAGCGGCAGCGAAGAGGAGCCGGGCCCCCTGCTCGGGAGCGAGCAGCGACGCCGCAGCCACCGCCGCGGGGACGCCGCCGCTGCAGAGGACTTGCGCGGCGCTCCTCCCCCCTTTCTTCTCTGCCGCGCCCACCCTCTCCTTCTCCCTGTACCTGTAGAACGTCAGGGCGGTGGAAGAGGCGAAAAACGCGATCATGAGCGCTAGCGCGACCCAGCTGGCGGCGAGGAGGACCAAGCCGATGGCCAGCGCCGCCACCACTCCCCCCGCGTCGAGGGCTCCGCGCTTCCTCGCGAGCGCGGCTGCGAGGGCCAGCACCGCCAAGCCGGCTGCGTAACCAGCGAGCGAGCTCACAGCGTGCGCTCCCAGCAGCCCCCTTATAGCCTCTCGCTTTCCGGGGAAAACTTTGAGCGAGCCGCTTTTCAGCGCGCGCTTTTTAAGCCCCCGACCGCAGCGGGCTTGTGCCGGTCGAGTACGACGAGGAGCTCGTGGAGGAGCTGAAGAAAGCCTTCGCGTCGCTGGTAAACCCCGTGAAGCTGCTCTTCTTCACGGACCCCGAGAGCGAGTGCGAGCACTGCGACGACATACGCGGCATCCTGAGCTTGCTGGCCAGCGCGTCGGACAAGGTGAGCGTCAGCGAGCTCACGAAGGGCTCCGTCGAAGCCAAGAGGCTCGACGTGCGCATGTACCCGGCCATCGTCGTGCACGGGGTCAGGGAGTACAACATCAGGTTCTTCGGGACGCCAGCCGGCTACGAGTTCGCGGCGCTAGTCGAAGACGTGATCGACGCGTCGCGCGGCGAGCCGAAGAACCTGAACCCCCGCGTCGCCGCGGCGCTCAGGGACCACGTCGCGGGTAAGACCGTCATAAAAGTCTTCGTGACGCCCACGTGCCCCTACTGCCCGCTCGCCGTGAGGGCTGCCCACCGCTTCGCGATGGTCAACGACAAGATATACGGCGACATGATCGAGGCGCTGGAGTTCCCGGAGCTGGCAGACGCGTACGGCGTCTACGCGGTCCCGAAGATCGTGATCGAGGTCGACGGCGAGGACCGCGTGGAGTTCGAAGGCGCGGTACCCGACGCGTACTTCGCGGCAGAGGTGCTGAGGGCCAACGGCGTCGACCCTGCTAGCGTCGGCATCCTGCCGGCGAGGGGGCGGCGGGGTGGGCTGTAGGCTGATAGCCCGTAGCTTTCGCCGGGGGGAGGCATGGGGGAAGGCGGGGTAGAGCCGCTGCACGCGTACGGCTTCTTCTCCGTAAGCGAGAGGTTGGAGGTGCACCAGATAGTCGTGTTCGAGTACCTGGACTACGACAGGTACTACGAAAGCGTTGCCAAAGACCTTGAGAAGCTGAACAGGGAGCTCACGAGCGCGGCGCTTAACATGCAGCAGTACCTGGACCGGGAGGAGGTGGTGATCAACGGAGAGCGCGTGAGGCCGCGCGTACTGGGCGTAAACCTCGGCTTCCGCGGCGATCCGGAGGAACCCTACCTGGTGTTCTTCATACATTTCAGAGGGAGACCGCGGAGGGGCTTGAACTACTACGAGAACATATACGAGGAGGAGGTCGCCGAGTACCCGTTCGAGGCGTACTGGTTCTTTCCGCCCGGCGCGAAGGTCGAGGAGGTCGAGTGCTCGGGAGCCCCCGAGATAGTTGGGGAAAACATCGTGGTCATACGCGTAGGAGAGGGGGAGAGGATCGCCGGCTACGAGCGGATAACCTTCAGGCTGCCCGAAAGGGCTCCCCCCACCGCCTGAAGCGACCGATCGCGAGCGCTTTCGTTCGATCACGCAAGCGAAGCCCTTTTAAGCGCGCCCGCGGCTCTCTCACCGGTTGGTGCGGCGCAGTGGGCCTGCTGCCGTTCCCGGCTTACGTCGGCATGGAGGATCTCAAGCGCGCTCTGCTCGCGCTAGCCGTCGATCCATCCATCGGCGGTCTCCTCATAATGGGCCCAAAGGGGACGGGTAAGTCGAGCCTTGTCAGGAGCTTCGCGAGGCTGCTGCCCCCCATAAAGGCTGTGGCCGACTGCCCCTTCCACTGCGACCCGGATTCGCCCCGCGACATGTGCGACGTTTGCAGAGCTAGGCTCGGCGAGAACGGGAAGCTCCCAGTCGCGGAGATGCCGATGCCGATGGTGGAGCTACCCATCGGGGCTACCGAGGACATGGTGCTGGGCACGATCAACATCGAGAGGACCTTGAAGGAGGGTAGGATCGTGTTCGAGCCGGGTCTTCTCGGCAGAGCCAACAGGGGCTTGCTGTACATAGACGAGGTGAACCTGCTGCCCGACCACATCGTGGACTCGATCCTCGACGCCGCCGCCTCAGGGTGGCACGTGGTCGAGCGCGAAGGTGTCTCGCTCAGGCACCCGGCGAGGTTCATCCTCGTCGGCACGATGAACCCCGAGGAGGGGGAGCTCAGGCCCCAGCTCCTCGACAGGTTCGCGATCGGGGTCAAGGTGGAGACGATCCGAGACCCCAAGCTGAGGGCGGAGATCGTGAAGAGGAACGTGGAGTTCGAGAGCGACCCGGAGGGTTTCGAGGCGAAGTGGAAGCCTGTGGAGGAGGAGCTGAGGAGGAGGATAATCGAGGCCAGGCGGCTCCTACCCAGCGTCAAGGTTGGCGACGAGCTTTACGAGCTCGTCGCGAGAGTCTGCGCCCGGCTCGAGGTGGACGGCTACAGGCCCGACATCGTGGCCATCAAGGTCGCGAGGGCCATCGCCGCGCTGGAGGGGAGGAGCGAGGTCACGGAGGAGGACGTTGTGACCGGCCTCGAGCTGGCCCTAAGCCACAGGACGCGAGCTGAGGGGCTCAAGCCGCCGCCGACGAAGGAGGAGATCCGGGCGGCGTTGAGCGAGGCGCTGGGGAAGAGGCCGCCGGTCGCGGCCAGGGAGGAGGCCGCTGAAAGGAAGAGCCAGGTCAGGTTTTTTCCTCGATGGACGTTCTAGAGCGAAGCTCTCGGCCAAGGCGGACGCCGTAATCTCGGTGATCGCGCTGCTGCTGTTCGTCCTGCTGGCGCTCGTGGACCTCCGCTTAGCGGCTTTAGCCATCCTGCTCTGGCTCATACTGAACATGCTGCTGGGCAGGGACAGCGTGTACTCGGGCCGCCGAGCCCTGATAAAGACGAAGAGGGCGGTTTACGCGAGCTTCTCCGGCGGCGCGGACCTGAGGAAGACCCTGCTGCAGGTGTCGCGGGGGATGAAGATACTCGGCGGCAGGGTCGAGCCCAGCCAGCTCGTTGAGCTGGCGCTCAACGTGTCGAGGAAGAGGGCGCGCCACCGCGGTAGGAGGAAGATGCTGGGCGCCTCGATGACCGTCGACTACACGCTGCCCAAGGGCCCCTACTTCAAGATCCACTTCCCCGCGACGCTCAGGCGCAGCGCGGCGATGGGCGCCTTCCCCTCGCTCAAGTGGGACGCCGTTAGGGCCAGGCTGCTGGCGGGGAGGTCCAAGGTCTCCCTGATACTGGTCCTGGACTCGAGCGCCTCCATGATGTACTCGGTGAGGGGCATACTCACGGCCCTCAGAGCCGTGGAGAGGGAGGCTCGCCGCTACAGGGACAGGGTGGCGCTGGTCGTCTGCAAGGGCTTTGGGGCGACGGTCGTGCAACACCCCTCCACGAACTTCAACCTGGTGCTCAGCAAGATATCCCGGATCGGCTTAGACGACTTCACTCCCCTCGCTTCCGGAATGTACTTAGGCTTCAACATGGCGCTGACCGAGCGGCGGAGGGGCTACGAGCCCGTGCTCGTGATCGTCAGCGACGGCAACGCGAACATACCGCTCGAGAAGCACCGCAGGGTCGGCCGCTTCATCTTCGACCCCGCTGTGCAATCCGTCCTGGACGTGGCGGCGCAGATCGCGAAGAGCGGCATCGCAACGGTGGTCGTGAACACGAAGCACAGGGAGCCCACGGCTGACGCCGGCGACGTGGTGATGAGCGGGACCGAGCTGCTCATCAAGGTGGCGAGGATAACCAAGGGGGACTACGTGGGCATCGTCGGCTAGCGCGCTGCACGGCGAACCCGCGGGCGCGGCGTAAGCGCTACAGTTTTCTTTAGGCCCCTTGCACGAGCCCCTGTGAAGTGGCAGGAGCTTCCGCTGATGGAGGAGGAGGTGCTCATCGTGAGGGAGGGCTGGAGGATGCTCTTCGACTTCCACAAGTCGGTCTTCGAGAGGGTCGTGGCGCGGCACCTCGGCGCCCTTGAGCCGGCTTCCGTGAAGGAAAGAGGAGAGAGAGTCGTGGTCGAGCTGGACGCCGAGAGAGGCGAAGAGCTCCGCGCTTGGCTGCTCCTGAACCTCGGCAAGGGCTTCTTCATCACCGAGCTGGAAAGCCTGGAGCTCACGTAGCGTGGTGACCTGAAAAGCTAACGGAGAACGAGCTGAACGGCTCAGCGTGCAGCTGGGCGTCGCACGCGGCAGCGCGCTGGAGCTCGCCGAGGAAAAAGCGCGCTTTAGGGTTCCCCCAAGGCTTAAGAGTGCGGCAGGCGAGAACCCGAGCGGGGGATGAGCGAGCGTGTGAGGCCTGAGCGCCGTGATGAACGCTAGGCTGGCGACCCTAGCGAGCGCTGGTGCAGAGCGAGCTGGGCACGGCCTGGGTTCTGCGGGGCGTGATCGCTATCCCCCGGTGAGGCGCCGCGCTACGGCTCCACCCTCGTGTACTTTCCCTTGAGCCCCTCGACCATGGCTTCGAGCTCGCTCACGCCGCCCAGCGCGACCCTGACTCCGGCCTCCGCTGCGCGGAGAGCCTCCCTCAGCTTTAGCAGAATGCCCCCTGTCACGTCGATTCCCGAGCTGCCGCCCCTTATCGCCTCTAGGTGCGACCTCTTGAGCACCTCCAGCGGGCGCGCGTGCGGGTCGGAGCGCGGATCCGCTGTGTACACTGCGTCGACGTCCATGAGGAACGCGAGGGTTCTCGCTGCCAGCTTCACGGCGATTTCGCTGGCTAGCACGTCACCGGACAGGATCTCAAGCCGACCGTCCTGCAGGACCAAGCCGCCGTGCGTGACCGGCACGGTGCCGTCCTCGAGAGCTGCCTCGAGTACGTCCCGCTGGAGAGAGAGCTGCCCGCCATCGACGCGCGCCACGGCGAGGGGAGGCAGCCCCACCGCCGGCACTCCAGCTGCGCGTAGAGCCGACACCACCTCGAGGTTGAGGGCGCTCATCCAGTAGGAGACGTCGGAGACCAGCCTCTCCCTCGAGCCGCCGGCCTGCACGACCGCGTAGTGGCCGAAGCTCCCGCCGCCGTGCACGACCACGAGCCTTCTGCCCCGCGCGACCCTCGCGAGAGCTTCCGCGGCTGCCTCCAGGCCCTCGCGGTTGAGTGTTAGCGGCTTCCGCTTGTCGGTGATCAAGGAGCCCCCGAGCTTCACCACCAGCAGCTCTCCGGCGCGCATTCAGAACTCCCTCGTCGCGACGAACTCCGCCAGGGCCTCCAGCATGCTCCTGCCCTCGTTCCTCGGCAGCACGCTTAGGGCGCGCACCGCCTCCTCGGAGTACCGCCGCCTCAGCTCCTCGGCTCTCTCCCTCGCGCGGGTGGAGGAGATGATCTCGAGGGCCCTTTTGACGCTAGGAGCGTCTACCGCGTCGCGCCTCAGTATCGCGAGCAGCTCCTCCCGCTCGCGCCCGCCGAGCTCCTCCGCAGCTAGAAGCACTACCACGTTGCCGAGCTTGTGCTCTTCAACGTCCTTCCCCACCCTCTTCCCCGTCACCTCCTCCCGCCCGAAGATGTCGATGATGTCGTCGCCGATCTGGAACGCGTAGCCCAAGCTCCTCCCGTAGCTCCCCAGCGCTTCAACGGCCGGTGCCGGGGCGCCCGCCGAAAGGGCCCCGAAGACGCAGGATGTTTCCATCAAAGCGCCGGTCTTCTTGTACACCATGTCAAGGTAGTCGGCGAGCGTCACGCTCCGGCGCCGCCTCTCGACCACGTACGGCTCGTCGGACCTGCCGGATTGCTCAAACAGGATGTCCAGCCTCTCGCCCTCCGTCAGAAGCTTCAGCGTCCTCGCCATGATCTCGTTGAAGAGCTTAGGGTCCCTCGTGTCGTTGAGAGCCTGCGCGATCGACTCGCGGTAGTGGACGGCCACGAGGATCGCGGTGGACAAGCCGTACTTTTTCCAGACCGTCGGCCTGCCCCGCCTCAGCTCGCTGTGGTCGATGATGTCGTCGAGCACTAGGGAGTAGTTGTGGGCGAGCTCGACCGCCGCCGCGGCGGGCATGGCGTCCTCCATCGAGCCGCCTGCCGCTACGGCAGCGGCCAACGTTAAGGCTGGCCGGAGCCTCTTCCCGCCGGTCCTGATCGGGTAGAGGAGAGCTTCGTGGAACTCCGGGTCCGCGTCCTTGAGGACGTACTTCTCGAGCAGGGGGTCGACCAGCGAGCCCAGCTTGAGCAGGTTCTCCAGCCGCTCCACGAGCGGCCGCTCGGCTCGAGGTATAAAAGGTCTTGCGCGCGCGAAAGCGATAAACCCCCTCGCGCACGGTGGCTTCCGTGAGAGCCGCTTCGCCCTGGCTTTACCTAGCGGTCGTGCTGTGCCTCCTGCTCGGCGGTCTAGGAGGGTGGTTGCTCGCCGCCACCGGGCTGGCCGAGGAGATCGAGGGGCCTTTCGTGAAGGAGGAGGGGGCCGGCGCGGCGTTCTTCAACGCGCTGCTTTTCGCGTCGCTGCTGCTGGCTGGGGCCCTGCTGCTGCTAGCTTTGACCAGGATCCGCTTCGCGCTCGTGAAGGCCCTAGGTTACTTCGCGTTCTTCATGGCCGCTTTCCTCGTGGGCGAGACGTTCACTGTAGCCTGCGGGGTGGAGCCCGCGCCGGCGACGCTCGCCTCGCTCGCGTTCGCCCTCTCGGCGACCCTTTCCCTCGCCCTCCGCCCCCTCTCACCGCTGGTCGTGCTGACGCAAGTCGCCGTCGGCTCCCTCACGGGCTCCATCATAGCGGCCATGGTGCCGCCCGCAAGCCTCGTAGCGATGCTCGCCGCCGCAGCAGCTTACGACCTCTACGCGGTTTACAAGGGGCCGCTGAAGCGCCTGCTCGACGGCCTCCCCAAAGGCCCCCCCAGCCGGGGCGAGAGCGATAGGAGGCCCTCCCCGCTCACACCCTTCACCGTGAACGTCGGCGGCGTAGCCCTCGGGATGGGCGACGTCGTGCTCTACGGGGCTACGAGCTCGCTGGCCCTCCTAACCCCCTCGCCCGACGTCCTCAGGATGCTCCTCGTAATCCCCGCAGCGATCGTCGGCCTCGCGCTCACGCTGAAACTCGCGGAGAAGAGGGGCTACGCTCCAGCCCTCCCGCTCCCTGTAGCCCTCGCGCTCGCCGCATACCTAGCATACAACGCGATAAAGAGGGTTTAAGGCGAGGAAAGGGGGTTACCGCTCGGCGCGCGAAGCAGCGCCCGGCCGGGCCGCTCAAGCTGCGATCAACGTGACGGACCGCTCCACGCCCGGTATCTTCCTGACCCCCATGACGGTCCTCTCGAGCTCGCTGAGGTCGTTCACCTCCAGCTTGGCCACGATGTCGAACTCGCCGTACACGATGTGCGCTTCGCTCACCGCCTCGAGCTCGAGGAGCTTCCTCAGGATCTCGTACTCCTTGCCCGGCGAAACGACTAGGATGAGGTAAGCCACCACTTTAACCCCGCTCGACGCCATAGCGTGGAGGCCCTGCACCCGCTTTAAAAACGTGGCGCTGGGGCGCGTGCTTTATAAGCCGCGCTGGTGCGTGGGCGCGGTGCCGACCTTGAAAATTTACTTCAAGGAGCTCAGCATTAAGACAGCGCGCCGCAAAGAGCTCGTCGACATCACCTACGAGGTCGAGAAGGCGGTGGCGGAGAGCGGGGTAGCGAACGGGCTGTGCCTGGTTTTCGCGCCGCACGCGACCGCTGCCGTCATCGCCAACGAGCACGAGAGAGGCCTCATGAACGACATCCTGAGGAAGTTCGCCGAGGAGTTCCCCGACGATGGCGCGTGGGAGCACAACAGGATCGACGACAACGCGGCGGCCCACCTGGCGTCGGCTTTCGTGGGCTCCGCCCGGATCTTCCCCGTGAAGGATGGCCGGATCGTGCGCGGCACTTGGCAGAACATTTTTCTCGTAGAGCTCGACGGCCCCCGCGCCTCGAGGAGGGTAGTGATCGAGGTGATAGGTGAGTAGCCTTGGCGCCGGAAGCCGTGTTCTTCGGGCACGTGGTGATAGACACCGTGGTGAGGGGCGGCGCGCGCTGGCAGAGCTTGGGCGGGACCGTCGTCTACGGGGCGCTCACCGCCCTCAGGTACGGCTTCGAGCCTTCGATCGTCTCGAAGGTGGGCGAGGACTTCCCGGACGAGTATTTAATTTTCCTCTCGAGGAGCGGCGTAGACATCTCCCACCTCCGCATGGTCCGCGGCACCAAGACGACGCGCTTCAGGTTGACGTACAGGAACGCCGAGAGGGAGCTCGTGCTCCAAGCGAGGGCGGAGGACATCGGGTTGGTCGACGTCGAGGCGGTGGACCTCAGCGGCAAGGTGGCGGTGGTCGGGCCGGTGATCGGCGAGGTCACGCTCGAAGCGCTGGAGTCGATACGCTCCCGAGCGGCGCTGACCGCGGTGGACCTGCAGGGTTACCTGAGGTCGGCGAAGCCGAAGGAGGTTGTCAAGCTGGTCAAGAGCGAGCGAGCGCTCAGGGCGCTCGGCAGCGCCGACATCGTGCACGCCGACGCCGAGGAAGCTCGCGTCCTGACCGGCATGGAGCCGGCGCGAGCTGCCGAGTGGATGGCAGCCCGCGGCCCGAAGGCGGTCCTCGTGACGATGGGCTACACCGGCGCGTACGTCGCCGCGGAGGGCCGCTTGCTCTACGTGCCCGCCATGCAACCAGAGCAGGTGGTCGACACGACGGGGGCCGGCGACATCTTCCTCACGGTTTTCGCGCTCGAGCGGGCGCGCGGCACGCCGCTCGAGGAGGCCGCAGCGATGGCGGCAGCCGCCGCCTCGCTGAGGGTCGAGAGGCAGGGCTTCGACGGGCTGAGGGACCGGTGGGTGGTGAGGAGCAGGGCTCAGAGGCTGCTGGAGCAGATAATGGAGGCAAAAGTCGAAGAAGCGAAAAGCGCATGATCTCGACCGCGCGGCCGTGCACCAGGTCTTTTTTCTGCTGTCGCGCCCAGCCGATGCGCTACCCTTATTTAGATCGGAGCGCGGCTCGCCCCGTGAGCAGCGTGATATTCACGGAGAAGGCTCCCAAGCCGATCGGCCCTTACTCGCAGGCTCGCAAGGTCGGCAACCTGCTCTTCGTGTCGGGGCAGATAGGCATAGATCCGGCGACGGGCAAGCTCGTGGAGGGGGGTGTGCGCGAGCAGGCGCGCCAAGCCCTGGAGAACCTGAAGGCGGTGATCGAGGCGGCCGGCTTCTCCATGGAGGACGCCGTGTTCGTGATCGTTTTCCTCCGCGACATTTCCCAGTACAGGGAGTTCAACGAGGTGTACGCGCAGTACTTCAAAACGTACCCGGCGAGGGCGGTGGTTGAGGTGAGCGGGCTGCCGGCGGGGGCCCTCGTGGAGATCGCCGCTATTGCTGCGAAGCCCTAGCCCCCCTGGGTCTTGCTACGGCTGCGAGCCCCCGCTCCTTCAGCTCTGCCGCGAGCCCCTTGACCCCGCGGTCGGCTAAGGTTTCCAGTATCTTCTCCCAGTCGAAGAACGCGAGGAGCGCGATCACGATCCCGAAAAGCACGAGAGAGGCGACGAGCTCGAGCACCAGCTCGTGCTTCGCCAGCGCCGCTACGGTCCTGCCGGCGTAAGCGGTCGCCGTGGACAGCACGATCTTCCCAGCGGCCAGGCCGAGGAAGAGCTTGAGAGCGTCGTACTTCATCAGCCCCAGGGGTATGACGATGACGTCGTCGGGGGAGGGCGTGACAGCGAAGAGGAAGGCGGCTAGGGCGCCGTAGCTCCTCAACAGCTTGCCGATCCTCTCGTAGCGGTCCCTCGTTTCCCTCTTCAGGAGGATCCTCGAGCCCCTGCCGAGGGCGTAGACCGCGAGCTTGCCCACAGCGCCGCCGAGCCCGCTCACCACCCCGATCAGCAGCGGGTGGGCCCCAACCCTCATCGAGTAAAAGTAGACGGCAGCCAGGTACGGGATCGGGATGAAGGGGATCATGTTGCCCAGCGCCGAGACGACGAAGATCCCGGCGTAGCCGCCCACCGCTCTCGCAACCTCGTACAGCCACGGCACAAGCCCGGCTCGTCGCCAAGCGATTTTTAAACTAGCGGTCGCCGACCGCGCTCAAGTTTATAGGAGCGCGCTGGGGAGGCCTGCTGTGGGCGCGAAGTACGAGCTGGAAGTGAGGGAGGTTGAGAGACCGGTGAAGGTCCCCGATGAGGCGAAGGAGCGCTTAAAGGGGCTCTCCCCCAAGCTCGTCTCCAAGATGAGGAGGGAGGTGGTGGATTGCCCCGTGCTCGGCAGGGAGGTGCCCTTCCTCCAGTGCTACTTCTGCCCCAACTTCGTGAGGAGGGTTAAAGGGGTCGTCCACTGCCGGGGCTTACCGCTCCAGCAATGAGCGTCGCCAGAAAGGTTGTTGGAAACCCCGAGCTCGCGGACCGGTTGAGCGCCGGGGAGCTGGTTGAGCTGCTGGAGGAAGCTCGGAGCGTCTTCCGCTCGGAGCCGCAGCTGCTGGAGCTCGAGGGGAGCGCGCTGGTCGTCGGCGACACGCACGGGGATTTCGAGTCCTCTCGGAGGGCGCTGTCGGAGGAAGCGAAGCTCACCCTCTTCCTCGGCGACTACGTCGACAGGGGCTTGGAGCAGCTGAAGAACGTCAACTTCCTGCTGGCGGAAAAGGTCGAGCGGCCGGAGCGCGTTTACCTGCTCAGAGGCAACCACGAGTCCCCTCTGATGAACTACGGTTACGGCTTCTACTGGGAAGTGGTGGGGCGCTACGGCCCTCGGGTCTACAGGATGTACGCGGAGGTGTTCTCCAGCATGCCGTACGCCGCAGTCCTCAACGGCGAGGTGTTCGCGGTCCACGGCGGCGTGGCCGAGGGCTTGCGCAGCGTCGAAACGGTGCGCGGCCTTCCCAAGGGGGATCTCGAGCCGAGCGACCCGATCGCCCTCCAGCTCCTCTGGAACGACCCCGACGAGAGCGTGGAGTACTTCGCGCCGAGCCCCCGGGGGCCCGGCATCAACCTTTACGGCCGCAGGGCCGTGGAGGAGTTCTTCGCGGCGAACGGCCTCAAGCTGATGGTGAGAGCCCACGAGTACTTCCCGGATGGTTTCCACGAGTACTTCGGGGGGATGGTGCTCTCCCTCTTCTCGTGCCGTTACTACCCAGCTACGCGCCCTAAAGCCGCGCTCCTCGAGGGCGCCTCCTGGAGGCTCGTAGCCCTCACCTAGGGCCTGCGCGCCACGCGCTCGAGAGCCAGCGCGGCGGCGGCGCCCGCCGCGAACCCGCCGACGTGGGCCCAAGCGGCCACCGCGAGGGGGTACCCCAAGCCGGCGGCTCCGAGAGCCAGCTGGTAGGCGAACCACGCGAGGACGTAGAAGCGCGCCGGAACCCTCAGCAGGACGATGTAGTAGTAGGGTACGAGCGTGAGCACGCGCGCTTCGGGGAAGAAGACGACGTACGCGCCGAGAACGCCGGATATCGCGCCCGAGGCGCCGATGAGGGGGCGCGCGAGCTCCCCCGCGACCAAGCTCGGGGGCATCAGGAGGACGGCAGCCGAGTGGAGCAGGCAGCCGGCCACGCCGCTCGCTAGGTAGAGCAGGAAGTAGGGGAGGGGGCCGAGCCGGTCTTCCACGCTCCTACCGAAGATGTACAGGAAGAGCATGTTCCCCGCTAGGTGCGCGAAACCCCCGTGCAGGAACAGCGAGGTGAGCAGAGTCTCCAGCTTAACCCCCTCCAGGAGGTAAGCCGGCTTGAAGCCGTAGCTGGAGACCACGTACTCGAAGCCTCGCGCCAGCGAGTAGGCGAAAGCCGCCACGTTGCCGGCGATCAGCGTGTAGGTCGCGGCGGGCGCCGCCCTGCGCCTGACGTCGTCGCCGACAGGGATCACGCGCTCGAGGTGTGGCGACAAGCATATTACGGTGCCGCTCAGCAGCGCGCGCGTGGAGAAGGTAGTCGTCCTCATACCCGGCATGCTCGGCGCCGGCTGCACCTCCGTGGCCTTCGAGCTCGCTAAGCGGACCGGGTTGAGCGTCGTCAACAGCGAGAGGATCATCAGGGAGATCGTGTCGGAGAAGCGGGTGACGTTCGCGGAGCTGGCGCAGATGGCTAGGGACGGCGAGATCGACCTCGAGGACCTCGTTAGGAACATCGCGCTCGACTACCTCAACGAGGGTAACGTGATAGTCGAGGGGCGCACCGCGCTCATGCTCCTGGACAGGCCGGTCCTCCTGAAGGTGTTCCTCTACGCCGACAAGAAGGTGCGAGCGGAGAGAGTGGCTAAGCGCAGGGAGATCAGCCTCGAGGAAGCGATGAGGGAGGTGGAAAGGAGCGACGAAGACAGGGATAGGCTGACCGAGAGGCTGTACAAGAAGCACTTCACCGACCCCTCGCTCTACGACATGGTGCTCGACACGACGAACCTCTCCTACAGCGACGCCGCCGCCCTCCTCGAAAGGCTGATGAAGTGGAAGCTGGAGTCGATGGCGAAGTAATAAAAATAAAAAAATATAAATTTTTATTTTCTAAACTGTCGCTGCGGCTTTTTCCGTTTCTGCCACCCCCACTCCCCTCTTCATGCTTACCACGCTGACGCGGCGGGCTTTCAAGCGCTCCTTTAGTACCTCGAGCCCAGCCCAGGGATCCGTGTGCTCGCCGCACGTGAACACGTCCACGGCAGCGTAGCCGTACTCCGGCCACGTGTGGATCGAGAGGTGAGACTCCGCCACGAGCACGTAACCGCTCACCCCGTGCGGCTTGAAGCGGTAAACGTAGTGCGAAATTACTTTGCTCTTCGTGGCTTTAGCGGCTTCGAGGAGTGCAGCCTCCACTAGCTTCGCGTCGTCCAACGCGGATCTATCGCAGTCAAGTAACTCCGCTATCACGTGCCGACCTAATCCCACCCCCCTCATCTCCCCCCCAGGCGCGCGTACTTTTTCGCGCCCTTTTAAAGGGGGCCTTAAAAAACCTAGCGACTGCAGCCTTCCGGGGGCGCGAGCACGCGCACTTATAAATCCGGGGACCGACCCTTCCCCGCTCGTGGGAGCGAGGGTCGAGGTCGCGTCCCTGCCGACGGGTTTGCGGACCGCCATCTACAGGTGGTTTCCAGCGGGGCCGGTTAAGGCGGTGGTTGTTGGTGTGCACGGTTTCGCGGAGCACGCCGGGAGGTACGACCACGTGGGGCGCTTCCTGTCGGAGCGGGGGTTCGCGCTCTACATGTACGACCTCAGGGGGCACGGGCGCAGCGAGAGCCCGCGCGGCTACGTGGACCGGTTCGAGCGGTTCGTGGAGGATACAGTCGCTTTCGCTAAGCTGGTTAAGAGCGAGACCGGCGCTAAAACGTTCCTGCTGGGCCACAGCATGGGCGGGCTCATCGCCGTGCTGGCCGCAGCCGAGCTGGGCGGCGAGCTGGCGGGGCTTATCACGAGCGGCGCGGCCGTGGAGGTGAAGGTGGGGCTGCTGGCTAGGTTAACGCTCCAGCTCCTCGGAGCGCTGAGGCCCACGTCCAGGGTTCGCACGCCCGTCGCGGCGGAGCTGCTTTCGAAGGACCCGAGCGTTGTGCAGCAGTACGCGAGCGACCCGCTGGTCTTCAAGGACCCGACCGTCAAGCTGCTGGTAGAGTTCGGCAAGGCCACCGCTAAGGCCTGGAGCGCGGCGAGGAGGGTGACCGTGCCGGCGCTCGTACTGCACGGCGGCGACGACCGCATCGTGCTGCCCTACGCCTCGAGGAAGCTCTACGAAGCTCTAGCGTCCGCCGACAAGACCCTGAAGATCTACGAGGGCTTAAGGCACGAGATCTTCAACGAGGTTGAGAGGGAAAAGGTTCTGAGCGACGTTGCGGAGTGGCTCGAAAAGCATATTTGAGTACGCGCAATCTTTTTTTAACTTCTCAGCTCCTGTGTGCCAGCCCTACCAGCTCTTCGATCGAGTTGAAGCCCTCCCTCTCCATGTACTCCTCGAGCCCCTCTAGTATTTCTTTGAAGAGCCCGAGGTCCTTCCTCGCGATCTCGGATCCGACGCCGACGGCTGAAGCGCCGGCTAGGATGAACTCGAGAGCCGCCTCCCAGCCGTCCACGCCGCCGACGCCGATGATGGGCGCGTCGGGGAAAGCCTCGTAGAGCTCGTACACCACCCTGACCGCTATCGGCCTTATCGCGCGCCCGCTGTAGCCCCCGTACACGTTCGAGAGGACGGGTTTCCTAGCGTAGATGTCGATCGCCATTCCCCTGACCGTGTTTATCGCCGTGAAGCCGCTCGCGCCCGCGTCGAGGCAAGCCTCGGCGAGCCTGATGTAGTCGTGGTGCACCGAGAGCTTCACGAACACGGGCACCCCCAGCCGCCTGATCTCGCCGACGGCGCTCGCGACCTCCTCCGCGCGGTGGCCCAGCTCCACGCCCATCCCGCTCACGTGGGGGCACGAAACGTTCAGCTCGACCGCTTGAGCGCCGCACTCGACCCCCCGCTTGGCCACCTCGACCAGCTCTTCGGCCGAGCCGCCCCCCGCGCTGAGGATGATGGGGATGCTGAGGCGCTCCCTCATCTCGCGCAGCTCGCGGCAGAAGTAGTCGATGCCGGGGTTCGCGAGCCCCACGGCGTTCAGGTATCCGTGCTCCAGCACGACGAACGTGGGGTTCGGGTAGCCGCGCCTCGGCTCGCGCGTGACGGTCTTCGTGGTGAAGGCCCCCGCGCCGGCCTCCTCAACCCTCTTCGCCAAGCCCGCGCTGAGCCCCAGCACGCCCGAGGCGAGCACTGTCGGGTTCCTCAGCCTGAGGCCCGCCAGCTCAACCTCCAGGCGCGGCAAGCCTGCCACCCCCTTCGCGCGCGCCCGCGCGGGTTTTCCCGCGCTTTTCTGCCCCCTCTGGCCCGCCTGTCACCGCTCCGGCGGGCCCACGGGGGCGTTAAATTCTTCACCGCCCAAGGCCCGGCGCCGGGTCTCGGGCTCCGCCCTCGAGCTTCATCCAATCCGCTAGGGGCGCCCGGCGCGCGCACGGGCAGCGGGGCGGCGCGCTGAGCGCCTCCCCGCCAACTCGCTAGCAAGTACCGAGCTCGGGGGCCCGGGCTCCGGCCCCTCACCGCGTGCTCTCCCACCGCGCCGTTTCCGCGGCTCACGGGTCGAAAGGCGAGGCGGGGTTTATAAATTCGATGTTAAGAAGCCTGAAAGTGATTTTTATAAACGGAAAGTTAGAGGAAAGGATAGAAAATACTCTAGCACACTGCAGAGGGGGCGCCGACAGCTATAGGGAGGGCGCCGGCGGAGCTAGGCTGGCGGAAGCGCGCGGACAAAACCGTTTTGCCCCGAGCGCCGAGGGAACCCCCTCGAACGCGCACTGAGGTTAACGGCGGGGGAGGAGCTGAACTGGTGAAAGAGAGAATGGCCGGCTAGGGTCTAGCGCGCGGCACGGGGTGGTAGTAGGGTAGGAGGCTGGCGGGCGGCTCCCCCGCGAGGCGCGCGTGGAGCAGCGCGGCTTCGCCGGCTTCGTAGTCAAGCGCGCGCACCCCCTTCGCTGAACTCGCCATCCCGGTAAACGCAGCGGCCCCTCACGTAGGTGGCGACCGTCTTGGTCCGCATCGTCCAGCCCTCGAAGGGGGTGTACTTAGCCTTCGAAACCAGCTCGCTGCCCTTCACGCTCCACTCGGCGAGCTCCACGATCACGAGGTCGGCGTCGAAGCCGGGGGCTACGACCCCCTTCCTCAGGCCGGCTAGGCGCGCCGGCTTCGAGCTGTAAAGGTCGATCGCCGAGGGCGGAAGCCTGCCCTCCAGCACCTCCTTGAGTAGGAGGTGGAGGGCCAGCTCGAGCCCTGGGAAGCCCGGCGGCGGGTTCTCCGAGAGCTTCTCCGCGAGCGCGTGCGGCGCGTGGTCGGTTACGAGCGCGTCGGCGGCGCCGCTGCGGGCTGCGGCGTAGACCGCCGCGCGGTGCTCCTCGCTCCGTAGCGGCGGGTTGACCTTCGCGATCTTGGCGAGGGGGCTGCGGTAGAGCGAGTCGCTCAAAAGCATGTGGTGGGGCGTCACGTCGAACGTCACTTTGCCGAGAGCCTTCGACGCCAGGACTCTCTCGAGCGCCGGTTTGGTGCTGACGTGCGTGAGGTGCAGCCACGCCCCGGTGGATCGGGCGAGCTCCAGCGCGAGCTCGACGGCGGAGGCCTCGGCCTCGGGGGGCCTAGCCTCCGAGTGGAGTGGCGAATCCCTGAAGAGGCTGGGGTCCTCGGCGTGAACGAACACGGGCTTGCCGAGCTCGGCAGCTAGCTTGAAGGTGGGCCGCGCTCTCGGGCTGTAGAGGTCCTCCGGGTACAGCTTGAAGCCGAAGAAGAGGTCGGCGCAGGGCTTCAGCGTTTCCGGCTCGTCGCTGCAGCCCGCGTACAAGCCGAAGTCCACGATCGACTTCGAGAGGGCCTTGGCGACCTTCTCGCGCAACCTATCGCACGTGTTAGCGGGGGGGACGTTGTTGGGCATGTCGAAGACGCACGTGACCCCTCCCTTCGCCGCGGACATGCTACCGCTCCTCCAATCCTCCTTGTGCTCGAGACCGGGCTCGCGCATGTGCACGTGCAAGTCCACCATCCCCGGCAGCAGCAGCTGCTTCGGGCCCAGCACCACGGTCTCTTCGCCGCGCGGCGCCAGAGCCGGTTTCGTGACCGCTGCGATCGTGTCGCCCTCCACGGCCACCGCCACCTCCTCGAAGCGGCCGCCCAGGTACGCCCTCCCGACGAACACCGCGTCAACGCGCACGGCCGCGCTCACCGGAGCGGAACCAGCCTGCCGTCGGCATCGCGCCACCACCTGCCCAAATCCTCAACCCGAGAGAGCACTTCGCCGCTGAACACGGGCCCGTCCCTGCACACGCGGAGGCCGAGCGGCTCGAGCACGCAGCTGCCGCATACGCCCACCGCGCACCGCATGTACCTCTCGAGCGACGCCTCGAAAGGCACCCCTTTGGATCGCGCCAGCTCGAGGACCGCAGCTATCATGGGCTCTGGCCCGCACGCGTAGACCGCGTCGAAGCGCTCCTCGCTCAGCAGCTTCGCGGCGACCTCGTGCACGGGGCCGCCGAACCCCATGCTGCCGTCGTCCGTCGCCACCTCGACGCGGCACAGCCTCGCCATCTCGCCGAGGAGGATCGCGTGCTCGGCGGACCTGAAGCCGAGAGCCGCCACGCAGTCCACCCCCCTCTCGCGGAGGCGCTTAGCGAGGAAGTGGAGCGGGGCTGCGCCGGTTCCCCCGCCCACGAGGAGCGCGCGCCCCCTTTCGATCGCGGAGAAGCCGCGGCCGTAGGGGCCTCTCACGAACAGCCTCACCCCCTCCCTCACGTGGTCGTGCAAGTAGCCGGTCACCCTCCCCCTCCTCGTAATGTACATCGTTAGGACGCCACCATCGTAGTCGGCGACGCTCATCGGAACCTCCCCCACCCCCGGCACCCAGAGCATCACGAATTGGCCGGGCTCCGGCTCATCCAAGTCTACCTCCAGCTTCAGCTCGAGCACCTGCCTCGCCGCCACTCTGGCTCCGACGACGGCGCCCCTCGCGTGGCCGGCCCGCAGCCTAAAACCAGCGCTCTGCGCTGAGCGTGGTCCGGCGCTCTTGGGCTCCAGCCCCAAAGCCCTTCCCCCGCGCCCCTCTGCGCCGTATAAAAAGCGCTCGCTAGGCGGCGAGGGCTTCGGGACTAGCCATCCTCGCGAGCTTCATCAGGCGCTCCCTGAAGCGTAGCATTAGCAACCTCTTGTCCTCCATGAGCACTACGTCGCTGAGCCCTTCGAGGACGATGTTGTAGGCGAAGGGCGAGGGCACGTCGAGCTCCGGCAGCTCGACGACCTTAATCCTCCCCTCCTCGATGCCCCTCAAGACCTCCTTCGCGTGCTCGACGTCCATGTAGTCCTCTAGGATCTCGCGGTAAGTCTCCTTCAGCACCGGGAAGTCGTCCCCCAGCTCCTTCACGACCTTGAGGAGCGTCTGCGCGTTCATCTGCTGGCGCTCGACGCTTATCTCGTGCCCCTTGTAGTTCCTTAGGATCATCAGCGCTCTCGTCGCCACGTGCCTGAACTTCCTCTTCATCAGCTCCGTGTTCGAGATCGCCCTCTTGAGGAGCTCCTCGAGCTCGGAGCTCTTGAGGTCGGTTACGCTGACGGGGGGCTTCACGCCGGGCGGGTACACGAGCGCGAACCCGTTATCGTGGACCGCGATGCCCACGTTGACGCCGGCTCTAACGGAAGCGAGGTAGGCGAGGGCCCTCGACAGCGCGTCGTTCACCCTGCGGCCGTAGAGCGTGTGGAACACGTGGTGAAGCCTGCCTCTCTCGTCCACGTACCTCTCGACGAGGATGGTCCTGTGCGAGGGGTGTTCGCGGACCCCGAGAGCTTCGAGGAAAGCGTGCATCTCCGCGAAGTACTGGTAGATCGCCTCGGCAGCCTCCAGGTTCGCACGGCAGTTCCTCACGATGTACGCGACGATCTCCTTTTTCGGCTTACCCCGCTTCAGCCACTCGAACATCTTGTCTCTGAACTCGCCGATGCGGAGCGCGAGGTCGTAGCTGAGCGGGAGCATCTCGGAGAACCAGCTCGGCACGGTCGGTTTCATGTCGAAAGCCGGTTTCACGAAGGCTCTATCCCCCCTAGCCTCGACGAACTCGTACACCTTGCCGCCCAGGATGAACCTGTCGCCGGGCACCAGCCTTTCCAGGAACTCCTCCTCGATGTTACCCACGTACTTGCCGCCCGCCGTGTAAACCTTGATGTTCACCTCCTCGGGTATCGTGCCGACGTTGAGCGCGTAGATCGCCCTCGCGTACTTTCCGCGCCTCCCGAAAACCCCCTCTTTCTCGTCAAACCATATCTTGCCGTAGACTCTGTAGCTTTCGAGCTCCCCGTACTGGCCCGAGAGGTACTTGAGCACGCGGACGAAGTCCTCCATAGGCAGGTCCCTGTAGCAGTAGCTGCGCCTCACGAGCCTGTACGCCTCCTCCACGCTCCACTTGCGCTCGATCGCCATCCCCACGATGTGCTGGGCGAGGACGTCCAGCGCGTTCCTCGGTATGTGAACTCGGTCCAGGTGGTTCCTGTACGCTTCCTTCACCATCACCGCCACCTCCACGAGGTCGTCGCGGTCGACGCACACCATCCTGCCCCTGATCGTGTCGTGCAGCCTGTGGCCGCTCCTGCCGATGCGCTGGAGGCAGCGGGTGACCGACTTCGGCGACCCGATCTGCACCACGACGTCGATGTAGCCGATGTCGATGCCGAGCTCGAGCGAGGTCGAGCTGACGACCGCCTTCAGCTGCCCAGCCTTGAGCTTCTCCTCCACCTCGTGGCGCACCACCCGCGAGAGCGAGCCGTGGTGAGCCATCACCTGCGACTCGTCGAGACCCCCCTTCTCCTTCCCGAGCACCTTCAAGTGGAAGACGACGCGCTCCGTCCCGCTCCGCGTGTTCGTGAAGATGAGGGAGGTCCTGTGCTTCATCACGAGGTCGTAAACGAGCTCGTACATCTTGCTCTGCAGCTCCTGGGCTGGCGTGTGCAGCAGGTCGGGGGCGGGTGCTAGGACCCTGATGTCCTTGCGCTTCACGTAGCGCGCGTCAACGATCACGCAGTCGCGTGGGGTCCCGTCGTCGTTGAAGCCGACCAGGAACTGCGCGACCTCTTCCAGCGGGTTGATGGTGGCCGAAAGCCCGATCCGGACGAAGGGATGCCCCACGAGCTCCTGCAGCCTCTCCAGGCTGAGCGTCAGGTGGACGCCGCGCTTGTTCTCTGCGAGGCTGTGGATCTCGTCGACGATCACCCACTTCACGCTGCGCAGCTTCTCCCTGAACTTCGGGGCCACGAGCACGATCGCCAGCGTCTCGGGCGTCGTGATCAGTATGTGGGGCGGCTTCCTAAGCATCTTCTGCCTCTCGTTCTGGGTGGTATCCCCCGTGCGGACCGCGTGCCGTATCTCCGGCAGCTCGATGCCTTTCCTCGCCGCCAGCTCCCGGATCTCGCTGAGAGGCTCTTCGAGGTTCCGGTAGATGTCGTTGTTGAGGGCGCGCAAGGGGGAGACGTAGACGGCGTATATTGAGTCGTTCAGCTTGCCCTCCAACCCCATCTTGATGAGCTCGCTCAGAACGACTAGGAAGGCGGTCAGGGTCTTGCCGGTGCCCGTCGGGCTCGATATCAGCACGTTCTTACCCTCGTAGATGGGGACCACGCCCAGCTTCTGGGGCGGCGTGAGGTCCTCGTACTTGCCTCTGAACCACTCAGCCACCAGCGGGTGGAGCAGGCTCAGCACCTCCTCCTTGCTGTACTCCCGCTCGGCGTACGTCAGCATGCCTTCCGCCCCCTCGACCGATGGCTTTTATCGCTAGCGCGCGGAAAGGGGTTGAACAGGGCCGCTCGCCAACCGCTACCTCGAGTTGCGCAGCCCGATGAGCCCCATCGAGGCGAGCCGCTCGGCAGCCCTCTTCAAAACCCCGCGGACAAGGGGTCTGGTGGAGAGGCCTCCGAGCTTGCGGGCGGCTTTCCTGATGCTCCCGGTTTTCACGAAGGTTTCGAGGACGATCCTCTCCTCGAAGCTGAGGTCGTTCAGCTTCTCGAGCGCGAGCTTAGCCACCTCCAGCGGCTCTCTATCGTAGTTCCAGCTGTACTCCGTGTCGCTCAGCGGCGTCTCAAACCTCTCGACCCACTCGAACTCGATCAACGTCAGCGGGGTGTCGCGCCTTATGTTTGGGTAGTGCTGCTTCAGAGCTTTCAGGAGCTCCTGCAAGCTGCTGAAGCCGTCCCTCCGGGCGTCCTCCTCGGTCAAGTCGATGAGCTTTTTGCGCTCAACCCGCAGTATCCTCGCTCTACCCAGGACTAGGCCCCCGCAGTACACGAGGACGACGTCCCCCGGCCTGTATCTGACGTTGCCGGCCCTGATCGTGGTGAGCTTGGAGCCGCTCAGGAGCTCCTTCAGGTATTTTTTCGAAAACATCAGCGGCCTCGGCATATTCGCGCCTCCGC
>Ga0326761_1000048_pt1 | contig 28513 bp, 33 predicted proteins | sample GCREP_P_FD_207739 | JGI IMG/M metagenome (GOLD analysis project Ga0326761, IMG submission 207739) | Hot spring water microbial communities from Geyser Creek Basin, Yellowstone National Park, WY, United States - GCR.EP_P | ecosystem: Environmental > Aquatic > Thermal springs > Unclassified... | reverse complement strand
TCCGCGTTCTTGCTACTCAATTGTTTCCTCTGCATCGTTTCTCTATGCTTATATAGCTGACAACTCTATTGTTTACTCTCCAGAGACTCCTACAAATGATAAGGAGGAGTCTATTCTCGTAGCCGGTAATAGAATTGTTCTTCTACCTGCTAATGTGAAGAGCATGGTTTACAGGGTTAGAGTTGCTAAAGTTAATAGCAATGCCCTTGCCGTGAGAATACCTGCACTATTTGCAAGAATACTCAGAATAGGGAAGTCCAGCTACGTCAATGTAGTTTGCTATGATTCTAAGATTGTAGTGAAGATGTTATGAGGTTTGTTGAGGTTGTTGTTGTTTTTCTTATAGCGTTTCTCGATATGGCAACAACTTTTGTTAATATAGCTTCTTTTGGTACTTGTGCTATGGAGAACAATATGTTTCTGCGTAGCATATGCTATGCCTATGGCTACAATGCTGTATGGATGTGGCTACCGCTTGAATTTGCTGTTCTGCTGCTAGTTTACTACTGTCTTAAGAAGTTGAGGACAGTTCTTAGCTCGCGGATCAAAGTTGGGATTCCGCCCATTGCTGAGATCCTCTTCCTTGTGCTTGTATCTATGCCTGCTCTAAATAATGTACTTGTGTTTCTGTATAGAGTTTCTCTAAGTGATTTATTTGCAGTACCTTAGTTTCAAAGGTGTTGTGGTGGTTTTCGATAAACCTATACAGATCTCTGTAGAGTCTACTCTTGCTAGAGCTTCTAGATCGAGGATAAGGAATGTAGATATCTCTATAGTTCTAGCTCTAGCAACAGGTAACGAGGATACCTATATCATCAGCTTTTCGTGGAGCGGTTCACCGCTTATCGAGGTACATCTGCTTTGTACAGCTAGCTTTCTCCGCAAAGTCAAGGTAATAGCTTACGAAGCTCTGAAAAACATGGTTACAGATGATAGAGAAGCTCTTCTAAGCTCTGTAGCGAAGTTCTTGGAGTATATCCACGTAGATCCGCAGATCCTCAACACAATTCTGTAGCATCTACTACACAAAGATTTATAGTTTCGTTAAACACCTATGCATATTAACTAGATACAGCATATATAGAGGCGAATCAAGATGCCCATAGGTTTAGCAACAAAAACAATAATAGATATGCTGCTAAAGACAAGAGGTTTCTGTCTACCCGAAAAAGAGCTTAGGGATGCTCTTAAAAAACTTGGTTACTCAGAATCATCAGCGTATGTCTACATACATAAGCTTAGCAGAAGAGGTGTTATAACCAAGAAGAGAACAAACAAAGCTATCCAGATATGTCTAGAGATCGAGAAGCTTAGAGATCTAGGTCTAGCTGTTATTCTTCTAGTCTAGCAGTTTAACAAGTTATATACTTCTACATAGTTTTTCATAACTTGTTTAAAACTATGTAAGGTTCTCTACTCTTTCACAAGCTACTATTTCCATAAAGCTATAAAAACCCTTACATAGCAAATAATATACGGTGCAAAACATGGTTGTCTATGGATGGTCAATTTTGTGTTTGGAAGAGGTGAAGAGAAAATGCAAGGATTCTAAAGATCCAGAGAAATGCCAGGCTCTAGCATATCAAAAGTGTTTCAGGTGGTAAAGACATGGCGTCATCCAGGGACTACAAGATAGAGAAAATCAAAATGTTTATGAATACACTTCTTGAGATTGGCTTCATTATCAAAAATAGGAAAACAAGACATTTCGAGCTGTACTGCAATTGGGCAGGTGGTGCTATAATAAGGATTGTACGAGGGCGAAGAGTTCTAGTAGTATGTGTAAACCCAGCACTACTAAACAATAAAGAGGCTGTTCATCAGAGAGTATTATCATATGCATTAGCTACCGGTATTCTATGACCCTCTTTTTCATTTCAATTCACAACTTCATTTTTTTATCACATTATAGTTTCTCTACAAGCTTTTCTATCTCTTTTAACTCGTAGAGTATGTAAAGAGACTTGTTTTTATTCTCAGTATTTAAGTACGATCTCCAGTTCATGTCTGCATAGGTAGTAGAAACGTTTGAACGCGCCTCTGGTCAATTACCTCAAGTGTTACATTCATTGTGTAGCACCTGCTACGCAATGTGCTCAATCTCTTCAAGGAGCTTCTCCGCCTCCTTCTTCTCTGTGTACTTCAAAATCATGTTAAGATTCTTGTGCCCCGTTATAGCGGCTATAATACTTGGGCTAACGCCTTTTCGCAGCATGTAGGTTATGAATGCGTACCTCAAGGAATGTGCATTGATTCCAAGCCTTCTATGCAGGTACTTGTTCACATTCGCTTGTATATGATCCTTGCCCTTGTTTAGAAGCTCTCTGCACACTGCAAAGTCCTCTTCAACAATCTCCTTTGGGATTACCATCAACCGGTAATCCTCTTTCTTATGCTTCTCCACCTTAACATATATCTTGACTTTGGATGTTTTGAGAAACTCCTTAAACGCCTCAATAGCCTCCCCAATCCTCGAGCCGTTACGCAGCGCAATTAGTGCTATAGCTGCGTAACACTTTGTGTAACCATCCTTCTCACTCTGAGCAAGCCTTGATAATTCTCGATAAGCCTTCTCATAGTCCACCCCGTAGTCCCAAGACTTTGGCTGTTTCTCTCCAAGCTTTTTCCTGGGCTTCTTTGGCCTAGCCATTTGGAGCACCGATTCTATCTAGCTTATGCTCCTAAGCGAGTTAGAAAAGTAATAAACAGTAACACAGCTTTACGTGTCATCGCCTTGCGTAAACGAGAAAGAAACTGGTATGGAAAAACGATTTGTCTTTATGTGATCTACTCCCTTACTGTGTAGCACCTTATTATTGGTGGTTTTTCGCTTGGTGTTATCATGAAAGTTCCGCTGTAGGATTCGTCCCTTAGTATTCCTGATACTATTGCCGATTTAATGGGTATGTCTATGTAGCATTCAACTCTTTGCCCTCTCGCATCAAACTTTATTTTCAGTTTTGTTGCCCCTTCTACCCTAGTCGTATCACGAGGTGTAAAGATTGTTGATACTCCAAACTCGCTCACTCTAGCACCTAGCTTTTTCTCAAACTCATTCCTAAGATACTCAAGACCATCTCTAGCTACTGAAAATGGTTCGTACCATTTGAGTCTCTCTATCACAAACTCTCTGACCTTATTCTCAATCTCTCGAAGCTCAAACGCCATATTCGAACACCACTCTAAGCTATACATTTTCAGGAAATATATGCTTTACTTGCTTGTTTGCTCACAGACTCTCTAAACCCAGCAGTTCACAGCAATGTACTTAGGATCCCACTTTAATGCAATCCTCTTAAGCTCTACAGAACTCATTTCAGCACCCATTCGTAATCACCTTTCCTATCTTGCTCTCTATTTTTCTATTTTTTAACGTAGCAAGAGACCTTCAGGTTCTTTGGGTCGAGCTCTACGCTTACCAACGGCTTCATTTTTGTTTCAGTTGAGAAGAATAGCCTGTTTAGCGGTGCTGTGATTTCGCAGTAGACTTCCCTAGGTCTTTCCCTACCTACTGTGAAATACATCAAGATGTCTGCTTTCCCCTCTTCTCTAGACATTTCAAATATGGATATCTGGTAGACATCAACATCTAGTCTCAGAAGAGCTCCTAACTCGCTAAGCACAGCATTTTTCAATCTAAACTCGAATTCGCCTGGATCAGACTCTATAACTTCTTTGCTTAGGGCTCTCCTAATTGAGTCCTCAAACCACTGCTTAACCTCTTCATTGCTCCCCCTCTCAACCAGCTCATCAAACCTTGTTCTACGCTTCTCATACTCAATTTCCTTGGTGTAGCTAAGAGTCATGCTCTACACCTCTACATGTTTATATGTTTGTTTGCCTACTTTCTTGCTATGCAGCTTACAGTTGCTCTGCTTTTGTCGAGATCCATCATAATGTCTTGAGCATAGTAGCCTCTGTATGTTGGTGAGACTGTGAATCTTGTTATCATCCTCTTTGTAGGCATTGAAACAGTACATGTAATGAGCTTGCCCTCCTTTGCAAAGGTCACGCTAAGCTCGAAATCAGTTTCACTCATTCCTTGCTTCCAGTAAGTGGAGATCCTAATAGATTGAGGATCTTCTCCAACAGCTTCAGCTATATCCGACTTAAGCTCGAAGACGTGCCTCTGATCCATGATATCTACGAAGTCTAGGAACCTCTTCTCTATATACTCTCTCAATTTCTCTTCATAGTTTTTCGCAAGCTCTTCCAAAGACTTAGACATGTTTCCACCTAGTGTTATTGTACTGTTGCTAGGAGAAAAAGTTTTTTGCTTGCTTACTCGCAGACTCTATTCAGGGTTCTAGCGGATGCGTAGGTTTGAGAAAGCTCTAGATAATGCAAAGCTTGTTTACTATGATTACGATGACGATGGTTTTGTAGAAGAGGTTGCGCTAACTAGTGATAAAGGGTCTGCTAGTGTGAAACTCGATAAGAGTTTCCTTCTCTGGCGGATAAGGATAGATGTAACAGCTTACTACGATACAACACCTCATGCCTCGATACTTGATTCGTGGTTTGTAACGTTATCAGCTAAACAGCTAGAGCTTCTAAAGATCGAAAACATAGAGAAAACAGCAACAGTAGAAGATGCGAAAAAACTACTGCTTAGTTTAACAAAAGAAAGCTTCGGAGTAGCTGCTGCGAAAACCCGTGAGCTTCTAGATACAATCCTACAAAAGAAAGTATTCGTAAAGAAGAAAACCTAACCTTGTATCTCGTAGTAGCTACTACCTAATTTCTTCACTATCCTCTTCTCAATCACTTCGCTAAATCTCGTTCTGTGTTCCTCATACCAGCTACTTAAGTTGTGTAACATAGCATTCTACAGTTGCTTGTTCGCTGCTCCACCCCATTGTGAATGCAGAGAACTTTCTTGTTGGTTTCAAAAGCTCTTCAGGTGTTTCAGGCGATAGTATAACTGGTTTTTCTGGTGTTACACCTACGTGGAAATGCATCAGCTTCATAGGCATCCTGACTATGCATGAAACCTTCTTGTCACTAACCTTAAACTCTGCTCTAATCTCTGCTCTACCCTCTCGGGGAAGCCTTGTGTAGCCGTACACGGTAAGCTCATATGGTTCAACACCTAGCTTGCTCTTTATCTCATTCTTAAGCCACTCGACATAGTCGTGTGGTGGAGACATGTCAGGAACTACAAACCTCTTCACAACTTCTAGAAGCCTTGACTCAAACGTTTTCCTAAGCTCTTCAACACCCATTTTCTCTAAAAACTCTTTCCCAGAGATCCACTCTCTTGCCATAGAGACTCACAAGATCTATAACTCTCAAACATGTATATATACTTTTCTTGCTTACTCACTTGTTTTGCTGTTTGCAGAAACGCTTTTTTGCTTAAGTGGTGTGTTCTTAGCTATTGCAGGGATTTACAGAGTTCCTAGGTATGGAAGGAAGAGAAGCCTATACATAGCAATGTGCCACATATGCAGTTCAACAATTGCCTTAGCAGGAAATGCTGAGGTGGCTAGAGAAGCTCTGGAAGCACATTTGCAGAAGCACAGCATCGACCAGAGCTTTACAGTAAAAATAACAGTAACACGCGGGAAAAGGGTGGAGACCGTAATTTACCAGTATATGCACACAATGCACACACTAACACTAGAAAGCAAAGCCTACGCAGAAGGGCTTAGAGAAGCCCATGAGAAGGCGCTAAGCGAATACATATCCTTGAAAAGCGAAAAATAGTCACACCTCAAATTCAATTACTTCACTACTCGCAATTCTCATAAAACTTTTTAAATCTGGTAGCATCTACTACTACTTGGTGAGCCCATGTCCCGTAAACCCAAATCCCAAGATATTTCAGAACAACTAAATAATGCACTTAATTTGATAGACAAGTTTGTTGAAAACATTAGGAATTTACAAACTTTCTATACTCGTGGTAAGACTAAACACTACATTGTATATTGCCCGAATTGCTACTATTACGATGAGGTATCGTATTACAGGTTCAAGAAGGCTCTAGAAGGTAAACTCTACTGTTACTGTAAGGCATCTATGAAGCCATTGGATGAGGTATTTAAATCTGAAAAGATAAGGCGTTTGGAGAGCCTAAAGCTCTTCTTATCAGCATTAAACACCATTGTGCTCAACATATTTAGAGACGATTTAGAGAGCTGGTCCAGGGTTATGAAGAGCTGGTGGAACCGTGAGATAGTAGTTAATGTATCTGCAATTAACATTGCTAGGGTAACTATACACATGGAGCAATATGACTACATCGATGTGATCGAGTGTGATGTTCCCGAAGTGTTTGCGAGGTTTGAGAGAATTGCCGCTTTTCACAAAACAGAGAAAGTTGTAAAATTTGCTGGTGAGCTTGAGAAACTGAGGCGTGAAATACCGTTTAGAGCAATTATAGCTGTATACGAATACGAGCTTGGGGTAGATAGAGAACTGCTAGTGAAGCACGGATTTACAGAGATAGCTCGTATAGAAGGCTTCAGGTGTTTACCACGCGAGTTCCTGGTATCAATGCTTATAAAGGTGATACAATGACGATCTACCAAACATTTTTTTATAAGTACGGTGTTGTTCTCTATAACAATGTTGATGTGGATAGCATCGTAGCGAAAGTTTCTAGAAGATTCAAAGTTGGTTTTAGAGATGATTTGACTGAGTTCTTAGCAAATGCATACACAAGCATTGTTAGGAATGCCGGTGCTTTAGACTCTACTGAACATAGGGTTCTGATGTTGCTACAGCTGATGAGGGATTACGCATGGCTTTCTCAGTGGTGGTATAAACAGTTTATCTACACCGCATACATAGAGAACTGCAAGCTCCACAGGTTGAAGTGTAGTGAGAGAGAAGCTAGGGAGCTGCTTCGCCTCGTCATAGACCTCAACCTGGCTACAGATGCTATGCCCGATTCTGTGTGGTGTGTTAGAGTAACAGCACCAGGCGTTATGCTACTTAACGTTTACACTATGTATAGGCTAGGTTCACTTTCTGATGTTGAGAGTTATGCAAGGAAAATTGTTGAATTCCCAAAGAAGTTGCTGAACTATGTTAGTGAGAAGGTGAGCAAGGTAGGAGAGGTGTTGTTAAGCTCTATAGCCAGAAGCGTTATTGAAGACTTAACAGAATACCAAGAGGTTTTACATTTTGATGCATTACCCATAGTTGCTAACGACATTATGCAGCTTCTGCTACTCTATCAATCAGATAAAGTTGATCAAGTAGCATTGCTAGGTAGGCAGCTGGTGAGATGGGTTGAAGGAACTTAGGCTTGTAGATAGGGATATCATTATAGCTGTATTATCAGAGCTTGGTCTTCAATATACGGTAGGCTACGATGTTGAGCAGAGCATTAAATACGAATATGTTGTTGCGAATGGTTCTGTAGATGGTGTAGAGGTCTATGTTAAGTGTGAGCCGGAGAGTTCAAGAAAGTCTTACTGTGAAGTTGAGAACCCCGAGTTTAGGCACCAGGGTGCTTTGAAAATTGTTGAGCCGAGACAGCTAAAGAATGCTATCCTAGAGGTCGTTGCTTTAGCTAAGCAGCTTAAGCAAAGACTCAGCGAGTTAGTAGCTCTAACAGAAATGCTCAAGGAGAGCGGCTTTGAAATCGCTGCATTCGCCAATCACGTGGAGGCTTTCAAAAGCTATGGGGGCGCCTCATACATTCGCATCTACATGGATGCAAGCAGCAGAGTATCTATAGTGCTTCAAGTATTGGATATAGAGCCTCGCCAAGCAGTAGAGCTCGCTAAAAAACTGGATAGCCTAGTTCTGGAAACGCTCAAGGTATCTAAGTAATTCTCTAATAACACATATTTTTCTCTTCTCTAGCTTCTCTCTGCAACACATTTTTACTCTTTTTCTAAAATTCTAAATCGTGTGGTTAGCTTGGGTAAGATGCGTAAGCTTTGGCACCACTCTGTTTATCTACCTAACCAGATAGCTAGGTTTATTTCATGTGAACCTCATTCTCTATACAACTCTATGGTTAGATTCTTAAAGAATAAAGGTTATAGCTGTAGAGATGATCTGAGTTGCCCGTTCTGTGGAAATGCTTTCTCTTCTCGTTTGGCTCTAAGGCTTCACATCTTCAATGCTCATTATGATGATCTTCTCCAGCTTGTTGATGAGTACTACACAGTCTATAAGAAAGAGAGGAGGCGTGCAGGCAACTAAGCAAAAGCTTTTTTTAGCTTGCTCTTCTCTGTATTCTCTCGGTGTGTATTATGGGTTTCGACTACGAGCTTAATCTTGAGGAGCTCTATGACCTTGCTAAAGGAGCTGAAGGCGATCCATGTGCTCTTGTGAAGAACATAGCAGAGCACTATGGCTTCAAGACTCTTGCTGTTGTTGGTGAGTACACGGATGCTGGAATGGATTTCGCTGAGCTTCCTCCAGATCTGGAGAGCAAGGTTATAGAGAGCTGTGTGCATATGAAGAGACCTAATGGTTTGTGGATTGAGAGATGCGATAAACCGCTTAGGAAAATTGTTAGCGAGTGGTGTAGAAAACAAGGTGGCTACATGATCAGGGTGTTCGACGGCTACGATTCTGCATATGCATGTGTAAAAAAGTAAAAAATCTGTAGTAGCTACCACAAAAATAAAAATAACAGAAATAAGGATGATTTTTCACTCTTTCTTTTTCACAAACCTCTTCTCATTAACAAATACCGATTTTGTTGTTACCACTACTGTAGGTGTTGTTGGTGTTATTGTTGGTGTTCTAAGCTCTTTCTTCATCAGTATAAGTGTTGATGTTGCTAGTATTATGAACATTGCTACTGCTATCGGTAGTCTCTGTATCAATGCTATTGCTATACCTGTTGCTGCTACTGCTATCGATAGGTAGTAACCCCATTTAGCGTCTCTGTAAACTCCGTATGCACCTGCTATGAATAGTGTTCCCAATAAGATCGATATTACTGTATCTGTTGTTAGTTCTCTCTGTGTTGTTGCTATAGCTATGTGTACTGCTCCGAGAGCTATGAACACTATTACTACGAGTAGTTTAAGGAATTTCACAGCTTGCTCACCTGCTTACCTAGTTCTAGGCAAACTTAAAAACTCTAGAGAAAGATATTCTGTATCTGGTGATTGTTATGGGGTTTATAAAGAGGAAGAAAGAGAGGGAGGGGCTTGATGTCTGTGTAGAGGATAAGAAGAGCAGGTTCTCATTATTTGGTAACAGGAAGAGGTGCTAATGCATGGATCCCCAGGTACTAGCTCTACAAGCTGTTGGTGGGTTTACTTTAGGTGCGATACTAGGTTATACTGCTAGAAAACTTGCTAAAGCTCTTATACTAGCTATAGGTATAGCACTGTTGCCAATAGCTCTGCTATGGTATGCTGGTGTTCTCTACGTTAATTGGGCTGCTCTTAACGAGCTTATCGGGAGATTCGTTGCATGGCTTCTAGGTACTGTAAAAGGTTTTGAAGATGCTATAGCGTCCGCAAGTGTTTTCGGTGTATCGTCTGTTATAGGGTTCTTGTTCGGGTTAGCAGCACCTGCTCTACACAGTGTTTATAAACCCTCTGAGTACAGATTTGTTAAGAGGAAGGTGAGGGAGAGTGAGCGGGGAAGCGAGCAAGTTTGAAACAGAAACAATAGGTAGGATTGTTCTAATACCACCTAAAGGTATTCTTGAGAAGAACAAGGAGATAATCGTTAAGAAGCTTAACGGCGGTGATAAGAAATGGGTTAAAGGAATCGAGATACCCTGCTCATCCAGCTTTAAGCTAGTTGAAGTTGTTGTTGATGATACTTGCGAGGTCTGCCCAATGGCTATAGAGTTTGTCTCAGAGCTTGTTGCTGCATGTCCATATGTCAATGTCAAGCTCTATAACATAAGCTATGTCGATTCACCGTTCCCTGTTAAGGTTACACCAACATTCAGAATTAATGGCTCTTACATATTTGAGGGTATGCCTATTTCTGAAGCTTACAATAAAGTTCTGGAGGAGTACCTCAAGGAGGCGTATATAAGGACTCATCCACATGTGAATGAGCTTCTTAACAGGGTTCAGGTGTTTGCAAAGACCAATAACTTGTATAGGGTTCCAAATACAACAACATTTAAGAGGCTTCTATACAAGCTTCTCATGAACATCGACAAGTATGGCTATCCCTACTGCCCGTGCAGACCTTTGAAGATCCCGAAGCCCGATGCCACGAAAGAGGAGGTATATGGGTTCAACAAGGACAAGGTATGCCCATGCATCTATGTATTAACAGATGTTAAGCTTCACGGTCATTGCCTATGCGGCTTGTTCTGGTCTAAAGAAGCTGTGGATAGGTATATTGAGGAGCGTCAAAAGAGGTATGGAGCAGTAGTTAAGAGGCTTCAAGAGCTTGAAAAAGTGTTTAGCTACAAAGAGCTTGCTGTGAGGATCATAACAGGCGAATCAAAGAAGTATCTAGAGGTATGGATAAAAACATTGGAAGAATTGTACCCATTCTTACCAGAGGATTAAAAACAAACAACTTTCTCTTTTCCATTCTGTAGCACCTGCTACAAAATTTGTCATATCTCAATCTTAATACCTTTTTCACAGCAACTCTAAGTTGCGGTGATCCTATGATAATGAATCAGAGATATAGATAGTATTGCTACAGCTATTGCTATAGATATGAATGAAGCTCTACCCATACCCAGTTCGCCTAGAATTAAGAGAGCGAGAAAGCAAAAATAAGCTTATATAAAGTTGTGAATATTTTGTGGTAGGTGCTACAAAAAGTGTTTAGTGTTTTCTGTGCACAAACCTCTTCCTCTTTACGTATTCCATCTCATCCTCTATGCTCATGGCGATGGATTTGCGTATTGCTCTCGATATGGCTGCTATGATTATTATGATTGCTGCTATTGCTATTACTGCTGCTATCCATTGATACGATACCACAGTTATCTTGATGCTCTGGCTATTATCAGCTAGATACGTGTCGTAGCCTGTTACAGATGTTGTTAATATGTGTTCTTGTGTTGGTCTCCTTATGATCCACATCATAGGCGGGTTCTGGGGAGCTTTGAACCTTACCTCAACTGTTTTCTCAGGTTCTACAGGGATCTCAACCCTCTTTACGATTGTAGCTGTTGTGTTATCCTCTATAGTTACCCATGCTATTGCACCTGTCTCCGCCTCTATATTGCTCTTCAGATAAACTGTTATAGATACATCGCCGCCTTCGATAACGTAGCTTGTATACTTAGCTATAGAGAGCTTTATGTTGGGGTCTATAGGTATCGCTATAGTTATGTTGTTGTTTGTAGAGACATCGTCAAGGCTGTGGTAGATGCTAACGTTTATAGTTATTCTCGATGTCCACGGGATCGCTACTGTGAAGTTTCTCCATACTATGCATGCTGTAGTTGTTTTGATTTCTTCGGATTTCTTGGTAACTGGTTTAAATACTTTGAGTGTTAGGTTCTTAGCGGTTATGCTGTAGTCTAGTTTTAGCGGTATCGCTGATGTGTTTATCGGTATGTATATACCTATATCGATCTCTATAACATCTCCTGGTAGTAGTGTCCAGCTCTGCTTAACTTGCTTAGGTCTCCAGAGAGCTATCACCCTGAAGTCTGTGAATGGTTTTAGAGATCTTGCCGGTGACCACATGTAGTTATTGCTCGGATCTGTATCGTATTGCCACTTAGTTATGTTTACGAATGCTCTCACAGGTATCATCTTCGATATGTTTACGCTTAGCCAGTCCATGAAGATGTTCACGCCTTCGGTAAGCGATAAGCTTGCTGTTTTGCTGTTTATAAGTTTAGGCGGATCTGATGACATGTTGTATAGAGCTATGAATACTGTTATGTTCTGCGGTTTGTTTGTCCAGATACTGTAGAACACTAGATGCGATACATTTCCGTAGAAGTATCCCTGGCCTCTATGTATAGCTAGGTCAACATCCACCACCGCAACCTCTGGTGCATAGTATTTCGAGACCCACGGAACTTGATGCACAAAGAAATAGTGCTGGTTCATAACAAGTGTCTTGCTGGTGTTGTACACCTGGCTTCTGTTAAACGGATTAACTGCATACACTATGTACTTAATTGATGCGTTAGCTCTTATCAGGAAGTGTACGAAGCCTGTACCGTTGGTTACTCCTCTAGCTATTAGTGCTCCTGATGTGGTGTTGTATACTCTTACCTCTGCGTTATGGAATGGGTATCCATCGCTCCAGGTTACCTGCACCGATAGCCAGTAGTATGATACATTGTTTACCACTATAGCTGGGTATGTGCCGTTCGCAGGTGGTAGGGTTGGTAGCGTGAAGTTAGCTGGTATAGGTACCATAGGTAGGTTCAGCAACGTGTTGTTCTCTATAGCCATGATCTTCCTGGTTACTGTCTTGTATAGCGGGTGCGATGCCGTTATCTCGAAGAGGCCTAGGTATGGTAGTGTAAGCTTTGCGTAGCCTGTGGCATTGGTTCTTGTGAACCATACCTCGGATCCCCTTGCTGCAACTACGTACACATCCTCTATACCTAGACCTGTTAAAGCATTGTATGCATAGACGTAGAGGTAGTACCTGCTGGGCATCTCCGGAGGTACCCATGGAACTGTGAAACTTAGTTTAAACCCTGTGATTGTAACGAACTCTATCCCGCCCATGGATACAGAGGATAATGCGAGGTTCAGTAGCGTAGAGCTTGTATACCTCTGCGATGTGTTGTACGGGTTAGTAGCTTCAATTGTTACGTAGTATACCTGGAACGCTGGTATCAAGAACTCTACCTCTCCGAGCGAGTCGGTTTCATCGCATACGACCTTGGTACCGCTTGTAGCGTTTACGATGCATATTGTTGCTCCTTTGAATGGTTTACCGTTGCTCCACTTAGCATTGACTATTATGTATGCGTTGCCCGAGGGGAATGGGCTGGGGTACCACGGGAACTCGAACACGATGGTCTCGTTCTTAGTGAGCGTAACTGTCTTAGTCAATGTGTAAGGTTTTGCAGCTAGAGTTAGAACAGATGCTTTAACTGTGTATGTAACGCCTCCTTTGAGTACAAATCTTGCATACCCTCTGCTATCGGTTTTAGTAGTTATATTCACAGCATCCCCTACTACCGTTATGTTCACACCCGGCATCGGGAACTTCCTACCGTAGTAGTATGTATAGACCTCTAGAGTGTAGTAGTTAGGCGGTACCTCAAGAGGTTCTAGAGCGATGTTTACCACGGTATCGAAGGTTATCGGTATATAGCTTGTGTAGTTCTTGAATCCTGCTGCATAGACCTCGACTCTGTACCTCCCAGCAGGGATCTCTAGAACTGCATAACCATCTACACCAGTTGATGTGCTGAAGATCATCCCGTAGAAGCTTGAATTAGTTGGCTCTACGTATGTTAGCTTTACTGTAGCACCTGCTACAGGATTACCGCTAGATGCGTTATAGACATAGAACGTTACCTTGACGTTGGTTACGTTTACGAATACAATGTTTGTTGCATTCCCTACTGTAACTCTCGGTGTTACACCTTTACCAGGTACCAGGCGTAGTGTTATAAATGTGTTTTCGTATATTGTTATTGTTACAGAATCGTTTGTGTAGCCAGGTTTGCTTGCTCTGAATGTATATACACCTCCACTCAGTATGAAGCTTGTGTAGCCTGTTTCATTGGTGTATTTCTTCGCAATGCTTATGTTGCCCATAAGTACTTCAACTAATGCATTAGCCGATGGTCTCCATGTGTATGTCTTGTTATCTAGCTCTTCAACATTTACTGTTACTGTGTAGTTCCCTCTAAGACCTGGTACACCTCCAGGACTTGGTATTGGTAGTGTTCTAACTATTGTTAGTGGTGGGTAGTAGACAACTCTATCTTCATCATTGTTCTTTATGTAGTTGTACTTAGCATCAACAATTCTTGCGTATACCTCTACAAATGTTGGTATGTTTGTAGAGTTCATGAATACTATAGCTCTGTAGACATAGTCTGATATATCGTATGTCTTGTAGGCGGTTCCATTTGCTGGTGCTGTAAGTGTATCGCTAATGTTTCTACTCATTATCTCGATCTCCTCAACACCTTTGAGATACTTAACAGCTACTCTAACAGCGATGGCAACATCTTGTTTAGGAGCATTGTTGTAGATAGCAACAGTTGCGTGATGGGCAAGCGATGATGTGACCCTGGTTCCGTTTAAGAATACCTTTACAGAGACATCCGGTGGTTTTGCGTAGTAGTAGTTTATGGTGAAGCTCTTACCCGGCTGGAGGATGCCACCGTTAGCAGGGTCGAATATTAGTGTAGATGTTGTTATGTAGTAGTAGAGCTTACCTGTTGGGCTGCTAGGGTCATCGATAACTGTTTGTAGTGTGAAGTACTTTGTTAAGTCGTGTACAAACTCTCCGTATGCATGTCTAAATACTCTCTCAATCATAATTGCTGGTTTAGGCATATCTACAAGCTCTATCTTGCTGAGAATTATCTGTGTCCCCTCCCAGTTGTAGTTAAGTGTTGTTGTGTAGCTATAGCCAGTGTCTTGGAATGGCGACTTCACAGCTGATGCTATCTCAACCCTTATATCTCCGTAGAAGCCTATTGGTTGCTCAAACCTGAAGACAAGCTTTGGAGTCCCAAGCTGTATGCCGAACTCTGTGTATGCACCATCTCTCCCCGGCTTAAGCTCATAAGCAGCATCGTTTACATAGACTTTGCCAAGGGTGTTCGCGATAGCTGTAGGATCTGTAACTATACCTGACTTCAGAACCCCCTTGACCTTTATGGTGCTAGCCCCTACAAGTGTTAGTGTGTTTATGTTTACCCCTCCGAGTCCGAAGAACCACTCCCAGAAAGTCTCCTTAGCCCTAACCCTTGTAACGATGAGGATGTCTACACCTGTAGCTGTCAATGCGTTCATATCTAGACCGTACTGTGATGCTATAGTTGTTCTGATAAGCTCGTAGAGATTCACAATCGGTGTAAAGCCTGCTTCGAGCCTTTTCTTGTACTCACTCCATGTCTGCCCAATGTAGGTTACCTGGAGACCTACGTCTGTATAGCCAAGGCTGCTAAAGTACGTCTTTATGATGTTGTAGTAGCTCTGGATGTTTTGAGATTCTTCGAGTGGTAGGTAGAGCATTACTGCTGTGAACTTCCTCCCGTACTGATCAACAACTGTTGGTGCTATAACTACCCAGTTCTGCGTATTGGCTTCTCCTAGGCCTCCCCATTCAACGAGAGCAGCATCTATACCGCCCCAGATAGCAACAGCTATACCGACAACCCCAGCTATCTTCGCAACTGTTTGCGATGTTGCTATACCGAACGCTCTCCCTAGGTTGAGAACACCGTCTTTAACAGCGAACTTTAGGAGAATTGTATCTGCAAGTTTTGAGTACGCTAGTGCGGATACACCAACTCCGCCCCCGATCTCTACAGGGATCCCTATTATCCCGAGAGCCCTCTTGTTCTTATCGTACAGCAGGTTCGCTGTATGTATTGATGATGCGAGCTCAAGCCTCATCTCATTGAATAGCTTCAGGTTCTGTGTAAGAGGTACTCTTACCACGGTGCCGAAGTATGTATTCCCTTCCCAGAAGTACGGCGGTGGCTTGAACACCGTTGTCGAGAGTGTAGCTATGTAGTTGCTGTACTCCGATATACCTTGAGATGCAAGGTCATCTCTAAACTCGTATCCTCTCAAAACTTTTAGTGATTGCACATCGGAGTACTCGGTTTTAAGTACCTGTGCTGTTACAAGACCTTTGTCAGCCATTGCGGCAAGCCTTCCATTAACGATATCGGGATCTGTGACAAGGTCTATAGGTATAGGCTCTGTGTATATCCTGGAGACCGTTATCTTGCCGCTGAACATGAGCACATCAAGTCCTTTCGGAGGTGCTAGGACTACTGAGGTGTTCAGGGGTTTGAAGGGGTACTCAGCTATCAATGTTCCCCATAGCCTTGCCCTGGAAGCCCTTGCCTGGGCATCCCTCTTTATAACCATGTACAGGGTGTTCCCAATAAACACGTAGTTAGCCTCCGGGGAAACAGTAGCCGCACTCCACTGAGGTGTTCCAGCACCCGCAAAGTTTATTACAGTTGTTGTGTTTGTCAAGACATCGTAAATAATTGCGTAGCCAGCTCTAGAGCTATCCCTGTGGCTACATAGTGCAAATACATCTGTTACCCTGGGTATCCACCTATCGTAGAACGGGTTGTAGAGCCATGAGTTGTCTGGAGCAAGCTTAGCCTGGTAAACTACCTTAAACTCTCCTGTAGTTGTATCGTACCTAGCTACTATGATCCACCCATTCAGGGTTCCGGCAATTATGTAGCCAACTCTATATGGATCGCTGATACCTAGAGCCGATACACCACCTGTATCAGGTATCCTGTAGTGAACTGCTAGCCTGTAGCTCTTACTGGCATCGCTATAGATGTGTATATCTATATATGGGTAGCCGATACCCCCAACAACAATAACCTTCCCATCGAGTGTCATCTGAAGCCTCCTCCCATAGTCTCCATATGTAGCGTATTCATAGACCTTGGTGTATTTGTTCTGTGTCGGGTCATACTTGTACACTAGCAACTTTGATGTGTCGTTCCAGCCTGTACTAGCCCAAGAAGTGCCTATGTAGCCAACGGCAAGTGTATCGCCATCGTAGTCTAGCTGAATTGCGTAGTAGTGGTCTCCATTGGTATCAGTAAAACCCCAATCAACTGCTGTATAGCTCCATGTATCGGTTGAGTTCACACCCTTAACACCTGTGCCTCCGTGGACCCTCAGGTCTGGGGCCATCTTCTTAGAGTCTGCGGAGAAGAACCCTGAGTAGCTAGAGACCTTAGTAGCTTTGAAAGGTTCCCACGAGTCTACTCTCCATGTACCGGGCCCGCTTAGAGACCCTAGCTGGGTTCCTGTCTTAACCTTGTAGATATATGCAGTTCCGTAGCTGCTTATGAACCTACCGTCTAGAGATACATCGCAGTGAGATGTACATACAACTACGTAGTCTTCGCCATAGAATTTAGCCATGTAGGCGTCATGGCTAACGCTCCAGAGCTTAGCAAGAGCAACTCTAGGTAGTTGTTCTTGTTGCTGTGTGTAAGCTGTTGGTAGAGTTGTGAAGAGTGCTAGGGTAGGTATTAAAACAAGTGCTATGAGCATGGATACAGCTATCTTTGAGAGTCTGCGGGGATGCAAGCGAGCCACCCAGCTAAGCCTTTTAATCTCAGAAGCCTAGCTAATAAAGTTTTAGAGTGTGTAAACCATGAGAACCCGTAAACCAGCTACATATATTCTACTGATCATCGTTACGGTATCGATGCTTAGCATACTTGCTGTAGCACCTAAGGTGCATGCCCAGGGAACTAGCTGGTTATCGGGGTGGCAATACAGAAAATCTCATGAGATAGTGGGCTCTGCAGCAGGTGCTGTTACAGACTACCCAATAAGGATAGTTGTTTACTACGGTAGCGGTGTAGACTCTGACAACAAGGTCTACCTAAACGGGAAGTGCAGAACGGATTTCGGGGATGTAAGGTTCACAGCAGATGATGGGAAGACGCTACTTAGCTACTGGCTAGAGGACAAGGTTGATGGGCAGTGGGCTGCGTTCTGGGTGAAGATCCCCTCGATCCCTGCATACCCAGATAAGACAGTTATATACATATACTACGGCAACCCTAACGCAACATATGCTGGGAGCCCCACAGGGATATTCATAGCTATCAAGGACTTTAGAGTAGACCAAAACATAAATGGTTTCACATTATCTTATTATAGTGCTCCTACGATCTCATACTCGTCTACAGATGGTTTGATAATGACGCCGCCGAGTGGTTCATGGGCTCAACTGAGGTGGGGTACAGCAATAGATTTCTCAACATATAAGAAGGTAATCGCTAGGTGGGCATCGACAAACTCGCAATGGGGTGCAAGAATCTATATCACATACCTCTACACCACGAGCGACATCTACCAGCAGAGCGATTGGATAGAGGTCTACAGAGGCTACAACAACGGGAATAGTATAGCTAAAAAGGTTGGGGGTACAATCACAGGTCTAGCGGGTTTTAGTAGTGACCCAACACAGTTCATGACAATGATAGTTGTCTTCAAGGCTGGTTCCCCGGCGTACCTGAAGTGGATCGCCGATGATGTTGTGAGGTATGAGAAGAGCGAGACTTTGTGGAGCTCTACAACAGGCTATGTATATTGGTACCAATTTAGTGCTCCTGGGTGGTCTTCTACGGGCAGGCTCAAGTTTATTGCTGTTGCTAAGCATGTTGAGCCCGAGCCAAGCCACGGTGTGTGGGGCATTGTAGAGGTATACGGTGCTGTGAAGCTGGGTGCCGATGCCGTTATCTCTAGGCATTGGCTTGTGTATAGCCCTAACTCTACCCAGTTCACCCATAGCTTCTCCGCCACCAACACCACAACAGCAGGCTATAACACTAACTACAACAGCGATGCATGGGCTTGGAGAGTCTATGCAAACCCGTACTACAGCAGCGGTACTGCATACCCCAATACTGCTAGCCTTGTTAGCAATGCCACTATTGCACTTCCCTACAGCCCTACAAACATCTACAAGCTTGTGCTGTGGGCAAAGGCAAACTCTACAGGCTCCAGAAGGCTCTGGATAAGGGTTCTGGACAGTGCTGGAAATGTTGTAGCGGAGATTACTAACGCTTCTATAGGCACTAGCTGGACTAACGTTACAGTACCTCTCAGTATTAACGACTCTAAGGTCTCTATATGGATAAACGCAACAGTATCATCAACAACAAGCGTTGGTGAGGAGATTGCTGTAAGGGGTGTCAAGCTCTTCGCTTTAAGGGTCTCTACAACTAGTAGTGTTGCAGAGTTGTGGGGCTCTTACTACAACTGCACAACAATCTTCTCAGTGAGCTTAACGTATAGCTTCCTCAACTCCTCTACGTTAGACCTGCTCTTAAGGGATAGGCTAGTGTTTAACAGAACTACGTACCCGGGTGCTGCAACCTATGTAGGTAGCGAGACTCTGAACAACCGTATCTATAAAGTCTACATGATCTCTAACGCTAATGTAGCGGGCAACTTCTACGTCATAAGCACCTTGTCGAACACGTTGCTCAACACCAAGGTGGTGTCGAGAGGTGTAGAGATTTATAGAGCACTTGTAGGTGAACCTATATCACTTATACTTCCTATCGTAGCAAACATCACTATACTGGAGGCGAAGGCAAGGTACACAAACATTGGAAACCTAACCCTGTACTTCTCATCGCCTGGGGTATACACCATAATTGTAAATAGAACAGATGTTGTAAACCTTTCGCTAGGCTACAAGTCTCTCCAGATTGTTACTGGCTACGGTGTGTTCACAGCAAACCTTGTTGATACTGATGGAAAGCCTCTGGACTACGAAACGCTTGTAATTAGTGTGAAGAACTTGAACACGGGTGCAGCAAAGTCTTTAACAGCTAGAGCTAGTGCAACTGTAACAGGTCTTACCTACGGTGTTCACCAGATCACAGTTACCCATAGAGGCATACCTATTTGCTCTGGCAATCTAGATCTATGGATAGGTGCAAACGGCTCTACAGTAAAGCTTAGCTGTACTCTTAAGAGGCTTTCAGCTGACTACAAGGGTGTTGCTAAGAGTGTTGCTTGGGAGCTTGGAAAGATGCTTCTAAACGTTACTAGCCTCAATGCTAGGTATCCGTATGCGAAGACCAGGTACCTAATCAATGGCTCAGGTCTATTCAGGCTTGTCATAGACTACTACAGCTATAAGCCAACTGCTGTTGATGTCAAGGCTAACGTATCTATATCTAGCGTTAATTGGGATGGCTACTACCTGGTTATTACAGGTTCTCTAGGCTCTGTAGGAGATATTGTTGTTTCTGATCTCTACAGGCTTAGGGTAGAGGCTTTTGACAGGCTAGGCAATGTACTGCCTGTTAAAGCATTGGTTGCTGTTAATGGCACTTGGTACACAGCTCCCGTGGACCTCCTGCTGAACCCAGCTACATACATAGTCGATGTGCCTACAGCTGCAGACGGTTTCCAGTTCTACAGCTACGGAGATGGCTATAGATATACATCTAGAGCTGTAAACATATCTACAGGCGATGTCACTCTGAAAGTGTTTTACAGAGTACCTACTAGGATTGAGGTCTCCGCATATCAGGTTATGTCTCTGTGGCAAAGACTCCTAAAGTTCTTAGGGCTTCTACAGGATGAGCAGTACTCAACTATCTACATAGATGGTAAGGCTCTTGACTACTACGGTAACGGGGTTCCAAACAGAGTTGTCACGGTAAAGCTATACACAGGTGATGGTGTGCTGCTATCGGTATTCAATGTGACAACAGATGCTAGCGGTTACTACAGGACTCCTGATATGAAGCTTATTAGGAACGCCACCTATAGAGTTGAAGTTGTTTACCAAGGAGATGATGTGTATGTAGGTTCTTCAAAAACATACGAGTTTAGTGTAGCAGCTCTACCAGTAGCACCAGCCCCAACAGCACCAACCCCAATACCAACAACAATCATGTTTGTAATAGCAGCAGCAATAATAGTAGCAGCAATAGTGATAGGCATAAAGATAGCTAGGAAAACAGTTGTAGAAGCTATAGAGAACGAGATGAGCTTTGTGAAGAGGAAGAGGTTTGTCTTAAAGAAGTAAACTTTTTAACACATGTTTTTCACCTTTTTATCTTCTGTGATCCCTGTGAACAGCAAAACTTTGAAGATTCTAGAGCTGCTGAAGTTCCTAGGTGTTTTAACAGATAGCGGTGTTGATGCTGAGGCTGTTAAGGCTTTGTGTAAAGCTTATGAAGATGTCCATGGTGTGGCACCTGCTACAGCATTGGAGGCCATTGCGGGGGCTCTAAACACTGCTGCAGATTTTGAGGGTGTTACACTAACTGTCTCCTCTAGCGAGCTTGCAAAGACGCTAGAACAGCTTTCTGTACATAGGCTTAGTTGCTCATAAATTTTTAATCTCCACCCCCACACAAGTTTTTGTGACTGTGTATGATTGTTTTGAGCATTATAACTAATCTTGAAAGCGATAAAGAGTTAAAGAACATTGTCTATGACAGGTTAAGAGTGTTGTTGACGTGAGTTTAAGTACTGTAGTTATAGACAAAGACTGTTTTTTGTTTCTCTCTCTTACCGCCCTTGACGTTCACCATCTGCTTTGCATGCTCAACAACTTTAATACTGTAGCTGTGTTTCTCTACCCAGCTCCTTATAAACGGTATCTCTAGATGGTCTTGCGGTAGTTTTAGTACGAACTTACCCTCTACACTGCTCAAGATCTTCAGCAGGTCTTTCATGTCTTGCTCTGTGAACGAGTGTAGATAGTACTTCTCCCTCTCACCCTTTGTAGCCCACTCAACTGTTAGGAATGGCGGATCGCAGTAGAAGACTGTGTAGGGTCTGTCGTAAAGCTCTATAAGCTCCCTAAAGTCCTTGTTCTCGATCGTTACATCGCTCCACATCTTAGCGTACTCCGGTAAGAGTATTGCCTGGTTTCTAAACCTCTTCGCTGCAGAGCCTCCCACCAGCACTTTGAATGACTGTAGCTCTGAATTGAACGTAAGCCTATTCACGTAGAAGTATATAGCTGCTTTCTCTACAGGATCCTGGATCTTGTGGATCTCCCCAGTCTTTATCATATCTACGTACTTCTCGACAAGCTCTCTAGCAACAGGCATCTGCATAACCCTCTCCATAAGCTCCCTCGGCCTCTCCCTGAGCACAGTAAAGAAGTTCACCAAGAGCTTGTCGATATCGTTGTAAACAATGTTCTTAAAAACATCTCTAGGAGCATACATAGAGATAACACCGCTACCACCGAAAACCTCGACAAGTGTTGTGCAGCCGCTCTCAACAAGAAGATCTATTATAGTGTCTTTAAGAGGCCAGTCGCCGCCAGGATACGTAATGGGTTTTGTAAGCCTGAACTTTCTAGATGTCTTCTCTTTGCTTTCTTCCTCAAGCTCTTCACCAGCTTCAGCAGCTTTGATTATCTCTTCCACAAGCTTTGCTTGCTGTAATTGTGTAGTAGGTGCTACAGATTGGGCTACGGGTTGCCTTGGCAAGTAGAAACGCTGAACCTCTACAGATGTTCTAAGAACTTTAACTCTCTGCCTAAGCCTTAGGAAGTCTACTCTCCATACACTTATCGAAGGGTCGTAGTAGACAACAGCGTATCTATATAGAGTTGTGAGAGCTTGTCTAAGCTTTGGAGGTATCGATACGAGAAGCATTGTTAAGGATCCCGAGAAACCGTTTACACGTGTGATAAGCTCTTTGAACTCTGTATAGCTAAGACCGATAGTTCCTACAACAACATCTGCTGTATCTTTACTAGTTGCTACAGCAGTTGTTGCTGATGTGCTGGACCTGTTTAGCTTCTCAACAAGCTCTGCAAGCTCCTTTAAGCCACCATCATCGTTGCTATTCTCCTCGGTCTCGCTAAACTCCTCCTCTTTCTCCTCCTCTTCATCCTCTTTCTTCGAAGCACTACGCTTTTTCCTAGCCAAGCAAACAGCACCTAAAGCTTTATCTAGTAGGCAGAGGCTTAAGCTGTTTCAGAAAATTGTGTAACACCTACTACAGAATGCTCAACACACATCCTGATATGCTTCATCAGCAACTCAAGCACAGACTTCTTATCATATCCATTCAATACATCTTCTCTAACTCTCCACAAAGCCATGATCCCTCTATAGCAAGGAACATACCTCTTCTCAACGATGCCTAGCCTGAAAAGCCTTCCTAGACTTACTGAAACCACAACCTTTTCTAGCTTTGTAAATGCTTCGATCTCTTTTGTCGGTACCCAATCCCCTCGCTTAACAAGGTAGTAGAGGGTGGCAAGCATACAGATCTTGATCTTGCTACAACAAGAATAGCGATCGTGACTCTCTGCACAGTAACGGGAGTAGAGAAACAGATCTGTATACTTTCTCACATCCGTTTTCCTTAGCACAAAGACCACCAATAAGTGAATATTTATCCACTATACATACAATTTAATAAGCATTTTATTTATTGTATCTAGTTTAGCTATGGCTTTATCTGTTTTCTCTATCTCTCTTTTTCTCGAAAGCTTTTTTGCTTGTAAACCTATATTCATTCTCTGGTGTGGTGAGAACCTGTGGTGGAGTTAAGAGATGTTGTGGTCTATACATCTGTTGGTGTTGTGTTAGGTTTAGCTCTATCAGTTTTAGTGATACCGTATACAGCGATGGTATTCGTTTCACCGGTTTTCGTTGGTGTTGGGTTTGTTGCTTTCCTTGCTGTAGGTATCGCTATCGGTAGAAGTTCGAAACCTAGGATGATACAGCCTAAGGGTAGAGCATATCCTCTCTCGGTATCTGAGGTAGGGATGATCATCGAGATGGCTATGAAGAGTATCAAGGGTGGTGAAAAGTGAGCGAATCTATTGTGGATATAGTTCTCGAAAAAGTTGCTGAAGCTGTTAATAGAGAGCTTGAAGCTGTAGAGAAGAGGATTATGAAGAGTGTTGAGCAGGGTATCGGAGCTCTAGCTACTAAGCTTGAGAACATAGCTTCGCGAGTAGAAGCGTTAGAGTCTAAGGTTAGGCAAATAGAGATAGATGTGAACAACTTCAAGACATCTGCTCTCGAAGCTGTTGCCAAAGGTTTCATATCTATAAACGTTAAGGCTATAGCTACAGAGCTTACATCAGAGCTTCTGAAAATCAACGAGAAAATTCTATCAGATGCAGTATCATCGAGAATAGCAGAGCTTGTAGAAATATCGAGAGAAGCTTCCGAGAACATCAAGAAGATCTCTGATGCATCGCAACAAGTTGTAGAGTACTACAGATCTTTATCAGAGTTCTCGAAATCTATCGAGATCCTTAAGAAGAGTGTTTCAGATCTCGGTACAGCTATTACAGAGCTTACGAAGAGTATTAGAGATGTTAAGAATGCTGTTGATGAGCTTAGAGAAAAGCTTAGCAGCATCGAGAAAGATACGAAAGAAGCTCTCAAAGAGATCAGCAGAAGACTTGATACCGTGCACGCAAGCATAGCTGATCTAATAATAAGCAAACCCGAGGCACAGCAACAGCAACTGTAAGGTGTTCTAGATGCCTATAGATACAGCGAAGTTTCTAGATGAGCTAAAGAAGAGTATACCTTTGGAGAAGCTCGGTGAAACACTTGCACCAGAGATCCGTAAATCGATGGTGTTCTCCCCAGCTCTCTACGGTATACCGATAATCGTCTACGGAGAGGGTTTCCTAGGTCAGTTCCTTAGGCACGCCTATATGCAGGTGATGGGGGTTAGGTACTGGTTGATAGAGTTCGGTACCGCAACACTCTACGGAGAACTTAAAGACGGTTCCTATGTACCTCTACTAGTCCTCAGGATGCCTACTATCTATGTCTACGAGTATAAACCTGACGACTTCGAGAGGTTCTTCGTTGTCGAGGATGTGAAGGGCTATATCGATGTTCTTGAGAGACAGATAGTGAATCTCGATAGGGTTATGCAGGGCAAGGATCCGATAATGGTTATCGATAGATACGATCTTCTTAGGAGTAGGACACCTGATGAGTTTATGGATAAGGTTAAGGAGCAGCAGGAGCTCATTATGAGGATGCAGAGAGCTTTATGGGAATACGAGAAGTCTGTAAACGACTACAGAGCGAACACCGTGATGCTCCAAGCAAGAGTTTCAAAGCTTCAGGAACAGCTTGTCTGGTACCAAGAGCGATTAACTAAAGCTGTTCTAGAGATCCAGAGCCTACAGCAGGAGCTTGTTAGGCTTAGGGATGAGGTCTTCGTCAGAGGGGTTGAGGCGGAGGCTCTTGAGAGAGGTAGGAGAAGGCTTGTCGATGTTGTTGATAGGCTTAGCCACATAGCTGAAATGCTTACCACATGGAGAGAGACAGCTGTCGAGCTAGAGGCTGTTGCAAAGGTTCCGAAGCCTGAGGAGAAAGAGGTTAAGGCGGAGGCGAGGGCTGGGTGAGCGCACCCTCTATACCTATAGGGTCTATAAGTGCTCTGATCAGAGAGTTCCACAGAATGCTAGAGGATGCGCAGCAAGGTAGAGTAGACAAGTATACGCTGCTCAAAGCTCTTGACGAGCTTGAAGACAATGTTGATAGGCTTGTTATCCAGATGAGACCAGAACGAATTACTGATACACGTTTTGATGCATCTCTAAAGATTCTGGAGATCATTCGTGATGGGTTTTACAGAGTCAGAAAGCTCATTGTTACTGAGAGGTATGCTAAAGCGGTGCGTGTACTTATCAAACTTCACGAAGATTTAAGGCACGGCTACAGAACAATGACGCTTGTCACGGCCGGTGCTCCAACGGCTGTAGTCTACCAAATGACTCCATCGGCAGCTCTCATACCCCCAGAGTCGTTGCTAGAGGCAAGCCCAACCGCAACCAAGCTCTACAACATGCTTGTGAGGAGAGGAGAGGTAGACGTTTCTGAAGCGGCCAAAGAGCTTGGCTTAACAGCTGAAGCACTGAATGAAGCTGTGAACACCTTGGTTAGGCTTGGCTATGCGAAAGTGATTATAATGCCTGACGGTAGGTGGAGGCTTAGAGCTGTAAGGTGATGAAATGGTTTACTCTGCGCTATACACATTATCGAAAGCTATCGCTGATATACTCGTAAAGATCCTTCTGGCAAAGCGTAGGAAGATCGTTAAGGAGAAGCCGAGAGAAGAGATCCCAAGGTATGGATGGTTCGAATCACAGACTCCCTTAGGCTACACGGAGTCTGTTTATGTTGGTAGGTATACAGCTGTATATGTCTCTATACCGCATGCTGTAGAAGCTACCACAGAATTGGTTCCGAGCTACAGATCTAAGCCTCCCGCAAGGCTTTACTTCACGTTTACAGAGGCTGCATCTAAGGAGTGGTTCAAGGAGATAGAGGCTTTAGCTAAACAGGTTGAGCAAGCTGGTGGAGCTAGTTGATCGAGGTTATTCTCGAGGCGGAGGTTACCTGTCCAAGGTGTGCTGCTCTATACAAGATTATGAGAAGGATATGCGATGAGCTTAACATACCGTTTAGTGTTAGGTACAACACACCCAGCTCGATATTCTATGAGGATACAACAGCTTTTCATACATTCAGCAAGGAGTGGATAGAGCGTTTCGGCTCTGAAGAGCAGAAAGAGAAGCTTAAGGATGTTGAGAAGGTCTTGAACTTTATACAGAGAGAGCACATAAACATGTACCCGGTTCTAAGGGTAAGGGTTGCCGAGGGTGGGAGGCTACAGGAAATAGTTATTCGCGGTTACGACCCTTCGAAAGAGAGAGAGTTTGCTACGAACATCTACATACTTCTAAGGGTTTTGAAGAGGGTTGCGTATGGTAGAGGCTAAGGCGTTTAGCTGGAGAGATCTTGAGAACATTCCGCATCTATGTGAAGGCGGTGTACTAGCATCTATAGTTTTCTGTTGCGATCCTAGGAAAGTTAGATGCCCATTGATTCAGAGAGCTCTTAACGAGCTTGGCTTAACTCTCGACCAGTACCTATCTGTTGTTGAGAAGCTCGGTGTACCTCTACAAACATTTGATGGTACGTGCTACAGCAACCTAGCTTTCTGTCCATCGCTAACCCACGTCTCTAGAGATAGAGATGAGTTCCTCTACAACAAGATGTGGACTGTTGAGATGTATCTGAAGTACAAGTTCAGGATTCTGAAGACACTTCTAAACAACGATGTTGAGAAGATGTTGTTCGCTTTCTCTAGAAAACTCCTCGGTAGGTACATAGCCGTGATACTAGATGTAGATACTAACGAGATGTTCAGAGCTATGCTCGTAGGCGATATCAGTAGAAAAGCTTTCAGGATAGAGAGGATAGAGAGGATCTCTATAGAGCCTGTGCCAAGCAGTAACGATGTTGTTGTATCTGTACGTATACCGCTGGTAATCGCTAAAAGGCTTAGAGAGCTTGAGAAAGAGAAGAGTGTTAGCAAAAGCGAGTTCATTAGGAGAGCACTTCAACTCTTTCTACACATAGTCTTATAGTTCTCGAAAGCGTAAAGCTTTTTAAAGCAGGAGAGTAAGCCTGTAAGCGGGCGAGAAAAAATGGTAAGAGTATTAGGTTCCGGAGTTGATGCACTAAGAAGATTCGTAGAGGATTGCCTAAGAGCTGGCGGAGTACCAATCATAAGAACAAGGTATGGAGGTAAAAGGTTCCCAGAGAACAAAGTTGTAGTAGCTTGCTGGAGCAAAGGTAAAGAAGTACCTGGTGGAACAATAGAGAACGTACCACCCGATATCATTGAGCAAGCAGAGAAACAAGTCGGAGACTGGAAGTGGTTAGCAGCAAGACTAGGTATCAGAGTCTAAGCATTAAACCTTAAACCAAAACATACACTATTTTTATTTTTCATATATACTCTCTCAGGATTAGCTATGTTCGTAAAGCCGAAGAATAGCTTAGGTAGAGATCCTATAGATATCGCTATATGTAGACCTGATCTTCTTGAGAACCCTAGGTGGAGAGAAGAGGGTTTACCTAGCTCTCGTTGCTGGTTAGTTTCGAGACTTTTCGAAGAGGCTTACAGATCTGGTAAATGTGCACCTGTTTACCATGAGGCTAGGCGTATCTGGTGGGAAGCTTACTGGAGGAGAATGGGTAGATATAGAGCGGGTAAACCATTCTTCGAGAGCTACATAGTTAGAGATAGCAAGCTAGAGCCTACAGCAGATCAAGAGTTTGTTCTGAACAACATAGTTGTCGAAGGCTTTAGACTAGTACCAGAAGAAGCGAAAGCGTACACAGTTAAGCTCTATAGAGAGTTGTTTAGAGAGTAGCTCATCTTTTACTTTTAGCAGGTTCTACAAGATACTCTGCACCGATGTATACGAGGACTTCATTGTAGTGAACAGTGATGATATGCGTAATAAACGATGATGAGCGTCTAAAAGTTCTTCCACAGAACGGGCTCGAAGACCCTGTGTTCTTGTTTTAAGCTCTATAACTTTGTGAAGAGCTTTTGTTTTAAATTTCTCGAAGTAGTAGGCTTTACCTCTCTTAGGTTTCAGACCAGCGAGGAACCTGGCTACCGAGTACACAAGTTTATCAGCTTCGTATTTCTGAACCACGGTTTCACTCTAAAAAGATTTAAACTAGGTTTAGAGGGATATTTGCTTAGTTGGTGTTTCGCTTGGTTGAAGAAAGGTTTGAAGAGATTGAGAGAAAACTTACACAAGTTGAGAAGATCGCTAACATAGTATCGCTTATGTTTACATCTCTACTTACGCTTTCTCTGCTTAGCGATGTTCTCGGTATAAGCTTCGCAGAACTTGTTCAGAAAATTGTTACGCTTCCGTGGGTAATACCGGTAGAGATCATTGTGCAGTACTACTGGCTCTGGTATTCGCTAGAGGTAGTCCTCTTAATCATGCTGATAGTCGATCAGGTCGTTATGTACAGGTTCTTGGCGAAGAATATCGAGCCTCCGAGAACCTATGTTCTCTACATGAATACCGCGATGTTCTTGATATCGTTCTGGTTAGCACTTATACTTAGAACTGGAACACTTAC
>Ga0326761_1000047_pt1 | contig 29193 bp, 30 predicted proteins | sample GCREP_P_FD_207739 | JGI IMG/M metagenome (GOLD analysis project Ga0326761, IMG submission 207739) | Hot spring water microbial communities from Geyser Creek Basin, Yellowstone National Park, WY, United States - GCR.EP_P | ecosystem: Environmental > Aquatic > Thermal springs > Unclassified... | reverse complement strand
GTGATCAGTCCTTCAATAGCTTTGCCAGGAAGAAGATATGAAGGCGAGCTTGTCATATATCCTCTGAGAGACGTGTCATGTGATGTCAAAGGATATATAATATATGATAAAAATATGTCTTCTATAGGTAAAAGAGGTTATTGTATAGATCAGGTTAAGAGAGAATTTAGAAGAACAGATCTTTATTTAGATAAAGATCATATATCGACAGAAAAAGGTTTTCTATGGAGAACATCTTTCTCATCAGCAGAAGAAATTCTCTATAGAATGGATAAAGAGCTTTATGAGATCCCTGAGATAATATTTGAGCTGTGCGAAGGAAGACATGTCATTCGAAAAAGCTTCACAATACAGCCAGAGGCTTTGAAAGTTCTTGATAAGGCTCCTGAGATCTTAAGAAAACATTTCTTTAATAAATATATTGTTGAGAACGAGTATATAGAAGGTTTTTATAAAGGCTCTACAGCTCTTCAAGATCTGTACAAATACATCTCTAGACCTCTTGATCTTAAAAAGATCCTTAATATAGATGTTGACGATATAAAAATATCTGATCGTTTGAAAGGATTCATAAAAGACTATCTGAACAGAAGGAGAGTCTATGAATATCTTAATAAGATTATTGAGAAAGATTTTGATAAGAACCTTATTTATAACTTGAATCATCTTGATCTAGTATTTTTATATCTACTTAACAAAGATAAAAGTCTTATTGAGTTGTTTAAAAAGATCTATAGAGAGATCCTTGATCATTGGTATAAAGAAGATCTTGTGGGATATCACACCGCGATACATGGAGGAGCCGGAGCATCTAGATTCGTCAACTGGGTGTTATCACTAGATCTTTTTGATAAATATATTGATAAAGATCTTAAGATAGAGACAGCTTATATGTTGCATGAGATTGCACATGAGATCTATAAGATCACTAATGTATGGGCTGGAAATTGGGAGTTTTCAGAGGCGGCAGGTTTATTAGCATTATCACTTAAAGTAGAAGGACCTCATATAGATCTTTTTAGAGAAAAAGCTCTAACAGTATTAACAACATTAGAATATACGTTTCTGAGAGACGGAGGATCAGTTGAGCTGGCCGCAGGATATCATCATTATGATCTTGAGAGTATTATCAATGGCGCAGAGATCCTTTATTACTCTGGTGATGACAGGATCTATAGATATAAACTTTATAATGATACTGAGCCTCTCATAAGAAAAGCTCTTATATGGCTATGGAATATTGCGACACCTTATAACACGGCTCCAGCTTTAGAAGACACCAACGAGTTCTATGTTCCTCCTGATCTATATGTATTATCATATGTCAGATACAAAGATCCTTTGTTAGGATATATAGGGAGAAGACTTTGGGAGACCAGACCATATATAGAGAATCCTTTGACACTTCTCGCATTAATTTTAGAAGACATAGATTTTCTAGAGGAGAGATTCTCTGAATATAAAAGGAGTAGAATAACCATATTAGATGATTCTGGGAGATTTGTCTATAGAGAATCTGAAGATCCAGACTCTTTCTATTTGATACTTGATTACGGACCTCACGGAGCATGGCATGGTCATCCTGATAAACTCTCTTTCGAGGTGTATTATAGAAGAGAGCCTTTGATAGTTGATGTAGGCTCGGGAGGATATTATAATCCTATTCACTGGAGATGGAATAGAAAGACTATAGCTCATAACACGATATCTCGAGATGAGGAAGATCATGTGGAGACGAGAGGTAGATTAATTAATTATTCAGAAGTTGAAAATGGTTTTAGAGCTTTCTTCTCTTCTAAGATCTATGAGGACGTCATTTTGTATAGAGAGATATCTTTCAATAACAATGTTGATTCAAAAATTATATTTATAAAAGATCTTGTCCAAGGATCTGGGGATTTCAGATGGAATATTCATGTCAGAGGATCATGTGAAAAATATGAGAAAAAGATTAAATGTTCAAGCGATAAAAACAGATTATACATAGAATCTTTCGATAATGAATGGGTGTTATCACAAGGCTATAGAGGTGATAAAGAGAATATATGGTACATATATAGGGTTAAAAAGATAGTTGATAAAGGAGAATTTTTGACTAGAATAGTCATCTGTTAATAATGTTAAGATTGTTCTATCAATATAGTATTTTATGTAGATATCAGTTATAATTTTTAATAATCTTCTTCTAAAAAGATTTTATTTTCTAATTAAAATATTTTAGTGACTAAGCCTGAGATGGTGAGCACATGGTCTCATCTTTTCAGAGATATATAATTAATAAGACGACGACATATATTGTTCTATGGTTTTTAGCTGCTTTTCTTAATTTTCTTCTTCCAAGAATAATGCCTGGAGATCCTATAGGAAGATATCTTGAGACTTTATACAACATGGGTCAGGAAACTACAGGAGGGATTGTTCAAGTGGTTCCTGAGGCCGAGAGATTAAGACAACAAGTTATTGAGCAATTTGGTCTTGACAAGCCTCCTTATACACAATTCTTTTTATGGCTCATCAATTTTCTGAGAGGCGACTGGGGTTATTCACTGGCTTTTCCTAATCTTCCTCCAGTAATTGATCTTGTGAAACAATATTTGCCTCCTACTTTAATGCTTTTAATACCTTCTCTAGTGATCTCATGGGTCGTGGGCAATTATCTAGGTGCTTACATGGCTCTTAAAGGTGGTAAAGTTGATAAGATAGGTCTCTCATCTATGCAGTTTATCTCTCTGATACCTGCATACTGGCTTATAATTGTTCTAGTATTCATCTTCGGCGTGTATTATAAGATCCTTCCTGTGAGCGGAAAGCCTGGCTATATAATACCTTCTCTATCGTTTGATTATATAAAGGCATTGCTATATCACTGGATCCTTCCGATGACTACTATAACTATAATAGGCATAGGAGGTTGGAGCATTGGCATGAGAGCCTATGTAATATATCAGCTTAATGCCAACTATATGAAATACTCCAAGGCCTTAGGTCTTCCTCAGAGAGTTCTTGGCAGATATGCCTTCAGAAATGCAATCATACCACAGTTCACAGCTTTCGCAATGAGCTTCGGAGGATTGTTCGCAGGAAATCTATTGGTGGAGATGGTTTATGGATATCCTGGAATGGGCTCTCTATTATCTATGATCTTAGGCAGATTAGATATCTTCGGCATGCAAGCCATATTCACATTCACTGCCACAATGATCCTTGTCGCAAACTACGTCGCTGATATAATGTATGGATTTCTAGATCCTAGGATCAGAAGAGGGATCACAGAGGTTGTCGAGTGATGAGACCTCTCACCAAATTGATAGGCGTATCAAAAAGTATTAGACAGACGTTGTTAGGAGATCTATTTACTAACAAAAGATTTGTGATCGGATTCACAATATTCTTATTTATAATATTGTTAGGATACGTAGGCTCATTATTCGCATATCCAGATCCTTGGAAGATAAGTTATTACACTCCCGGTGGAACTGATAGATGTACTGATGATCTTAGGTATCTGCCGCCATCACCTGAACATCTTTTAGGTACTGACAACAATTGTCGAGATATATACACATGGCTTGTCGTCGGTCTTAAAAACACTATATGGATAGCTGCTTTAGCAGGTGTCATAGGAACTTTGATAGCAACTGTGTTAGGAATGATAGCAGGATACAGAGGCGGGCTTCTTGACGACGTAATAAATTTCTCAGCTAATTTCATGATCGTCATACCAATGTTCATTGTGTTGCTAATGATTGTCGGTTATGTCCCTGAGAGACTTAGGACGAGCATGTTAGTGGCGGTGGTGATAGGTTTATTAAGCTGGCCAGGACCTACAAGAGTCGTAAGATCAATGGTTATGCAGAATAAAGCTGCTGATTATGTTGATATGGCTAAACTTACTAACTTCACCTCTACAGAGATATTATTTAAAGAGATCTTGCCTAACATAGCGTCATATATATTCCTTATATATATTAATAGTTTCTCTTCAGCGATATTCACTGAGGTAGGCATTGGAGCGATAGGCTTCGGACCTTTTGATGCAGTGACTCTTGGAAGAGCATTTAATGCGATGCTAGCTGGGGGAGCAATAACATTAGGCTTGTGGTGGTGGTTTATGTCTCTAGGTCTTGTAGTAGTCTTCCTCTCATACAGTCTCTTATTAATCAATTTAGGTCTTCAACATGTGTTTAATCCTAGACTTAGATTCACAGTGTATGCTGTGTGAGGTGTCTCTATGGCAAGAGACATAGTTTCTAAGGCTCAGGATCTAAGGCTTTATTATATTCTTCCTAACAACATCTATGTGAAAGCTGTTGATGGAGTAAATATTGAGATCCCTCGAGGAGGATTTCTAGGTTTAGTTGGTGAGAGCGGTTCTGGAAAAACCACTCTCGCAGAAGGACTTTTATATCTAATAGATCCTCCTATGATAAAAATTGGTGGAAAAATATTTTATATCAGAAGAAGAGAGAGCTCATCAACAGAGTATGAGACAATAGATTTAGAGACTCTTCCGCAACACAGACTTGATCAATTGAGAGGCGTAGAGCTATCATTGATACCTCAATATGCTATGGATGCTCTCAATCCTACTATGAAGATAGGATCTTTTATAAAAGATGTTGCCAGATACCATGGGAGAGATGTTGATGAGATCTTAAACAGAGCATTAGAAAGATTTAAACTGTTGGGTCTGCCGAGCGACATATTAAATAGATATCCTCATGAGCTGAGTGGAGGCATGAGACAGAGAACTGTCGTCGGCATATCAACACTTTTAAATCCGAAGTTTCTTGTTGCTGATGAGCCAGTCTCTAATTTAGATGTTGTACAGCAACACATAGTGATAGATTTTCTGACGGAACTTGTCGAGAAAAAAATTGTGGAGACTTTGCTCATGGTTACACATGATCTTCATCTTATTCTTGAGAAATCTAGATATCTTCTGCTCATGTATGGAGGTCACATTGTGGAGACAGGTTCTAAAGAAGAGGTCTGGTCGGAGCCTCTTCATCCATATACAAAGATGTTTCTAGAGTCGATACCTCCAGTAGGCTCTAGAATAGAAGAGAAAAAGATCAGAGGGGTCCCAGGCAATCCTCCTGACCTTAGATATCCTCCTCCTGGATGTAGATTTCATCCTAGATGTCCGTTTGTCATGGATATATGTAGAAGAAAAGAGCCTCCGGAGATAGAGGTCAGACCTGGCAGAAAAGTTAAGTGCTGGCTTTTTGTAGATAGAAAGGTGTGATGATCTATGGGAGAGCCTATTTTATCTATTAATAATCTTACGAAGACATATGCTCTAGGACTTGCCAGAAGAAGATATGTGAAAGCATTAGACAACATATCTTTCAAAATAAATAGAGGAGAATTTGTATCATTAGTTGGTGAGAGCGGATCTGGAAAAACCACTCTCGCAAGAATAATACTTAGATTAACCCCGCCTAGCTCAGGAGAGGTCATTTATAAGGGGAAGAATGTGTGGAGCCTCTCAGATGAAGAGCTGAGATGGTATAGAAAAGAGGTACAGGGAGTTTTTCAAGATCCATACACAAGTTTTAATCCATTTTATAAAGTTGATAGAGCATTATCTGTTGCTGTCAAAAAGTTTCTGCCCGGTGAAGACGAGCATGTTGTCATCAGAAAAGTTCTTGAGTCTGTGAGATTAAATCCTGATGAGGTGTTGGGCAGATATCCTCATCAGCTTTCAGGAGGTCAGTTGCAGAGGATCGCTATTGCCAGAGCATTGATACCAAGGCCTGAACTGTTGATTGCTGACGAATACATCAGCATGGTCGACATGTCTACTAGAGTAGATATAGTTAATTTATCAAGAGATCTTGTTGATCAGTATAAAATGACTATTATAATGATCACTCATGAGATGAATATGGCTCTCTACGCGACTGATAAAATGATTGTTTTGTTCAAGGGAAGAATTGTTGAGTATGGAGATACAAAAAAGATATTGAAAGATCCTTTGCATCCATATACACAACTTATGATAGAAGCTCTGCCGAGGATTGATAAAAATATTGAAAGAAAGATCCTTCAGAAGACTTTAGATGCTCAGAAGAAAGGTTTGACAGAGTCTGTAAGAGGCTGTAGATTTGCATATAGATGTTCGTTTGCTACTGAGAGATGTTTTAATGAGGATCCTGTTTTAGAAGAGATAGACAAAGATCATTATGTGGCATGTTGGCTACATAACAGAAGATAAAATTTTTCACCTCAACTGGAAGCTTCGCCCTTCAGGGCGGAGAGAATTTTTATAGCCCAGTAAAGTGGGATGTTATCTCTGTCTTCTTTAAACCCACAGCTATTACACTTCATGATTCTAACCCTCTTACTTTTTTCTCTATCCTCTAATATTAATTTATTTCCGCAAACTGGACATATAGAGCTGTAGAGCCTCTTCTCCTCCCAGTAAATGCCGTACCATGAGAGCAGGTTCTCTAAATATTTCATAAAACTGTATAGCGTTCTCTGGAGGGGTGTTCCATGCAACGAGCTGTAGTCTGGTTTATCGATTAATACCACAGGCTCTTTTCCATGTCTCTTAGCCATCCTCCTAATCCTCTTAACAATCTTCGCAACTGTTTGCTGTATCCATCCCCTTGCAGAGCCTTTTAGTGTTAATCTGATTAGAGAGCTATAAACATTGATTTGTTTTTGCGTTAGGCAACCTTGATTATAGAGCAAATCTCTATGAGACATCAAATTCCTAACGTGACTCCACCCGTTACCTCTATTCGGGGGTCTAAACTTCATAGTCTTAATCAGCTTCTTGTCCCAGAAGTGCATAACAATCCCATACAAGCTGTTAATGTCTACAACAACTAGTAGTGGGTCTCTAGGCATTTTAACTCTGTTGATTTTGTGAAGAACTATCTGAACAACTAGTTTATTATCTTTTTCAAACACTCTGACATATTTCTTATCAGGCTTCTCAGCAAGTCTCTTCTCAAGCCATCTCAAAGCTCTCTCAGAAATATCAAGCTCCAGTTTTCTGTTTAACTTCAGAACAAGTCTGTTATTTTTTATATATGCTCCCTTCTTCTCGTGAAGAGCATCTATAAGTGGAAGATTTAAAATTGTTTTATAAGGCATTGGAGTATTTTCAATTCCTCTATACAGATACATAGGGTTCTTAGGATCTATCAGTTGCCATCTCCAATAGCTTGGAACTTTCTCCCAAAGCTTCTTGATAACTTCTTCAGCTGGTTTCAAGTTAAGTCTCTTACACCAATACAGATGTGATGCCAAGATCCTATACTCCTCAATGAATTTTTTAACATCTTCTGATATAGGATATCGAAGCGTTAAAACTCTGAAGCCTTCCTCAATCTTCTGTATAGAGATGGACAACCAACTCGACTTTCTTCTCATAAAGCTCTCTAAGCCTAGGCTGAACATCCTTAGGTATATAAATGATTAATCTACCTCTCCCATGACTCGACAGTTTAGCTCTGAATACAGCTATTAAACCCATACCACACCAAAAATATTGATGAACAAAAAATTTATAAGCTTTTTGGTATATATTTTTATTGATGTTGGGCGTGGGCGAGCTTAACAAGCGATGAGCCTATGCCTCCCCGTAGCTGACGGCGGGGGCTGAGAAAATGATGTCGCATCCGTGAGGGGCTCCCGAGAGGTGAGGGAAAGCCTCAGAGGGTGCAGAACCCTCGCCATTCATGGCGGGGAGCCGTCAGAGAGATCATAGGGTTTTTAATATTTATTTTCTCAACATTTTAAGGGGCATAATCTTGAGGCTTAGATTTATTGATGCAAGAGTTTGGAGATATTCGATAGCCGCTTTAGAAGATCTTGTTGAGACAGGTCTTATGGAGGTCAATGAGAATGGTCTCAGAATGAGGGCTATGGATCCTGCTCATGTAGCAATGATAGATTTTCATATTCCTAGGGAGGGTTTTGACATATTTGAGATCGAGAAAGAAGAGAAGATCCCTGTTAATCTAGAGGTTATGATAAAGATCTTGAGAAGAGCTGGGAAAAAAGATGAGATATCATTATCATATGAGCCTCCAAACATTAATGTGGGACTAATCTCGCCTGATGGCATTGAGAGAGTTTTTCAATTCACAGCTATATCTGGAGCAGGATTTGAAGAGATCCCAGAGCTCTCACTAGAATTTCCTGTTGAGGCAAGTATTATTCCACAGGCTTTCAAATCAAGTTATAAAGTTCTTTCTGAGGTTGGAGACGTGATAAAGATCATTGCTAGAAAAGATAAGATGTTGTTCTCATCATCATCAGAGCTCACCAACGTAGAGATAGAGCTTAGCACAGAGACAAATCTGTTGACAAGATACGAGTTCAAGGCTGATAATGATCAGAGGAGTAAATACACGTTAGATTATTTTGATAAGATGGCTAAGCTGTCTATGATAAGCGAGTCTATAGATCTATATTTCGGCGAGGGGCTTCCAGTGAAAGTTGTTGCAAGACTGCCCAGAGGAGCCTGGCTGACATTATATGTCGCGCCAAGAGAAGAGTAGCGTTCTAAAAGATCTTTTCAGAGAATATTATGAAAAGGCGGAGCTAGATCTTCCGTCTGATATAGAGTTCAGAGAATTTGCCTATCAATTATTTGATTCAGAGTCTTACGTGAGACATTTATCATTCAGAACATATGATGAAGTAAAAAATTTTTTTATACAACATGTCCCTCTACATCTTTATTTCTCTTCAGCAACATATCTGTCTCCAGCAGCTGAAGATATGGAGCTTAAAGGATGGAGAGGATCAGATCTTTTGTTCGACATAGACTCAGATCATATCAAAAAATGTGTTGAAAACAAACTTGTCAAAAAATTCAGAATATGTCCTGAATGCGAGATCTTGTCTGAGGAACCTGAGAATGAGTGTCCTCAATGTTCTGGAGAAACTATTGATTATATAGATCCTGAGTGTCTGAAATATGCTGAGGAAGTTGCATTAGATGTCGTAGATATTCTCGTGGAAGAGATCGGGATTAATAAAAGATTTATAACAGTAAGTTTCTCAGGAAACAGAGGATTTCATATAAGAGTCACTGATGAAAGACTTAGATCTTTGGATAGAGATAGTAGAAGAATAATCGCCGGATTCATCAAGGCGTCAAACATGCATTTCCCAGCGATCAAGATCGATGAGAAAGATCTTGTTCTTCCGCCGAGAGTGGTAGACGGCGGCGTGAGAAGAAGAGTGGCTAACAGACTTCTCAGAGAGATCATTGAGCCAGAGCTGAGGGAATATATATTGAGCTCAGGTCATGTTAAAAAAGATCTTATTAAGAGAATTGATAAAGAGCTTCTTCAGAGATATTCTAAATATTACTCAGATTATGCTGAGACGCCTATAGATGAGATGGTGACTATGGATATATCTAGACTTGTTAGAATACCTAACTCAATAAATGGTAAATCAGGACTGCTGACTAAAAAGATTGATCTTAACGAGCTTGGAGATATAGAGTTTGTCATAGAAAAATTTTCTCCATTTTATGACAGGACAGCTGTGATAGAAGTCAGATATAAACTTCCAAAGATCAGGCTGTTAGATGAAGAGTTTAAGACGAGTGGCAGAGGATTATATCATGTGAGACTTCCAGTCGCGATATATCTAGAGCTTAAGAATATTGGTCGTATAAAAAAGATTTTATGATGTTAATCATGTTTTCTAAAGATCTTTCTGTATAATCTTATGAAATCTTCAGGAGCTAGTTGAAAAACTTTTTTTCTCAGAAAATCTTCATCCAATTCTTCTGAGACATTATATCTGCATATCTCAAGAGCATTATAAAGATTCTTTCTTCTCTGACTAAATAGACATTTCAACATATTCTGAATCTCGATCCCCAGATCTCTCCATTCTCTGACTCTTTTTAAAACTATTATCTGTGTAAACACCTCAGGCGCAGGATAGAAGCTCTCAGGCGGATACACTCCTCCGAGATTTTGTTCAAAAAATATCTTTAACAAAACTGTTATAGAGCCGTATCTTCTAGACCCTGGGTTAGAGATGATTCTGTCGACAACATCTTTCTGTAATGCTAAAACAGCCCATGAGACTTTTGAAAATGATATTTCTCCTAATAATCTTCCTGTTATAGAATATGGTATAGTTCCTATCACATGATCAGGATTTATATCAGGGAATATCTCAAGAACATCTCCACATATAATCTCTACGTTGTCTACTACGCTAAATAATTCTCTGAGAAATCTACATAACCTAGGATCCTTCTCTACTGCAATGATCCTTTCACATATTTCTATTAAAGAACTCGTTAAAACCCCTAGGCCAGCCCCTATGTCCACAGCTCTGCCTGTGCATCTCATCTCTGATGCTCTATAAAAAATCTCTTTAACAAGCCTAGGATCTATTGTAAAATTTTGTCCAAGTTTTTTTGAAGGTCTCAGATTGAGTTGTCTAAGAGTTTTTATTGTGAAATCTCTGAGTCTATTAGTCTCTATAGCTGTATAAAGATCTTTTAAAGAAGACATTTCACCAAGGATCTCTATAATTAGTTAAAGCATATAAATAATCAAGCATTTTAAAAAATTTCACATCTCTAGATCCTGATGGAGGCTCTACAAAAAGATAATATCTTTCTCCACCCATCATCTCCTGAATTATTCTCTCAACTAATAATCCGACAGGATCTGAGATCTTTGTTCTTGAGATAAGATCCTCGAAATTTTGAAATCTACCTTTTTTTCTCTCGTTAAGAATAATCTCAAGAGTTTTTCTACCGATCCCAGGGATGAGACTTAACATATGAAGTCTTATATTTATTGGAGAAGCGACATTAAAGAATTCTATAAAGACTCTCTCTTTAGAATTTATGATCTCTCTCAAAGCATTTGGAAGATTATCTTTAGCTATAGTAGTAAGATCTTGCCATAATATCTTGTCGTCTACTTTAAAAGGTTGAAGACCCTCCTCCAGAGACTGCTCAACATATATTCTCTCATTAATTTTGACAGAGACGCCGCGAGCAGGAGAGATCTCTAGAAGAGTAAAATATTTAGTTCCCACAGCTTGAATAAGTGGAGAATTTCTATGAAAAGGGTGTCTATCAAAAGGATTTCCATGAAACATATAATCTAAGACTAGAGCATATGCGTCTTTTATAAATATTCTTGGTCTCCTGCCGAATCCTCTTCTATCATGAAAACTCATTTTATCACCTTTAATCAGACCTCTCGACAGTACTCCTTGATCATTCTTAAGATCTCTTCTGCCTCTTTCTCGTCAAGTCCTTTCTCCTCGAAGTTTAAAAGGATCCTTAGCTCATCATATGTTTCAGGAGCTATATTAACGATCTGTGAGGCGGTTATCTCTTTAAAACCTTTTTTAACAAGCTCTTGAAAAAGTTTTTCTGAGGCCTCGGCATCACATTTAGACATCTTCTCTCCATATTCAATTACTCTCATCTGAATTTCATTCATAGATCTTCCTTCTAAAACAGTTTTGAGAATATATATCGCGTATGAGATAGGAACTTCTCTGAATGATATTATTCTCATAGGAAACAGACCTCGAAAAATTGTTACGAGAGAGATAGATTTCTCAAAATAGATATTGCATTCTTCTTTTTCTCATTTATTTCTCTAATGAACTCTCTGATCTCTGAGATTGTTCTCTCAACAACTTCTTTAGTAGGCCTCAGATGTTCAGGTCTCGCGAAAAGTATCTTTCTTTTATCACCTAGAAAAACTTCTATTATATAGCTTCTACCTCTCACACCTATTACTTTACCAGTCTTACCATGAAATCTTCTATGAGGCATCCCCTTCACTATCGATGGATTGATAACTATATGAACATAATCACCAGGTTTATAATCATACATTAAAAGACTCAGAGGTGGGACAGCACCTCTCTCTCTAACACTTTTTCTCAACAGTTTTCTGGTTCTATGTCTAAGACCTTTCGGCGCTTTAACCATTTTTATATACCTTTAAAAAATATTTTTCATAGACTTATATATGAAAACTCTTTTTTTAACATGATGAATTTCATAATCTAATCAAAGATCTATATGATCTCCATGGTCTATAACATGATCTGAGCCAATGTCTCTCAACAACATCTTTATCAAGCTGATTTATAGTCTTACAGAGACTTTTTATATTATTCTCATAAGCAGGCCTCCTAAGATCTTTATAAAATAAAAGGTCGTCCTCATATTCACAGGACAGCTTTAAGATCATTTCTTGAATCTGATGAGAACATATTCGAGAGATCCTCTCCAGATCTTCTTCATCATAAGATAAAGATTTGAACATTCTATGTGAGACGACATTATCTATAGAGGCTGTGGCTATAGAGAAGTCTAAATTAAGATCCTCAAATATCTGCTCGGCTGATGAAACAAGGATCTTTCCTAAACCTCTTCCTCTAAATCTCTCGTCAACAACAACATAATAGACCACTCCAACTCCTCTTAGACCTCCTCTTATGTAATAGATTATTGCTTGTCCAGCTAAAAAATTGTCTATATAAAGATCTAGAACATAAGAATACGAAGGATCCAGACTTGACGCAAAAAATTTATGATAAAAACCCATATACCTCTCTATCAGAGATAGATCAGTCATATCATTATGCAAATAAATAAAGATCTTCTCCATATCTAATTAAGATCCTCTCTATATTTCTTCATAAAAAACTAATAAATAATGATATAAAAAATAAAGATCTTTTTCAGATACCTTTGTGCTTCTTCACTAGTTTAATAAACTCTTTCATCCATGCAGGATTGTCAGGCCATGCTCTGGAGGTCACTAGATTATCATCAACCACAACTTCTTCATCAACCCATATGCCTCCTCCGTTAATAACCTCATGTTTAACAGCTATGTAGCTAGTCATTTTTCTTCCTTTAACAAGTCCGAAGGCCGCTAAGATCAGTGGGCCGTGGCATATAGCTGCCACAGGCTTTCTCTTCTCCATGAAATGAGTCAAGATCTTTCTGAGAGGTTCTTCAGCAACTACTCTCACATACTCAGGCATTCTTCCACCAGGTATCACCAAGCCATCATACTCCTCGGGATTCACTTCTGATAATGATTTGGAGACCCATACAAATCTATAGCCAGGCTTCTCAGTATAAGTCTCCCAATCTTCAAAATCGTGAACAACTGTTCTAAGAATCTTTTTAGTTGGCGATGCAACATCGACATGCCAACCTTCTTCTTTAAGTCTGAAATATGGATAGAAGATCTCTAGAGCCTCTACAGCGTCTCCACCTATGATAAGAATTTTTGGGACAGACATGTTAAATCCTCCTCACAAATTATTGGCTGACAAAAAATATATTTTTAGTTTAGAAAATTGTTTAAGACTACTCAGGCGACGGTATAGATCTTTTTAATAGGCTTACGTGTTCATCTGTTAACAAAGCTTCTCTAAATGTGTTCAGTACAGGTTTTCCATCAACAATTCTCACTCTATGGAACAAAAACTTCTTATTATTAAGATCAGCTGTGAAAACTCTGATCTCAGGCAGACTCTCAAGCCATCTTCTTAAGCTCTCATCTGAAAGTACTGTAGAAAACTGTTTTGTAGCTAACCATATTCTCACATGAATTGCCAGAGCATTTTTATAGCCTGAGTCTCTCAATAATTTTAATGTCTCTAAAGTAGCCTGATTGACTATGCTAAGCTTTTGTTCTCCTCCAAACGCTATATACACAGCATCAAAATTTTCATCAACTATTTTTCTAACTTCACTCCTAAGATTCTCATCATATACGAACACTGCTCCAATTCTATCTTTATAGCCCGTATAATAGCTGAAAGATGTCAATGCTGATGAAGCCATTGCAGAACATATTCTATCTGGATATGTTATCACAGCCACTTTTTTAAACCCATCAAACAGGTTCTCTCCCACAAGTCTCCCAGTCAGACTTCTTAGATAAAGCTCTTCTGGTAGTGGTAGTAGAGATGCCTTTTCAGACATATTATCAGCCCTAGAGTATTTGTTAAAAAACTTAAAAGAATTACATTGAAAAAATCGTTATATATTAGAAGACTATCTCTTCTGGTATATATATTTTGCCGGTGAGTCTAATGTCTCTTGAAGAAGATCCTATTCTTATCTCGTGCCATCCTTTCTCTACTATCCATCTCTTTTTCTCAGGATGATAAGTTGCAAGATCTTTGATAGATATCTCTATTTTAATCTCCTCCTCCTCGCCTGGGCGTAGCATCTTTGTCTTTTTAAAAGCCTTAAGCTCTTGTTCAGGTCTGTCAATCTCTTCACCAGGTGCTTTAATATATACTTGGACAACTTCTCTCCCAGGATATCTTCCGATGTTTCTTATCTTTATGTTGAGAATTATGTTGTCTTTGTCAATATTTATTTCAAGACCACTATATTCAAATGATGTGTAAGAAAGTCCATAGCCAAACTCGTAGGCAGGCTCTACTCCAAACGTGTCATAATATCTATACCCCACGTAGATATCTTCACAATATCTCACTTTCACAGGATTCTCTGGAGGCGTCCCTGGGTAGCATTCTGATGAGATTGATACTGGAACATCTGTCCAGCTTTTCGGAAATGTTATAGGAAGTTTTCCTGATGGAGAAACCTTTCCTATCAAAAGATCTGCAACAATTCTCCCAGCCTCTTGACCGGGAAGCCATATAAGCAGTATTGCGTCGACAAGATCTCTCCAACTATAGATCTCTATCGGCCCAGCGATATTAAGTATAGCCACAACCTTCTTACCAACACTTCTGAATGCTTTCGAGACTTTCTCAATCAATTTTTTCTCATCTAGAGAGAGATAGAAGTCTCCTCCAGCAACTGATCTATCCCAGGCCTCGCCAGAGATCCTTGTTATAACTATTAGTGCAACATCATTTCTCTCAGCAGTCTTCTTGATGAGATCTTCCTCAATAAAATCTTCATTAAGTTTCTTAGGATATATCTCGTCTCTATAAAGTTTCTCGAGATTATCAAGACCATAATTCTCAACAACATATTTATGATATCTCTCGAAAAGCTCTTCATCAATTTTGAAACCAGCTTTTCTCAGTCCCTCAACGATGTTAATAGTGTATCTAGAATGATTATGTCCGCTTCCCATGCCACTTTTAAGTGTCGCAATCTGTCCTACTCCAAATATCGCTACTTGAGAGCCTGTTTTAAGTGGAAGAGTCTCTCCTATATTCTTCAGAAGCACAGCGCCTTCCAACCCTGCTTTATAAGCGATCTCTGCATTTTTCTCAAGATCAGGTCTGTAGCTAGGTTTATAACCTCTGAAGCTGAGCGTCTTCTCAAATATCTTTAACAATCTATTAAAACTCTCCTCAACTCTCTCAGGCTTTAATCTACCCTCTCTATATGCTGAGACAAGCTTCTCATATATCTTATCATCACCAGGCATTATAAGATCTATGCCTGAGTTGATTTGTTCAACAGGGTCGTCTCCAGCGCCCCAGTCAGTCATCACTATGCCTTCGAAGCCCCATTCTTTTCTTAGAACATCAATTAGAAGCCAAGGATCCTGTGAGGTGTATCTTCCATTAAGTTTGTTATAAGAGCTCATTATAGCCCATGGAGAAGCTTTTTTAACAACGATCTCAAAGGGCTTCAAATAGATCTCTCTTAAAGCTCTCTCAGAGACGATGGTATCTATAAAATATCTGTTAGTCTCCTGCTCGTTCGCCACAAAATGTTTTGGAGTGGCTCCCACGCCTGCAGACTGCACACCTTTCACATATGCAGACGCCATCACGCCACTTAACAAAGGATCTTCAGAGAAATATTCGAAATTTCTTCCACAAAGAGGATGTCTATGTATATTAAGGCCAGGGCCCAACAAAATATCAATACCATTCTCTCTAGCCTCCTCACCAATTGCTCTCCCAACCTCCTCTACAATCTCAGGATCCCATGTAGATGCGAGCATTATAGGAGATGGAAAAGCTGTTGATAGATAGACTCTCTCTGCATAAGGCTCTACTCTGAGACCAGAGGGGCCGTCTGAAAGCTCTATAGATGGTATGCCAGATATCTCTCTAGTCTCTCCAGCAGTGCCAGGAACTTTCTTAGGAACTCCTACACCTACTAACAAAGCGATCTTCTCTTCAATACTTATTTGATCATATCTTCTCATCATAGACACCTATTATAATATGAAGACATTATTTATATGTAGAGGCTCAAATAGTATTATGAGGAAATTTGTCGAGAGATTAAGAGAGAATATTTTGAAGATAAGATCTAGAGTATATATGAGAGGACCTAAAAGATTAATAAGAGATGTCTTGATCACGAGATACTCTTATGAAGCAGTTGCAGAAGGCTATGCGTCGTGGAGAAGCAGACCCTGGTCTATATCTAGATTGTCATCTTCAGGAAATATACTAGACTTAGGATCTGGCCATTGTATAAATGGTGTCGAGGCCGCTTTAAAAACTGATTCTTATGTGGTCTGTGTAGATTACTCTGTTAATATGATAAGTATTGCAAAAATGATCATTTTTAAAAAAGATGTTTATGGTGATTATGTTGTTGCTGATATGTTGAGGACTCCTTTCAGAGAAAACTCTTTTAATACTATACTATTGATAGCATCAATTCATCACATCCCAGAGTATTTTATAAGACGTATAACGTCAGATCTTAACAGGATCCTTAGAAGAAGAGGTCTTATAATAATAACCATATGGTCTTGGAGACAGAGTAGATTCGTCTTCGACTTGTTTTTTAACATGATCAAGACTTTTCTAGGTCTTCTTGATTTTCCGAGAAGATTTGTTGTCAAATGGAGAAGCAGGAGAGGAGTTTTTGAGAGAGTATACTATCTATATTCTCTAGAAGAGATCTCTCGTGAGATCGAGAGAAAGAATCTCAGGATCTTATCTAGAGGATATTATTCTCCGATGAAGATAAATCCTGAGAACATCTATATTATAGCTTTAAAAGATTGATTATCCTAATATCTTCATCATATATGGAGAATCTTTAGGTCTGAAATAGCCGTGTCTTCTATAATACTCTCTGGCTCCTACTCCAGACAGGACAAGGATTTTTCTTTTATCATATTCTTCCGAAGCGATCTTCTCAGCATATGTTAGAAGTTTTGATCCCCATCCTTTATGTTGCCATGCCTCAGGATCTTCATCTCCAATGGGCACTTCAGGCCCGTAAACATGTAGCTCTCTAATGATCGCTGTCTTAGAATCAATCTCTCTTCTATGTGCCTTCTCAGAGGGTATTCTCATTCTCAGAAGTCCTATCAGAATATTGTTCTCAGGATCTTCTGCGGCCAAAAATATCTCTACTCCTCCACTAGCCTCATAGACTTCTCTAGTGATCTTTATGTTCAAAGGTTTTGATCCTTTCATCATCTGTCTGCCCACCTCTCTAAATCTTATCTCATTAATCTTTATCCCTTTCTCCAGAGCTCTTCTCTCGACAAGCTCTCTCAAATTAGATTTTCTAGGTCCTGCGATGATCATGTTAGCAGGAATATCTCTCTGGATCCTCATGATCCTTACCCAACGAGGTATATATCTATAGAACTCAGAGATAAGCTCGACAGCTTCTTCATCTGTCAATGCTTTGTAAAGACCTTGTCTCCACAAATTATATAATCCTGTTCCTTCGACAACTAACGTAGGATATATCTTAAGCATATCAGGTCTATAATCTGGGTTCTCAAATATCTCACGGATCATCTGAATGTCTCTATCAGGATCAGATTTTGGAAGCCCTGGCATTATATGATAAACAAGTTTAAAACCAGAATCTTTTAAGACTCTAGTAGCCTCTATGATCTCTTTCACTCCATGACCTCTATTCACAAAATTAAGCACATCTTCATAAATACTTTGAACACCGATCTCTACTTTAGTGGCTCCTAGATATAGAAGCCAGTCGGCATCTTTCTCTCTAGCCCAATCAGGTCTCGTCTCAATCGTTAGTCCAACAATTCTTATTCTAGCAGTCTCATTTCTCTCCTGAGCCTCCTCTAACGAAGGCGTTTTATCCGGAGGATCATCTGGAAATCTATTGAATGCCTCAAATATGTTAGTGACAAACCAGAGCTGATAATTAATCGGCATAGTATTAAAAGTTCCTCCCATGATAACAACCTCAGCTTTGCTAGGCACATGACCCATAGATAGATACTGTCTAAGTCTACTTCTGATCTGTTCATAAGGATCATAGTTTACACGAACAGCTCTCATAAGAGCAGGCTCATTACCAACATAACTCTGTGGAGTATTCTTGTCAGGCCCTCCAGGACAATAGATACATTTCCCATGAGGACAAGGATAAGGCTTTGTCATCACAGCAAAAATATGAACTCCTGACAACATTCTCGTAGGTCTGGCAACAGCTTTCATCATCATATTCTCTAAAAACTATAATCTTGAGAGACATATATTGTTGCTAATTTAATGATATTATATCTCGACTAAATTGTTCCATAAATATAGTAAGAGTAAGGATATTTTAGAAATCATTTGATACAAGATGAAACAGTTGGTTTGCTCAATGAAGATAGAGGCAGACCTAGATAAACGTTTTTTGAACCCAGAGTAGGTTGGATTATGGACAATATATAATGTTTTTAACGAGATATAAGGTTTTAATAAAATGCTGAGGATAAACCTTTTATATTGATAAAAATTTTCAGGCTGATGTCTATATGATACATGGCCGAGTTATCGTTCTTTAATATTTTTCTTTAATTTCTCTTCTACATATTTTAACGCGACCTTAAGCGCCTCTTTAATGTCTCCAGGGTAATTATATGGCTTCACAATGTGATCTTGCCCTTCGTGAAAATGATGAGGAAATGTTGATATATGTCTATGTGCTTCATGAGGTGTATTATCCCATCTGTAAATAGAGCCATCTATATGACGTCTCTCCCAATGAATAGCATATCTATTAGGTATTCTTCGAGAAATCCATATGTCAACAAAACTTTCATCTATAAGATATATCCTTAACTTACAACTGAAAGCCTCGTCCTTTAGGGCGGAGATGAATAGAAAGATTTATAATTTTTCTTGTTCTAATTATTCTTGATGATGAGTCTATAGATGTGGTTGCTCCTAAGCCTCTTCGAGATGCGGGATAGGCAACCACAAAACAAAATATATATATGGGGGATCTCTGGCCACCCCGACTGCCCCTCAGATGACAGATGTAGCCCCGAATAGATGAGGGGAACCAATGATCCGCTCCGAAGGGAGCTCTAGCTCCCGAGGGCGGGCGAGGAGGCCAGCGAAGACTATATCGGTAGCAACAACTATCTCTGGATAAAGATTGATAACAAGCTTCCTAAGATCCTCGAGCAACTTATCTATATCACTATATTCGCTCACTTTTTTACTCCTCTAACTCCTCCAGAAGCTTTCTTAGCTTCTCCTCTCGATCAAGTAAATAATCAAGACGTGTAAAATCTTCAAAAACATCTGTCTCATTAAGCTCTCCACGTCTTATCTTTTCATCAAACTCCTCAATATTTGATATGTTATATTTGATCATTATGAACTTAGATTCCAGTCTGACACGTCTAAGCTCGTGTAAAAGATATTGACGGATCGCCTCTTTCTCCAATAAACTCTCTTCTATACCAAGAATTTTAGAAACCTTCTTATAAAATATGTTAATCAGATCATGACACCTCCAGATCTTTATACTAGATCAGGCGTCTATTAATATATTTTAATATCGAGAACATATAAATTTGATACTAAGATACGGAGAGTCTTTAATAAAAAATTCTAAATACTGATAGGAGAAAACATTTAAGCATTTGTTAAAATAATAAAGCTCTTATATACTCACGCTGTCATGATACAGGTCCCCTTAATATCCCCTATCTTCCTAGACTTATCATGTCTGCTTCCAAAGATGCTATTAATTATTATGATCTGTCGTACTCTATACACAGTTGCTAGAGAGATTATTTTAGGTGGAACACTCCTTCATACGAAATATATTCTATTCTCTTCTCTAAAAATATGTTGGCAGAGAACATGAAGACTGCTTTCGGGAGAAAAGGTGTCGCATCAGATCATTATTTGGCATCGTTTTTTCAATTCTATAGTAGATCATCTTAGAGAGGATTAATGTTTTCATGATCATCGGGCTGAAGAAAGACGTCGGGCCTTCCCCCTAGGGTCGTTGGACGCGCTCTGATGAGGTGTCCAGCCGATGATCAGCCTCCAAGCCCTCAAAATATTATACATCTCATCACGACCATAAATATTTCATTAAAAGCTTAAAAATATAGATATCATAATATACAATGGTTCTAAAAGATCTTTGAAAAATTTTTATGTTGAAAAAATATCTTGTGGAAAACTCGTAGAGATCTTTTAACAATAACTGTGCCAGGTCTCGTAGATGTCTGGGAGTATATTTATGAAAATTATGCTACAAAAGATCTTGAGAAGCTTCTCGGGCCAGCAATATCTCTGGCAGCAAACGGTTTCTACATAGGAGAAGGATTAGCAAGATCTATAAAGACTGTCTCTGAGGAGCTCAGCTCAAAAAAGGATCTTCCGGAGTACACAGGATGGTTCAAATTATATGTTAATCACTCTGAAGGAGAATTATTTGTTAATAAAGAACTTGCAAATGTGTTGAGAAGAATAGCAATAAGAGGCTGGGACGAGTTTTATACAGGAGCAGTTGCGGAAGAGATTGTTTCAGAGCTCCAGAGAATCGGTTTAGACATTGGTTTAGATGATCTTTGGAGCATGAAGGCTTTGAAACAAAGCCTCTGAATGAATATTGATTCTCCGGAGATCTTTGAGATCCCTCCCAATTCTCAGGGCACATCTACGTTGTATATAGTCTCTGCATTATATGAGGAGGAGTTGTATAAATATGATTTTGAGGATCCCAATAGGATCATCTTGTGAAGAGATGTTGTGAGAAAAATATATGACTTCAGAGATCTTTTTATAGGAGATCCTTATAAGATGAATATAGATCTTATGAATTATCTTAGGCATAAAGACATTAAAAAGATTGATTATAACAACATCATATCGAGAGAGACTCAGAGAAACGATACAACATTCCTCGTGGTAGCTGATGATCATGATAATATGATAGGTTTTATACAAAGTCTATTCTACCCATTTGGCTCAGGAGTTGTTGTTAAAGGAATAACTTTTCAAGACAGAAGATCAGGATTTGCATATAGAAAAGATCTTTCTAATTCTCCTGAAAGGTTAAGAGACTATTACATATACTATCGATTCTTCATGTCAGAGATGACAAAAAACGTCTCATGATCGGATGTGCCGGAGGAGATCTTAGGCCTCAGGTTCATGTCAGAATCTTTGAGAACATCTTTATATACTCAATGAATCTTTGGGATGTCATTTCTTCACCTAGACTCATCTACACCAGATATTATGACAAGCCTGAGGTTTTGATTGAGAATTATCTTAAACCAATATCTACTGAAGATCTTGCCATAGATTATCGTAAGAAGATTAGTGGAACAGGATTGTGAATATGGTTAAGAATGATCTTAAGAAAGGGGGTATACGAGTTTGCTTCAGATCCTAGGGTAGAAGGCTTTTCTCTAGCTCTATAATCAAATCTGATTATTTTTAGTTGAAAAATTTTAATTAGAAAACTTTTTATTATGATACTAATAGTTTTTTGGAGAAAATTCATTGAGTGAAAGAAGTTTTATAGTCTCAATAGCTGTGGGCGTCCCAGGAGTTGGTAAATCAACTGTATTATCAATAACAAAAAAACTTCTTCAGGAAAAAAGTTTGTATGTTGAGGTTGTTAATTACGGCGACTTTATCTTTGAGGAATTGAAAGACTCTGGTTTAATAAGCTCTAGAGATGATCTTAGGAGACTTCCACTTAAGATTCAGTTTAAACATCAGAGTAATGCTGCTAAGAGAATAATTGATTATGCAACAAAAGTTTTTGATGAGAAAAAACAAGGAGTATTGTTCATAGATACTCACTTATGGATCAAAACTAGATCAGGTCTGTGGCCAGGTCTTCCTCTACATGTCGTCCAGATCTTGAGGCCAGATCTATTGATATTGATAGAGGCTGATCCTATGGATATAATAAATAGGATCAGAAGAGATCAGAGTAGATATAGAGAAGATTATGCAGATCCTAGATTTATTGAGGAGCTTCAAGAGATGAATAGAAGAGAGGCGTTGGTGGTCGCAACATTAAGTGGTGCCGCTATAAAAATAGTGTTAAATAAAGAAGGTAGAGCTGAAGATGCTGCCAGAGATATTGTTGATGCCGTAATGGCTTTAATAAGATGATTAATAGAATCTTTTTCATTAATATTTATAAGATTTCTAAAAATTCTTAAGATATGTTGGTGATATAGATGAAAAAGATTATTGAAAAATTTTTGATAATCTCAATATTTGTAATGATCATTATGTCAACATTTTTATCAATGATCAACGTGTATTCTCAGGCTGAGAATATTGTAAAGATAGGATGGGGAGGAACTTCTTTCGACACTTTCAATCCTTTCACAACATATGCTCAGGTATCTGGATGGGCAACATCTGATGTCTATGATACTCTTGTCAGATTTGATAAGACATACACAAAGTTTATACCTGATCTTGCTGAGAGTTGGGAGATGAATTCTACTCATGTAGTTTTTCATCTAGTTAAAAACGCTACTTTTCATGACGGCGTTCCTGTCACAGCTTATGACGTGAACTATAGTTTCTACCTAGCCTCTCAGCCGTGGTCAAGACTTTCACCAAATGTTGAAGGTGTTGAGAAGATAGATATTATTGACAACTATACCATAGCTTTCAAAGTGAAGTCTCCTATAATATTCATGTTGATGGCTGCAACAGCTGTTCCAATAGTCCCTATGCATATATGGGAGACGGTGTCTGACCCATCTACATATCCAGATTATCCTCCTATAAGCTCGGGACCTTTTAAAGTAGTTGATTATAAAGAAGATGACCCCTCCCCGCCCTAAGGGGCGAGGTTTCGAATCTCTGAGTCTCGGGTGTTAGCCCTCTGGAGAGGGATTAATGGTTTTATCAATTAAAGAATGGCCATACGTCGAGGCTATAAAAGCTCTGGGAGAAAGCGACAAGAGGATCATATTCAGACATATTCTTCCAAACACTACATCAGTGATATACGCCAATATGGCGTTATCAGCTTCAAACGCTATATTCTCTCATGCAGCAATGGTCTTTCTCGGCGTAGGAGATGTCAATGACCTCAGCTGGGGAATGATCCTTCATTACGCATTTGCATCTGGAGCGTTGTCAAGCGGATGTTGGTGGTATTTTGTTCCACCAGGAATATTTATAGTTATGCTGATCTTCGGTTTTGTATTGATAGGATTCTCGTTAGAAGAACTGTTTAATCCGAAACTTAAAAGAATATGATCTTGACTTGAAGACAGGGCTTGATGAAAAAATAATTTTTTCACCACCATCTCTGAATAATAACTTTTCTATCTGTGAAGAAGTCTATAGCGTCTACCTGGCCGTGTAATACTCCGAAGAAACTCTTTTTTCTACCAGGAAATGGGAAGAACTGATCTGGTTGTGCCACAGCCACATTTATCCCTACATTTCCAACATTAACTCTTCTAGCGAACTCTCGTGCATATTTTCCTGATGATGTGAATATCACAGCTGTGTTTCCATATTTTCTTGTGTTAGCAATTTGAACGACCTCTTCAAAATCTTTAGCCTTCACAATAGGCATCACAGGGCCGAAGATCTCTTCATGAGCTATCTTAGAGTCTGGCGATGTCTCTAGGATTGTTGGACCTAGATAAAATCCTTTCTCAAATCCTTTTGGGGGAGCATGTTCTCTTCCATCTAAATATACTTTAGATCCTGATTCTAAAGCCTCATTAATCATACTTATGATCCTTTTTCTCGCAGTCTCAGATATCAGAGGACCCATGTCGACTTCCTCACTCAGCTGATATCCTACTCTAATCTTCTTAACTTTATCAATGATCCTGTTTAGAAACTTCTCATAAGCCTCTCCCACAAGTATTAAAAGTCCTGGAGCTAGACATCTCTGCCCAGCCATATCAAAGAATCCTCCGACTATATTTTCTATAGACTGTTCAGAAGATGCGTCCGGCATCATGACGACAGGGTTTTTTGCGCTTGTCTGTGCAAGAGCTCTTTTACCATGTGCCGCAGCTTCTGCATATATTTTCTCTCCAACTGCTGTAGATCCTACGAAGGCTACCCCTACCACGTCTTTATGTGTCAAAAGCATTCTTCCTGTAGATCCGTCTCCATTGACCAGGTTTACAACTCCCTCGGGATATCCCGCCTCTCTAAACATTCTTACGAAAGCTATCAACGGCGTAGGATCTTGCTCGCTGGGTTTGACTATGACAGTGTTTCCTAAAGTCACTGCCCATGGGATAAACCACATAGGGATCATTATTGGGAAATTGAATGGAGATATTATGAGAAAAACTCCGAGAGGCTCGCGAACAACCTCCATATCGATCTCAGGCTCTGTCCTCGCGATATTCATGATCTTTCTTGTCATAGCAAATAGATGGGGAGACCCTAATGCAGAATCTATTGCTTGAATAGCTCTGAAAATCTCTCCTCTAGCCTCTCTAAGAGTTTTGCCAACGCTTTGTGATAATAATCTTGCGAAGAAATCTCTCCTCTCTTCAACAAGAACCTTCAGTCTGATCAAATGTTGAAGTCTGTCGTATATAGGCAGTCTAGACCATTTCTCAAACGCACTAACAGCTTGAGAGACTGCCTCTTCAACATCTTTTGAAGATGATACAGGGACTTTAGCGATAACCTCTCCTCTCCCAGGATCATATGAGTCTAAATATCTATCTGTCTCAGCCTCAACATATCTGTTTCCTATGAAATTCGGTAGATAACCATAGTAGTCTCTCATCTCATTTAATTTATCAAATAAATTCTCTCTCATGAGACCGCCTCAGAGAATAAAATATTTTAGACGATATATAAATAGCAAAAAGATTATTATAATCATTGTACAACTGATCTTGTTATTAGATTATTATCTGTATAATTATTAATAGTAGATGAAGATGATCAGCATGTTGAGAGAAGATATCATTAGAGACGCTCATAAATATCTGATCCTTAATATAGTAGATGAAGTGACGCCACTAGTAATTGCAGAGGCAAAAGGATCTGTTATAAAAGATATTGATGGTAGAGAGTTTATAGATGCTTTCTCAGGCATATCTGTTATGAACATAGGTCACTGTAGAGATGAGATAATCTCAGCAGTAATAGAACAGGCTAGAAAATATATGCATGTCTCATCATATTACTACTACGTCCCCATCCTAGTAGAGCTTGCTAAGAGACTTGCACAGATAATGCCTTCGAAAAGACTTACCAAGACATTTTTTGGCAACAGCGGTGCTGAGGCTAATGAATGTGCTATTAAACTAGCCAGAAAATACACTAGAAGACATGAGATAATTGCTCTTACACCATCATTTCACGGCAGAACATTAGGCACGCTGAGCATAACAGGTCAAGGAGGTAGAAAAAGAGGCATGGGACCTCTGTTGTCTGGAGTGATCTTTGTTCCAGCACCATATTGTTATAGAGCGCCTTTCAAAGTTGATGATGAAGAGGAGTGTGGAAAAATATATGTTGAGCTTGCCAGAGACATTATAAGAGAGACATCAACAAGTCAGATATCAGGATTCATTGTAGAGCCTGTGATAGGTGAGCCAGGCATAATCCCTCTTCCAAAGAATTATTTGAAAATCTTTCGAGAAGAGATCTTAGATAGATACGGAGGTCTTTTAATAGTAGATGAGGTTCAGACAGGCTTTGGAAGAACAGGAAAAATGTTTGGAGTAGAACATTATGATGTTGAGCCTGACATAATGACTATGGCAAAAGCATTAGGAGGAGGACTTCCGCTGGGAGCTTGTACAACCAGTGAAGAGATCGCTTCAGCATTTGAGCCCGGAGATCATTTCTCAACATTCGGCGGAAACCCTGTCTCAGCAGTGGCGGCGATAAGAAACATAGAGATCATATTAAGAGAAGAGCTTCATAAAAAAGCAGAAGAGAAAGGAGCTTACGTAATGAAGAGACTTCACGAGCTTAAAGACAGATATAAGATCATTGGAGATGTCAGAGGAAAAGGTCTTATGATAGGTGTAGAGCTTGTTAAAGACTCTTCAAAGACGCCTGCCAAAGAGGAGGCTAAGAAGATTATGAGAAAAATGTTTGATGAAGGAGTTCTCGTGGGGATAGGAGGAGTATATGGCAATGTCATAAGAATTCAGCCTCCGCTTGTAATCGAATATGAAAAGCTTGACAAGATACTGGAGGCTTTCGAAAGATCTATAAGAAACTTATAGACTAATCATTTGATTCTTAAATTTATTTTTTCTAACAGATCTCTCATTATAATAGAGAATAAAAATTCTCTAGCTATCTCCACCATTTTTCTAGATATCTCATCTCTCTTCTCAGGTTTAGAAACAAGATCTTGAAAAGTTCTCGCGAGACTTTTAACACAGCTAGTTTCCTCAACATGGATCCTAATTGATATTATTTCTGATTAGCTATTTCTGATCATATACTTCGATTGTGATCACAGGGACTCTCCTTTTCAATATATAAATCTCTCTATCTTAATTTAATAAGATAAAGATGTCTCTACAACTGAAAACTTCTTATTCAAGCAGAGAATATTTAAGCCGTTATTCTATATAATCAGACATTCAAAAGATCTTGATATATATTAGCTGAGATGTTATTTAATGATCTATGTATAGCTCATATATAAGTTTTGTCTAATTTTATTCGGATGAATAATGGAGCTTATCAACTATATACTACAGGTCTTGATACCTGTGGCAGTATCAATATTTGCTATAATGGATCCTCCTGCCGCAATACCTACATTAGTAAGCTATATAAACACTGTGAAAAGAAGTGAGGAGGAGATTGACAAGATCACTAGTGAGATTGTTAAAAAAGCTGTCATCGTCATCTTCATATTATTAACATTATTCTCATTAGCTGGAGAGTATGTTCTAAAGCTTTTCAGTATAGACATTGTTTCTCTAAGAATAGCTGGTGGAGTGCTTCTCATGGCTGTAGCAATTGATATGTTGATCACAGGGCACAAACCTGAGCAAGTCTATGCTGGTGATTATGCTGTTGTTCCAATAGCAACTCCATTGATAGTTGGTCCAGGAACTATGAGCACTTTAATAGTATATTCAAGACTATACGGCTCTTTAACAACATTATTAGGAGCATATATCGCGTTGATAGCCACCTATCCATTGCTGAGATATTCGCCTAAGCTCTTCAAATACCTTGGATCATCAACTTTACAAGGTCTTGGAAAATTTATGTCTCTGATAATAGCTTCAATAGCTGTCAGCTTGATACTTGCAGGTCTGAGAGACCTCGGCCTATTAAAATGATCATATGAATAACTTAAAATCCTCTTTATAAATTTTTATTGCAACCATTGTGGAGGTTCTCTCAATATAAGGATTAGAGATCATCTGATTCAATAGTTTCATAAATTCTTCTCTGTTAGGACTTTTAGCAATCACAACAAAATCTATGTCTCCAAGAACATAATAGACGCTCTGAACATAAGGCAGTGTCGAAAGAAATTCTCCAAGGATCTCATGATAATCTTTTCCATATCTTCCTCTTACAAGAGTTATAGTATGATATTCAAAACCTAATTTCTCAGCATTTAAAATAGCTCTGTATCCTTTTATATATCCTAAAGACTCAAGATTCTTAAGTCTATAATATACTGTCGCTTTGGGAACACCTAATTCTCTACTTAATTCTCCGAGAGATATTTTTGGGTTATCTTGTATAATTCTAAGAATCATTTTATCAAGATCTTCTTTAGACAATATTTTTCTACTCATAATATTGACACCAGTTAATCATTTACTTATTCATAAATAACTATTAATCAGTATATAGATCTATTTAATATGTCTTAAGAAATTATTTATGAAAAGATCTTTTTATTCTTGTTATACTAAAAGGTATCCCGAGAGCCATGACAATTGACTGTATAAGAAAAGAATGTTTTATAGCAGAATCAAGTTTTTCTAATTCTACAGCAATATTCTGAGAATGAGATCCTAATGCTTCTCCTAATGTGATAAGTCGTGAGGCAATTTTATATGGAATATAATATGTCATTGATAATATCGATAGATTAAGACTTAATATGAATCCTATGTTAAATGATAATGTTCTTAGAGATGATGCCACACCTCTTCTCTGTGGAGGAACTGAAGTCATTATAGAACTAGTGTTTGGAGAAACGAAAAGTCCTGTTCCTATTCCAAATATTAATTCGCTTATGATTAATGTCATCAATGTTGATAATCTGCTGAACATGTATAATCCTAATGAAGATAATGTAAGCCCTATGATGGTCACAGGGGCAAAACCTATTTTATCTGATAACCATCCTCCTATAACTCCAAAGATCATAAATGTGACCTCATATGGTGTTAACAGAATTCCTGTGATAGAAGGGTCGAAACCTTTCACGCTTTGAAGATATATTGCCAAAAGAGTCAGCGAGGCTCCAAACCCTATTGAATATAAAAGCTGTGCTATTATTCCTCCTGTGAACTGCCATATTTTAAATATCTTAAGATCCAAGGCTGGAGATGTAGTCTTGATCTCCCAGATCACGAATAATACAAATAATATTAATGAGGTTATCAATAATTCTCTTGAGTAGATCTCGTATCCATATCCTGTTAACGTTAGCGAAATTAATAATAGAGTGATTGAGACGCTGAATAATGCGAAACCTTGGAAATCTATCTTAGGCTTCTCAACTGGTTTATAAATTTCTTTCAAAGATCTCATGCTCCAATATAATGCAATTAATCCTATAGGGATCTGAGATAGAAATATCCATCTCCAACCTAGATAATCAATTATGAAACCGCTCATAGTCAATCCAATAATTGCGCCAGCTCTCCAAGTGATCTGATTGATGCCCAGCCATCTTCCCAACATGTTGGAAGGAATATTATCTGTTAATATAGTTACTGAGAGACTCATTAGAAATGCCCCGCCGAGACCTTGTAGAATTCTTGATAACGCAAGTATATACGGCACAGAGCTTATGCCTGAGGCTAATGCTCCTAT
>Ga0326761_1000046_pt1 | contig 29425 bp, 23 predicted proteins | sample GCREP_P_FD_207739 | JGI IMG/M metagenome (GOLD analysis project Ga0326761, IMG submission 207739) | Hot spring water microbial communities from Geyser Creek Basin, Yellowstone National Park, WY, United States - GCR.EP_P | ecosystem: Environmental > Aquatic > Thermal springs > Unclassified... | reverse complement strand
GGAGGGAGCCGCGGGATAAGGTCGCCGCGGGTTTCGCCATGCTCGTGAGGAGGGCTCTTGAGGCCGAGCCGTACATAGACGACGACCGCCTGGAGGCGGTTGTAGATCAGGTGGCGCTGGAGTGGGGTATTGACGTCAAAACCTTCAAGGCCCTCGTCAGAAGCCTAGCCGCCTTAGCTAGAGGTGAACTAGTCACTAAGGAGGAGCTCAGCCGGGAGCTCGCCCAACACGTGAAGAGGGGAGAGCTGGAGAAGATCGAAGAGACTTTAAGACAATTAGTGGAGAGCAAGCTAGCCGAGATAGAGAAGATGCTGGAGGAGGTTAGGAGGAGGCTGGATGGTGTGGAGGAGAGACTAAAGAGGAGGGGGCTTCCCATCCGCGTCCTCTCGGTGGAGGAGGTGGAGGCTGGTCAGCTCTACGACAACTTCCGGGTGAAGGGCGGCACACCGGCGGTTTCTGTGGCAGAGGGGGTGTTTCGGCTGGTTGAGACCGGCCGGTTTAAGGATGTAGTTCAAGAGGTGTTGAGGAGGCTCGCCGCATACGGCGTGGTGGTGTTGCGGGGGCCGAAGGGGGTTGGGAAATCCACCTTGGCGGCTTACGCGGTTTGGCTGGCCCTCCGAGGCGGAGTTGTCAGCTACGCGGCGAGGATCCAGAAGATGGAGAGAGGTCAGCGGATGCTGTTGAGAGGTGTGTTAGACGCAGTTGAGGAGGGGCGGCTGGTCGCCGTCTTTGATCCGTCTCCTCTTGAGTTCTACATAGAGCCAGGCGCATATGCCGAGACGACGCAGGCGGCGGCGGCCGCCGCGGCGTCTGCCACGCTTGAGGAGTTGCTGAAATTTGCTGAGGAGAACAGGGGACAGGGCCTGGTGCTGGCGGTTATTCCCAACGACCTCTACAACGCATTAGACAGCGAGGTGAAGAAAAGGACTGAGAGATACGTCCTCCCCCTCGACCTTAGAGATGCGGAGTTTCTGACGGAGATCATATACGAATACTCCGGTTGCAGAAAAACGCCGAGAGAAAAGTTAAGAATACTGGCGGAGAAGATAGCGCAGTTAGACGGCGGATACACGCTGGTGGCCAAATACGCCGGCCTCTGGCTGAGAGACAACGGGTGTAAGGTGGAAAACGTGGAGAGGGCTATGGAGGCGGCGAAGCCTCAGCCGAAGCTCTTCTTCGCCCACTACATTTGGCACGTGTTGCTTCGGGGCAGCGGCGACTTGGCCATGCAAGTCTCTGTGCCGCTTCTCCTCCACGCCGTCTTCGGCCCGGTGCCGGTGGGTGTAACATACATCACGAAGGCGGTGTACGAGGGAGGTGTGTGGCGTCTTTCAACGCTGGAGAGACTAGAGGGCGTTGACCTGTGGTCGCTGAAAAACGACGCACTGGAGCCGATAGCCAGCTGGCTTGCCCAGCCCCATGAGGACTTGGTGAAGGAGGCGCTAGAGAACCTCGCCGCTCTCCGCGACGAGAAGGACAGAGAGCCTTACAAAGAGACCTTAAGCGACCTAATCGAGGCGATGGACTGGGCCCGCGGCAAGGCGTTGAATGAAGGCGGCAAAATCCTCGCCGAGCTCGGCGTCCCAGAGGAGGACCGGGGATTGAGGCTGTCTCTGCTTGCCTTTGTCGTCAGGAGACTCGCCGCTGTTTTCAAGAGCGGCGAGAGCAAGCGTTGCTGGCAGAGGGTGGTCTTCATCGCAGGCCACGCGCTGGCTGAACACTACATATTGTCTCGGAGGAGACCGGGGGACGTTGCAGAGACTCTGGGAGACGCCTTGAAGCCCTGCGCCGTGGACGACTATTTGACGATAGACGGCGAGATACCGCGGCTTTCAATACACGTGATTAGGTTTCCGTATTACGTCGAGACGCTGTACGTCAGAGATCTTTCGCAGATTCGGAAGATCAGAGAAAGGCTAGGCGTCCTCACCCTCTTCGCGGACGCGGAGACCGTAAACACCGCGAAGAAGACAGCGGGGGAGCTGACGGCGAGGTGGAGAAGGAGAGGCCTCGATTTGCGCGAGACCCTCTACGCCTTGGGTCTGGCGGCGTTGGCCGCCGGGATCGAGGTGGATGAAGAGACGGCCGATCTGCTACTCTACGCTGCGTCTCCCGCGGTGCGAGTGGTGGCCCATCCGGAGGCCGTGCGGTGGGTCTTGACGGCGCTGAGGTCTCTGGGCGAGAAGGCGCCGCATAGACACGTCTCTCTGCTGGCCGCCGTCTCAGAGCTGAGGATGCTTTATCCAGAAACAGTGCAATACATCTACGACACCTTGCAACGGCTCAGAGACCGCCTCCTTGAGACGGAGCGCCGCTGGCCTCTGGTGGAGGCTATCCGCGCCTGCTCAAACTTGCTGAGAAAGCATCCGGTGCACATCTGGGATCGCCTGGAGGAGGCTGTGGAGGACATGTGCTGGCTACACGACGAAGTTAGAAAACGCGACAGCACTACAGCGCCGGACGGCGGCCTCTCGGCGCAACGCCTGCTCGACGCTGTGGCTAGGGCTCATGTGCTGGCTGTGGCTTTGGAAAGTGGCAACTTGGCGCAACATGTGCAGAGGCACTGTAGCTTAAGCGACCTCATAAAGGAGGCCGAGGCCGTGAGGGGCGTGTTGGATGAGGCGGCGGCCCATCCAGAGGAGTTGAGAAAAATCGTGGAAAGCAACGCGGACTTCGCCGAGTGGGTAACAGCCCTCAGTTCCACAGGTGACGCTGGGGAAGTGATCGAGGATTTGGGTACTTGGTTCACGTATTTGCTGGCCCGCTACAGGCTGGAGCACGCCCTTGACGAGAGGGGCGAATTAGACGCGGGGAAGCTGAAAGAGGCGGCAGAAGAGTTCGAAAAAGCGGCTGAGATGCACAGAAAGCTGGAGCAGTGGGAAAACTACCTCACTGCCCGTGGTCTTGCTCTTAGGGCCTGCGTCCTCGCCGCAAAGAGCTGGGAAGAGCTTCTCGAGAGGGCTAAGGGCTTCTGTGAGCTGTGGAGGGAGGCAGAGAAACACCTTGAACTGGCCGCCGAGGATTTAGAGACGGCAGCTGGCGGACTCGGCGAGTGTCTAGTCTATATGGCGGCCTCCGGCGACAGGGAGAGGGCGGAGGATCTGCTGAAAGAGCTACGGCGGTTGCTGGACTACGTCCGGAAGGTCTCTCCCCCGCGCCGCCGCAGTGGCTTCGGAACTCGCCGGACAAAGCGGTTAAACCACGTCCGGGAGGTCTCCGTGGTTGCTCGGCTTATGCTTAGGTTCTTTGGGGTGGGGGAGAGGGCGAATCTGGAAGAGGTCGTGGATGTGTTTGGGCCATGGCTTTCACCGGAGTATCACCCAGCTTTATTGATGCTGGCTGGCCGCCTGCAGAGAGACATAGCCCTTGAAGAATGCGCCAAATTATTCAAGACCGAACTCTGCGTTAACGCCGTGGCGGCCGCCGCAGGCGATCGAGTAGCCGTCGAGATTTTGAGATCAGTTCTAGAGAAAGTAGTGCCTGAGGCGCATCCGTTGCTGGATAAGGCAGATGGGAGGACTCTAGTGGAGATCCTAGCGCCCAGATACTCTCTAGCTCAGCTTGCCTTCATGTTGCTGGCGGCCGTGGAGGGGAGGGCCGACGCAGTTAGACTACACGGCCTGTGGGGCTCCGTGAGATCTAGGAAGCCCCTACTTCGACAACTTTCCCATGCAGTCTATGAGAACTGCGTCGACTTAAACAGCGAGGGGTGCAGGCTGGCTCTGTTGAAGTTGTATTACTACCACGTCTAGCGGCTATTCACGTCAAGTCTCTGCTAACTTATATGCCATGGACAGCAGGCGGCTTGGCGTCGGTTTTGCCGAAATGCTGAACACCGTTTTGGAAATTAACTTTGCGACTTGCAAGGCCCTTCTCTTGGCGCTTTCCGGCTCCTCCAACGTATTTACCTCTCTTGTCCCCCAGCTTCTCACGGCGTGTTTTCTCAGCTTATTACAGCCTCTCGGCGCGCTGTTTGCAGGCGAATCCCCTCACGGAGTCTCTCCCCAGAAGCCGAGCGCTTTAGCCACAGCTGTCGTCCAGACGCCGTAGAGGGGGGTGGAGAAGGTCAGAACGGCCTCTTGCGGTTATGCATCCGTATGACGAGACTCACGTCCAGTCTGTAGAAAACTGCTGGCCAGTCGCCAGAAGTCAGCATTTGTTGCCGTTATCGGGACTCAGCCTACGAGAGACGGCCACAAGCCGGCTCCGAGAGGGGCGCAACCTGGAAGGTGGGGATACGGGAGACAGACCCCGCTACGTAGAGCGGTCAACGGCTAGGAGCGCTTAGGGTCTTCTCCCAGCGTCGTGAGTTGCCGCGCACTGTCTCAAGTGTCCACTTTTTTGGAACTGGGCGCCCTTATCTGAAGACGTTTTCAACGCGGCAACGCTTTAGACGCCTCATTAACAGAAGGTTCCTACCAACGATTTTTATAAAGTTGCGCCAAGCCTCTATATGGCTCACATAATAGATCTGTTAAGCTTGTTAGTCAACGTATCCGGACTTTTAGTCGGTATATTCGGACTTACAGGTAGCTTCAAACGTCGTGTAGCCATAGTAATATTACACCTAGTAGGCGCTTACATCTTGGCTCAACTCTTCTCACCCGTCTCCTTATTTCTCGCCAAGGGGCTCGCTACGTTTCTACCTGCCCAACTCATTGTCACTGCATCTCCAGTCCTTCTAAAATTTCTCTCATTTCTATTGTCGTTAATAGCAGTTATGCTTTCGCTATACCTACTTTATACGTCAATAAAAGATTTTCTCTTTACAAAAGTTGAAACACAAATGATGAGGAAATTTATAGAATATATTTCAAGAGAACTTAGTATAAAAGATGCAACAGACAAAGCTCTATCAGAGATTGCTAAGGATCTACGGCCTAACTTGAAATATGCCCTTATAAATATGTCGTACATCCTGTTTCCGGTTTTTCTTTACTACATTTCGCTTGGTGCGTTACTACTAGGTGTCTGCAACTTCTTCAACGCCGCTTTTTTGTGCCAAAAAGACGCAGTGTGGCAGGTGGGGGCTGTCTTTCTTGCTGTCCATATCGTCCATACATGGCTTTCCGTTACAAGCAACGGCAAATACAGCCTATACCCTCATTTGCAACTCTACGTCTTAACAGGGTTTATACGCCAGTTATTGTCTAAGCATAAACAGGAAAACCAACGAAACGGCTCCTCCCCGCCACGTCTTTCAGCATTCAAGTTTTTCATCCTCACTCTTCTAGCCTCGCTGACGCCTCCTCTGCCTATCCAAGAACCGAAAACCTTTCTCGCAATACTACTACCCCGACCTACAGGAGTAGATTGCCACGGCATCTCAACGGAAAAAGACCAGCGGAACCAGAGATGTAAGATAGTCGAATGTCCAGAGATGAGCAAATGGCTAAAGGACGAGGTATTTCAATCGTTGCTTTCGGCTTTGAAAGAAGTCGTAGGCAACACAGGGAGACTTGTCCCATGCGACTCCACCCAAATAGTTGAAATAATAAAGAAACTGAAAGAAAAGAAAGACATAAGTGAAATACCACATAAGTGTAAAGCAGATAGTAAGTTTTATGGCCCCTTGGAGTTTAGATATAACCTGTATCAATGCATGGTTGAAGCGGTCTATAAGGCTTTTGAGAAAGGACGTGTGAGTCCTTACGACTTGTTGATAGTGGCTGAACTTCAATTAGTAAACGGTATTCCGGTTAGGTACGAAGTGACAGAGAAAGGAAGAGAGGTCGAGATAAAAGAGTGTTACTGCAAGCTTAAAGCAGACCAAGTTAATGAGACTTACTACCCAATCTACCTAATCGCGGCTTGGGGTGATTCTGCTGAGGAGATATCGCAAATATCTCTGTGTCTACGTCTTCCTACTCACGGTTAGCCACTGGCGTGATAAGTTATGCACGGCTTAGTCGCGTATGCTGAGAAATAGGGCAACACTACTTCGACGCGGAGGTTCTTGGACGTAGCCATTTCTCAAGCCAAGCGCTCCTCTACCGCCTTAGCGGCGCCTGCCGCGGGCTCCACGGCGTATACGCCGAACTGTATACCAGCAACAGTCCCCTCTTGAGCGCACTCCTCCTCTTGTTGAGGGGCTTCCTGTCCCTTCTTGGCGGTTTGTGGGCGTATATTCTGCATCTACGCGTCTATCCCACTGGGAGGGAGACTTTATAGAAACTATCAAGCTACATGTGATACATTTCTATATTGTGTTTTGAGGAAGTTTTGGGGAGGTGTGTCTTGCCTGTGTTTGGTGTAACTAGTGTATTTTTTAGAGAGTGTTTACTCGGCGTTGTGTATGTTCATGCACCGCGGCGCGTCTGCGCTGGAGACGGCGAAGCCAGCTGTGCTGCTGTCCGGCGTAGCAACGCCGCGCGCGGGGCCATGGCCTGTCGGCCGCGCGTAGATCCGGCGATTCTTCTACACCGCGACCCCCGCGCCTGGGAGGAGCTTCTGGGCTGGAGGTGCGTAGAGGCGATTATGCGCAAGATGAAGCTACTCGGCGTCGGGGATCTCTACTCTCTAGTGGACTTCTTCTTCGAGTATCCACAGAGCTCTCCTGACCTCCTCCTCGGCGTCAAGTTCGAGGGGGAGCGCGGAGAGGAGTGGAGGGCGTACGTGGAGAGGCGCCGGCTTAGCCTCGGCGCCAGGGTAAAATTCCCCGACATAAAAGTGGGGGAGGAGCTTCCTGGCGTGAGGATTAGGCTCTCCCCAGCCACACTCCTACTCCCCTTTGACAGATATAGAGAGAGGTGGCGGAGAGATGCATATACCCTATACAAGGCAACGGGAGGCGTGATACCGACCAGGGCCCACCCCCACTACTACCTCAGCCAGCTCTTCCCCCAGGAGCTGAGGGCCCTCGCCGCTAGGGGCTACGTCTGGGTGGCCAACACGTGGAGCGGGGGACGGCGTAACCACGCCCTCGCGGAGTGGCTCTACTGGCTAGACCACGCCAGGATGCCCCACATCGACTTAATGCTCGGCAGGTTCATCTCCAGATCTCCCCTTGACAAAGTTATAAAAAACGCCGAGGGCAGGTCGGCGGAGCGCCGGCAATTTCAGCGCGCCGAAACTGCCGCCACTACGGCGGACATTCCCGGCGTTGGTGTTTACAATCGTAAAGAGGCATGACTCCGCTTGAGCCCGCGCGCCTCAAAGATCTAGAGAGGTTTCTCTTGGGCTGGGAGAGGCGGGAGGCGCCGCCTCCCTCCGGCGTCTACGTCGCGGCGGCTGGCTACCAGGGGCGGCTTGTGGAGGATTACTGCGCCCGCTACCACCTCATATATCTAGTGGCTGTATACGACAGAGACGGCGCGTGCCGAGACCTCTATCAGTGTTGTTCCGCGCCGCCTCCGGCGGATGCGCCTAGCCGTTGCTTCGTATTCGGCGACGTGGAGTGGCGGGAGGAGCTGGCGGAGAAGTGCCGCGTGGCGACATACCTCTACAAATTCAGCGACATACGGGAGGCCCTCAAGACGCTTCTAGAATTCGGCATACACGTGAGGGGCATCCCCTGCACATACTTCTCTCTACCTGTCCTCAAGATAACTGGGTGGTGCGACGTAGACCCCATCTGTTGCGACGTGTCGTCTATCAAGGAGAAGCTGGTAAAAAGCGCCACCCAGAGACGCACAGACACGTCCTCCTCGCCACGCCGCGGGGAGGGCGATGAGACAGACGGCTCCTCTGGAGGCGGCGAGATGACTGTAGAAGGGGCACCCTCCAAGGGAGGGGAGTCGGCGAGTATCTCAGAGGCCGGCGGCGGGTGCGGAGAGCTTATACGCCGCGCGGCCGAGGCCCTGGGAGCCGATGTAGACCACCTCAAGACGTGTCTATGCGGCTGATAAACTCTCTGCTTGGGGAGTGTAAGAGGAGGGAGGTGGCTGAGGCCCACCTCCGCCTATGCGCCCTCCTTCTGATGTATAACAGTGTGCCGGGAAGGGGCGTGGTATACCTCCGCACCACGGCGTATAGAGTCCCCGTGCAGAGACTGCTTGAAGACATGGCGGGACTGACCGGCAGGGACAAGAGAGGCCTCATGCAGAAGTTTATGAAGGCCGTGGGGGAGGCCGTGGCAGAGCTGAAGAAGGAGCTGGGCGGCGTGGCCTCTGCCGAAAACCTCCGCAGAGCCCTCCTCAGGCGCCTCCTGGAGGAGCTTAGAAAACTGGCGTAACCCATTTCTACCCGCTCTCCTCCTCTCCACATGATTCCGGACGTCGTGGAGAAGGCTTGCGCGGAGCTCGGCGCCGCCGCCGACGTCTTCGCCTTCTACTCCGCCCTCCGCCACACGCCGGCGTATAAAGCCGTGGAGACGCTGGAGGCGCTTCTGGAGGGGGCCGACGCCAGCTCCTTCTTCAAGACAGTGGATTGGGACGCGTTGGGCAGAGCAGTACCCCCGGCCGTCAGGAGGCTTGCTGGTGAGCACCCCAGCTGGCGTAGGGCTGTGGCGGCGGCTTTCTTCTCCGCCTTCCTCCTGATGCAGAGGGGGAGGAGGCTGGGCGGGGAGGTGGGCTTTGTGCTGTGTGCCTGGGCCGATGAGGAGTGGCAGAGGAGGCCCCGGCACCCGGCGTGGAGGGTTGTGGAGGCGGTGGATCCAAACGCCGAATACCGCCTTGAGCAGCTGGAGGCCTTGGGGCTGCCTAAGCTGTATCTAAGGAAGGTGTGGAGGAGGGCCTTGGCCTTCGGCTGGCCCGGCGAGACTAGGTACGGGACGCACCTAATCCTCGCCGCCCTCACCACCTTGCTCAAAAACGACGAGGAGCATTAACCGCCGTAATACAAAACGCCGAATTCACAATACCCCACCGACTGCGGCGTGATATAAGATGCAGGATTCATAATACTCCGCTTAACCGCGGCGTAGTATAAAACGACGGTTTCATAACACGGCGCCGCTGTATAATACTCTGCGCCGGCTTCATATTATGCCGCGTTGCGGCGCGCTACGGTTTATCCCCCATCTCCTTTTTCCACCTGTGAAGAAGGCGAAATGCGTCACTATCGACGCCTCCCTTGTGACTGAGGCCGAAGAGGCGGCGGCAAGGCTGGGCACCACCTTCTCAGCCCTCGTAGAGGAGGCCTTGAGGCGCCTCCTCAGACAGGCTGAGGCGTGGAGAGGCGTAGAGGAGAAGCTCTCCAACATCGAGACGCTCCTCAGGCAGTGCCTCCAGAGGGAGCCGCCGGAGTCTCGGCCAGACCGAAGAGACCAAGCGCCTCCGCCCCAGCTCAGCGACAACCTGTGGATCAACATATTGAGAAGGCGGGGCTAGGGTTTATCCGCACCCCACACGCCGAAATCCATGTTCGTCATCATCACCTCTTTAGACGGCGGAGTAGGCAAAACCACGCTAACCGCGGCCATGGCGTACCACGCCGCGGTAAACAAAAGACAGCAGGTGCTTCTCATAGACGCCGACTGGGAAAAGGCAGAGCTCTCACAGCTCTTCCGGGCGGAGTACGCCCCCGGCTGGCTCTCGCCGTTTCTAAAGGGAGAGGAGCCCACCGTCTACAAGATACGCGACGGCCTCTACCTAGTGCCGGGGTACGACGCCGCCGAGGCCTACCAGCTCTACGACTTCCAAATCTCGGAGCTGGAGCGCGCGCTTGAGGCTTGGGTGGAGAACATGCCGGCCTTCGCCGCCTCGCGGGGCCTGCCCCCCGCTGTAATCGTCGACACTACGCCGACGCTTAGGCTCAGCTTCCTGAATAAGCTTAAGGAGAGGGGCGTCAAGATTATTTTCGTCGCAGACGTGAGGGCGCTGGGCCGCGTCTCCGACATCAAGGCGGAGCATTATGCCGCATACTTCAAGCTGGCCGACGCCGTCGTGGTAAACAACACGTCACTCTTCACCCGCAACACCGCCCCCTACACCATAAGGCGGGTAGGCACCGTGAAGGACCTCCACTGGGAAGCCGTGGCGAAGGCCCTCCTCAAGAACCGCCATAACCACAAAACCATAGAAGCCCTCCTAGACAAGGTTTATCCGGCCTCTCTACTGGGGCAGGCATGATCCTGAACCTGAAAAGGGGCGCCCAGGTCCTTGGGAAAAAGATAGCCGACCTAGACACCGGCGAGCCGACTCAGGCGGCGCCTCTGCAACCAGCGGCACAGCCCACGGCTTCTTCTCCCCAGCCGGCGCTGGCTACACCAGCCCCAGCCGCCGAGCCCGCGGCTCCTCAGCCTGGGGCTTCCGCGCCTCAGCCTTCTGAGGACTGGGGAGAGCTTCTGGTGAGGCTTCTCGCCTTCGCGCCTGAGGACGTGGCGCAGAAGCTTGTGGGGTGTCTAGACAAGGAGGTGATCATCAAGGTGCTTGAGAGGTGGAGCAATCCCTACCTCAAGGTGGCCTTGATGTTGATTATGAAGAAATGATAAGAATAGGCTTCTGCTTCATAAAGGGCGGTACGGGGAAGACCACGTTGGCTACCTCTACAGTTCTTTATTTAAACGCCGCCGTGGCCGCCGCAGGCCTCATCGACACGGCGCCCATCCCCGTGGCCTCACTCCTCCTGGCCGCCGGGACTCAGCCCGGCGTATACGCGGGGAGGGAAGACGTGCCGGTTGCCGTGACGCGTACGCCGGAGGCGCTGGATGCGGCGTTACGCGCCCTGGAGAAGATGAAGGTGTCTATCGCCGTGGTGGACCTCCCGCCCATGCCGAAGACGCCGCGTCTCGACATCGCGGTGATAGTCGCCGACCCGCCCGGCCTTGAGTTCGTGCAGGAGTTCAAAGCCGACGCCGCCCATGTGGTTCTGGCGGCGAATATGGTGGATAAGCTAGACGGCAGATACAAAAACATAGCCAACTCAGCCGTCGCCCTGCCCTACAGCCCGGCAGTGGCCAAGGCATACGCCAAGCTGACGCCGGCTATACTGCCTCACCACCCCAAGGCGCAGACGTTGGGCCGGTGGAAGAAGGCGTTTATCGCCCTTATGAACAAGGTGGCGGAGCATGTGAAGAAATGAAGCACCTAGACATCCTCAGAAAAATGAAAAGAGAAGCCGACGAGGCTTACCGCAGAGTGGAGGAACGCGAGAAGGAGGAGAAGAGGAAGATGAGAGAGGCTGCGCGCAGGTTCCGCGACATAGTAAAGGCTGAGAAGCTGAACAAGGAGTGGGAGCTGGAATACGTCGAGCTGACGGTGGAGGACTTCCTCAGGATGTATAGGGTGAAGCCTTTGTTTAAAGATTTGTGGGAGCTGGCTAAGGCCTGCACAGACCAGCGGACGTGCTACCGCATGCTCGCCTACTTTAAGCTGGAGGGCCGCGCGGCAGATTTAGAGCTGGTGAGGGAGGCGGAGCGGCTTGGCGTAGACGTGGAGATGATAATCACCCTCCTCTACAACGGCAAGAGTGAGGAGGCTGTTAAGTTGTTGAGGCGATGAGGAGGCCCCACATCTACATCTACATCACCCTGGCCGCCCTCGCCGCGGCCCTCCTCGCGCCGCACCCCCTCACGGCGCTTATGGCAATTGCAACAACGGCGCTGTGGGGGGAGTGGCTACTGATTTGGACTTACGGCCACAGGTGGCCCTTAGAGCCTCACAGGGAGAAGGTGCAGGTGGGCAGATACCTAGCCGCCTACGATCCACGGCGCAAGATTTACCACGTCTTGTGGAAGGCTGAGCCTACCAGAAGCGAGTTCGGCATCGCGGCGGCTCAAGCCATCCACGAGATGTATGCATCCCTCGCCCTCCAGCCGTCTGAGTATCTGGCGGTTGTGCAAATCGGCAACGAGAGGTTTGTTAGGTACACAACCAAGGCGCCGGATGAAAGCCGCATTGCCCACATCGAGTCTGTGCTCCGCACATACTTCGTCTTGCACCCCACGACGTGGGTGTCTCTGAAGGTGGTGCCGGACCGCTGGATTATGTACGTAGCCGCGGCGCCGCTGGTCTTCGGACTTTTCAACCCGGTCTTCCTCCTAATCGGAGCCCTCCTCCTCTACCACGGCCGGAACGTGCGCAAGTGGTACCGCCAGGCAGACATAGAGCTGGCCTTTGAGGCGGTGGGCACGAAGCGGGACATCGGCACCTCTCGTCAGACCCTCGAAACCTTCGCAAGCGCGGAGGCGTCGGCAATCGCCAAGATGAAGAAGTGGGCAGTGACCTTTGTGCCGAGGCCGGAGGCCGCGGTGGAGAAAGAATTCGGCAAGGCCTACGAAAGCATCTCAGAGAAGCGGGGCGTAGTGGTTAAGCTACACAAGACCTCGCAGTTGCTGGAGCGGATGCTGAAGTTCGACGAGAAGCCTGTGTTTCTCCAGATCTTTGGCAGTCAAGACCTCGCCACCCAGCTGGAGATCCGCCGCGATGTGTTGGCCAACGTGTTGTTCTGGACGCCCAAAGGCGCATACATGACTAAGGCTTTGTCGCATGACTTGGCTAGGGCCCCGATCTTCTACGGCGGTAAGCTCATGTCGTCGGGGAGGAAGCTGTTTATCGGCTACGACAAATTCGGCAGGTCCGTGGAGGTGGATATAGACTCCATGCCGACGTCGCATTCAGTAGTGTTGGGGCCGAGCGGCATGGGCAAGTCGTGGGCGGTGGCGACTCTGCTGAAGCGGCTTGTCGAGTCGCATGAGGATCTTAAGATCGTCGTGATCGATCCGCACGGCGACTACGTCCCGCTGGCTAAGCTGATAGGCGCAAGGGTCTTCGAAGTGCCGAGGTTCATCCCGCCTCTGAAGCCGCTGGAGAACAGCCGCTACCTCTACATGTTGCTGGCAGAGTTCGGCCTCGTGCCGCACGGCGCAGACGGGTCTGTAAACGTGGAAGAGGCAGTGAAGACCGCGGCCAAGGCGGCTGGCGTGGAGCCGAAGGAGGCCAACTTGGCGGGGGAGCATGTGGTGTGGGATCTCCGTCCGCTGAAACACGACGCCGCGGCGCAGGCCTTCTTCGTTTCGCTGATACTGCTGTGGTATTTGACCCAGTGGGGCGCCAGGCCTCATGCGGAGAGGGTGGAGACGGTAATCGTCGTAGACGAGGCGGCGCTACTGCTACACAGCGCAAAGATGACCGAAACCGGATTGGTGACCAACATAGTCCTCACTTTGATTAGGCAGTTGAGTATGGGCGGGAGGAAGTACGGCTTCGCCCTTTGGATAATTGCGCAGTTGGCTAGACATGTGCCGGAGGACATTATCGAAAACGCTGGGTTTGTGTTGCAGTTGGGAGGAACTACGCGGGCGCTTAAGAAGAGCCTGGAGGTCTTGGCGCTGGACAGGTACGACTACGAGTACCTCCGCTCGGCGACAACCCCCCGCGAAACCGTCGGCGGCGCCGCCTCCGCCGGAAGCAGGCCATACGCCATGGGCGTGCTGTACCTCTCGCCCAGAGACCTGAAATACCACGTCAAAATCCCGCTGGAGCCGCTCATCAAAGAGGCTGTATGAGCGAGAGGCCGGACTGGACAGAGTGTCTCTATAGGCCGAGCATGCTCTGCGGCGAGAAGGACGAGAAGCTGGGGCGCGGCGCCGGCACGGTGGATATGAGAGACATCTGGCGCACGATGGAGGTGCAGCCGCCCCCACAGCCCCAGAACGGCCAGCCTTCACAGACAGAAGAGGCGCCCCCCGCAGAGGCGCCTGCTTCCACACAGCCGCCTCCGGCGCCTGAGCTTGCTCCTACGCCTCCGACGGAGATTCAGATACCCATTAGGCATAAGGGTTTGATATTTTCTAGCTACTGGATAGAGGTGAGCGATGTCTACGCCGGCGTTGGGGACGTGGTGGTTGTGAAAAACGCCAGCAACTACGTCATCATAAGACAAGTACGTAAAGCCCGCCACTGGATTGACGATACGCAGTTGCGCATAGCCGGCTACGTGGAGAGGAGGCTCTGCATCTACGGCTTCGTGCTTTCGCGCGACATCGAGAGGATAGCCGCAGAGCTGAGGAGCGGCAGATACGCCCTCGTCGCAATGTGCGACCCCCGCGCAGTGGTGAGGCCGCCAAGGAGGGAGGAGCTGTACCAGATATGGCGTTACGAGGGCTACCTAGTCAACACCGCCCCCGCCAAGATGGCGCTGATCCGGCTAGACCCGACGGCGAAGCCTAAATTCGCCGTAGATTACTTACGCAAAGGTTGCCCCATCTACTCACAACACCTGAACCAGATCCTCCAGCTCTCCGGCATACCCGTCCAGCTGACCTGCTGATGCTGGAGATAGTAATCGGCGGGTTGATAGAGCCTCCCCCTGCCAAAATCCGCTACACCTTCTGTCAAGTCGAGGATGCCGCCGAGACCGGCCTGGGCTTCGACCTAACGCCGGAGGGCTCCCTCGCGGCCACGGCGGTGTTTATAAGGATGCAGAACCCCGCTCCCCCCTTCGCAAGAACGCAGGACTTGGCGACGTGTAGCGCCCCGCTTTGCCACCTCTTTAAATTTGTAGATTATTCATTTCTCCAAATCGGCGAGGGGACGTGGCGGTATAAGGCGCCTACTGCGGATCCGGTGCAACTCGCCCTGGGCCTCGCGCTTGTCTTCAAGCTGGAGCGCGAGGTGGGCGGAGGCTGGGCTGTGGAGGTGTACAGCGACGTGTGGCCTATGTTCAGCGATTTGTTGGCCATGGCTAAGGCGCTTAGAGGCAACCTGCGCATCTACACGTCGACCTTCGACCAGCGGGTTGTGGTGGCTGACAGGGCGGTCATGGCTGTGCCGGGCGTCACGTTTGAGAGCTTGTCGCTTAAGAAGGAGTGGACAGGCGGAAGGCTCTGTGCCGTAGAGGTTCCGATGCCTATTGTCGAGGTGGAGGAGGACGTGAGGGAGCTTCTGCGGGTTATCTTCGAGGCTGGGGGGTTCGTTACGCTGAGATACGCCGTGGAGAACTTCGGCCAGGAGACCGTCGCGAAGGCCCAGAAGCTGGGCTACGTCAAGCTGGATCCCCTCACCATGTCGCTCAGGCTGACGGAGCTTGGGATGTCTGTCTTGACATGACTGGCCAGCTCTACACGTCGTTGTTTTGGCTCGTGTCGGCTGGCGAGGGGAATGCATTAGTGACCGGCCTGCCTGGTAGCGGCAAGACGTCGCTGGTTAAGTGGTCTTTGCGGAACATCCCGCCGCAACACAGCGTCGTCATCTACGACACAGCCGGCGAGTTTAGAGAGTGCGACAACGTGGGGCGGTACTCCGTCAACCCGCTGGACCTCCCGCCCCAACGCGTCGTGGAGATCCTTGAGGAGGCCCTCGCGGCGACCTATGGCGAGTATCCATATTTGCTCACGCCAGCCATGGCGGAGCTTCTGCTTAGGAGCATTGAACAAGGCTTCAAGACGCTGTCGGACATCCGCGCCAACGTGCTCAAGATCGCAGAGCCGCACGAGGTAGACACGGCCTATGCGCTTCGGCGCAGGTTGGCGCACCTCGACGGGCCGCAGTTCGGCAAGACCGACGTGCCTATCGCGGCGGGAAAATCCACATGCATCGACTTAAGCGGCCTAGACCGCGTCGGGAGAATCGCCTTTGTCTTAGTCCATCTAGAGCTGACGAGGTCTCTGAAAAACGTCATCTACGTCATAGACGAGGCCCACCGCTTCCTCTCTTTTACTGGCCGCTACAGCCTCCTCACAGACCACCTCCGCACCGGGAGAGCGGCGCGGCGCTTCTTCGTGCTGATTTCTCACAGCTACCGGGAGTTTCTGAGGCATCTGGGCTACGTCAAGGTGGTTATACGGTTCCCCGACTGGGACATGGACGAATCCAAGACGGCGCCTCTCAACCCCTCGGAGGCGTTGGTAACCATTAGGGCGGCCTCCGTCAAGGCTCAGCAGGAGCTGGGCAAGACTATCCCGCTGCGCGGCACCTGGGGGCAGTTTAGGATGGCGGTGCCGCCGTATGCGCAGAGAGGACCCGCTTAGACGAGCTGTGCAGTCGCTGAGAGAGGACTTCCCCGGCAAGTCCTACTCGTGGATAAGGAGGGCCCTCATGAGACTGGGGGACGTGAGGGAGGTGAGGGAGAACCTGTATCTGGTCCACGGCCGCCGGGAGCTGGGAGACTGGAAGCCGCTGTATCAGGTGTGGTTTTCGGAGAGGGAGGGCCGTTGGCTCTGTACCTGCTACGCGTCAGCTTTCGGCTTCCGGCGGAGGCGCGAGATATGCACCCACATAGCCGCCGTAATGCTGTACCGCAGGCACAGAAAGGCGCTGGAGAAGCTGGAGAACAGGCGGGTCTACGTCGTGGAGGCTGAGGTGGAGTGCCGCGGCCGCCTAGAGGCAGACGGCGAGCTACACGTAAAGCCTTTGGTCGAGAAAAGCGGCGGGGTGGCTAGGCTGACGTCTTTCGCTTCGCCTAGATACCGCATAGTCGTCGTCTCGGCACATAGGCGCATCGCCGTGAAGTGCTCAGGCCATGTCATATACGAGGCGGAGGGGGAGGAGATGCCGCTGGCCGTGGCCAAATTCCTCGTGGAGAAGCTGTATGAAGGTGAAGAATAGAAAAGGCCGCTTCGACCTCAAGCCCGACTCCATTGTAAACTACCGCAGACTCTACATAGACGTCTTCTCCATAGCGGCTTCTCTCGCTGTGCCGGAGGAGCTTTTTGCCTCAGCCGCCGAGGCCGGCGTCAACGCGGTGTTTGTGGTAGATGCCTGGCATGAGTCGCATATGTCTCTCGCCCGGCGCTACCTCGACCTCTGCCGCCGCTACGGCCTAGACTGCCGACTCTCTGAGCACAAGCCCGCCGAGGTATACGCAGTGGAACTCTGCGACGCCGAGTGCGGCGCTGGATGCGCCGTTGTGACGAGAGACTACGACGCCGTAAAGGCCGCGGAGAGGTGCACAGTGTTGATATTTCAGCGTGGGCGGTTCTGGCGGGCGGAAGATTTATCCCGCGGCGCTTAGAGACGCATATGGACGTGGTGGTTTACGGCGTGAAGGAGGCCCCCAGCGGCTTCCGCGTGGTGAAGACCACGGAGGAGCTGAGGCGGCATGTGGGAAAGGCCTTCCTCGTTGTGGTGGGGGATAGGAGGCTGGCGGAGGAGCTGGGCGCCGCGTATTTTTCGGAGGAGGAGTGGGGGGATTTCTTGCGATGGTATGCGGGAGTATACAACCTCTGAACGCTTTGACCTGTACACGCCGGCTGGTTTTCTGCTGGGCGAGTTCCGGCTGTATAGGACTGTTTGGGGGCGGGGGTGGAGTACTGGGCACGCCTCAACATCTACGGCGGCCCCCTCGTCACAATCAGAGACGGCTTCTCCACCTTCCTCGACGTCCTCGCAGGGAGGAGGCCTCTGGAGGCGCTGGGGAGGGTGGGGGAGTGGATCTGGTGTGTGCCGCTGTGCCGCGCCGAGTTTCTGGAAATCCGCAGGGGGCCTCGGGGCGCCGCCATGAAGATATACGCAGAGATGGAGGGCGAAGCCGGCGTCGTGCGCCGCCTCTACGATGCTGTCTTGGCCGAGAGGGATCTCAGGCGTATCGAGAGGAGGGTAGGGTTTATCCGCCCCCCGACGCGTTGAGACATGCCTCCCAGGAAGAAAGCCGAAGAGGCTGTGGAGGTCCAGGTTTCTGAGGAGTGCAAGCGCTATGATGGGCCTTTAAAGGAGGAGGTTAGGCATATCTGCGCCGAGTACGGCCTAAAGGCCCTCGCCGCGATGAACGTGGTGGAGCTGGCGCAGCTTTTGGGCCGGGAGGACGAGCTGGAGAAGGCTGAGGTGGTCCTTTCAAAGATTAGGCAACTGGCCGGCGTGGCGCCGAGGCCCATTAGCATATCGGAGGCTCTTAAGGCTCAGCAAGCTCTCCCCGTCCTCAAGACCGGCGTAGCCGAATTCGACGAAAAGACGCCTTGGGGCGGGCTTAGGCGTGGGTTGCTCTACGGCTTCGCCGGCGAGTTCGGCGCCGGGAAGTCCATGTTCGCCATTCAGTGCGCCGTGAAGGCCGCCGCCGAGGGGTGGCGGACGTTGTTTATCGAGACCGAGGGGAGCTTGAACCTCGCCTTATTCGAGCGCGTCGCGAAGAGATTCGGCGCAGACCTGAACTCGCTGGTGGACAGACTAACCATTACACAAGCCACCGACGTGCTGGACGTGAAGGAGATCCTTCTGTCTCTTTTTAAACAGCCGGCTGACCTCGTCGTCGTAGACTCCTTCGTGAGTCATGCGTTGCGGGCTCAGTTCCGCGGCAGAGGCATGTTGGCGCCGCGTCAGCAGTTTCTGGCGTATTTGTTGGACATCTTGCGCCGTATGGCCAGGGTGTACGGCACCGCGGCCATACTCACGGACCAGGTCATTGACATACCTGAGATGTTTGCGGCTAAGATCAAGAAGCCGGCTGGTGGGAACATCCTGCTACATGGGGTCAATGCCTTGTTTATGATGTCTAGGCCCAATAAGTCAAAGTTGGAGGGATACATGTGGCCTATGGACGTCCCAGGCATGTCGCCAAACGTGGAGATAGCATACACAATAAAAGAAGACGGTCTTTACTGACAGTTTCGGATAACACTGTAGTTTCAACGAAGCGTTATTCTTATAAGCACATGAAGGGTTGTAGACATGGAGTTGTACCAGGTGGTGGTCATAGCCATCGCCTTGGCTAACCTGGCGGTGACCATATGGTTGCTCCGCCTCCTCATCCCCATTTGGCAGACGCTTCGGCGTATTGTATTCGCGCTGGATAACTTCGACTTTGATGAAATCAGTAGGAAGTTTCTAAACAACGAGAAACCTCTGGCGGAGAACGTCATAGTGAAGACTTCTGAGAAGAAGGAGGAGGGGTATAGGGAGATCTCCATCACCAGGGTCTACAAGAAGCCCCTCGACGCAAAAGAGGTGTGGGAGGGGATAGTTAGGCAGATGGCGGAGAAGCTTCAGTGAGATGATTGAGCTCCTCCTCGTACAAACCATAACTAACTTGGCGCTGGCGGCTGTGGTGATTAAGCTGAGGAGGGAGCTTTGGCCTATGATCGCGGGGGCCGACCCACCTGGCTCAGGGGGTGTAGGGTTCTGGATACGCTCTATCGACGTCTTGTTGGTGGAGATGCCCCTCCTTATGGTGGCCAAGTCTGTGACTAGAGTGCGTTGGCTTTTCTCGGAGGAGCTTCACTTGACATACCGCCTTAGGGTCTACGACGTAGCTATGCGCCCCAGTAGCCGGGTTTTCTACAAGGAGTGGAAGGCGTGGATGCAGGGAAGCAGTAAATACGACTGTAGGGTCAAGAAGCCGCGGGGTTTGGCGCGGCTGTACAGCAAGGCGTTTGACGTGGTTTGTTTCGACAGGGAGGAGGAGGAGAGGAAGTTCCGGGAGGAGGTTCAGAAGTATTTAAGCACCCCGACTAAGTACCGCAAGCGGAGGTACAAACGCTGGAGGAAGCCAAGGCCGAGGCGGGAGCGCGCCACCCTATACGACCTCGTAGAGAAGTTCGAAAAACTCAAGTAAAAACCCTTTTTCCCCACCCTCACCTCTCCGCGTCAGCCAACACAGGCCTGCCTCTTCTTCCGCTGTCTTAAACCACGTATTTTAAACACGCTTCAGCCGCCTCAGCCGTTTTAACCGCCGTTTTAAACTGCGTTTTCTGAGGCTTCACGTCTTAAACTACGCCCTCTTCCCAGGGCTGAGGCAGTACGTCGTTTTAAACTACGTAGACGTGTAACTGTTAAATACTCCCCTCCCCCAATAGACGTGTATCTCGTTGTCGACGGCGTCAAGTACTGGATCATGTTAGGGCCCTCCGGGCCGACGCTCTACCGGAGGGAGGGGTCGAAAACAGAGTACCTCGGCCGCCGGCCGCTGGAGGAGGTGAAGCGGCTACTAGCCCAGGCAGGCGCCGAAGCTCTCCAGAAGATTAAATCCGACGTAGAGGCCGTGAAGCAGGCTCTGGAGAGGCAGAAGCCGGAGCAGACGGCGCAGACTCCCTCTTTGACTTGGAGGAAAGACGGCCACACCTACTGGATCCTCCAGTATGGTACATCTTTCTACATCTACGTGAAGGGCCCCTCCACTAGACACAAGCCGCGCCTCATTGAGAAGACTGACGTGACTGGAGTCATCAGCCGCGTCGTGGCCGCCGGGGCGGCGCATGTGCTGGAGGCTTTGCGGCTTGTTGTAAACGGCCTACACGCCGCCGTGGTTGGCTTACTGAGGCCTCGGTCTGCGGAGGCCCGCCGAGAGGCCTCGCGTAAGGCCGAGGAGGCGCAGATCTCGCGTAAAGAGGCTGAGGAGGCGTTTAGGGAGTTGAGGAGGGAGCTGTCTAGGGCTGTCGAGCGGTGGGACGAGAAGTGGCGCAGGGAGGCCGGAGAGCATGAGGAGCCGGACAGAGAGTGGCTGAGGGAGAGGCTGTCGGAGTTCATCGACGATAATATGCACCTAGTGGAGAAGATACTGCCCCACAGAGACTTAATGGACCACCTAGCCGACGCAGTGGAGGAGGAGACCTACGGATACCTCACCAGACGCGACGTCTTGGATCTTCTGAAGTAGCTTCGAGGCCGCCGGAGACCTGCACAGGCGGCGCCTTCAGCACCCAAAAACCGCGGCAGGCGTAGGACTGGGAGGAGGAGGGGGTTGCCGTTCGGCGGAGTTAAGGTTTTTCCGGCCGGCTGTCAGGGGGGTCATGCCCCCCGCAACTAAACCACAGACCAAGAAGAAGGGGGCTGAGGAGGGCAAGGAGAAGGTCAAGGCTGTGAAGGCTAAGAAGGCGGTGACGGCGGCGCTTCTACTGTTTGTGGCGCTGGCGGCGTTTGTAGAGGCTCAGCAACAACAAGGCGCCGGCGTCACTGCGGAGCAGGCGTTGAGCGGGTTTAGGCAGTTTCTAGGCCAAGTCGTCCTCGGCGTTAGGCTGGCCATCGCAATGGCATTTTGGGCCGCGATTTCAATCATCACGGCTCACTTCGCCCTCGGCAAGGTGTCGCCGACGAGATTTCAACGCATGGGCGCCTTCTGGGACGGACTGGAGCGGGCGAAGGATATTGTGTACGGCTTCGCCTGGCTGTTTCTGCTGATCTTCTCCATATACGCTGCCATCGGAATTATCGTCAACGGCGGCACTATGGACGTCACCACCGCCGTCAATGTTGTGAAGTGGATAATGGTAGACCCCATCGCCGAGGTGGCAGGACAGCTGGGAGTCGGTAGCCAAGGAAGGGGTCAGTAATGTCGGCCCAAATCCCCCAGTTTTTTTCCGACCCCCTCACGGCCGCCGGCTTAATGGCCTTGGCGGCCCAGGCCGGCGCCTACTCTCTCTACTGGTTTTTGGGGGATAGGGCGCATAGGGAGAGGGCCATGGAGGGCTTCGAGCGGGTTTTGGTGTCGGGCGTACTCTTCGGAGTGGCGCTGATCTTGATCAACCTGTCGCTGTGGGGGTTGAACACCTACCTGTCTGTGGCGGGGGTGAGGCTCCCAGACAGCTCAGCCATCCAGGTGCTCAACCGGACCACGGGCTGGCAGGACTTCGCAAGCAACATACAGACGGCGCTTAACATAGCGGCGTCGACGTATCAAAGCTACGTGGAGGCGGCGTGGGAGATACTGGCAGGCTACATGGCCGCGGTCGTCGGCACCGGCATACTGCCGTGGACCAGCCCCGTGTCTATGGCCATTATGAACGCCCTCGCCTACATCGTGACTGCCGCCACAACTGTGCTTATCTCGGCGGCGGTGTATGCGGTGGCCGCGGCCATGGCATACGGATGGCCCGCATTCCTGTCTATTGGAGCGGTTCTCGTGACGTATGAGCGCACCCGGAACCTAGGCGCCTGGCTTCTGGCGCTGTCGGTGGTGGCCCCTGTGGTGCTGTCGGCGGGGGCGGACGTGCTGAGGTCCGCCGTAAACCCCAACACACTCCCCACCCTACTCACCGCAACGCCCTCCGGCGCGGTGCCGCTGATACAAGCCATGGTTCTGCTGGGCTTGATAGGACTGGTGCTGAGCGTCTTGACCTACGCCGCTAGCCGCCTCTTCGACCACGCAGGGGCGCACCTAGCGCTAGATTAACATGCTGGACCTAGGCATAATCGCGCTAATCGCCATTGCCGCCTTCGTCATGCTTTTGAGGGGAGACCCCAAGTGGGCCCTCCCCCCGCTCATAGGCGCCGTGGCGCTCTTCCTAGTGCCCACAGTGACCATGTTGACAATAGCCTACTTCACCCCCCAGGGATCCCCACTCCCGCCTCTCTTCGAGGTGAGGCAAGGAGAGTACTTCCCATACTTCTACCCCGCCGGCTCACTGCAGGAGGCACTGGAGAGGAACTACAGAGCAATACACGAAACCTTCCAGGCCCTCCTAACGGTTCAGCAGGTCTCTTACACAGCCCTCTTCGCAGTGGCGTCTGCGGAGACTGTGGTTAACATCATCGCGTCGCTGACGCCGGGAGGCACCCTCGTCCAGCTCTCTAAATACGCCATATACGTCTCCAAGATAGGGGACCCGGTTCTGCAGATCTCCCTAACCACATACAACGCCGCCACCGCCTTCGTAATGGTTTTTCACTTTCTGGAGTTCATGGCCTCGTTAGCCGTAAAGATGGCTGTGCCGCTTCTGGCGCTTTCATTGTTGGCGGTCATCTTCGGCCCCACGCGGGCGCTGGGGGGCGCTTTGTTGTTCTTTGCCTTGATTATGATTGTGCCTTCTTACATCGGCTACTACCTGGCGCCTCTAGGGAAGGAATTCGCCGTGTGGGGTCTGGAGACGGCGAAGTGGCTAAACGCCACAGCCGCAAACGCCACCGGCATCGCCCCGGTGCCTTTGGTGGTTGTTGAAGGCGACCCCCACACCCTCCTCCTTGCGCGGTACAACAACACCTTTGTCAAGCCTAACGCCGCGGAGCTAGGGGTGAAGATGCGGGAGGTGTTAAACCTCACCGACGTGCCGCTGAACTCCACCCACGTGGAGAAGGCGGCAACCACCGCCCTGGAGCTAGCCGAGAGTTACAAAGTGTTTGAAAAAGCCGCCTTCAACGGCACCGACTGGGTGGCGGCCACCGCCGGCTCCGTAATGCCCGTAGCCTACGGCAACAAGACATGGCTCTACACAGCCGCCATCAACACCTGGCTGGACTTCCCGGCGCCGGCGCCTCAAGAGGGCGGGTGCATATCCTACGGGGACTTCAGAGAGTTTATAGACTACTTGATGCCCCCCGACCAGGCGCAGAGGCTTAAGGAGAGGGCGGCTAACTTGTCGAAAGCCATCTGTCAATTCCATCAGTGGCTTGGCTACAGAAGCTACTTCCTCCAGATAGACGTTCCCCAGCACTGGCGGTTCCTCACAGCGGCGGTGAACTACACCGCTAGGGACAGACACGGGGTTGTGGACAGAGGCATGGTCTACGGCTGGAACGGGGTGTGGGGGTGGCTGGCTGGGCCAGACAGCGAGACTTGCTTCGACACCCGGGGGAGGGCTAACTGCGCCGTGTTGGACACCACGGTGAGGAGGGGCATATACAACTTCTCCCTCTGGACGGGTGAGAAGCGGGTTGTGGATCCAGTTGTTGACTGGGTCCGTTCTGTGTTCAGCTTCACGGTGCAGAACAGCTCCCGGCCGGTGTTCGACAGGTCCGTCAGCCTCCACCGGTGGGTGGAGACTTGCGAGTGGTGTTGCAGATACGAAAACGACACGTGTGTACAGTGGTGCTCATCATCAAGAGACGTCTGGCAGAGGGCCGACGTAACCAAGAGGCTGGGCGAGGGCCGCTTTGAATACAGCACTACGGTGTACGCCCGTCCCTGGGTGCCTGAAGAGGAGCAGAACTACACCGGCGAGATACCAGTTGTTACGAGGACGTGGGACGTAAGAATTTGGCTTGAATACGGGCCGTGGGTGGGCGACGGCACGCCGCCCTTCGGCGCCTACTGCTACACCCACAGCAACAGGACATACATGGTGCTGTCTTTCTTCAGAGCCGTGCCGGGGCCGCCGCGGATTTTATATGCCTTCGCGTGGATGGACAACGTAGGCGTCTGGCTGTATAATCGGCAGGGCGACCCTCTGCCGGACACATTTGCCAACTACACCGACACAGACGGGGTGTATGTTGTGCATTATCTAGAAGGCGTGGAGCATCAATACTACTGCAAATCTGCCTTTGTGCCGACGGCGGAGCCGAGGTGGAGGATTGTGCCGGTTGCTGAGAGGAATCTGACCAAACTGTTGAGAGACAGCTACCTAACCCTTGTGGTTATCCGGAACGTCTCCCTCGCCTACTTCGCCAGGGTTGGGCCGTATCTAGAGGCGGCTGAGGCCAGCAACTCCTCCCTAGCCAAGGCGGCTGTTGCGTCCGTCAGGGAGTATCTGGCGTTGGTGAACAAGACGCCCGGCGCCGTCCCGCTTTTCTACACGTCGCCGGACAGCTACAGGGGGCGGAACGTCCTCATCGCATGCGTCATGTATGACTGGCGAGCTCCGGTGAACCTCACCGCAGAGCTCCGCCTCCATCCGGCTAGGGAGTGGTGGGCCGCGGCGTATCCCATGGGCGACTCACGGGTGGCTAGACATGTGGCTGAGGCCAAGGCCGACATGTTCAGGTACGTCTTCGGCGCTCCTCCGCCGCCTCCTCCCGTCAATTTGTCAGGCTTCGTGAAGCAGTGGCGCATACCCTGGAACAACCGCACCCTTCCCTACAAGCCGTATTACGACGTTCACATGAAGATGCCTCCGACCGACAACGCCACTGGGATCCCGCTCTGGGACATCCAAGCCCTTGAGGATGTGCAGATGACGCAGAGCAACGTGTTGAGCTGGCTGTTTACAGTCCTCTTCGTCACAATTCTGTCTATAGTTGCTGTGTTTGAGTTCTTAGGCGCCCTCTTCGACTTCCCCACGCCTATGAGGGCTGTGTTCGGCTTCGTCATAGGCGTAATACAAGACTGGACTTACTGGCTCCCCTTCCGCGTCGCCGTTAGGGGTAGGCTTCTGCTGAGGATTTGGCTTGCCGTCAAGAGGCCGGTGATGAGGTCGACAGTCCGCACGGCGGCGAGGGTGCATTCCTTTTTCGCGACGCGGATACCCGGCCTTAGGTATCTCCGGAGCCCCGACCTAAAGGAGTACTACAGGCGGTACGTCCTCTGGAGGAGAGAAATCGCCATCAAAGACCCGGCGGAGCAGATTAGGGAGGAGATTAGAGTGAAGTGGAGGAGGGAGGCCCTTGAGCGCGTTCTGCGGGCCGCAGAGGAGAGGGCAGACGCGGAGTGGCTACGGAATCTTGAGCGTAGGCGCGAAGAGGAGAGGAGGGCGAGGCTGGAGGCGGCTAGGCGTATCTGGAACGCCCTTAGGGCAGACAACATCATCGAAGCGGCGAGGGAGCTTTCGCCGAGGTTCGACATGTGGGTGCAGGAAAGGGTGGAGATGAGTCGAGGTTCGCTGTCTTACCACCTCTTCTGGTGGCGTCTCGACCGCCTCCCGTATATGTGGCGTGTACTGCTCAACCTCGACCCACACGTGGTGGCTAGGCTTGCGGCTGAGGGCAAAATTAAGCCGGAAGACGCCGCGTTGTACCTAAACCTCCGCGCCGCCGTGGAGGGCTATATGCGGGAGATGCGGTGGGGCTGGGCCAGGCTACACTCGGTGTCGCAGTATGTGGAGCAGGCAAGGGAGGAGTTTGAGAAGGCTAGGCAGAAGATGGTGGAAGAGGCGGAGAAGGGACTCGCCGACTTCCGCCGCTTCATAACAGAGTTCCAAAGGCGGTACGAGGCGCTGAGGAGGTACTTCACAGGGGATCTTTCGAGACTGGACGAAAAGGAGCGTGGGCGGCTGGAGGCGGCGGCGAAGGGCGTTGTGGAGCGCCTAGGCGAGACCATTAGGCACTTCGCTGTTATCGACAAGGCGCCTAGGGCCCGCATAGTCGCGGCGCTTAACGAGACGCTTCAGCGCGTCGCGGAGGGCAAGGCGCCTCTAATCCCGCGGGATGCCTCGGTGGAGAATATAGTCAAACACTTGGCGCTGATGGATTTGGAGACGGCCGTAAAGGCTTTGAGGAGCACCGAGCGGTATTTGGAGGCGCACTACGCCGTTGCGCCGACTCGCTACGACACTAGGCAGATCGCGGCTGAGGTGGTGAAGTGGAAGATTGAGGAGCAGCTACCCACCTTGAAGATCGCAGGAGCCGCCCGCGGCATCGTGATGGGGGGCAGAAGCGCAGAGGAGGGCGAGGCTTTGCTTAAGGCGTGGGGGCCTAGGCCTGCACACGGCGAGAGGTGGGCTGTGGCGGGCGGCCGCCTTAGGATTGTAGACGTCTACGAGGGGAGGCCTTGGGAGGCTGTTGAGCACCGCTTCTCATACATCCACGAGCGGCCGCTGGAGGTGCGCGAGGCGGTTAGGATAAAGTCTGATGTTGTCCTCACCTCGGAGTACGCCAAATACCTGGCCGGGTCTAGGGCAGAGGAGAAGGCGCTGGAGGTGTTGAGGAAGGCTGTGGAGTACAGCCGCATCATGCGCATTTTGGAGCGGGCCGAGGAGTTGAGGTTGACGCCTATGGCTGTCGAGAGGCTTACGGCCGACGCAGAGAGGCTGAGGCAAGAGGTTCTGCAGGAAACTACAGACATCTTTAGGAAGTTTAGCGAGGAGTTCTTCTTCGTTAAAGACCTCTTAGAGGGCCGCAGGGTCGTTAGGAGGGAGGTGCCTGAGGTGCGCGAAGTAGTGAAGGCCTTCGAGGAGGCCCTCGCAGAGGCGTTGAAGGCGCCGGAGAGGAGGGAGAGGGTTTTCCGCGAGGCGTTTATGGAGCGTGTGGAGAGGTTGGTGGAGGAGTACGCAAGGCGGGGTGATGTGGAGGCTGTGGAGAGGATTAGGCGCGCCGCGGCTGAGCTGGCCAAAATCTCCGAGGCCGTGGGCTGGAGGGCGGTGGAGGACGTCGCCATCGTGTCGCCAACTGTCGCAAAGGCCTTCGAGGAGGCGTTAAGGACTGTGGGCGAGTCGAGGGACGCGTCTCGCTTCGCCGAGGTGTTTAAGGCGAGGGCTGAGGAGGCGGCCAGACAGCTGAAGCAACAGGGGATGAGTGACGTTGCAAGCCGCGTGAGGAGGGCGGCTCAGAGGATTGCTGAGGAGGTTTACGCCGGCGGGTGGGGGGCTGTGGAGAGGCTGAGGCCTCTCCTCTCGCCTGAACACGCGGGAGGCGTGTTGGGCAGGCTGGAGTTTCTACACAGCCTCTTCGCCACCGAGGCGCTTGGCACGTATAGAGAGCTGAGGCACCTCCAGAATGTTGAGGAGCTGGCGAGGGAGGTCAGAGGGCTGGCTTTTACGGTTGCGGAGGTGTTGACGGCTGAGGCGGCTGAGGGGGTAAGGAGGGCGGCCGCCGTCGGGCGCGAGGCTGAGGCGGTGGGCAGGAAGATCTCTGAGCTTTCTTCGCGGGCTGAGGCTTTAAACGCCGACGTAGTTAAGTCGGCGCTTGAGGCGGCTGTCAATAGGGACTACGGCCGCGCCCTCGTCATGATTGAAGCCGCGGAGAGGGGCATTAACGAGAAGATTGCCGCAATGAGAGACGTAGAGCCTGTGGCCAAGGCGTTGGAGCGCCTCGGCGTGGAGGCCGTGCGCCTCGGCTCGCCTGAGTATAGGCAACGCGCCGTGAGGGAGGTGGAGGAGGCGGCCGCGGCTCTACGCGGCCTGGCTGATCTGCCGGCGGCTGTGCAACATGCCGACGTGGAGAAGGTTGCTAAGGCGGCGGAGGCCTTCGGCATGGCCGAAACCGCCTTGCTGTTTAGGGCAGTGGAGGAGGTGAGGAAAAATGCTGAAGACGTCTATCCCGTGTTTGTTAAGGCCCTTGTAGAAGCGCTTAAGGTTCCTCCCGAGGAGAGGGCTGAGGCGTTTAGGCGGATCTTCTCGGCTGAGGTGGCCGCGGTCGTGAAGGATTTCGAGAGCCGCGGCTTGAGGAAAGAGGCAGAGGCGCTGGCAAAGACAGCTGAAGCCGTGTTCAAGATTGTAGAGGCGGTGGGCTGGAGGGCGCCTGAGGAGGTTAAACAGCGGCTCTTCTCGGCGGTGGAGGAGGCGGAGAGGCTGATTGCAAAGCTGAGAGATGAGGCCGTCGCGAGGCAGGTGGCTGAATACGCCAGCCACTCAGCCCTCGCCTCTCTGGCGGGGGAGGCCAGAGAGGTTGTTACGGCTAAGCGCGACGTGGAGGAGAAAATGGCCAAGCTGATAGAAGACGTCAAGCGGGCTGTGGAGCGCGTAGCTCCTCACCTGTCGCCTCTTCTGGAGAGGCTGAAGGCTGGCGACTACTCAGTTCTGCCTAGGCTTGAGGAGGAGCTGGCGGAGCTTGCCGAGCGGCAGAGGCGGCTGGGCGAGGTGGCCGAGACGCCTGTGAACGCCGCCGAGGTTCTACGGAAGGCGGCTGAGGTCGTGCCCTCGGCCAAGGACGACGTGGAGAAGGCTAAGGCGGCGCTAAGGGCTGGGAGGTGGGCGGAGGCGGCTGAGGCTTTGGGGCGTGTGGAAGACGCGGCGAGGTGGTGGAAGTCGCGGAATAGGGAGGCGGTTGGCAAAGTGGAGGAGGTGGTTGCTCTCAGCCGTGAGGCCGGAGCGGTGGGTAGAAAGATCTCTGAGCTGGCGTCTAGAGCAGGCGCTTTGGAGGGGGAGGCGGCGGGGCTCCTCTCTGCGGCTCTGGAGGCGCTTCAGAGGAGCGAATACGGCGTGGCGGCTAAACAGCTGGAGGCCGTGGAGAAGACCTTGGGTGAGGCGCCTATCCTCAAGCTGGTTGGAGAGGTGCGGGCGGAGGCTGAGGGGTTGGCCCGCGCCGCGGAGAAGCTGGCGGAGGCTTTGGAAAAGGCGCCTTCCCTCAGGCCGGAGCTGGAGAAGACATTAGAGGCGGTACGCCGCGGTGAGGTGGAGAGGGCGAGGGAGATGCTGACGCGTATAGAGGCGGCGGGGGCCGTGGAGGAGGTTGTAAAAGCCGTTAGAGAGGTGAAAAGTCTCTTACCCGCCGCCCAGCCAGAGGAGAGGGTTTACGCTCTGGCTCTGGCGGCGGCCAGCGCCCCCGGCCTTGAGGCCGCGGCGGTGAAGACGGCGCTTGAGGCGGCCGCCGGCAGAAGCTACAGCCGCGCCTCTGCTTTAATAGAGGCCGTGGAGAGAGCCGTCAACGAGAGGCTGGCCAAGTCGGCTGAGGCGGAACCGGTGGCTAAGGCGTTGGAGCGCCTCGGCGTAGAGCCTAGGCGTCTTGACTCGCCGGAGTATAGGGGGCAAGCCGTTAGAGAGCTGGAAAAGGTGGGCGAAAGCTTGAGGGCTCTGGCTGATCTGCCGGTAGCGGTGCAACGCGTCGAGCCGGAGAAGGCCGCCAGGTCGGCCGAAGTCTTTGGCCTCTCTGAAACCGCCTCCTTGTTTAGAGCTGTGGAGAAGGTGCGGAGAGAGGCCGGGGACGTCTATCCCGTGTTCATAAAAGCGCTTACGGAGGCGCTTAAGGCTCCGGAGGGGGAGAGGGCTGAGGCGTTTAGGAGAGTCTTTACGTCGGAAACTGAAAAGATGGCTAAGGCCTTCGAGGAGCGTGGGCTTAAGACAGAGGCGGAGGGCCTGCGGAGGGCGGCTGAA
>Ga0326761_1000045_pt1 | contig 29542 bp, 23 predicted proteins | sample GCREP_P_FD_207739 | JGI IMG/M metagenome (GOLD analysis project Ga0326761, IMG submission 207739) | Hot spring water microbial communities from Geyser Creek Basin, Yellowstone National Park, WY, United States - GCR.EP_P | ecosystem: Environmental > Aquatic > Thermal springs > Unclassified... | reverse complement strand
TGTCAATTATCTGCTCACCATATTGATAAGATCCTTAAGATCTTTTAAATCAAACTCTTTTAAAGTATCATATCCAACACATCTATCATTAAACCATTCATTTATGAATCTGTTTATAAAATCATCATCACGTAGATGAGGATACATTTTGTAGACACGATCTATCTCCTCAAGCTGTCTTGGCGACAGGCTCTCCTCAGGATCTAATAATCTCACCTCCTCGAGAAGACCAGATCTTCTTAACATCTCTAGCACTCCTGCTATACTTCCTCTGAAGTTGTTGTCAACATCAAAAACAGCTTTGTTGACGTCAGTCACATGATTATTAAGTATCATAAGCTCTATAGGAATCTCATCATGTGAGGAGATCCATCTCTTTATAAATCTAAAGATCTCTACAGATCTTCTTGTCCAAAAAGCCCAGTGGCCTAGTAATCCGCCTACTATTCTGGTCTCAACGATCTCTTCCCTAGGATCTTTGAAAACAAATTTATTAACAAGATCAATAATTATGTTGTCATCATTACCAGTGTATAATGCGATCTCATCAGCTCTGCCGCTCTCAACGACAGCTCTGATCACTTCTATAGTATGATATCTATTAAATGGAGCAATTTTTATAGCAATAAGATTCTTGATCTCTGAGACAAATCTCCTCCAGAAGTTGTATCTCAGAGGCAATCCTCCTACAGCAGGCTGTAGATAAAAACCAAACACAGGTATCTCTTGAGAAATCTTCTTAAGATAACTGATGATCTCATCTTCTCCAAGACCTTTCAGTTTATGAAGACTTACTAGACCGGCGTCATAACCTAGATCATATGCCAGCTTAGCCTCTCTCACGCCATCCTCTCCTCTGCCCACTACTCCTGCTATTCTAATGATCCTTCTCCCAATGTTTTTCTCACATTCTTTAATAATCTCAATAGTGTGAGTAAGAAGTGGCTTGTAATATTTATCAAAATCATCATGTATTTTAAATTGTGTCGTATGAACACCTATGGCGACCCCGTCAGCTCCTGAAGATAAATAATATCTTGTTAACACAGATTGTCTTCTGAAGTCTATGTAAAGATCTTTTGTTAATGCAAGTGGATGAGCAACTATGAAAGATCCTTTTCTTAATTGTTCTAAAACATCTTTAGAAGGCATAGGAAACATATGTAGTCTCCTTTAGAAATATTATATTATCTTAAAAACTATTTAGCTGAACCTCGCCTTTTAAGGCCGGGATGCTGAGGAGATTCTTTAGTAGTATAAAAATGAGACGGGGGACATCCCCCCCGCAGAAGGAGGTTCGAATAACTGTCATGGGGCAAGGTCTTCAAGCCTAATAAAAAAGTTTATAGCTCTTGACAAGGCTCTCAGCGAATACTTAAGACTTGTTAAATGGTATCTAAGTTTTAACTCTACATCTAAGACTTTTCTTCATAAGAACTATTAAGAGAAAGCTAAAGAGATTTTTAATCTCAATACTGCTCTGATGCAGATGGCGAGAGATATAGCTGTTGAGACGTTAAAAAGTTTTAAAGAAAACAGCATTTTATGGCTTAAAAGAATATCTATTCCTTTCGACAAAAAATGTTACAAGTTCTTTAAGACATCAAATGTTCTCACACCATACCAGCTTACGCTGAGCCTGAGAAAAAATGAAAATATAAGTCTGCCAATAATCTTTGGAGAGACAGAGACAGAGAATTGAAGAGGCATTTAGAGGCGAATGGCAGTTCACAATAGTTGAAATGTTTAAACGAGACGGAGAGTGGTATGATCATTTCGTCTTGAAGTAGATTGTTGAAGTACCTGACAAGCCTGAGTCTGTGATAACAATAGACAGTGGCGGACCTGACCTCCTCCCCGCCCTAAAGGGCGAGGCTTTCAGTTGTAAATATTTTACCACTTGTTTGAGAAGAAGACTTATTAAATACTCTCAAAATCTATTTTAATGAGATTAGAAATTCTAAAATCTTCCGTCTCTAACATCAAAATGTGTGGGAAGATTATATAATGATCCTCCTGATAAGATCCATTCAGAGATCCAGTCTATCATTTGTAAAAGACTTATTTTTGGATAACCAAATAATCTGAATATTTTTGATGCATTATTGAGCAACGCGTCAGGCTTAGGATCCCCTATGAACACAGGTTTTTTACCAAATCTTTTTCCAAATTCTTCAGCAACCCATTTGACAGAGATTATCTCAGGACCTGTCAGATTCAATATCGTAGGAGGGTTAGAGGCTAGTTTAAGAGATCTTAAGACATAATTATTCGCATCTCCCTGCCATATCACGTTGAAATATGTCATCGAGAGATCTATAGGCTCTTCATTGAAAACTTTAAGAGCTATATCAACTAATACTCCATATCTTAATTCACATGCATAGTTAAGTCTTATAATAACTCCAGAAGCCTCTCTATTCTTTCTAATAAAATAACTCACGATCCTTTCTCTGGCCAGAGCAGACCAGCCATATTCTCCAACAGGCTCAGGCTGATCTTCTTCTCTAGACCCTCCTGTGGATACATGAACTAATGGATAAACATTTCCAGTTGAATATATGATGAATCTAGATCTTCTGAATCTTTCGATGACAAGAGCTGGGATATATACATTTGTCACCCACGTAAGACCAGGATCTTCTTCAGTCCCAAATTTTCTCCCGACCATATATATGATGTTTCTGACCTCAGGAAGATCATCAACGCTCTTTTTATCAGAAAGATCTTTTTCTAAGACAATCACATTCTTATATGATGAAAGCTTGTTCAAAACGTTTCTTCTACTGAATCTTGATACAGCATATATCTTTCTCTCAGGATCTATATTCTCAAACGCTCTTGCAAGCATCATAACAAGACTAGGACCTATCTTCCCACCGGCTCCTAACACCATAAAATCTCCATCTATATGCTTAAGATCTTCGATAGTCTCTCTATAAGGTCTTGACAAGATCTCTTCAAGCTCTTCTTCAGATTTTATCTTCTCTGGAAACAGCTCCATATTTAGCATCTCCTTAATATTGATAAGTCTTGAGAAATATTATAGTTTGAGAGACAGTTTAGCTGGAACAAGTGATATCATGAGTAGCATCTCTGATCTTTATAAGATAAAAAAGATCAGGATGATAGATGTTCATGTACATGGTTTTCTCAATGATCATATGAACAACATGCTTATTAAATACATAAAGATCTTTGGTATAGAAAAGGCTTTCATATCTATATATCCATTTGATCTTGGCAGAATAGATCCTTCTCATGAAGATGTTTTGAAGGGGAATATAAAGATTAAAGAGCTTATTAATAAAGAGAAAAGCTTCAGAGGAATGGTGTATGTTAATCTTCTTAATTCAGAAGATGTTGATATGGCCGAGAGATTTCTCAGAGAAGGTTTCTGTGGAATCGGCGAGATCTATAGATCTGTCAAGCCCAGGCCTGGACTTATCAAGTCATATATAGATCTTGTTATCGAATATGATGTTCCAATATTAATTCATGTCGCTCACAGATTATACCCAAGATCTAGACCTAGAGAGGCCTCTGTATATGATCTTTGTAGAATAGCTTTTAAATGGCCGAAGGCAAAGATCATTGTCTCTCATATTGCTGGAGGAGGAGATTGGGAGAATTCTATAGAGATATTAAAAAGATGTGATGTCAGCAACATCTATATTGATACTGGAGGTAGCGTGGGAGACTCAGGAATGATCGAGAGATTAGTTAGAGAATTTAGACGTGAGAACATTTTATTTGGTAGCGACAACATATTTTCAACATCAATAGCAAGAATTGAGGATGCCGATGTTGATGAAGATATTAAAATTATGATCTATAGAGAGAATCCTCTTAAGGTGTTTAAATGTGATTGACGCATTATCATTCTTCGGAGTATATCCCTTCAGAAGAGTTTGGCCAATAGATATTGAGGAAGTCACAAATCTTTTGAAGAAACATGGTTTTAAAAAAGTATATATAGCATATATGTTGTCTCTTTTTTATCGAGATTTTTATGAGGCTAATAAAGAGGCTGAGGAACATTTCAATAAGGCGAAGAATCTTGCGATCAACACTATTCTTCTTCCATCTATAAATCCAGATTATATGCCTCTTAACAAAAGTTTTTTAAAAGATCTTTTGGAGAACAAGTTTTTTCAAGGATATGTTACGGCGCCAGCTTATCACGGATATAAAATTGATTCTTTGAAAACAATCAGAGTATTCGAGAGATTATGTGAATTTGATAAAAGAGTTATTATAATAGATCTTTTGGAGGATATTAGAGAGATGCATAGAGCATATAAGATGAGACATGTCATAACAAAAGAATCATTGAAAAACTTCATTGACAAGATCGATAGAATATGTGAGAGAAAAATTCTTCTCACATCGTTTAGATATGATCTTTTGAAAGAAGTGGAGAACAAGATCTCTGAGAAAGAGTTTTTCATTGATACATCAAGCGACACATTATACGGGCCTCAATATGATAGAATTAAAGAGCTGACAGAGTCTGTAGGACATGATCTTATTGTGCTTGCGACAAAAACTCCGTTGACATATCCTTCTGTATCAATCTATAGAGTGTTATACTCAGATATATCAGATAGTTTTAAGAGAGATATTTTAGAACGAAATATATTAAGATTCTACGGATCATATGTTCATTAATCAGATGATAAACTTAATAAATTCTCTAAAGATTTTAGTTGAAAATTGCTTAAGACGATTCTAAATTAAGATAATAATTTTTCGAGATAATTCATCTATTTCTCTGTGAAAATACATGTTTAGTATATTCAATCAGCCACTTGACATAATCTATAGAGCCTTTTAATTAGTCAATAGTATATTTCGCCTCATGAAAACCCCACACATGTATATCATAAGCTATGGCCCAGGTCTCTGCAATTTTAGGCTCATTCATCTTCCTAGCCAGGGTTTTTGCTGCTTTGCCTAATAACCACGTGAACCATCTATTATTTTTTCTAGCTTCTTCAAGCTCTGAGATCTTATGTATCTCCGCTAAAGCTTTTAGACACTCTTCAACAGATTTATATAATTTCTCAGACGCCTGAATAGGATCGTTTTTATTTATATATTCCTCGGCTTCTCTAAAATATTTCTCAGCAAGCTCAATTATGATCTCAACTATAGTATTAGGATCAAGATCTTTTTCTAATAAACTGATGATCAGATCAACTATATTTATCCCTCTCTTCTGGATCTCCATAATAAGCTTTTCAGGAATTTCTGAAGACATCAACTATCAACTAAATATATATCTTCACGAGATTTAAATATACCATGTTTGTTTAAAATTGAAGGAAAAGATCTTACAATAGAATGCTAACAACATTATGTTTAAATCTTGTTCTAAGCAATCTCTGATCTATACAGATATTGCATATGTTTACGAATATAAGATAGTTAAATAAAATGTTAATCGGGTGTTCAAAAAATGATCAGTATTAAAAATGTGTCTAAAAGTTTCGGCAGTGTGAAAGCTCTTGATGATGTAAGTTTTGATGTGAGAAATGGAGAGGTGGTAGGTTATGTAGGTCTTAATGGTGCTGGCAAGACCACTACTATTAGAATAGCAGTTGGTGTTCTACCTCCTGATGATGGTGATGTAGAGATCGATGGATTCTCGATTGTCAGAGATAAAAGAAGAGCTTCTGAAAGGATCGGGTGGATCCCTGAGATACCTCTTTTTGAGAGAGATTTTAAAGCTCTAGACTACTTCATATATGTAGCTGGTTTCCACGGGATCAGAGGTGACGAGGCTAGAAGACTAGGTAGAGAGCTTCTTGAGAAAGTTGGTCTTGGAGACGCTATGAATAAAAAGCTTGGTCATTATTCACAGGGCATGAGAAAAAGATTTGCTCTTGCACTCTCTTTAATAAATGATCCTCCTAATTTCTTGTTTGATGAAGTGTTAAACGGCCTGGATCCTCAGGGGATAGCTTTTTTCAGAGAACTAGCTTTAGAATTCAAGAAGAATGGTAAGGCCGTCTTATTCTCATCACATATACTCACTGAGGTTGAGAATATTGCTGATAGAGTAGTGTTTATTCATAAAGGAAGAATAATAGCAGATAAAACTATTGAAGAGATAAAAAGAGAAGCCTCCTCAGGAGGCCACGGCTCTCTTGAGGAGTACTTCTTCAAATTAATAGGTGTCAAGATATGAGCCTTAAAATAGGGCCTGTGATATATGATCTAAAAAGATCTTTTTTAAGAATCTCTGTGATCATAATATTAGCATTGGCAGTCTTGGCTGGAGTAGGAATCACATATCTGATATATGTGAGCATGGCGTCTCAATACTCATTGGAAGACATGAATTTCATAGGAGAATTGATTATAAGAGGAGACAGCATAAGATTTTTAGGAGTATTATTTGATAGCAGAGGAGATCCGATCTCTAACGCGAGAATACAGATATTCTTAGGCCCATATAGAGGTGAGAAAGAGATTGCAGAGGTTAAGACAGATGATAAAGGTCTAGTTGATTTCAAAACAAACATAAGTCTCACAACATTATATCAAAACATCTCGCCAGGATCATCACAACCCATAGCTTCATCACCATCATGTAAAATAAAGATCATTAGAGAAGCCTCCTCCACAGAGATACAAGGATCACCATCATTCAGCTTATCAGCCTCAGGTCTTGGCAGCTTATCATGTAGTTTCTTTAAAAACAGCATGTATACACTCAACTCTGGACCTCAGCCTATGAGATACTTCAGATCAAATGTCTCTCTCTATGAAAACATTTTTATCAGCTATATCGTTTTAAAACGTGAGAAAGAAAATCTTGTAGTAGGATTATTCAGTTTTGTATATAATGCTGATAACGACTCTATAAAACCTCTGAACAAAGAGATCTATTATAACATTACATCTTTCGAAAGACTTGGCATATCTCAGACGATAGGGCCTGTGACTGTTATCACAGGAGCATCTGTCAACGAGACGACATTAAGATCTTTAAGATTTGTTTCTGCAGGCTTTGTCAAAAACTATTTTGATGTCATAACAATAAGCCTATCTAAACTTTCTCTTGATCTTGTTAGAGGACCATATTATCTATTTATCAAAGTTGACGACTATGATTATATCGTATTCAGTCTATTCAATATGTATTCTCCAGCTACTGTCATGATCGTGACTTCCTATCCTGGCAACATAGGTATCGCATTCTTTCTCTTCACGATAACAATATTATATCTATCATATTTCTTCATGGCCAGACCAAGATCTTCTGGAGAGCTTGAGTATATACTTAGCAAACCTTTGACAAGAGACGATCTTTTTATCACCAGATATCTATCTCAGCTGCTTACTTTGATCATAATGATGAGCATATTCATATTTTCGTTATATACTACTCAGACGATTCTTCTTAAGACAGCTGTAGAGCATAACATAATGATCATGATCTTTGTGGGAGCCTTAACATCTCTCATAGCATTTTTATCACTCATGTATTCAATAGCAACATCACTAAGATCAGGTTTTTATCTGGGCGTGTCAATAGCTTTATACATGATCTTTGTAATATTCTGGGGGGCGATCTCATATATGATAGGCTTTGCAATCGCTGGAGGAGATGTCAATAAGATCTCAGAGATTTATCAGAACATGTATTATTTCAATCCAAGCATAATGTTTCAATACACTGTCTATGAGGCCATTTCAATTGTGACAGGATCTAAGAATAATTATAATCTGACCTTCGTAATACTTTCATCAGTAATATGGATAACTCTCCCATTATTAATAGGCTTCATCAGGTTCAGAAAAATCAACTTGTCAAGCTAGTTCAAGCTTTTTAATAACTCGTCTTTATATAGTTATATTATAATGATATAAGGTGTGGTCATGAAGATAAGAGCTGATCTTCAGCTACACACTTTGTGTAGTGATGGAAGTTCTGATGGAGATGCTGTGGTGAGAAGAGCATTAATCAAAGGGCTTAGAGCTGTTGCTCCAACAGATCATAATACTTTCAGAGGTTATTATATTGTCAAAAAAGCTGTCGATAAGATCAACGCTGATCTTCTGGTGATCCCTGGGAATGAGGTTAAAACAGATCTCGGCGAGCTAATTATTTTATGTCACGAGCCTCATAATGATGAGAAAATTCCTAAGAGAGCTTTTGAGCTTATAGATTATGCTCATGAAAATAACTGTATAGTATATGCTCCACATCCATATGATCCTATGAGACTTGGAGTTAGAGACAACATCAACAGGCTGAGAATTGATGCTGTGGAGGTCTTCAACGCCTCTGCACCTCCATGGTCTAATAAAAAGGCTTTGAAAAAAGCTCTTGAGCTTGGTCTTCCAATGCTTGCAAATAGTGATGCTCACGTCCCTGAGTTCATAGGATCTGCTCATAACATAATTAATGTTGATGAGATCAGTATTGAAGAAGTTTTTCGAAATATTAAGATGAAGAATGTGTGGCCTGTTGCGAAGAGACCTTCTATATATGCTTATATAAAAGATCTTTTTCATAGCATTAGATTGAAAATAAGTGATGTCGACAGATCTTTATGTTATGAATCTATTTTCTGAAGATATGTTATTCCATTGAGAATAATATATTTCACAGCTTTTCTCTTGACATTATAATATGAGACGCTCTTGTTCGAAGATCTTTCTCCATAATATGATATCTTAAGCTCATAGATCTCTTCATATCTATCAAATATATTGTTCAAAACATTACTGTTGTTGATGACATCATTAACTCTTAAAATAATTTTATTAGATATTCCTCCATAATCAGTTTTATAAGAGATCTCTATAAGATCTTCTGTATATAAAGGTGTGAAACTTTCTGCAAAAAGCTGGTCTCTCACAATATTCTCAAGATCCTCTAGAAGAGCCCATCTGATCTCGTTAGAAACTACGTCTCTAAACTGTACCACAGGCATAAAATCATCTTTTCTCATCTCTTTAAGCTTCCCTTCTATCATGTCCTCAGGAAGATCCAGGATCTCTGCAAGCTCGCTCACAGTTAGTGCCATCCCCTTCAACTCTTTATATATCATATAAGAAAGATCTTTAAGCCATATTCTTGTAGGAGGTATCTTGCTAAGCTTTTGAGCAATAACAGAGGGGGTTCTAGGTCTGATCCTTCTTATTTTTATCTCTCCCGCGACCAGTCTATATAGAAACTCTTTCAATGCTTCAACGCCACCTAGCTCGCTCAAAAGCTGTTGATAGGCCTCATTTAAAACATATTCATCGTTTTCGCTGCTTCCTGTGACGCCTAGGCTATACTGTATCTCTCTGATTTTATCTCTGATCTTAGGACTTCTATATAAAGCATTTCTCAACGTCTGTTCAAATCTGTCTTCTCTGACAATGTTAATTAACATCTCAACAGGATCAATATTTTCTTCTATTAGAGATATCGCGTAAGCATTTATTCTCACACCAACATTTTTACCAACTTTTTTCATAGCCTCGTTAAGAAGCACATATCCTATAAGCTCAGCAAGCTTTTCTCCAAATGGATATAAAAGGATCTTTTCATCACCAAGATCTTCTATAACAAGATTTTTCTCATTAGGTATCTCAATATTGTTCTCTCTAAACCATCTCCTGACTTTCTCAACAGAGCTTTTTATAAGCGAAAGACTTTTTTCATCTACAACCTCTCTAAGCCTCTCTAAACTTTTCTCTCCCCCTCTGATCAGCTCATAAAATTTAAGAGCAGTCTCTCTTTTTCTATCGACAATATCTCCATACCATATAGGTATTAGTCCCTCAGCGTTGTCAGTCTCGTTCACCTCAATGATCTTCTGAGAATCATCTATTCTAATGATCCTCCACAGCCTTCCAGATAATCTTATTACATCTCCTACTCTCAAAACTCTGTATACGAAAAACTCGTCTAAAGCTCCTATGAACTCTACATTGCTCTTGACCAGATAAAGATTATTCTCATTTATATATGTGAAGAATTCTGAGAAGCTTTTAACACCTGATTTACTATCAAAACTCCATATAGAGAAGAATCTTCCGCTGGTTCTTATGCTGTTATCAGAATATCTCTCTAAAACACCTCTTTTAACAAGATAATCAATTATACTCATAAAATCTTCATAAGAAAGATCTTTGTATAAATAAACTGATTTTAATATCAGATAAGTCTCCTCAGGATCGACAAGATTCTTGAGAGCCATCCCCAAAATTGTTTTAGCAATAACATCTCTATACACGCCTCTCACAGTCTCTCTCTCGATAAAACCTTTTAACATAAGATCTATTAACGATGCGATCTCTATGATCTCTATGTCGTCATCGACAATAATAGTGCCGTGAGAGATCTCTCTTAATCCATGACCTGATCTTCCGATCCTTTGTATTAATGATGTGACCTGCCCCGGCGATCTGAATTGAATAACTTTCTTCACATGACCAATATCGATTCCTAGTTCAAGAGTTTTTGTGGCGATCACTATATTTGCATCTCCCATTCGCATTTTATCTTCGATCTCTTCTTTTAATTTTCTTGATATTGAAGAATGATGAACATACACCTTATCTACTCCCATTTTCTCAAGATGCTCATGTAATCTCTCAGCCACATAACGGCTGTTAACAAATATTATTGAGACCGGCTGATATAATTCTCTGATTTTTTTACCAACTTCATTCAATAGATCTGCGCTTTCTTTAGACTCTATCTTCTCTATTGATATTCTAATTCTTTTGATAAAATTGCTTGAGACGACAGCTCTCTTTCTCTCAGAGGATCCTTGGAAGAATCTCAGGATATACTCTGGATCTCCGACAGTTGCTGAGAGAAAAATTCTTTGAAAATCATTTCCAGAGATCCTTCTTAATCTCTCGAGAAGAATTGACAGTTGGATCCCTCTTTTAGTATTTATAAGCTCATGTACTTCATCAACAACAACCCATTTTAATGTTGAATAATACTCTCTGAACCTTGTCGACCAGTCAAGATCTATCTCAAGACTTTCAGGAGTTATAATAAGTATATGAGGGATCTTTTTAAGCCTCCTGATCCTCTCGCTCGTAGGAGTATCTCCATGTTTTCTACTTACTATAAAACCCAGCTTCTCAGCCCACCAAGAGATTCTTTTATAAAGATCGTTTATCAACGCTCTCATAGGAGTTATATATAACAAGGCCACTCCCTTCTCTTCATAAGCTTTCTCACGTAGCATGATATTTAATATCGGGAGAAGAACTGCCTCGGTCTTTCCAGTTCCTGTGGGAGCTGTCAAAATAATGTTATAGCCTTTAGAAACATATTCAGCAGTCTTCAGCTGAGTATCTGTGAGACCTTTCCAACCTTTTCTCTTCACAAGATCTAGAATCTTTTCATCAAAAAGACTGTGATACAGCTCAGGTCTTTCATCAATGTCTATGACGACATCTTCTCCTGAGGAATATTCTGTCTCATTCTCAGATGTCTCTGATAAAATATTTTTGTCTCTAATCAAATGTACCCAGACACACAATTCTATTACTATACTTAAAACTTTTTTCATTGATCATAAGATGAGATGTATTAGACAACATCTAAATACAAATATAGGAAGTATTATACACATAAAATGAGGGAGAGCATTTCATGAGAGATATCATACGAATCATATTCATCTTCATATATATACTCATGATGATGATAAGCCTCATGCCTATAACAATTTTATCTCAAAACATATCTTTTGAGCTGAAAGACGTCTCATTTACAAACTCAGCCGGCTATACAGAGGTTTACCCAGGTAGCAATAATGCGCGTCTAAGGATCTATGTTTTATACACAGGCTCTGATAAAATATCCTCAGTCTCAGCATGTCTAATAAATGTTCCGAGCGGTTTTCAGCCTCTCAATAGATGCTCAGGATCTAACAATATGAACAATACTTTTCAACAGATAATCTCTCCAGGAGACATGTTATATTTCTCGTATGTGTTAGATATATCAAAAAATGTTGCTCCAGGACCCTACTCAATGGGTCTTAACATTACATATACTGTGACATCAACAAACGCTGTAGGGTCATACATGTTATATTTCGCAGTGATGATATCACAATATCCATCTCTTAATCTATCTATTAAAGACACCTATCTATCTCCAATCTCTTATCCAGGAACAACTTCCTCAACACTTTATATAATAGTTGAGAATGACGGAAACTCAGACATATCATCTGGAGAAGCAAAGATCTTTCTTCCACAAGGTTTTGTAGCAGCTGACAACATTATTAATCTCCCATCTATTCCCAGAGGTTCTAGAGCGACTCTAATGCTTCAGAACATAGGTGTTGAGCCTTGGATAAGCCCAGGGATCTATCAGTATTACATTAACATAGATGCTTTGGCGACGACAAGTGATGGAGTATCTTACGAGGCTACTCAAATTTTGACAGGCTATGTTCAGGTAAATCCTTCTCCATCTATTAATCTAGAGATCATAAGTATGGGATGGTCTTCACCTCTTGCTCCTATAGACACTTTAAATGCTGAATATAGAATAATCCTCAGAAACAAAGATCTTTCCACAATAAATAATGTTGTCGCCATATTGAGTCTTCCCGAATGTATGAGCTCTATAAACAATAGCAGGACAGTGATTTATACTCTGACAAATCCTGTCAACCCAGGCTCTCTATTCGAGATCGACTTCAGCAACATAAAGATCTTTTCTCAATGTCTTTTGAATACATATTTCTCAAATCTGACTCTCAATATCTACGCAAATTTGAAAGGCTCAGAATTTTATACGACAGTCTCATATATGATTCCAATGGTGATCACTAATTCTAGTCTTGATATAAGAGTCGGAGACGTATACTGGTCTAAAGCTCCTGTCTATCCAGGCTCTATAAATAATCAACTTGTGATAATTGTTGACAACAGAGATTATATGGATCTGAGGTCTGTAGTCGCAAGATTATCCTCAAAAGATCTTTATCCCTCAGAGACGACCGTATTTATCCAAGGGATCAGCTCAGGATCTAGAGCTCAGATAAATATACAGGCGTCAATACCTCAGAATGTCTCGCCGGGAGATCACGTCGGGATATTGATGCTTAATTATGTGGCCTCTTATAGTTCAACAAGTTTCTTAGGCTCAAACATTCTTCAGATAACATATAGAATAGATAAAGCTCCTAAACCATTGATCGAGCTGATATATTACGGCTGGATAGACACCGAGGCTTATAATGGATCTGTTGGAAACAGACTTCGTATAATAATTAGAAACGGCGATATCTTGCCTATAAACAGTTTTATTGCAGAACTTGATGTAAGCAGCTGTTGTAAAATATATGATAGAGATAGATATGTGGTCTTAGGCAACAGATTAGATCCTGGATCAGATGTCGAGTTAATATTTGATCATATAGATATTCCCAATGAGACAGCTCCAGGAACATATTTCCTAAGACTAAACATATCTGGTCTCGCAGGTTTTCAAAACTCTGAATTCTGGTTCAACATATTCTATAACATCTCGATAGAGATCAAGAGACCGAGTCTCTATATAGAGCTTCTAGACTATGGATGGTCTAGAACTTCTGTGTATCAGAATACTAGTAGAGCGTCAATATATGTGATCTTAAGATCATATTCTAAAGACATTATCTCACAGATCATAGCGTCTCTAGAGCTTATCAACACAATCTCTTCAGCAGGATCTAGATATGTCGTCTCTATAATAACTTCAAATATTAATTATGGAGACAGCGTAAGGATCAGTTTTGATAATATTGAGATCAACACTTCAGTTTTAGATGCAAAACTTCATATAAAAGCTACTTTAACATCAGGATCTGTGAGATATTTAGCTGAGAAAAATTTTGATCTTAAGATCAATACTGTGAAAGAGAAGATTCTTGAGATATCATATGTAGAGACATTGTATCAAGGAAATCCAGCTCCTCTTCTGGCGTCTGCAAGAGATGTTGTTCTTCGAATTGGTTTTGTAAATAGACTTCCAGAGCCTGTCTCATCTGTGTCGCCATCTATAGAGACTCCTGATCTTATAATTGTGAGAGGAGTGGGAGGAACATGTCTCTCAGGTGTTGGTGGAGGAGGATCTTGTTATATAGATCTTTATTTAGATGTTTCTGAGAAGATCCAGCCGAGCACTCAAAAGATCAATATATCATTAGATATATACAAGAATGTTGAGGGTAGTAGCGTCTCAATAGCTAGAGAAATGTTTACAATACCGATAGTTGTGGAGGATCCTATGAAATATTCTGGAGCGCCTGAGATAATATCTGTCTATTGGGGGACCACTTCTCCGACTCCAGTTTTTAACTATTCTAGATATGTTCCTATGACAATTAGAGTTATGAATGTGGGGAGATATCCTATCTATGGAGTATCTGTATCTGTAGAATCTGAGAATCTTGTTCCTGTGAGAAACTCTGATACTTGTTCAGCAACTCTTCAAGTAGGAGGCTATTGTTCAGCAACGTTATATTTTGATATAAATACTTCATTAAATGAGATCCTGCTTAAGATTATAATAAGATATGTCTCAAACGAATATGGATCTTATGTTATTTTGTCAAAAACTTTCTATGTGACAACACGTCTAGAGAATATTTCTATCAGAGATTATATGAGAAGCTCTGTTGAATATATAACCAGCATGTGGCTCGAAGGATCTGTAGAGCCATTCTCACTAGGTGTTCATCTAATGATCATATTCAGAAACAATTTTGTTGAAAATATAAAAGGGCCTTATCTCATTCTTAGATTGCCTGACGGTTTCACAAGTTCTATTGACAACTCTTCTGTGTTAAGACTTGTTCCTACACAAATGAATATCCAACAGATCCAGGGGCTTATATCACAGAATATTCTTTCAACGGCTCAGATATCTAATATACTAGGATCATTGCCCACAGTCTCTTCTTCACAGACTTATTCAAAAGGTGATTTCATAATATTTATAGCACAGATCAATATATTTAATGTTAGCTTAGGAATTCACAAAGCTTATGGAGAACTTATATATACTGATGATCTAGGGGTTTTACGTGTAGAGCCTGTAGAGATTATAATGCCAGTCATAGGATCTACAAAATATATAGATGTTCAAATATCATCGCCATTGATAATGAATCAGAGTCGTGGACATATGATGATTAATCTCATTAACAGAGGTTCTGCACCTATCTATAATGTGTATCTCTCTGTAGCTCCTATGGCGACTCCTCTTGTGATAGCTTCTCCCTCTGTATATTATATTGATAAGATAGATCCTGGCGTTGTTAACAGAATTATTTTTAACATAAGTTATAATCCATACACAAGTTATCAGACAGAGATCAAATATGGGACTGTGCCTCTAATGATAAGCATAATATATAGAGACCCCTCTGGATCTATAAAGACGTTCAACACAACATATGCAGTCATTGTAGAACCTTTTATAGAGCTTATCCTCAGAGATGTCTCAGCAAGATATAGAGAAGGTTTTGGTGTAGAGTTCTCTGGCACATTAATTAACATGGGCTCTGTGACTGCTCAGAGAGTTGAGGTCGAGGCATGTATAGAGAATAGATGTGAATCAACAGTTGTTGGAGATATTGATCCAGGCACTCAATCAGCTTTCAGACTAGAGATAAAGATCCCTTGGGTTAGAAACAACACTCTTTTAGCACAGATCAGATATTACGATAGTTACAACAGACTTCAGAAGATCGAGTATAACATACCTATACAGATAATAACCTTAACAGAGACACAGACTCAGACGAAAAGCTGGATCGAGTCTTTAGACATCTATAAAATAATTATTGGAGGAATAGTCATAATTTTAGCCACAACATTTTTATACATGATCTATAGAAGCGTGTCTAGAAAAATGCAAAGCTAATCAACACGAGCTTTTCTATTAACATAACTATTTTCTCTATAAAAACTACATTAATATTAATAATATCAATATTGTTATTGGGGGTATATCTATAAACAAAAGATCAAGAGTCTTCATAGGTCTTATAAGAGATCACAAGACTAGAATCGGCAGAATTAAAGCTTTAAAAAGTTGATGAAAAATGGTTGTGAGAGTAAGAGTTAGAATAACTAGAGATGATAAAGAGGTTGAGACAAGCGCTTTAGCAAATAGCGGATATGAATCTGAGACGCCACAGATTTTAGCTCCTATAAAAGTTGCTGAGTTATTATCTCTATGGCCGCCCACCAAAAATGCTGAAGAAACGATCTTTGAGACTGCTGGAGGACCTTTGAGAGTTTGGATAATATCAAAAGGTGTGAAAGTTAAGGTGATGACATCTGATGTCGATACAGAATATGTAGATGCAGATCTTGTGATCTCTCCTATTGCAGATGAAGTTCTTTTGAGTGATAAAATGATTAGTGAGTTGAAGATAGCTCTTGAAGATGTTGGAAGAGGCTTCTGGAGATTTACTTGGGAGCCTAAAGAGAGGATTAGAAGAAGTGAGCCTCCTAAATATTGGAAATTATAAAAGGTTTACAAAGATTCGTTATTCATATCTCAAGGCTGTTGCAGGAGGTATCTTGGCAGCTCTATATGCTGGAAGGATCCCTCCTAAGATCCCTATTGATATCGTCAGTAATATGACGAATAATATGTTTTCTAAAGATATTTTCGGAGGAGCGTATATCACTATTGTTGAAGACTCCATCATGCCACTTAATGTCAATCCTCTTCCTGAGAGTATGTATGCTCCCACCACTCCTAAAGAGACTCCTATTCCTGCTCCTATGAGGCTCATTAATATCGCCTCCATGATTATCAGTATCATGACTAGAGTGTTTGTGTATCCTATGGCCTTCATAACACCGATCTCTCTAGTTCTCTCCATAACTGACGTGATCATTGTGGCAGCAACTCCTGAGACTGCGACAGCAAATGCTGATAATGATGTTGTGAAGTTTATGAAGTCGACTACTCTGGTGACGCTTGCCACAGAGTCTGCTATTGCTGAAAAAGATATCACATCGGCATTGCCAGAGAAATAATTTCTCAATGTATTCGTCACATTTCTCACTTCATAGACATCTCTCACAAGAACTATGATCCCTGACCAGTCATTGAAACCTAAAATCTTCTTGCCTGCGTCATAGCTTATGAACAATGTGCTGTCTGGACTGAAGAATAATGCGCCTCCGTATTCCTCTAGGACAGCTGATATCATAAGATTAATATTTTTTCTCACAAGACCTTTATTATTCTGATATATACTGACTGAGACTGAGACTACATCATTTAGATCATAACATTTATCCCCATTATCATTATAAGCGATTTTGTAACCCACAAGAGATTTTGAGACCTCATTTGGCCCAGGCAAAGATCCTTTCATGATTTTCGCATTTCTAACAACTTGAAATATAAAGTCAAGATCCATGGCGTATATATAGACTTTTTTATTCTCACCACATATTTTAGCGAAACCTTGTGTATAATAGAAAGGCTCTGCTCTCTCAACATTTGGAAGACTTCTGATATAATTAAGATCATTCTCACTCAACTTATAACTTCCCGAGGGGAATATTATGATCCCGTTCTGCCCTAATGAAGTGATCTGATTGATTATATAAGATGAATATCCAGCGATCACAGATCCCATCATGACCATTATAAAAGGTCCTATAGAGATCCCTATGATAGTTAATAAAGCTCTGACTCTTTTCTCAGTCAATGCTTTAAAAGATAATCTCATAAGATCTGATATAATCAGATATTTTATTCTAATCATCCTATAAAAATCTATATCTCATAGATTAATAGATTTTAAATAGAAGACTTACGAAGAGATCTAACAAGTTTTCTGAGACTCTTTCTTCTTCTCTTTTTCATCTAATTTTCTTAGTGTAAGACCATATACCACACATGTATACATATGTAGCTTGTACGCCTCTGGTCTGTCCCAGTATTCTCTGATGGCTTTTCTACCGAGTTCTCTAAACTCTTCAGCTTCCTCCAAGGTGAAGTCGTTAGGATCTTTATCAAGATACTTCTTAAGCTTCTCCCACTCCTCTTTAGTAAAAGGATTTAAAGACGCAAGTACAAAAATTCTATTCGCCTCACCCTTCAATAGTCTAGTCTCTTCAACAGATACAATACCTTTTACAGAAAGATATTCTACAAGAAATTCTTGATATGATGAAAATGCTCTTCCAATTCTCTCAACTCTATTATCTATATAACTCCTAAGATCATTAAATCTATTGTCTACATAATTTTTCAACTCAATAAATCTATCATCAACATACTTCTTCAATTCATTAAATCTAGAATCAACATATTTTTTCAACTCATCAAATCTACTCTCTAAAAGCCTGAATCTCTCATCAACGGCTCTGAATCTCTCATCTATCTCTCCAAATTTTCTTCCTATCCAGAAGCCTAGGTAGATAATTGATGATAATATAGGAATCACTATGCTTAAGATCGATATTATTGTCTCTAGCTCCATATCTGTCCACTACTACTAATTATATCTCTACTTAAAATAAATATGCTATAGATCTAAGTTTTTTGAGATTAAAAATAAAGTTTGTATTTGATAGATGCGTATTTTAGAGGCCCTTGGCTATACTAAGTATGTGTGTAGCCTGATCTAGTATCAGTTCTAATCCTGTGCTGACTGCGTCCGGAGATCCTGGTAGAACAACTATCAATTTTCTATTTATGATGCCGGCTGTTGCTCTGCTGAGCATTGCTATTCCTCCTCTCTTCTGATATGAGATCCATCTGAATATCTCTCCGAATCCCTCAAGCTCTTTCTCAAGAAGAGGTTTTACTGCCTCGATTGTCACATCTCTAGGGCTTACGCCGGTTCCGCCGGTTATTATTATCATGTCTATGTCTTCTCGAAGAACAAGAGATTCTACTAAAGATCTTATCATATGAACATCGTCATCAACTAAGGATCTTCCAACTACTACGGCTCCTCTCTCTCTAATCATTTTCTCAGCAAGATCTCCAGATATGTCCTGAGGCTTTTTGCCCTCTAGATATTCTCGATATTTTGATGTGCTTACAGTGATGATATAAGCTTTTACATCACTTATATTCATACGATCATGTTCATGTCTTAATTTAATCACCAAATTATTATATTCTCATCCTCATAATAACTTAAGATCTGTTAACAAAGAATATGTTACTGTCAGTTAATTAAGTTATTTAAGCATCAAGTTTTTCTCTCTAGAATAGGTGGTTAGCTATAAAAGGATCTTTAAAGATCTATATGTTGATCTATCTGCTCGTATTTGTATCAATGATAGATCATTCGACGATCTCTCCGATCATAGCTGAATACTCAAGATCTTTAGGAGCGACATCTTCACAAGCTGGTCTTGTCACGGCCTTATACTCTATGACAGCAATATTTTCTCTACCTATAATAGGCTTTCTATTAGATAAATTCAATAGATCAAAGATTATAACAATTATATTGCTGATAGATGTCTTTCTAGCTATCTTATATGCAAACTCAAAAGATTCTTCTAAGCTCATGATCATAAGATCATTTCATGGAGCTGTGGACTCCTCTCTATTTCCAGCAACGCTATCAGTATTTAGAGATGTTGTGATAAAGAGACTTGGACTGAGCTTCACAGCTTACTGGCTGGTTGCCGCGACACCGATATTGATCGGTAGTTTGATCGCTAGATATATAGTAGGTGTCTACGGCTTTTCAGCTCTCTTCTATGTCATATCAATTATATATATAATAGGATTTTTATCATCTATAGCATTTTTCAGAATATACACCTATACTGTGAGAAGAGAAAATGTCTCAGACTTCGAGATGATGAGTAGAGAGAGATTATCAAAAACTATTCTTTTTACAGCTTATATATCTGCTTTCGCGACATATAACATCATAGGATCTATAGTAAGTAGCATGGGCATATATCTTGAGAAGATATTTAACATGAGTAGACAAGCTGCCGCCTCAGAGATCGCTTCTTGGACTTTTATATCAACTTTATCATCTATCCCAATAATAGCGTCATTAACATATATTGCTGTGAAAGGCAGTAGAGAGGCTGTCGGAAACATGTTGTTAGGCATGTCAACGGGCGTTGGCTCTATGGCTATTTTAACTTTTGATATAAGCATGATCTCAAGGATCTTTTCATCAATATTATTCGGCATAACTTTAGGAACGATCCTTCCCGCGTCCTCAAAGATCGTGTCTGACGTGCCTATGAATTTTAGAGGAAGAGCTTCAGCATTTTTATCATTCTCTTATCTACTGGGAGTTGTCTCGGGAGCTGTGATCTCAACAAGAATTTCAGAACATATTCATACAGATCTTAATATGAGCTTTGTCTATCCTCTAACAATATGTATTTTTGCACTGATATTTAATATCTATCAATTATTTAAAATAAGATCTAAGATTTTATAAGTCTCATAAATTTTTTAAGATTTGAAACTGATAAGCATATGATATGGTGATTAAAATGGCCGGGAAATCTGAAGAGAAGAAATCAGCCAAAGAAGAGTCTAAGAAGAAGAGATGTGGTAAATAAACATATGATTCATTTTTTTATCCAAATATTTATTTTTCACCCTTGATAAATATGAAGTCTCTTAGTTGTATCTGAAGCTTTTTTAGATGCTAACACCAGCTCAATATATTCTCTAAGTGTTTTTGTGAGTCTCTCATTAACATATCTTGTAGAGAATAAGAATCGATTCATTACAGGATCAGAGAATAATATATATGTTATCTTGTCATCAAATAGTATAAACGGAAGATCTATCTCAGCCTCATATAGCTCCACTCTAGAAAGGATCCTATTTATCTCGTCAGGATCTTTCTTTGAAACATCTTTGATAAGATCTTTATAATCTATATCTAGAAGCCTCTGTATCATAGAAAGATCTTCTCTACGTAATATCATCTTGATAATCTCATTCATCATCATAAGACTTCTACTTTTTGGCGGAGCTATATATCTGAACGCTACGCCTCTCATGATCGTTTTAAAAAGAGGTTTCAAAAGATTTCTCCAATTGATCTCTATAGGAGTTCTGCTTACAACAACAATTATATAATCCTCAGATCTTTCTATATCTGAAGACAAGTTTTTTATAAAATTCTCATGACTATCAATTATTGTCACATGTGCTATATCTCTAACACTTTTCACATCATAAGATCTTGCTTTTTCAATATATGACAATATTTTTTCACTGAGCTCTCTCTTATTTTTATATTCTCTCTCAATTTTTTCTCTAAGGATCTCAGCGGGATCTTTTAATTCAACAATATAAGGTTTCTTAGAAATTATTGTCACGATCCCTTTTCTATTCAGCTCTTTAATAACTTGATAGATCTTTGTCCTAGGGATCTCGGTCTCTCTAGATAAATCAGATATTCTCATAGAGCCTTTTACAGCTAATGTGAGAAATATTCTACTTTCATATGTGTTGAGCTCTAAAACGTTTTTTATTATATTTAATATATCTTCATTACTCATATTCTCGAAAGGATCATTTCTTCAGAGGTTAATAAATATATATGATGAAACAGTTTTTAAAACGATAGAAACTATTTATAGGGCATGTCTTGAGGAAAATATCTTTAAAAGAGATTTTTCTTACAGTTATCACTCTTTATCTAATAGTGATCTTCATAAGATCTGCTAATGCATCATTTATTCTTCTCTCTACACTTAACTATAATTTCACAACTGTTGAACAAGGCCTGATCCAGGGCTCTTATTCTCTTACAGAGGCTTTGTCAGGATTTGCATCAGGATTATTATACGAGTATCTAGGGCCTAGAAAAAGTCTTTTGACAGCGTCTATAATGCTCACCGTCTCATATGGTCTATCAAATCTTATCTATTATGAGAATATAGATCCTTATCTACTGATTTTGCCACAGATATTAGGAGGATTCTCAGCCTCACTTATAATAGTCTCTTCAATAGCTTTATTAGCTGAAGAGACGATCTATATATCATATAGAAGAAGATTATTTGGCGTGGGAGGCTTAGAGGCTTCTAATCTTCTAGGTTATGCATTGGGGTTCTTTGTCGGAGGATTATTAGAAGTATTTGCTCCTCAGGCTACCAAAGGTTTTATTCTCACATTAATATTATCTTCACTGGCTTTTCTCATGAGCATATTATTAAGAGAGAAGGTTCGTGAAGAACTTGTTTATAAGAAGTTTTATAGAGAGAGATTCTTCGATGTTGAGAGAAGATCTATGTATCTGGTCCCTATGTGGGCTGGCGTATCAATTATTCTGGGAGTGGCTTTTATAAGTCCTAGAATATTACAGAAGATATTTCATTTACAGACAGGCATGTATCATCCATCATTCTATCACAGCAGTCTAGGAATAACTTTGGTTATTGCAGTCTTATTACTCTCAATTGCTGTTCTTTTTGGAAGCTTTTTATCAGGATATTTCGGTAGAGAAAGATCTTTGTTAATAGGATCTTTATCATCTATAGCTGCCATCCCATTAATAGGCGTATTAATCTCTAGACCAGAGATCTATGTGACGAGAAGTTTTAGCGATATGTTGAAGCTGATCTTCTCAGATCCTCTCATAACTTTTTTAGTTTTTTCGCTGATATTATTTGGCGCATTGGCATTTATGATTCCTCCGACACTTCTAACATTATTAGCAGAGTTCACTGATAAGACTAGAGTGAGAGGTCCTTCATCAGGCGTCTATGTGACTACTTTAGGAATAGGAATTTTTATTGGAAACGTGTTGGGAGGATATATATTTGATAAAGAAGGGATCTTGATCCTTTCAATTGTTCTCTCAATAATATTTACGCCTTTAAGTCTCTTAACATATTTTCTGTTAAAATATAAGGCTGACATAGGTAGGAGGAGATAGATCATGAGGATCTCAATATTGATTCCTTTGAAAAATGAGTCTCGAGAATCTATTGAGACAACTCTTGATAGTATTGAGACATTTGATTATTCAAAAGATTTTTTAGATGTATATCTAATTTATCCAGCAAATGATCATGTTACTAGAGAAGGTGTACAAAAGATCCTTAGAGACAAGAAATACAGTTATGATATAAAGATCTTTGAGATAGCGAATAGCAGAGGACTGAAATCCTCTGATATAAACAGAGTTCTAGATAAGACGAGCGGCGACATAATTGGCGTATATGATGCTGACGATCTTATTGATAGGAGACAGATTAAGAAAGTTTTAGATGCTTTCTCGAGAGGATATGTAGCTGTAAGTCCTAAGGTTTATAGATATAGAAGAAGTGTTCTCGGAAGACTTGTTTTTATAGAAACTGTCTTATGGTATGATCTTTGGATCGAGCTCTTCAGAAGACTCGGGCTTCACACTTCTCTAAGTGGTGAAGGTCTTTTTATAAAGAGAGATGTTCTTATGAGATTAGGAGGCTTTCCTGAGACACTTGCTGAAGATGCTATGCTCTCTCTTCTCTTAGCCAGTCAAGATTTGAAATATGGTTATATAGATTCTTTTGTGATCGAGCTGGCTCCTAAAAACCTTAGATCTTTGATTAAACAAAGGATCAGATGGTATAAAGGTCATCTGGAGGTTTTATATAAAATGTTTAAAATAAAGATCTCTAGGAAAGTTTTTTTCAAGATTTTAAGCACATACATGTTTACCACAGGAACAATGTTTGGCGTCATGACTCCTCTTATATTTGAGACATACTCTTATATTCGTCATGATGAGAGATTTTCAGCAAGATTTCTCATAGATAAGCTTTTTGGATATAGAAACAACAGTCTCAACGATATCTTTTTAAGTCCTTATATGATCGGCGTCTACATATATTTATTATTTAATATGATGATAATCTATCTATTGATCAGAGGTCATCGTGAGAGAGGCTGGAGAGAGATTATGATTATAAGCTTCTCAGGATTGTTTCTTTTACCATTCTACTGGATCATAATTTTCTCATCATTTGTCTCATCAATATTCTTCAGAAAAAAAATATGGTTTAAGACTGAGAGAAGATGAAAAATTATTTTCTTAATCTCGAGAGTATAGTATTAAGTTTTTGAACTGCAAAGACGTCTCCAGAGATCTTTAGTTGTCCTCTGAAAAATGCCTGTACGCCGTCTAATCTGCCTTCTATAATATCTTTCATAACTTCATCTTTTGCAGACAATGTCGCTGTTGGAGTAGAATGTTCTCCCTCTTTAAGCTCTAACGATCCGTCCTCTTTAATTGCTACATAAAACGGCTTCTCACCCTCTAGTTTAAATTGAAATATTCTTGGAGATCCTTTCAACTCATTTTTTAAAGAAAGATTTTTATTTGCTTGTTCAACTATATTTTTCATAAGATCTAGAGAGACCATAAAAATATCGCCATATAAAAATTATTAGATGAATATATATGTTTTTGATATTTTTGTATTATATTTATTATTAGATGTGGTCATGTTGAAAATATCTCTGAAGATCCCTAGGTCATCTATTGTAAGAGTCGCTGGACCAGCCAGTCTGAGAGTAGCCTCGGGGAGAATATCTGTGTTAGGAAAGATCTTGCAGTCGGGATCTGAGATTTTTATAAGTCTTTACAAGAGTTATCCATTGTATTCATTAGATGATTCAGTTGTTGATATAGAGCTTGGTGAGGGAGGTTATGTTGAGAATCCTCGTGAAAAAGATGATGTGACTATTCAATGGATTGAGACTGCTGAGAAAGTTGTTGAGAAAGGATCTAGGATAGTCGTAATGGGACCTGGAGAATCTGGTAAATCAACTTTTTCAACATTACTTCTCAACACAGCAATTAATAAGGGGTTGAAGGCTTGTGTGATTGATGCTGATATTGGTCAACAGGATATCGGTCCTCCAGATTTTATTTCTATGTCATGTCCTTCTCAGACTGTTCAATGGCTTAGAGAGCTTTATCCAGAAGAGATCAGGCTTATAGGAGTTTTGACTCCTTCTCAATATTCTCATAGAATAATTGCAGCCGCCATAGATCTTGTCTCAAAAGCTTTGGAGAAGGGGGCGGAGGTCATAATAATAAATACTGACGGCTGGGTCTCTAGTCCATATGCTATTGAGATGAAACTTGAGATCGCAAGATTTGTTAAGGCTACTCATATAATTGCTCTTCAGAACGGATCTTATCTAGGAAGCCTGATCAACACTTCAACACCTATAAAGATCATGCCTCTCCCATCACCACAGGGAGTTAGAACTAGAAGTCGTGAGGATCGGAGGATACTCAGAGCTTATGCATATAAGAAATTTTTTGATCAGGCTGTTCTCAGAAGTATTGATATAAGCAGAGATTTTATTATAATAGGCTCCTGTCTAGCAAGTGGTGAAAAACTTGATCAACAGAAGATCTTAGATCTTGAGAAGATTATTGGAACAAAAATTTTATACGGATCCAGACATGAGGGAGTTATATATCTATATGTTCAGTCTCCAGTGAAAGAATATTCTGAGAAAAGCCTCAAATATCAAGATCATGAGATACAGATCTTTGTTCAGGGAAGTGAGAGAGGTCTTTTAGCATCTCTATTAGACTCTTCTCTAAGAGAGATCGCTCCTGCAATAATTGACACATTAGATCTTCAGAATAATGTTCTTAAGATAGTAACTAGATACGAGGGGCCTGTCTCAGGCGTTTTGATTGGTAGAGTAAAGATAGATTTTTCATATGATGACTCTATCAGATACACAAGATGTCCTATATAACTTGTTAATGTTAATATATTAATCATCAATCTAATTCAAGGGGGTTCTTTGAGAGATATCTCAGATGCGATCAAGATCTTGAGAGAAGAAGGTTTTTTAGAAGAGATTGACAAAATATTGTCATGTAGATATGAGGCTGCTAAAATCATAGATCATGCGGATAAAAGAGGCAAGGCTGTTATTTTCAGAACTGATTGTTCTCCTGAAACTGTCTCTGTGGCCAATATCATCTCTAGAAGAGAGATCTTGTATAAATTTCTTGATGTGAGAGATGATAAAGATCTTTATTATAAAATTAGAGATGCTATGAATAGACCCACCAAGATCTCTAGTGAGAAGACTTTTGATAATTACTATAAAAGGATTACTAAAGATCTTAGGCTTCTTCCTGCTTTATATTTTTATGAGAGAGACGGAGGAAGATATTTCACGTCATCAATTGTTATAGCCAAAGATCCTTTTGAAGATATTTATAACGCATCTATTCATAGAATAATGATCTTAGACTCTGACAAATGTGTTGCAAGAATTGTTCCTAGACATCTATACAGGATCATGACTGAATATAGAAAAGTCGGTAGAGAGACTCCTATAGCCATATGTTTCTCTCCGAGTCCTCTGGTGGAGTTGGCCGCCTCAATGCAACCTGAATATGGAGTTTTTGAGCTTGAGATAGCTAATACTTTTATGAATAACAATCTTGAGGTCTGTAGAACTCCTATTCATAATCTTCCTGTTCCATGTTCATGTTCACATGTTATTGAGGCTAGAATAACTCTTGAAGATGTTGATGAAGGACCTTTCACAGATATATTATCAACATATGATATTGTGAGAAAACAGCCTCTTATAAAAATTGATGAGATATATATGAGCTTATCTTCATATCCATTTCATATAATTCTTCCGGGAGGAAATGAACATAAGATCCTAATGGGGATCTCTAAAGAAGCTGAGATATATTTTGCAGTCTCTAAGGTTGTGAGAAAAGTTCATAAGATAAGACTCACAAGAGGAGGCGGAATGTGGCTTCACGCCATAATATCTATAGAAAAGAATCATGATGGAGATGCTAAAAACGCTATTTTAGCAGCATTTACAGCACATCCATCTCTTAAAATGGTTGTGGCCGTAGACTCTGATATTGATCCAGACGATCTTGAGCAAGTTGAGTGGGCGTTAGCAACAAGATTTCAAGCTTCTCGAGGACTGATAATAATATCTAATGCAAGACTCAGCAGTCTAGATCCTTCCTCAAGAGATGGTTTAGGAGATAAGATGGGCATAGACGCCACTGTGCCATTGGCTGAGAGAGAGAAGTTTGAGAGAGCAAGAATTCCATGAGAGAAAATTTTATATTTATCTAATATATTGTAACCTAATATATTGTAACAAGGTGAATAACATTTGAAGATCTATTATGCTTTAATAGGTGGAGTCATAGATCAGAAGTCTCCTAGTAAGATGGGTGCGTGGGGATTTGATTCTCGTGAGAAGCTTCTTGAGGAGAGAAGAGTTGTCGAGAAAGAGTTGAGAGAAGTGATCAAAGATCTTTTGAATGAAGGTTATGAGCTGGAGGTTTATGGTGGAGATGTTTTTGATAATGAGGCTCAGGTTTTTGCTAGATATGATTTTTTCAGAGATTCTGATGCTCTGATGATTTTTGCTGCAGGACCTGAGACAAATGTTATGAGAGCATTATTATCTCTCGGCAAGCCTTCGATAGTTTTTGTGAAATCTAAAGATCCTTATTATACGTTTGCAGAGATCTTTAATGCAAGAATTATAAGAATGGAGACTGACAAGACTTTGCTATATGATCCTCATGATGTGTTTATTGTATATGATGATTATAACGAGGTAAAAAAGATCCTTAGAGCTTTATATGGCGTATATATGTTGAGAAGATCTAGAGTTCTATATATCGGAGTTCCTTATGGCTGGCAGGGGAGATTTAATGAGTTGAGAGCTGTATTAAAAAAGATTGGTCTAGAGATCATATTTCTAGATCATGATAGCGCATATGAGGAGGCTATGGAATATGTTGAGAGTGAAGATGGCAGAAAAGAAGTTGAGATCATCATGAGTAGATTGTTGAGAGAGAGTGTTGATAACAAACTAAGTATGGAAGGTCTTGAGGCTGGTGTGAGACTTTATGTTGGTCTGAGATATCTTGCTAAGAAGTATAATGCTAACATAGTCACGATCTCTGGATGTATGATGTATGGAGCATCTAGATGGAGGTCCACGCCTTGTCTAGCCTTCTCATTATTAGATGATGAAGGTCTCTTAGGCGTGTGTGAAGGCGACATGACTAATCTTGTCGCTAAAACTCTTTTAAGATATATATCTAATAAACCTGCTGTTTTTGTTAATCCAAGTATTCCTGTTAAAGGTAGAGAGGCTGTTTATGCTCATTGTACTTCTCCAACAAAATTATTAGGATATAGATCTGAGGGATTCAAATATATTTTGACAACACATTTTGAATCAGACTCTCCTGCAGCAATTAAAGTCTTGTACGAGCCTAGCCACAAGATCACTCTACTTAATTTATCATTTGATCTTGAGAGCGCCGTTATTGGTTTAGCCGAGTCTTCCGGCTATACTGATTATCCCATCTGCAGATCTCAGATCAAGGTGATTTTTAATGAAGATGTCTCAAGATTAAATGAGTATATAAGAGGATTTCATTGGAGCTATGTATATGGAGAATATGTTGAAGAGCTTATTTATGCGATGAAGCTTTTGAAAATAAATTATGTCGTCATTAGATAAGATCTTTTTTATTCAGAGGCATTAAAAAGATTATTGAAAACATCTGTGTCGCAACTGTATATATTAACACCAAATATGTTGATATTGAGAGTAGAAATGCATAGATAAATGATCCTGCCGTCCATGCCAGACCGAATATCAATCCAAATGTCCCATATGCTAATGCTCTCTTCTCAGGATCTACCAGATCAGCTATTGAAGCTCTCATTATAGTCTCGTAGCATCCCATGGCGACTCCCCAGAATCCTGCAGATATGAAAACCATTGATCCTCCGTAATATGGTGATAATAATAATGTTGCTGTAGCAATAAGTCCTGCGATAGGTGCCATATATAATGTGTTAAACCTGATCTTGTCATATAATAATCCTATTGGCAGAGCTATTAAAGCGTCTATAAACATTGAGAGAGCATATGCTAATCCTATATCTGCTTCTGAAAGTATTCTCCAGTAATAAACATAATATGAGACGATCATCCAATGAACATATCCTATTGCGAAGAGAGACATTGATAATGTGAATAGCCAGAATCTTGATCCAAGCCCTCTGAAGCTTATCGAATGTTTATTTAATTCTCTGCCTATCTTAATGCTCTCAAGCTCAGGATATAATATGTATGATGATATTATCAGAGCCACAGATATTACTCCAGGGATCAGGAGTATGAGAAATGATTTTGAGAATCCATATAATGATATTGCCAAAGCAAGGATTACTGGGCTTGAGACTGCTCCAGCTTGATCCATTACCTCATGAATTCCAAAACCTTTTCCTCTTCCGATCTCTTCAGTCACCTCAGCAAGAATAAAATCTCGAGTAGGTGTTCTCAAACCTTTTCCAACTCTCTCAGCGAGATATAATATTGTTGCTATCTGCCATGAAGATGTTAATGCTAAAGATGGTATGGCCACCACCTGTATGGCGTAGCCTGTTATTGTGAAGATCCATATAATTGTTGAAGACATTAGATATGATGCTAAGACTCCGCTTAAGAATCTAAGTCCATATCCTATGAGGTCTCCTGATCCTGCTA
>Ga0326761_1000044_pt1 | contig 29562 bp, 32 predicted proteins | sample GCREP_P_FD_207739 | JGI IMG/M metagenome (GOLD analysis project Ga0326761, IMG submission 207739) | Hot spring water microbial communities from Geyser Creek Basin, Yellowstone National Park, WY, United States - GCR.EP_P | ecosystem: Environmental > Aquatic > Thermal springs > Unclassified... | reverse complement strand
GTCGCCTTCGTAGTCCATCGCCGTCTTCACAAATTCGCGGCCGAGGTTAGCCACCAGCGACGACAAGTAGAGCAGGGCCAAGACGGTGGACACGCTCCCCGCGGCGGCCATGCCGTATATGTAGGTCGTTGAGGTGAGGAAGGCCACCACGAAGTTGCCCAAGACAGGCACCCGCTTGAGTTTGGCGTTATACAGCGTGCCGAGTACGGCCGCCGCGGCGTATATGGCCAGGGGCAGGGGGCCCAAGGCGGCCGCCGCAACGGCGCCAAGCGTCAGGGATCCGTACGCCACCGCACGCGCCGTGTTTAAGCTTACGGCGCCTGTGACCAGGGGCGCGTCGGGCCGGTTTATCCTGTCCTCCTCCAAGTTGGCGACGTCGTTGTGGGCGAAGAGGCCGGCCTCGGCGAGGAAGGTGGATGCGGCCAGCGACGCCGCTACGGCCGGGTCGCGGCCTCCTGCCACTATGTAGGATGCGGTTGATGCCAGCATCGCCAACACGCCGTGTTCACCCCTGATTAGCCGCCAGAGAGACACCGGATGGGCTACATCTGTACTCTTTATATACACCACGTCGGTTTCGGGCTGGGGGAAATTTTATAAACGTCTCTCTTCGGGGCTTTGTGCCTCAGCATCAGAGCTACTCGCTAAGCGACGAACAGATAATCGATCTCGTGTTTAGAAAGTATGGGGTAAAGATAACGCCAGAGCAGATCGCCAGGGCGTACGCCCCCGAGCAGAAGATGTCTTGGAAGAAGAGCGTCGAGGTGGCTAGGTTCATCAACGGCATGACCCTTAAGCAGGCCAAGACGTGGCTGGAGGACGTCGTGAAGCTGAGGAGGCCCATCCCCATCAAAACCTTCAATAAGAAGCAGGCTCACCACGCCACGCCTTGGAGCGGGTGGCCCGTGGCTAAGTGGCCCATCAAGGTCGCCAGGCGGTACCTCGAGATCTTGGAGAATTTAGAAAACAACGCGAAGTTTAGGGGGCTGGACGTGGAGCGGGTCGTCGTAGTCCACGCCGCCGCCCACAAGGGGATCAGGATCCCCAATATACTGCCGAGGGCCTTCGGACGCGCCACCAGATTCGACGAGCAGACCGTGAACGTGGAGATCGTTGCGGTTGAGTTGCCTAAGGAGGTTGTGCCGAAGCGCTACAAGCTGAACTTAGTAAAACGGTAACGTAGAAGCTCTGGCGGCTTTAACCATAAAAATACAGAACATCAACGACTTTGGTGATGGAAATTCCTTTAAGGTGAGCGGTGACCGCTTCACCCCTTGCTGATGGGGGCGTGTAGGGCTATCACGTTTGTATATGGATGTGCCACGTCTCGGAATTTGACGTAGTGTTTCTTGTCTGTGTAGTGTATCGGCACCGCTATCTTCGGCCTCAGCAGAGCGACGGCGTCTGCCGCCTCCTCCGGCGTCATCACAGACCCGCCGCCGATGGGCACCAACAACACGTCCACGTCTTTGTCATCTGTTATTTCTTTGATAAAGTCGGTGTCGCCCATGTGGTATATCCTAACGCCGCCTGTCTCAACTAGGTAGCCTACTCCAAACCCCTTGGGATGTATGGGCCTGCCGTTTCTTGTCTTTGTTATGTTGTAGGCGTGGACCACCGCCACCTTAAAAGGACCCAGCTCTAAGACGTCCCCCGGATTTACTGTCGTCCCGCCAAATGGGGAGTAGAAGGCCTCTATTCCGCCTGGGAAGTGGCCTTCGTGACTGTGGGTGTAGAGTAGGTAGTCGCAACCCGTCGTGTCCGGCGCATCTATGCAGAGGGTTTTGCCGGAGCTTCTCACCGCCACCCCTGCTACTCCGCCTATTCTCCACAGATCTACATTTCTAAACCTCAACATATCCGCGGCACCAAGTCGCCTCTGGGCGCCTCCAATATCCTCAGCCCGCCCACCACGGTCTTGAGGAGGACGTAGCCTTTGTACCTCTCGGAGCTCCTCACCTCGCCTATCACTGCAGCGTTTTCAAACCCCAGCTTCTTCATGTACTCCACCACTTCCTCGGCGACGTTTGGGTCCACCGCCAGCACCGCGGCGCCTTCGCTGGCGAGGGCAAAGGGGTCTATGCCCAGCATATTGGCGTAAGACACTACCTGCGGCCTAAGGGGCACCGCCGCCTCCTCCACCACTATGACGGTCCCCGACGCCTTGGCCCAGTCATTGAGGACCATGGCGAGTCCGCCTCTGGTGGGGTCGCGGGCCGCGTGTATGTAGCCGCCGTGTTTCTCCACCAGGGGGATCATGAGCTTGGTCAACGGCTTCACGTCGCTTACGAGACCGCCGCCGGAGCCCTCTTCCACTATGCCCATCTGCCTGGCCAAAATTACGGCGCCGTGGTCGCCGAGAAAGCCGCTTACGACGATCTTGTCGCCGGGCTTCGGCCTATCAACAATGAGCCTCTCCGCGACCCCGATCCCCACAGTCGTTATCACAATCTTGTCCAGCTGTCCCCTGGGCATCACCTTGAAGTCGCCACCTATCAACGCAACGCCCTCCTCTCTTAAAACCTGCATCATGGAGTCTACAATCTTGCGGAGGTCTTCCATGGAGAAGCCTTCCTCCACTACTATGGCGTCTAGCATCGCAACAGGCCTCCCGCCCATCATAAGTACGTCGTTTATACTGCCAGACGCCGCGAGGATGCCGATGTCGCCGCCTGGGAAGAAGGGCGGGTTGACGGTATACGAGTCCACGGTGACCACCAAGTAGCGCCCGTCGCCGATGGGTATGGCCGCGGCGTCGTCGGGGTAGTCAATCCCAATCCCTCCCTCGACTTTCTTCAACCTCTCCTCGAGCCTGGAAAATATCAAAGCTTCCAAAAGCTGAGAGGTCTCGACACCCCCCGAGCCGTGCGCAACCCTAATGACCCTCTCCATAAGATCCCTCAAAGCCGTTCTTTAAATTTCTGTCACGATCCTCCGTGCCACCTCCTCGACCCAGCCGCGCAGCGGGCCCTCCGCCGAGGCCCCTCTCCAGAGATACGCCTTCAACGCGGCTCTGAGCTCGGGCTTCGGCGTGTCGGGCATCGCCTCCACGACGACTATCTTGGCGGGCTCTGCTATGGGTCCTACGTACTCCCTAATCCTCTTCTTCAGCTCATCTGGCTGGACGTCGCCTTTGTACACCACCACAGGCGTCTCGAACTTCTGCGAGTCCCTGACTCCGATGACCACGGCCCTCCTGACGCCGGGGGTGGCCTCGGCGGCTTTTTCCAAAACCTCCGGCGTTATGCGGTAGCCGTTTATCTTCATCACCGTGTCGGACCTCCCTAGGGGGAATATGTTCATGTCTTCCGTCATCACTGCGTAGTCGCCTACGTAGTAGACGCCGTTTCTCCACCTCTCGGCGTACCACCGCGGGTATTGGACGGGCATGGCGGGCCAAGGCGACTTCACCACCAGCAACCCCGGCCTCCCCCTCACTGAGTTGCCGACCTCGTCCACCACGTCTATGTGAAAGCCGGGCATCGGGGGGCCGACGGAGCCGGGCGCGATGGGGACGAAGGTGTAGTTCGGCAGACTTCCAGTTGCGAAAGTGCCAAGCTCAGTTTGTATAAACATGTGGATGACGGGAATCCTTCCGCTAAGCTTCTCGGGGAGGGAGTCTATTGAGGGCACCGTGCCCGTGCCTACGTAGTGGTAGGCCCACTTCCAGTACTTGACCTCCATGGGCTCGGCCGTCGTTAGTATTAGCTTAAGTGTGTCTAAGTTGTGGCCCTTAAGCAATTCCGGGTCTTGTCGCGACAAAACCCTCAACGCCCCCGCCGTGGTTAAAAACACCGTCACGGCGTAGTCCTCAATCACGCTCCACCACACGTCCCAAAGGGGGTAGTCGGGGCCGCCTTCGTAGACCACCACGGTGGACCCCACCATGAGGGGGCCGAAGAGGACGTAGGTCACGCCAGTTATCCAGCCGGGCAGAACCGTGCAGAAGTAGGTGTCGCGGGGCCTAAGGCCCATCCACCTCGTGGTGGCGTAGGTCTGCGTCAGGTAGCCGCCTGCGCCGTGGGCCACGAGGCCCAAGCCCCCGTCGTAGCCCACGTGTAGGCCGAACAGGGGGTGGGCCGACTCCACCACGGCCTCCTCGGCGGGCTCAGCCCTCACGTCCTCGAGGCGGTGGTCCCTCCCCTCGACGAGCTTCACGTCAACCCCCATCCTCTCGACGACTAGGACCTTCGGCCTCCATTTGGCAAGCCCCAACGCCTTGTCCACCGTCTCCTTCACCTTTATTGGCCTCCCCCTTCTCGGGAAGGCGTCCACAGCGACCAAGAGCTTGGGCTTGGTGTCGTCCACGCGCGCCGCGAGGTCGCCGTAGCCGAAGCCCGTGAAGACCGGCTCTATGGGGGCGCCGAGCCTCACGGCGGCGAGCATCAACGCCACTACCTCGGGCGTCGGCGGGGCGTAGAACATCACCCAGTCCCCCCTGTCCACGCCTAACGTCTTGAGGACTCCGGAGTAGGACTTGGCCATGCCGTCTAGGTCAGAGTAGGTGAGGACCCTTGTCACCCCCTCCTCGCCTCTCCAGATCAAGGCCGGCTTCTCCCAGATCCAAGTCCCCTCGTGCCTCCCCACGATGTTTCGATACGGGCTCAAGAGACCGTCCGGGAACCATCTGACGGCCGGCGGCTCCCCCTCCAACACCTTAGTCCACCGCCTCTCCCACAGCAACTGTGCCGCCTCGCCCGCCCAGAACTCCGGCCTTAAGCTGTCCTTGTAGATCCACAGGTATTGGGCAGGGGATATGGTCTTGTACTTGAATAGAGGAGGGACCACGCGCTCGTCGCTGTATATCTCCCTCAAGAGGTCCTCCATGCCCCCGCGGCCTCAGAGACCTTCGACCATCCGCTTAACGACGTCGGCGATGGGGCCGCGGTATTCGTGGATTCTGCCCACGTAGTTTTCCAAGGAGGGGTCTATTGGCAACTCGTACAACGGCGCCCCGACGCTCTCGGCGAGTCTCCTGGCGTCCTCGCCGCGGCCGAATGGGTATATCCTCGAGCCGCCGCAGTCGACGTAGGCCATGTTGAGCACCACGGCTACGGGCCTCTTGCCGATCTCCGCGAGGTACTCGGCCAGATGCTTGACGACGCCGTAGGAGGCCTTAGAGGGCGTGGTGACGAGCACTGGGAGGAAATCCGTAATCCTGCTCAGGGCTAACAGCTCCTCGCCCAGGCCAGGCGGCATGTCCACCACGACTGGGTCCGAGTCGCCGAGTTTCGCGAAGGCCAGAAGCGCCTCGACGGCTCCCGCCTGTCCGTAGCCGGGCAGAACCACGTACCTATCGCCCACTATGCCCCCCAGCGAGAACACCTTGACCCCCCCAGCCTCCAAAGGCTCTATCCCCCCCTTGCTTATCTCGTGCAACCTCCCCGACAGCCCGAAGAGCCGCGGCGCCGAGGCGCCTTCTAGGTCCAAGTCCACGAGGGCCGAGCCGGGCTTGGCGAGCGCCGCCAGAGCCGCGACGACGCTTTTCCCCACCCCGCCCTTCCCGCTCATCACTGCGACGACTTTCCTACGTCTTAACTTCTCCCTAGCCGACTCAAGAAGAGGCCTCATGCCGTCTCCACCTCGTCGACCTTTATGGAGAGCTCGGCCTCTATGTCGTGGGAGCCGCATCTGGGGCATTTGACGAATGTGGGGAGGAGCTCGGGGATTAAATGCAGGGGGTACTCCTCGCCGTATTGACCCGTCAACTGCCTTATCTGCGGGTCCACCTCCTCTTGGCCGAACTCGTAGCCGCATGCTCTACAGCGATATCGCGGAGATCTGACCTTGACCTCAAGCCTGGCCTGCTCCAGCCTGGACTCCCTCTTTAGGGTGTCGAAGGCCTCCGTTAAAATAGACACGTCGAGCTGGGCCGGCGACGGCACCGAGAGGACGACGCGCTTTATCTGCATGCCCTTCTCGAGAGCCCAACGGTCGAGAGTCTGCACCAGAGATAGTGCCAGAGACCACTCGTGCATGTCTACGTACAAGTCCTATTTAAAAAGAGATTTTCCACGTCGCTGGAACGGCTACCCCTCGGCGAGGCGGGGTATGTTGACCACTCTTAGATGTTTAAGACCTCTCCCTATCCTAGATATCCTGGTCACCAGCTCCTTTATCCTATCACTGTCGCCCAACGCGTGGATCACCTCTAGGCAGTTCCTGTCGTCTAGGTGGATGTGGGTAGTGGTCCTTATCACGTCTCTGAACTCGTGCTGTATCTCTGTCACGTTCTTGACCACCTCCCCTACCTCGTGGTCGTAGACGTAGACTATTATTGAGGCCATGGGCCTCTGGACTATCTCCGAGATCTTCTCCGCGATTATTGAGGCGATGAACCTTGACCTGTTGGTCTCACCCACGATCGACATGACGTTCTCTATCTCCCTATACAGCTTATCGTCAAGGGCTAAGCTGATCCTTTTCATAGAATCGAGAAACACCTTAAATAAAAACAATAATTATTCAACAAACGTCCTCCGGCCTAGGCGATAAGTCGGCCCCGACGCCCCCTTTCAACTACTCTCCACTCCCGGAGGGCTCGGGGCCCTCGCGGCGCCCTTCGGTAACGCACGGGCTGGGGCCACGGCGGGTGGAGGCGCCTGCCACCCTCTTCAGCCGGCGTTGAGGCGCTTCTAAGGGCGACAGCCGGCGCGGAGCCGCCGAAAGGGTTGCATGTGCCAAGAGGTGCTGAATAGCTTGGCTAAATACAGAACGGCGGAAGGGGACGTAGCCAGCGGGGGACGACCACGTCCCGGGGCTTTATCTTTAAAAAGAGCGATATTTCCTACATGTCCTTCAAAATGGACGATGGCATAACCCCAAGAGATTTGAAGATAGACACAATAAGGGAGGGTCTTAGAGACATTAGGAAGAGGTACCTCGAATGCGTCTCCTCGAGGAAGAAGGAGATCTGCTACGCCGTCGCGGCGAACGAGCTCATTTCTATGTTCGGCTCGCTCATGCCCCGCGTGATACACGACCCCGAGGTGAGGTACTACATACTACACGGCGTAGACCAACTGCTCGTCTACGACGCCGACATGGATAGACTAAAACTAACGACCATAGAGGAGGTCATCAACGCCATATTAAACTTCTCACATAAAAGTTGATTTTTTAAGTATTTAATTCAATAAATATATCTTTAATTACAGCCAAAAACGATATAATAACACTGAAAATATAGAATATATTTTACTTATTGAACACATAATTATATTACTCTTTACATATGCTTAATATATACTTTTGTAAAAGAGGGTAAAGTTAAATAAGAGAATTAATTCTCAAATATGCCGTACGGCCGAGTACTTATAGCCTCTATAGGGTATTTTTTAAAGCGCGACTGTTCTATAGGCTACGAGACGGGCCGTATATTAAAGGCAAAAGGGTACGACGTCGTTGAGCTATCGGGCGACGTCTTCGCCATGGTCGACGAGTTGAGGAGCCGTCCCCACGACGTGTTGATACTGATAGGCACTATCCAGAGGGGCCGCCCGCCGGGGACTATAGACGTCTACGAGTTCCGCCCCCAGAGCTTTAAGGACCATCTAGAGGCGGCGGACGCGTTGCGGCCGTCGCTGGAGGGCCGCATATCGCTTCAAGACCTATTGACGGGGCTGAGCGTGTTAGGCCCCACGGCGCGGAGGATATACGTGGTGGACTGCGAACCGCCGGTCCCGGAGCCGGGCATAGGGCTGTCCCCGGAGGGGGAGAAGTGCGCAGAGCGCATGGCCGAGAAGGTCGTCGAGTTGCTGAGCCATGTGTAGGCAACTCGATGAGAGAGAGATGGAGATTTTGAGGACCGCGTTGACCTCAGAGAGATTCTACGGCATCTACAAATCCACGACGATACCTCTGGCAAGCACTTGGAGGATAATCCGCCGCCTCGCCGAGCGCGGCTACGTGGAGTACCACAGCGGCCACGTGAAGATGACGGAGGCAGGCCTTATCTTGTTAGCGCTACACGACGACGTGGCGCTTAACATATTGGCCAGGAAATACGGCGTCTCTGCGGCCGTTATGAGAAAGTACCTCGAGTTCGTCTGTAGGAGGCTGGGCAACGCGGATTTCCCGATTAGGTCTCTCGTAGATACCGTGGGCTTATTAGGGCTGGAGACCTTGAGGGAACTGCGGGGCACACCCGTCGAGGGGCTGGCGGTCGATCTGCTATTCCGGTTCTGTAGAGATTGCGTCGTGGAGATCGGCGGATCGGCGTTTATCCTAGGCAACAACGGTTTTGTGGCGGCGAGATGCAGGTTCTGTGGAGAAGATATACGTAATGAGCTCTACCCTGAATGCCCCCACGCCAAGGTTCTTTTCAGGTCTTTGAAAACGCATTTTTTAAAAGCGCTCAAGAATAACTACAATGCAACTAAAAAGACGTGATTTCCTAAAAACTTCGGCGTTGGCCTCCGCGTTGGCTGCGTTGAACTGGAGCGCCTTGACTAAAGCCGCCGGCGAGGCAATAAAGAGCGGCGGGATAGGCGTGGTATGGTTCGAAGCACAGGACTGCGCCGGCAACACCACGGCGGTGATACAAGCCACCGACCCATCGTTGGTCGACGTACTGATGGGCACTACGCCGCTGGTCGGCCCCGGCACTGTCAGGCTCCTCTTCCACGAGACCGTCATGCCTGAGTGGGGCACCTACCACGTGACGTCGCCAGCCGACGCCAGCAACGAAGAGCTCCTCGGCCACCTGGCGCCGAAGCAACCGCCCATCGGCGATGCCATGAAGTTGTTAGACGAAATCGCAGAGGGCAAACACGGTCCCTACGTCTTAGTCCTCGAGGGTAGCTTCCCACAGGAGTTCGGCGTACCGGGTACCAACATAACCACAAAAGGCGGGTATTACTGCGTAATAGGCCACCGCACCTGCACAGAGTGGCTCAAGAGACTCCTCCCCAACGCCGTCGCCGTCGTGGCCGTGGGCAACTGTGCCGCCTACGGCGGCATCCCTGCCAACAAAGTGTTGGAGCCTCCGCCCGGCTTCAAGTTTCCCACTTGGTCCCAGTCGCCGACGGGCGCAATAGGCTTCTTCGACGATCCCTTTAGGGGGATAAAGGGCGTGATACACCAGAACTACTTCCAGCCGGAGGTAGAGCCCTTCCGCAAATATATAGACGAGGGCGGCGTGCCAGACCTCAAGACCGTGAAACCCGCCGTGGCGGTCCCCGGCTGCCCCGCCAACGGCAACGGCATCATGCGCACATTGGCGTTGTTAGTCCTCGTGGCGGCCGGATATCTGGACATCAGCGTGTTGAGCCGCGAGACCTTCCTCGACAAATACGCCAGACCCAACTTCATCTTCCAGCAGACGGTGCACGAACAGTGTCCAAGAGCTGGCTCCTACGCCGCGGGTGATTTTAGGCCAAACCCCGGAGCGGGCGACGGCAAGTGTCTATTCGCAGTGGGTTGCAAAGGGCCTATTTCGAACTGTCCATGGAACAAGGTGGGTTGGGTCTCCGGAATCGGCGGGCCGACGAGAACTGGCGGAGTGTGCATCGGCTGTACAATGCCCGGCTTCACTGACGCATATGAGCCGTTCTACCAGCCGCTTCAATCTCCCAAGCTACCTGCGACGCAGACGCTTGCCGCCGTGGCTGGCGGCGCCGCGTTGCTGGGCGTCGCAGGAGCCTACTTGGCCACGCGCGGGGTGAAAAAGGAGGAGAAAAAGTAGCTATGGATATATATCAGCTAGCCGTATTTGTGCTATTTCCTTTGGCGCTGTATATTTTCGCATTCGGCGCGGCCTATAGAATCTTCAGATATGTCTTCCTATATGAAAAGGGGGTGTACGTGCCGAGGGGCAGAGGTGCAGGACATGCTATTAAGGAACTTATCATGACGTTCCTACGTCCTATAATATTCGCCTTTAGAACCAACCCAGTTGAGGCTTTTGCTGGTCTTGTGGCTCTTCACTTCGTCGGCTTGATACTACTAGTATTTCTGTTGGCCCAGCACATAGCTTATCTAGAGTATCTTATACCGTTCTACGGCGTGTTGCGACCTCTTGCCATACCCATAAGCTCCACTACCGGCGCAATACAAGTAACAACGCCTACTGGATATGTGCAACGCGTGGAGTCGATCTGGGGCCCGCTTACCATAATATTAAATGGAGATATATTGACAATATTTGCACTAATCGGCATCGTGTATAAAATGATAGAAAAATTAGTGGACAAGCTGTGGCACAAGAGCAAGAAGGTGAGAATAGGCGATTTGTTGATATGGCCCCTCCTGTTTGTCATCGTTGTAACTGGGTGGCTTGCCACGCATCACTACCCGCCTGGCGTTGATTCGTACATGTTTGTACTAGGTCTCCACATAGCGAGCGCCGCTGCCTTTGTCGCCGTGTGGCCTTTCACGAAGTACTTCCACTTCTTGTGGGGGTACTGGTACGGCAAACTGCACGAGTGGTACGACCTAGCCCTAAAGCGGGGGGCCTGACCTTTTCAGCCAACTGAAAGTACTTTTTTTAAGATAGCGAAAGAGACGATCCATGCAACTTCAGCTTCCCAAGCTCAATCCGGTGACGCTTCACTACTTCGAAAATTGCGTAGGTTGCGGCGTCTGTGCGCCTTCCTGTCCCTATTTCTACGTAGACGAAAAGTATGCACCGGTTGAAAAGGCCGAAATTTTGCGCCAAATGCTGAGGAAGAAGTACACCCTCGCTGGTAAGCTACTGGGCCCCTTGGTGGGTGCTAAGATGCCTAAGTCAGAGGATGAATTATGGGAGTACCTCGAGTATACGTATAGATGCACCAATTGTGGCCACTGCTACGTGGCGTGTCCACACGGCATTGATAGCGGCACCATGGTGCGTTTATTGAGACAGACCCTCTATAAAGCTGGAGTAGCCCCTACATTGATGCGTAACTTCGCCCAGTTTGAAGGCGAGGGATTGTACCTGAACCACCCCGCTATTAAAAGTATGTGGGAAGAGTTCCTAAAGGCAACCGAGGCGCCAGTTGGGAAAAAGGGGGCGCGGGTGCTGTTTCTAGTAACCGTCATGGACCTTGTTCTTATGAGAGGCGCCGTCTTCAACACGATCAAGATCTTGAAGAAGGTAGGTGAGGATTTCACGCTTCCAGAGAGGCCGCTGGGCGTGCGGCCTCCCATCGGTGCTGTGGTGGGAAACCCCGATGCTGTGAAGAAAGTTATTACCGACATAGTCTCTTACATCGAGACGCTTTCGCCGCAGATTGTGATGACGATAGATGGCGGCTTCGTCTATCCTAACCTTAGGTTTGAGGCTACTAATATACTCAAGAAGAAGTTCAGCTTCAAGGTTTTACACATCTCCGAGCTGTTGGCTGAGCACCTCCGCGAAAATAAATTGAAACTGAAGAAGCTTGACATTGCCACTACATGGCATGATCCGTGTCAACTTGGGAGGCGGGGAGGCGTTTTTGAAGAGCCCCGAATTGTGTTAGAGAACTTTACAAACTTCAGAGATATGCCGCACAACAGACAGAATTCGATATGTTGCGGCGGTGGAGGCGGCATGGGGTGTCTACTTGAGGAGGAGCACATGGCGATGTCAAAGTTGCTGGGGGTAGACATATGGAGTTCAATGAGCGAGCGGGAGAAGAGTTTTATTAAACGCAGTGAAGCGGCATACTACAAAGCCATAGAAAGGAAGATGGAGGACGTGAAGAAAAGCGGTGCGAAGGTGGTGGTGACCGCTTGTCCTGTGTGTATAGCTACAATAGCGAGGGGGGCAAAGCTATATGGCGTTAATGTGGAGGTTGATCACTTGGTGAATTTAGTCGCCAAGGCGCTGGAATAGACTTTTCACAGTAGTGGAAAGCCATTTTTTAAAGGCCATCATATACCTTTGACATGTCCATTAAACTCTGGATCGACCCAATCACCCGTATAGAGGGACACCTCGCACTTTACGCCGAAGTAGACAGCGCGACTAGGGCCGTCTCCAATGCTCACACGACGGTCATGATGTTCCGCGGCTTTGAGGTCTTCCTAAGGGGGAGGCCGCCGGAGGACGCCATACACATAACCTCCAGAACCTGCGGAGTCTGCGGCGCCGCCCACGCCAACGCCTCCACGCGTGCCTGCGACGCCGCGGCCGGCATGACGCCGCTCCCCATGGGCAACGTCTTGAGGAACATGGCCTACGCCATGACAGACTACACATATGACCACCCCTTAATTCTCAATATGCTCGAGGGGCCCGACTACAGCGAGGCAATCGTGAGCAAGCTGACGCCCTCCGTGTGGGAGACTGCTAAACAGACCCCCGCCAACTACTCCAGCATACACGGCTACCGCACTATCGCCGACATAATGAGGGATCTCAACCCCATACAGGGGAGGATATGGCAACTGACAGTGAAGCACCAACGCATAGCGAGGGAGGCCGGCGTGTTGATCTACGGACGCCACTCCCACCCCTCTACGTTGATACCAGCTGGTATATCCACCGACGTAACCTTACTGGCTTCGCTTCTTCAGGAATACTACACCCGTCTCTCCCTACTTACCGCGTGGGCGAAATTCGTCTGGGCCATCTGGCAGGATCTCTATGAGTTCTTTAGAGACCATGTCTCCACCCCCGACGGCCAGAGCTATGCGTTGACGCAGGGCAAGACCCACGACCCGCCTGTGATGCTTGCCGGCGGCTGGGCAGACGATCCCGAAATATACAGTAGCATAACCGACGAAGCAGGAAGCGATTGGAAACAGCTCTACGCTCTGTTGGACAAGACCTACAACGCCAGATGGGAAAAGCCAGGCCTCGCCATAGGCCACGAAATATATAGCAAAAACCCCACCGAGATTCAGCTAGGCTATCTAGAGTTCGCAGATTCGTCCTTCTACGAAGATTGGGTAAAGGCCAACGTGGCTCCTCCTTATGGTTGGCTCAAAGAAGACCCCTTGGGAAGACCGTTGGCGTATGGTAATGACACCCTCCTTAAGTACCACATGTGGAATAGAACTACAATCCCTAAGCCAGGCGCGATTAACTTTGCCGAGAAGTATACCTGGGACGCGGAGCCTAGGCTTATGCTTAAAGACGGCAGAATTACGCCCATAGAGACCGGGCCGATTTCGCAACTATGGCTTGATACGCTTCATGCAACAAAAGTCGAGGTAGATGGGTATAAGGCTTGGGAAAGCAATGGGAGCCAGCTGAAGATTTATCTGCCAGGAGGTACGGTTAATCCCGACTTACCCGAGGGGACCTACGGCGAGTTGACAATAACTTGGAACTTGCCGAAGTACTCCACCACCATGGAAAGACTTTTGGCAAGAGCCGTCCACCTTGCGTTGGTGGTCTCGCTAGCCTGGGCCAACTTGCTCTACGGCTTGCGTCTCGTAAGCGCCGGGAAAGTCCAGACCTCAAGACCGTGGTCTTTCGGAAAGTGGCCTTCGTTTAGTTATTCGTTTGGGTGGTGGCAGGTGCCAAGAGGCAATTGTATGCACTGGCTGGTTCAGCAGAACGGGAGGATCGTCAACTACCAGTATGAGGCTCCCACTACGCCGAACGTCAGTCCACAAAACACAAGATGCACCGACCCGTGGAAGGACCAATGCAGAGGACCCTTCGAGATGTCGGTCATCAACAGTAAAGTCACTGAAGAAGTTCCGCCGAATCAGTGGACAGGACTCGATCTCGTTAGGGCGATCCGTAGCTTCGACCCATGTCTGGCCTGCGCTGTACACTTCGAGGCTAAGGGGGAGGGCGGACGCGTCTACAACGTCATTGAAAAAGTTATATGGAACGCTTGCTCGTTGTAGGACTGGGCAACCCCATATACGGCGACGACGGTTTTGGCTCTTGTCTTGCTCAATATCTTTCTCTTTCCAACTCATTTATCATTGATGGCGACGCTCACGGGATGGGGATACTCGGCAATCTGGTTGATTACGACGTCTTGGTGTTTCTCGATATTGACGTGAAACTGCCGCCAGGCGCCGTGGCGGTAGAGAGGATAGAAGGTTCTCTTACGTTATCCGAGACGAGGCTGGTAGATGCGCACAGAATGCCGCCTTCTCTCTTAGTGGGTTATCTCAGGGCTATGGGTAAAAACCCCAAAGCCTATCTAATAGCTGTAGGTCCCAAAAGTCTTGAGCCTTTGGCCCCGGCGTCGCGTGAGGTCGTAGAGGCGGCCCCTCTGGCTGTCGCAGAGCTGAGGAGGAAACTGGCCGAGTTTGGATATGAGCTGGTGGTGGAGGGTGATATTAAAAAAGGAATAGAAGAGTGCTATAAACGTGTCCTCCGTACGTGATTTAACAGAGCTTTTGAAAGCTCTAAGAGAGCTGAGGACAGCCGTGGATCAGTTCTTAAGACCTGTTGAAGAGTTAAGAAGCTCTCTGGTGGAGCTTGTGGCTAAGCCTCTTGAAGACGAATTCAAAAAGACGTTGAGCTCGGTTCTCTACAGCCGCTTAATAGACCTTGGAAGAGCTAGGGAGCTTTCCAATATAGATCCCGAGGAGCTTAAGGAGAAGATAAGGAGACATTTCTCATGATATACGGCATCTCTTACGTCTATTGGCTGATCTACGGCTCTAGCCTAGATCTTCCTGCGATCTTGGGGAGGCTTGTGGGACTTGGGTATGAGGTTGGACGCGTCGGTTATAGGGAGGGCGTCGTCTACCTAGATCCTCTCCCCGGCGGCTACGCCGCACGGAGGGTTTATGAGGATGGCGTCGTCTATCTCCTTGCAGATCTCCAAAGAGGCGCTCTTGGCGTCTTTGGCGAGGGCTACGACCTGCTCAATAGAGGAGTTGCCGACGTGTCTCGGGCGTTGATAGAGTTGTCTATGCCGGAGCCTCCAAGAGCTGAGTTGCACGTCTCTTTTGGCCTTAGAGGTAGTGACTGTAGGAAAGAAAAGATCACTTTTTCTGGTATCGAATTTGTAAAGACAGGTCTCGTCTTGATACACGGGGAGCCTCAAGGAGGCGAGGGCGTGTTCGTCTCGGTAACGCCTATGGGGAAGGATCGGTATATGACCTATTTGATGATAGGCGGCGGCTGGCAGTATGTGGTATCTCACATGAAAAGGATAGGAGATATTTTGAACTCCTTGGTAAACTACTTCATCTGCGGCCCACAGACGGTATAGACTCAAACTAGTTGAGACGTTAGGCTAACTGTGATAGCTAACCTCGGAATAGGTATTATAACATATACAAGTTTAATACTGCTTTTGAAAAGAAAGAGTAACGCTGGAAGGGCGCTTAAGACCGGCGATGTCTAGTCCTTTTCGTCTCACGACGTACTATGGACAGCAGGTTTTTTGATTTTGCATGTTTTCAGGTATGTGGAAAATGTATTTATTTGGGAGTCAGGGGCGTGGCATGATGTGTCTGTCTACGTCGGCGTTTCCGCCGCCTACTTTAGACTGTTGGAATTGCACTGTTATGAGGAGGGAGATGGAGGCCATAGAGATGGCGTTTCGTCGCAAGACCGTTGTTACCACGACGCTTCTCCGTAGCATAGAGAAGTACTCGCGGGAGTTGAGGGAGAGGGATGGAGATTACGTCTATAAGATTATGGACTTCTGCGGGACGCACGAGTGGACCATAGTGCACTTCGGCTTGAGGAGTCTCCTTGAGAAGATAGGGGCTCAGAACGTGGAGCTGATCGCGGGGCCCGGCTGCCCCGTATGCGTCACTCCGTCGTATTACATAGAGCAGTCCATAAAACTGGCCCTCGAAGGCGTTGTGGTCTACACCTACGGCGACGTCTTTAAGGTCCCGGCGATTAGGCCCGTCAGGGGCGCTCGGTCGCTGGCCGAGGCTAAGGCGCTCGGCGGCGATGTGCACGTAGTCCATTCCTTCCTCCACGCAGTGATAGACGCGAGGAGGCACAATAAGGACTCCCTCTTCGTGGGCATAGGCTTTGAGACTGTGGCGCCGGGCTATTCCGAGGCGATACTCAAGGGCCTTGTGCCGAACAACCTAAAGCTGATGTCCCTCGTCAAGTTGACTCCGCCGGCCATGTTCTACACCCTCGAGGTGGTGAGGGAGAAGCCAACCGACTACCCCATCTCGGGCGTCATAGCGCCGGGCCACGTCTCGACGATAGTGGGCGGGAAGGCTTGGCGGCCTGTGGCGGAGCAGTTCCAGATACCGGTCGTGGTGGCGGGCTTCGAACCCAACGACGTGTTGATGGCCATAGCCGAGATATTGAGACAGAGGGCGAGAGGCGAGCATAAGGTAGTGATAGAGTACACAAGGGCGGTCACTTGGGAGGGGGATTTAAAAGCCCAGTCCTCCATAAGGACCGTGTTCGAGACCGTAGACTCCGCTTGGAGAGGCATAGGCTATATCCCCAAGAGCGGCTTGGCCCTTAGGGAGGAGTTCAGGAAACACGATGCCCTCACCTATTTCGGAGTGCCCGACCTAACCCCCGAGACTTGGCGCTACGACCTCCCCGCCAATTGTAAATGCGCAGAGGTTAATCTGGGCAAGGCGAAGCCCACCGACTGCCCCCTGTTCATGAAGGCCTGCACCCCCGATAGGCCCATAGGGCCGTGTATGGTGTCCGTGGAGGGGGCGTGCGCCATCTGGGCGCGCTTCGGCGGAGGCGGGCTCGCCGAAGAGATAGCGAAGGCCGTCGGCGTGTTTTAGCCATGTGCTGGGCAGTCCCTTCGGTGGTCACCAAGATCGAGGGCGGCATAGCCTGGGTCGATCCAGGCGACGGCGTAGAGAGGCCCGCGATACCTGGCATTGAGGAGTCCGCGCTACAGCCAGGAGATCTCGTGATGGTGCACGCCGGGGTCATCATAGCCAAGGTGGACCTCTCCACGTTGAGGGAAAGCATGGAGATGTGGAAACAGATGGCGAGGGAGCTCGCCGTCTCGACAGGGGAGGACCCGGAGGCCGCCGCCAAGATGATAGAGGAGGAAATGTGGCGCGTCCTGAAGATAGCCGAGGAGGCCAAAGCGGGCAAGAGGCAAGCCGTCAGGGGGCTCGCGTAGTGTTCACTCCATAGACGCGGCGTAGTAGATCTGCCCGAGGGCTATCCCGCCGTCCCCCGGCGGCGCCCTTCTCTGTTGCTTTAAGACAAGGCCGCAACCTTCGACCCCCTCGGCCACGGCAGACATGATTATGTCGTTGACGGCGGCTCCGCCAGATACCGCCACGGCCTTTGTCCCCCTTCTCTCGGCAACTTCGCAAGCCCATCTGCCGAGGATTGAGCCAAGCTTGTACTGGGCTGTGTAGGCCAAATCCCTCACCGGGGCGGACCCTATCCTCTCTACTATCTCGGCGAAGAGCTCCACTTGATCCTCAGCGTCTAAGGAGAGGAGTCTCCCGCTCCTCGCGGCGGCTTCCAGCTTTATGGCGGGCTCCCCCTCGTACGTCCTCTCCTGTGCGATGCCCAACGCGACGGCTACGGCGTCGAGGAACCTCCCGGCGCTTGAGGTGTATATCCTGGGATTTTTCAACTCCCTCTCCACAATGGCAAGCTCGGCGGCGCCGCCGGGCAACGCCTCGGCGAGGCTCTCGGGAATCTCCCCGAGGGCTACGTGGAAATATGCAGCGGCCATTCTGCCGGGCCTCAGCGTAGCCAAGTCGCCCCCTGGCATGGGGACGTAGGTGAGATGCCTCTCCCTGACGAAGCGGGCCCCCTCCACTAACAAGACCTCCCCGCCCCAGGCCATCCCGTCGGTTCCGTACCCCACGCCGTCTATGGCGATGGCCACAAGTGGCTCGTTGAGCCCCGCGTCTGCCGCGGCCGACAAGGCGTGGGCGTGGTGGTGTTGTACCGTATACATCTCTGCACCGAGCTCCTCTTTCCAGCTTCGGCATAGTTTCGTACTGTTGTAGGCTGGGTTTAAGTCGCAGATAAGTACGAAGTCTTTGAGTTTATAGGCTTCTATAAACCACCGTAGTTCTCTATCTAGGTCTTGCAAGGCGTCGAAGCTGTCTAAGTCGCCTATGTATTGCGTCAAGACGGCCTTGTCCTCGAAGGCCACGCCCCCCGCCGTCTGTAAATCTGCGCCGAAAGCCACGGCCGGCTTTTTCAGCCTCCTTGGGATTCTTATCCAGGCAGGGGCATAGCCCCTGGACCTTCTGAGAAAGACCGGAACCCCCCTCGTGAATCTGGCCACACTGTCGTCGACTCTATGGACTATCTCTAGGTCGTGGTCAAGGACGTAGTCCACCACCTTCCCCAGCCTCGAGAAGACGCAATTCAGCTCTGTACACATGGGCTCTCCATGTACGTTGCCGCTTGTGGCTATGGCGAATTTACCCCTAGTATGGGACAAGAGAAGGTATTGAAGAGCCGTGTAGGGGAGGAAGACGCCCTCTTTGTCTAGGCCTGGAGAGACCAGGGGAGAGACCGGGCTGTCTTCTCTCTTTGGCAAAAGGACTATGGGTCTCTGGGGCGAGGTCAAAAGCTCGGCGGCTTTTTCGTCGACCTCTACCAAGGCCTTAGCCACGTCTAAGTCAAGGGCCATGACTGCGAAGGGCTGATTCGGCCTCTTTTTCCTACGTCTCAACTCAGCCACTACGTCGTCTCTCTGCGCATCTGCAAAGATGTGGTAGCCCCCCACTCCCTTCACCGCCACTATATGACCCCTATCTATCAACCGCGCCGCCTCTGCTACGGGGTCTTTAACTACAATCTCTTTGCCGTCTATACTTAACAACCTTATCTTAGGCCCGTCATGTATACAGGATATGCCCTGGTAGAAAAATCTCCTGACACCGCCGATGTGCGGGTTGGAGTACTCCTCTCTGCACTTGTCGCACATGAGGTACTTAGACCAGCTGGTGTTTTCTCTGTCGTATGGTAGCTTGTGCATCACTGCGAAGCGGGGGCCGCAGAAGCTACAGCTGTTGAAGGGGTAGAACCTCCTCCTCTCATCGCCGTGGAGCACCTCAGCCAGGCAGTCATCACATATGGCGAGGTCGGGCGGTATGTTGGAAGGGGCGGAGGATCTCTCCTCGCTCTTCAAGATCTCGAAGGTCTTGTACCCCCTCGGCTGGGCCTCCTCCACCAGAAGCTCCTCGAGCACTATGGCCCTGGGCCTCTCCCGCCTCAACGCCTCTACAAAGACGTCGGCGCCTTCTCCCTCGACAAATATCTCCACCTCGCCGCCGCCTAGATTCCTCACGTAGCCCCTCACGCCGACCCTATCAGCAAGCAACTTTACATATGGCCTAAAACCAACACCCTGAACAACCCCCACAGCGTAGATCCTGTAAGCCTTCATGGGCCCCGCGGAGAGATAAGGCGGTTATTTAACTCGGCTAAGTCTATACTGATGGAAGTCTTTGTAGCTACATGATCATGTGTGTTAATAACCCGAGGTCTCTGCGTAAATCTTCTAAATGAGTCATTTTCCACATTTCTACAGTGTCAACCCCCTTTTATACGCTCCAGTTGCAACTCTAGATGCGGTTGCAGTGTTGACTTGCCGTAGGGCTTGAGCTCGACAGTTCTATCATCTACGTCCTCAGATCTATGGTGTATGGAATTCCCAGGTTTTTATGAATCGCCAACGAGACGTAGTTGCCCAGTTTTAAGTGCTTTATAGTCTCTTCTATGTTGAATTTCATTGATGCTAGGATGTGTATCTTTGTTCCTCTTACGAAATCTGGATGTACACCAGCTGTAGGGCCTGTTAAGATATTTAGACCATTAGAGAGTTGGAGGACTCGATCTAGTGTAAAGTTAAGCAACGTCACGCCGGTAATTACCAGCGTTTTACATAGAGGGAGAAGAATCTCCTCCTCTACGTCAGACATAGCCTTCATCCTTAGATGAGGCGATCTTTCAAAAACCCAGACCTTCCTCCCTTGGGCTCTCAGCTTCTCGGCTAAGGGGTGCATATTGCCGATGAGACATATGGGTTCTTCCTTTAGATATGAGTCTATCGAGGTTGGTTTTACCTCATTGAGGTGGTATTGCGATACGGCGTTTAACATAGCAACGCCAAGTACTCTGTTCAATGGATTTATGTTTATTACAAACTCCGGCATGTCTTCAAGTTTAGGTATCTTCACATCTCCTACATCGTGAAGATCCTCATGAGGGATGTGGGCGAACCCCATAGCCCTCCCTCTAGTGCCTTCCACCACCACGTAACCCCCGCTGAGACAGAGGCAATAGTCAACGATTCTTAATCCTTCTACGCGTTCCACCGCCCGTTCTGCAAATAGTCTAATAAGCGGCTTCCGCGTCGGGGCAATATTGAGGCCGGAGATATCCATACTATGTCGGGAGACTCTCTTGATCAAAGACGACTATTCTGTGTTCTCGAAGTAGCTTCACCGGCACATCGTAAATCTTCTCTATTACCTCTTCTGTAAAGACTTCCTCTGTGGGACCTGCGACATGTATGACGCCTTTTTTCATAAAGATGACGTAGTCTGCGTATCTGTAAGCCATGTTGATATCGTGCAACACAGCTACGACTGACGCCTCAGCCGAGAGCCTACGCATAAGCCGCAAAATTGCAAGTTGATTTTTCACGTCTAGGTTGTTAAGCGGCTCATCGAGCAACAGGGCTTTAGGCTTTAAAGCCAAGGCCTTGGCTATGAGGACCAGCTGAAGCTCGCCACTGCTGAGCTCCTCGAGCACGCGATCTTTTAGATGCCACGCACCTACCGTCCTTAACGCCTCCTCAACGGCTTTGTAATCCTCTGCACTGGGAAGAAAACCCATATGCGGCTTTCTCCCGCTTAGTACAAAGTCGTAGACCCTAATTCTACCAGTGGGGGCTACTCTCTGCGGTACGTAACCTAATACTTTATACAAGGTGTTGCCCCACTTCCTTACTTCTCTTCCCTCAACGTAGACGGCGCCTCCGTGAGGCTTAAGTATTTTTGCCATAACCCTCAGCAACGTGGTTTTGCCAGAGCCGTTGGGACCTAGAACCGCCGTGAACGTCCGCGGCGGGATTTCCACAGTCACGCCTCTTAACGCCGGCGTGGAGGAGTACGAAAACGTCACCCCCTCCACCTTAATATTCACCATATCTCCTCAGCCTAAGGAGCAACGCCAAGATAACCGCCACTCCTATGAAGGACATAGTGATGCCTACTGGAATTATTACGGGCGGCTTCACCAACCTGCCCACGATATCTGCGCCTAACAGAAGCCATGCCCCTGTGAGTGCTACGGCTGGTAGTAAGATGCGATAGTTGCCGCCTATAATAAGTCTGGCGATGTGAGGCGCGGCAAGGCCGACGAAACCTATTACGCCAGTGAAGGAAACCAAGACGGCGGTGAAGAAACTGGAGGCTACCAGAGTGATAAACCTAAGCCTCTTAGGATCCACGCCAGAGCTCTTCGCCACCTCATCACCCACAGCCAAAAGGTTGTAACTAAAAGAAAGAAACCAAAAGAGAACTAAGGCGGCAATGGCAACAACCAAAAGGACGTAACTCTCTACAAGCGTAGGCCTCCCCACGTCGCCAAAGGTCCAGAAGACGACTGCCGCTGTCTGTACGTCGTTTAGGAAGAGGTATTGGAGGAGGGCTAGAAGGGCTTGGTATAGCGACGAGACGGCTATCATAGCTAAAATAATCGATGCCAGAGAGAGCCCCGCCGCCGCGGCTAAGAACAACACCAAGAAGGCGTTGGAGAGAGCCGCTAGGAAGGCCATAGCGACGACGAAGTAGGGGTTGTATATAGAGATGAAGGCGCGTTGTATCGTGCCCGCCCCCATTATCAACATGGCCACCGCCACTCCCACGGCCGCCGCCTGCGGAAGACCAAGGGTGAAGGGGGAGGCCAGGGGATTTCTCAACGCTGATTGCAGTGCAGCACCTGAGACGGCCAGGGCGGCGCCTACGGCCAACGCCGTCAAAGCCCGGGCAAGCCTAAGCTTAGCCGCCACACCCTCAGGACCTCTGCCACCCGCCTTAGAAAACACGTCAAGAGGATTCATAGAGAACGTGCCAATGGATAAAGAGTAGAAAAACAAAACTAAGACGAGGAAAAAAGAAAGTATTAAGTATATCTTTGTCAACATTTACCCACATTTAAACTCTGTTAATTTTCTAAATCCTCCTTTGAAATCTTTTGCCATTTTTTGGTATATAGCCATTCCTAGGAATTTTGTGTATATCTCGTCGGCTTTCTCTACTGGATCTACGTCGGCGAAGCGGTCTGGGTACAACACCTTACCCATGTAGTAGGCGTCGACGAAGAGCGTAGCTACGTTAGTCCAGTAGTAATTAAACGACAAGATGGCATATACCCTTCCCTCTTTAAACGCAGTTAAGGAACAATAGAAATCTTTTGACTTGTTGAAGTCCTGCGCTACGTTGATGTAGTTGCCTAGATCTATGAAGATTATCTGCGGATCTTCTTTTAGTACAGCTTCTTTTTGTATCTGCATGCCGGGCTTTACGCCGTATAGATCTGCGATACTAGGAGTGTTGAGCAACACAAGCGGTGGGAATTGTGCCTGGGTGCTAGTAAAGGGTTGGCCACCTTTGAAAGAGACAGCGCCCACATAAACTGTTGGTCTATTGGAGATCTCGCTGGTGCGTCTGTTTAAATCCTCTGTCAACCTCTTCATGTAGTTGATAAGCTCCTCAGCCCTTTGCTCACGACCCAAAACCACACCTAGAGTTTTAATGGAGTAGAACAATTCGGTAAAGTTTACACCCCCCACGGTTCCGTAGCTGACGGTGATTACTGGTATGCCAGTTTTTGCCTGTATCTCGTCTGGCGTGTTTACGAGAACAGGCGACATGACTATCACATCTGGCTCCGCCTTGAGTACGGCTTCGAAGTTAACTTGTGTATCTGGTCCTCCTTGTCCTACGATGGGTAGTTTTGTGAGGTTTTTCGCCCATAGTACGTAGGCGTAGTCTCGTCCTTGTGGAGGCCTTGTTTCCAGGTTTTCTATACCCACCAACTTATCCGTGGCGTTTAGATAAACCACAAGCCTCAAGGCGCCGGGGCCTATAGCCACCACACGCCTTACCGGCACCTTAACTACAACCTCCCGCCCTAACACATCGCGGATTTTTACCTCCTTCTGCGCGGGGGCGGTAGGCGTAGCCTGTGATGATGTTTGTGTTGTGTATGTAATTGCCGGTGTGGTTTGTTCGGCAGACGTGGTTACGGTGGGTGTAGTTGCGGCGTATGACGTCTCGGTTTTCTCGCTGGGAATTTGTAAGAGATAGATGGCGGCAACTACGGCGATAGCTATAGCAACCACAATCGCCCAAACCCAAATGCTCCGCATGTCCGTAAGAACTACTTAGTATTTAAGTATTAAATAAAACGTAATAGAGTTCGTTCTTGAACTTTGGCATCGACTATAACGTCGACGTTATTAACAACGTGCTCCTATTATTAAAAGACCGTTGATGTAGCTAAAGCGGCACAGAGCTGGGCGTTATCGGATGGTGGGTTTTAGAAAGATTTAAATATGGCGTTGATGGTGGTGGCGATGTCTGCCGCCCAGAGGAGGTTGCCTGTGTATAAGAAAATCTTGGAGGAGAACAAGAAGAAGTGGATGATTAAAGAGTTTCTGGAGTATAGGCTGAGTAAGTATGGATACATCGACTCTGAGATTTTGAAGACTCCCCTGGGCACGCGCATCGTGATATACGCGGAGAGGCCATCTAGAATCATCGGCAGGAAGGGCGCCATCGTGAAAGAAATCAGCAACATCCTCACTAACAAGCTCGGCGTGGAGAACCCGCAGATAGACGTGATAGACGTCTCCAAGATCGAGGCGCCTGAGATGTTCCCCAAGGTTGTGGCGTACCGTATAGCCAACGCCATGGCTAAGGGCGTCAGGTTTAGACGAGTCATGTTTGTGGCCATAAGGCAGTTGACGGAGGCTGGGGCTAAGGGCTTTGAGATCGTGGTGAGCGGCAAGCTGTCCACTGAGAGGGCTAAGTTCGAGAAGCAGACCTCCGGAAAGCTATACAAGATCGGCTACGACGCCAAACAGCGGGTGAGGCGGGCGGTGGTCCACGTGCTTCTGAAGCCGGGCATCTACGGCATAGAGGTGAGGATCACGCCGGCGACTATGCGGTACAGCGACGAGTATAGGATCAAACCGCCCACAAGACCCGAGGCGGCGGCGCCTGCTGAGGCGCAACAATAAACCTTAAAAATTTGGTTTTAGTGGCGGCACATGTCTTCTGAGAGAAAGCTCAAGGCCAAGGTGTTGAGGGAGATGAAGCCGGAGGAGAGGCGTCAGTTGCTTAACCAGCTCAGGGCGGAGCTGGTCAGGCTTGAGACGCAGAGGGCAAGGGGATTCGTTGAGAAACCTGGCAGGGTTAAACAGATCAAGAGAGCCATCGCGAGGATTTTGACAATAGAGCGGGAGTTGACCAAGTAGCCTTGCGTCCAAGTTGTGTAGATCTGCTGGGGAGAGAGGTTTCTACGTATCGCTGCTCCTACGGCGTTAGAGGCGTCGTAGTCGGCGAAACCTACAACACCTTTCTGGTGCTGGCCGGGAACAGAGTTGTCGCTGTTCCGAAGTCTTTATGCCACTTCTACGTATACGGGCTCAACATACTGGTTAACGGGGTTTACCTAGTCGGGTACAGAGACCGGAGGCTTTTTAACTGCGGCGTGTTTTGACTTGTCTTTAAGACTTCACGTCTGTGGATTTTTAGCCACGGCGTGTTTTTATCTGTTTCAGTAGCCCTACCAAGGCGTCGAAATCTCCCGGAACCGAGATGACGGCTCCGGGCGCCGCCCCCTCCAGCGCCTCTACCAACGCCAAGGCCTCGTGGGGCTCCACGGCGGTTTGTCTAAGCCTATCAATCAGCTCGGAGTTGTTGCTTGTTCTCACCATGACGTAGGGGTAGACGATGGGGGGGAGCCCCTCCAGTTGCTTAGCGTCTGTGAGGTGCAGAGCTAGGTAGAAGTCGGCTCTGAGGGTCTCCACGCGTTTTCTGTGGTCTCTCCTCAGGCTCAGCAGGGCACCTGCTCTGAGCCCCATCTTCTTCGCCTCCTCCACCGCCTCCTCGGTGGATACCTCGCCCACGGGTCTGCCCTCGGCCGGGGGGTCCCCCTGCAACACCACCACGTCTTTTATGTCCAGCAGGTAGGCTCCGCCGAGTAGAGACTTCAGACCTGTTTTGTTCACGTCAAGGAGCCGTATGTGCACGATGGGCTCAAACCCCATCTGCTTGACGAGCGCGCCCACGGCTAGGGCGTGCGCCGTGGGTTTGCCCCCAGGCGCCTCCGGTATGTCTATTCTGTCGACCAACCGCTTGAGCGCCTCCAGCTTCTTCAGAAGCTTCGCTCTGTCTCTGACCGGGGTGACCTCGGCGATTATCTCCATTAGGGCAGAGCCAGAGGCGCGAAGAGGCGTCCTCTGCCCTCGTAGAACTTAGAAAGAACCTCGTAGAACACGAGACGGAGGGATTGCACCATGGAGAACAGGCCCTCGGCGGCTGCTATTAGGGAGTGGCCAAACACGGCGAAGAGGATGCCGGCAGGTCCGAGCGAAATGGCAACGCCGTTTACCAGCTTTGTCAACACGCCGTGTATCAGTATTAGGATCACGAGACGGGCGAAGCTCGGTATGTTTGCCAACGCGCCGAGGGAACCCTCGACGAAGCCCATTATAAACTCCTCGGTGACTGGAGGCGCCTCCTCGTGGTGCTTATATTTAGCCCTCAAGGCAAAGGTCCCAGCCGCGCTCCATATGAAAGCCCCCACGAAGATGTAGAGCCACGGGAGCTGGAGAAGCGGCGCCATGAATTCCAGGTGCAACGCGCCTTTCACAAGGGAGAAGAACACCATGCCTAGCGAGAAGAAGAGCACTACCTGTGGCAACACCACCGCCACCGCCACGTCGGGTTCCCCCTTCAGCAACGTGTTTATGAATTTGGAAAGGAAGGCGAGCAAAATGAGGAAGAAGCCTAGTATAAACGCCGCTTTGATCGCGGCCAGCGCGCCCTCTGTCGTCACAAATTCGCGACCCTCGCCGAAGAGGTGTAGCATAGGCGGAGTCGGCATTTTTATGCCTAGTTCTTTAAACCCGAAGCCGAACACCTCCTGGTATACAAAGGCGCCGAAAAACATGGAGACGAGACCCGTCAATGCCCATATAACCCCCCACTCTCTGTACCTCCCGCCGTATAGCTTCTTCATGAGGAGTAGGCCCAGGAGGCTGAGGAGGAACCCGTGGCCGAGGTCGCCGTACATCCACCCGAAGAAGACTGGGAAGAGAAGCGCCACCAGCGGCACGGGGCTTATCTCATTTGGCCTCGGCACGCCGTACAGGTAGACGATCTTGGTGAACTGCCTAATAGGTGCGGGGTACTTCTCCAGCGTTGGTCTCCTCTCCACAGGCACGGCGTCGAAGTATTTATAGCGCGTCCTCTTGACCACGTCCAGCTTGCCGAGGTTGTGCTTCACAAACTCCGCAAGGGCATCGTCTATCTTCTTCACGTCTTTCTCAAGCACGTAGAGTATGACCGACGCCGTGTCTTTATGCTCCTCCCACCTCCCGTCGCCGTATATCGAGTATTCGCGATACAGCTTCTCCAACATCTCCTGCTCCTTCCTGAGCCTCTGGAGGGACGCCTCCAGGGACTTTATGGCGTTTTCCACAAGCCCCCAGCCGGTTTTTATGTCGGAGAGGTACTCCGGAGGAACCTCAACCCCCCTCGCCACGCCCCTCACCAGCGCCACCTTAACCCCGTTGATCTCCTGCAACATATGCGGGGCGGCTATGGGCGCTTCTGGGTCGACCACCAGCTTAAACCCTTCCGGCAACTTCAAGCCTCCTCTTCCGGAGAGGGCCTCCAGAACCTTCCTGATCTTGGAGAGGTTAACCAACTGCTCCTCAAGCCTCTTTATCTCTTTCTCATAGGACTCAAAGAGGCGGCCCGTCTCCGCGCCCTCGTCTATTGCGGATTTGTTGAAGGTCTCGGCGACGGCGGCCGCCGCGTTTCTGAGGGTGTAGGCGTAGTTTATGAGGTCTTTCTGCCTCTGCACCGCCGCCTTCAGCTCCTCCTCCGCCTTCCTCAGCCTTTCCTCCAACACGTTGGGAGGCTCCATTTCGGCGACCTCCTGCAGAGAGAGCACGCGTACGCCCAGCTTCTCAAGCGCGTTTCTCAGCTGCGGCGCGTTTCTCCGCTCCACCGCCACTATGAGGGCATTGCCTTGTTGCGCCACCGTGGCTTTTAGAGACTTGGCCAGCTCCACGGCCTCCCTCACGGCTCTTCCAGGCAACGCCGCGAAGACCTCCAGCGCCTCGGTCCTCGGTAGCACCGCCGTCTTGACCCCGGCGATTTCTCTAGACACCGCCAGCTTGGCCCGCAACTCGTCTATTAAGCGGGTGTAGTAGGAAACCTCCTTGTAGAGAGCCTCCAGCTTTTCCAGCACCGAATCTATCTGGGACTCCAGAGTGGTCATCGGCAACGTTACCTGTTGCGGCTGCACATAGAGCAACAGCTGGTTCAGGAACTCGTCGATCTTCTTAGCCTTCTGGAACACAGCGGGGTCGCGCGGCCTCGGGAGCCTTTCAGGCCTCTCCTCAAACATGGCGGCGCCGGTCTTGCCGATGAAGTATATCACTTCAGGGAGCAGATCCACCTGAGACGCTAACCTGAATTCCACAACACGCTCAAGAGGCATAGAGGCAGTAATTTTACTGCTTTAAAATATTGTGTATACGTATTCAATACGTAGACGTTGTACAAGCCATAGAGTAGCTCCCCGGACACCCTACCCCGCTATATTAAATATGATGATTATCAAAAATATAAAAAGATTATTGTCTCTTAACAAGTATGATTTCTACACTTGATATTCTTCTCCTTTTACCGCTTTGATCTACTTGCCTTTCTATAGAAATCAAATTTTTAAAGAGATAGTAAACTATAGTAAGATGAAAGCCGGAAAGCAGCCTCCGGAAGATATAAATGTATTTATAGAGATACCAAAGGGTAGCAATATAAAATATGAATTCGATGAAGAAGAAAAAGTAATAAAGGTGGATAGAATATTATATACAGCAATGTTCTATCCATTCAATTATGGGTTTATACCAGAAACTTTGGAGGAGGATGGAGATCCATTAGATGCTCTGGTTATTACGTATGACCCACTTATCCCTGGTGTATTAATAAGAGCAAGGCCTATTGGTGCATTAATAACAGAAGACGAAGAAGGAATTGATAGAAAAATAATTGCAGTACCACATGAAAAAGTAGATCCAAGATTTTCAAATATAAAAGATATAAAAGATTTACCAGAAGTAGTACTAAATCAAATAAAACATTTCTACGAACATTATAAAGAACTAGAACCTGGAAAATTTGTTAAAGTTAAAGAATTTAAAGAAAAGGAAGATGCTTTAAAGATAATTAAAGAGGCAATAGATAGATTTAAAAGTAGGAAATAATAGATATTTTTTAGCGAATTAGCCATAGACTTGCCGCGGCGCACCTCTAGGCTCACCACAGTGGGCTGTCTCTCGCCAGCATCGGCCTGCTCCTGATTTCGGGGTTCTACTTGGCGTTTAAGGCCGCTACACATGACTGGGTTGTGCCCCTAGTGGCGTTGGGTTTCGGCGTGAGCTTGGTTACTCTGTTTATGAGAGTCAGCGGCGGCATATACATCAAGGCGGCGGATCTAGTGGGCAAGGTGGAGGCCGGCATTCCTGAAGACGACCCGAGGAGCCCACAACAACCAACACAAGCACTTTGACGTGGGAGACAACGTGGGCGATGTGGCGGGCATGGCGGACGTCTACGTGTCTTACATCGCGACCGTCACCGCCGCTATATTCTTGGCGGCCATCCTCGGGCTTCCGGCGCAGTATATAGATAATGATTATACTCTTCGCAACTCTAGTCCTGGTGGCTACCTTTGTTGGAGTGAATTTGCTAAAGACGTGTAATCTAAACATGCTCTCCCAAACTCTTCCAAAGATTTTAGATAATCCACGAAAGCCCTCAGAAGGCTCATGGCAGCGCGTAGAGAGGGGCCGTGTCTAAGCCTACAGAGTGGCGCAATTTTGTCGTAGTATGGGGAGTTAATGTAGAGCTGTACGAATCTCTTCCAGACAGGGCTGGAGACCCTACCTCCAAATATGGGCACACGGTAGTGTATATAATAGGCGTCAATTGCCTCCTCCTCTCCAACCACATCGCTACCTACAATACGCAATATCTTCCACGCACGTGCGCGGGCCAGGGGGTCGCTGTAATCCACATTCAGGAGAAGCCCCATGCCGTTCCATACAGATTTTTTAAACTCCTCTCAAAGCCGCCCATCTCAAAAAGGCGATGCGATGCCGTATCCAACACAACATTGAAGCCGCCTCAGAGGCGCACGGACATATCCAAGGCTGTGGAGGCGGCGTCGCGCGACGCAGAGATGCGTAAGCTACGGGACTATACGTTGGCGGTTGTAACCGACTTGGAGGATGAAAAGCTAAACATGGAAGTAATAAAGAGGGCCAAGTATTTTCAGAGAGATCGTATTTATCGTAGTGGGCACTGCAAGGCCGCTACAAGGCGTCAAAAGCATCCGGCTGACGCCTCCCCCTCCAGCTACTTTATTTTTTAACACCCCTCAGATATAGTGAACTTCCCCCCAGAAAGTGAGGAGGGCAACGTGGAGTACAA
>Ga0326761_1000042_pt1 | contig 29954 bp, 27 predicted proteins | sample GCREP_P_FD_207739 | JGI IMG/M metagenome (GOLD analysis project Ga0326761, IMG submission 207739) | Hot spring water microbial communities from Geyser Creek Basin, Yellowstone National Park, WY, United States - GCR.EP_P | ecosystem: Environmental > Aquatic > Thermal springs > Unclassified... | reverse complement strand
TCATCTGGGTATAGTGCTTCAACTAGTACATAGCCTGGTAGGTAGAGGACGTATAGTGTGCCAAGTAAATACCTCAAAGACGATAACACTGGCATAGTGCTGGAGGCGTAAACAACTATTACTGATAGTAGAACTAGGACTGTGATAGTCCAGAACCATAGTGAGTAGTCAAGCCTCAACGCGTACTCTGCGAGGGTCCTCGGTGGATTTGGATCTATGAGCTTCAACTCACCCCTCACGGTTTTCTCATACACTAATCGCAGTTTACTCCAATTACCCTTCCCCCCACTGAGTTTACTCAAGTATTCCTCAAGTGTTACTTCATTCTTCAAGGCATTTACACCGTGATATTTACGTATAGGTGATTCCACCTACCAGTGTAGGTCCAGGTATTCGCGGAGCCATCGTATACCCATAGCTCGAATACCAGCGCCACTCTTGTTTCACCACGTAGAGAGTACACGGGTACATTGATGGGGAATGTCTTGTTCTCTCCATCACCTAGCATAATTCTCCACTCTTTAACCATGTTTTCAGGTGAAGACGTTGTATTTGATGGGAGGGTTTCATTTAGTGCTATCCTATATACTACTCTAAAGTACCCCGGCTTCCCAAGGTAGTTTGCGAGATATATGCATAGTTTAATGAAGCTATTGTTTACGACTACTTCAGGGTATTCGCCTATCTTACACTCCTCGTTGAGTAATCCAATAGCTGTGAATGGCTCCGGGTTCCCTGGTTTGAGAGTGAGTGCTATGCCTAGTGCTGAGGCGATGATTGAGACAGCGAGTATTACCGCGAAGACTTCTTCATCTAGTAGCATTAAGTCAACCCCTCACAATCCACTTCCTCCTAGTCTTAAACCATACGTAGAGGTATATTCTTGGAAGTAGGATGTAAATAGCTATTGGAATAACTGCTAGTACTGCAACCGTGACTGCTTTAACCATGGTGTTATAGTAGTAGACTCGGTCGGCGATGCTACTTAAATCCATAATCATGCTTCTAGCTTCACTTAGAGCAACATATGCTTCATCAACTCTACCACTCTCATATAGTGCAATAGCATTATCCAACTTCTCAATAACCACGGCTACATCTACCCCCTTAGAGTATAGTCTACCAGCCTCCTCCACTAGCACACCTACTTCACTATCAAAATCACTACCTTGAACTACGGGTAGAGCACTCAGTGCGAGTACTAGTAGCGCAATGTAAACTGTGTAAGCGTATTTCAATCTAATACCCCCTCAACCAATTAACAATTAGGTAATATAAAGCTAAGTCTCTAAAACCAGTCCGGGTAAAGCACTATTTACCGAGGTATAGTTATAGTGGCTAGACTTAGCCCAGTACCCTCCAAGTTAAAGGTAGGTTTAAGTAGCTGATCCCCAGTGTAGTCAGCCTCTTGAGGTTTCCGAGAGCACTTAGTAACCCCTGCCTTAGTGCAACCAATACCCCGTAGAAAACCGCTCTACCCCTCACAGTATATAGCTCTATATCGAGGAAAACCCCTCTCAAAATACTATTCAAAACAGGGGATTTAATGATGGGGAGAAAACGCACCGCTAAGAGTAGTGCACGGGACTCCCTCCTAAGCCTACCCCAAGCACCAACCCTAAGAGCCTTCCTCACATAGTGCTGAACAACATCGCGAGTAATTAATCCAGGTAGTAGGTATTCAGCAACCACACTCCTAGCAGTCTCCAGATAATCCCTTGAAACACCATTCTCTAAAGCCGCACTCCACGCTGAAGCAATTAACGCCAAGACAATCACGCAGTAGAAAATAATGTAGGAAACGACTATAAAAACTTAAATACATAAAACCACTTATTCGACAAATTAAGCTATCTCTCCACAGCTTCTTTGAAACCATTTACTTAACGCTTCTCACTACTCCATGCTCCAGAGGTTGGAGATGCTTCAAGAACGATGCGGACTCTGTATTGCACCTACGATCACTGTAAACTCCACTGCAGACTCTAGATCTGCATAAGTAATATTTATTAAGTAGGGGATTCATAATTATTGTGGTATAAAGGTGGGATTCGTGGAGGGTGTTGCAACTAAAACCCTAGCTATAGTCCTTGCTGTAGTAGTTGTCGTAGTGGCTATAGGGATTGGATTATACTACATGACTGCTCCTCCAGCTCCAACTCCTTCTAAGGTGAATGAGGTAGTTATAGGCCTCATTGAGCCCTTAACGGGTAAGTACGCTGTGTTTGGGCAGGAGGCTAAGCAAGCCGCTGAACTCATTGTAGACATTATAAACAACGAGCTTGGAGGTATTAAATCAATGGGTGGTGCAAGGCTTAAACTAGTTGTTGTCGATGCTGGTGGAAGCCCAGATGAGGCTAGAATAGCGGCTGAGAGGCTCATATCAGAGAACCGCCCTCACATAGTTCTAGGTGCATACATTAGTAGAATGACTGCAGCCGTAGCGGAGGTTACAGAGAGGGAGAAGACTATACTAGTAATGGATGCACTAGTAGACGACCTAACCGAGCGTGGATGGCAATACGTATTTAGAGTAGCTCCAAAAGCATCTATGCATGGCGCGAGCGCCGTAGACTTCGTACTAGACGCTGCAAAGAAAGCTGGTGTAGAGGTTAAGAGAGTTGTTATACTCAACGAGGACTCAGTCTTTGGAACATATGTATCTAATGGTGCACACACGGAGGCTGTTAAGAAGGGTATTGAAGTTGCAAACCACATAACATATCCATACGACGTAGCAGACTTCTCATCAATACTAGACACTATAAAGAGGAGTAATCCAGACTTCATAGTAATGGTCCCATACTTCTCGGATGGAGTATTATTCGCTAAGCAATTCGCTGAGAGCGGTTTGAAGGTGAAATTCATCGCTGGCGCTGGTGGATGTGGATTCACAGACCCAGACTCCATTAAGGCCGCCGGCGAGGCAGTACTATACTATACAAATACATATAGCTTCAACCCATACAGGAACACGGAGTGGACTAAGAAAGTAGTATCGATGTTCCAGCAACGCTATGGAAAACTACCAACCGAGGCTGGTGGAATAATATTCTACTCGTTGTTCACAGTCTATGAAGCACTAGAGAAAGCAGGGCAAATGTTCCCAGATAACCCATTAAACCCCGACAACTTGAGGCAAGCATTCCTAAGCCTAGACTTAAACGACTCTAATAGTATAGCTGCACAACTATACCCATCTGGTAGAATAAAGTTCGCGCCAAATGGAGACAACTTATATGCACTAGCAGTAGTTCTACAAGTACAGAAGATTAATGGCACACTCACACCGGTACTAGTGTGGCCTGAGCCACAGCCGGGAGTCTCGGTTGTATTCCCTAGACCATAAGCTTTTTCTACTCCTCTTCATACTTGTTTCAAAGAGCTGTGAGAGGTTGAATTATATTGTTTGAACCAACGGCTTTTGATTTATCAGCTATTGTTACTGGGGTTGTGAATGGACTGGTCCTTGGATCACTATACGCACTCGCCTCACTAGGCCTTGCATTGATCTTCGGAGTACTCGATATAATAAACTTCGCGCATGGAGACATATTAATGATCTCCTCATACATAATATACCTAATAGCACTCTCAACGGGGAACCCGTGGGTAGCTCTCCTATCATCTCTAGCTTTATTTGCACTATTTGGAGCCGGGGTTTACCGCGGTATAATACACTATGTTCTCGGTAAAGAGCCACTCATACAAATAGCTATAACAGTGGGACTTGGCCTAATACTCCAAAACCTTGCACTAGCATTGTTTAGAGCAGAGCCGCGTGCACTGCCATCAACACTCTTCCCATACCCACTGAGCATAGGGCCTTTAACTCTGAGTGCTAATAGAGTGTTTGTCGCATTGGTTTCAATAATACTCTGCATATTAGTACACTACTACTCCACGAGGACAAAGCTAGGGCTTGCCTCACGAGCTGTTGCTGAGAATAGAGAGGCTGCGTGGCTTATGGGCATTAATGTACCATTGATCTACATGGCTACATTCACTATAGGAGTACTACTAACAACTACTGCAGCTTTCCTATGGATGCAAATAGGGCCTGTAGACCCATACCTAGGGACTATATTTGGACTACTATGCTGGATTATTGTCGCACTAGGAGGTCTTGGGGGAGTAGCTGGAATTATTGCATCGGGGTTCATTATAGGTGTGCTCGATAGCCTTGGAAGCATGTTCCTAACGCCATCTGGTAAGTACATACCAATGTATATTGCATTCATACTGACAATATGGTTTAAACCACGAGGGTTATTTGGGAGGAGGTGATCAGGGTGCTACGCTCCCTACGTAGAAGGGAGTTTCCCCGAGGCAATTATTTATGGATAGTTGTAAATGGTTTTGAATACTTTTTTGCCTCGGGGTTCCCGGGCTCCGTTCGGGTTTTCATTGCATCACTGCCCGGGCTATCAGGGCTCCACGTAACCCAAAAGCCCCTCATCCGCATTAAAGACAACAACTCAAACACCAAGACTCATCATCCACGAGTAAATACACGTAGGGAGGTTAATAAATTTAAACCAACTATTTATCTACAACTAATCGCAAGTAATTATAGATCGGTCACAGGCTTGTATTTAAGGCTCATAGGACTAGTAGTACTCTTAGTCGCTATGTACATTGCATTCATGACTAGTAAATACTACCTCTTATTCACTACTAACCTAGTGTTCTTCGCGGCTATAGTTCTCGCATGGAATATTATTGGGGGGTATGCTGGGCAATTAGACCTAGGTTCAGCTGGATACATGGGTGTTGGGGCTATAGTATCATCGATACTTTCAAACAATATTGGATTACACCCATTAATCTCCATTATTCTAGGTGGTTTATCATCAGCCCTACTAGCAGGGGCTATAGGGTTCCCAATGTTTAGATTTGGAGTTAGAGAGGTTTGGTATGCATTGTCTACAGCGGCTATAGTTGTTATATTGAATAATGCTGTGCGCTTGTTGATTGGACCATATGAATACTACTTGAGGGTTAGACCTATAAAGACATATGATGAACTATACTTGGCAACCTCTATTGCACTAGTACTGGTCTTCCTACTAAACTACGCTGTGAATAATTCACGCCTTGGATACTACTTGAAGGCTATTCGAGAAGATGAGTTAGCGGCTGAGGCTATTGGAGTAGATACGCGTAGATACAAACTACTAGCGCTCATGATATATGCATTCATAGTTGGCTCTCTAGGATACTTATATGTCGTCATGATAGGGTACTTCTATACGTATAGATTCTTCGATACAGGTATCTCGGTGAGTATAGCTATACTAGGCATTATTGGTGGATTGGGTAGTATTGAGGGGTGCCTAGTCTCTGCATTCCTCCTCCGCGGTGTGGGAGAGTACCTTAGAACAAGCCTAGCACACATAATACCCGGATTACACCTACTCCTGTATGGAGCAGTATTAATAGCGCTGGGAGTAATTGAGCCTGAGGGTATTCCAGGCATAGCTAGACGCTTTACAACTCTATTGAAAACAACTAAGAGACCTATGGGTGGTGTTAAGTGAGTACTCTACTTGAAACTAGAAAACTAACTAAGAGGTTTGGAGGCATTATAGCGGTTAAAGAGGTAGACTTCAAAGTTGAGAAGGGAGTTATAAAGGGGTTAATTGGGCCAAATGGATCTGGTAAAACCACATTAATAAACTGCATAACAGGGGTTCATAGACCAGATGAGGGTAGAGTGTTCTTCGAGAGTAGGGATATAACGGGTTTACCACCTCATAGAGTTGCTAAGATAGGGATTGCTAGAACATGGCAAATTGTTAGACCATTCAAGAAGATGACTGTACTAGAGGCCGTTATGACGTCTGCCCTTATACGTGTGAAAGATCTTAGTGTTGCTAGGAGTGAAGCTGTAGATGTACTGAAACTACTTGGTTTTACAGAGGAATTAATGAATAGGCGTGGTAGTGATATTACACTAGTACAGCACAAACTCGTTGACTTAGCGAGGGCAATTGTGTTGAAGCCTAAACTACTATTCGTAGACGAGATCGCGGCTGGACTTAGACCTGTGGAGGTTGAGGGGTTGATAGATCTACTCAGGAGAGTTCATAGAGAGCTAGATATAACAATGGTTGTAGTCGAGCACTTAATGACTTTTATAATGAAGCTTAGTGATGATATAGCTGTAATGCATGAAGGCCAATTAATAGCTGAGGGCTCACCCGAGGAGGTGGCTAAGAACCCTAGAGTAGTTGAAGTATATTTAGGAATGAGGGTGTAGTGTAGTGGAGCCACTACTAGAGTTAAAGAATATTCACGCGGGTTATGGAGAGTTCAGAGTACTCCACGGTGTAGACATGGTGGTTAACCCAGGTGAAATAGTGGCTGTTATAGGTCCAAATGGAGCTGGTAAAACAACACTACTAAAGACCATTATGGGTCTTACAACACTATACGAGGGTAGAGTCTTATTCAATAAACACGATTTAACAAAGACAAGCCCCGATAGGAGGGTTAAAGCAGGGCTTGTACTAGTGCCCGAGGGGAGAGGGCTCTTCCCCAACCTCACAGTGAGGGAGAACCTACTCCTAGGAGCATACACTATTAATAGTAGGAGTGAAGTCGAGGAGAGGTTGAAAACAGTCTATGAGTTATTCCCAAGGCTCAAGGAGAGGGAGAATCAACGAGCTGGTAGTTTATCGGGTGGAGAAGCACAAATGCTCGCTATTGCACGGGGACTCATGAGTAACCCGAAACTATTAATGCTCGATGAGCCGAGTCTTGGACTAGCCCCGAAAATAGTTGCAGAAGTCTTCGAGGTAATTAAGAAACTACGAGTTGAGAAAAACATTACAATACTACTAGTAGAGCAACACGTTAAGGAATCACTTGAACTAGCTGATAGAGCATACATAATACAAGGTGGTAGAATAATAGCATCAGGTAAAAGCGAGGAATTGAGAAACCTCGAGGAGCTGAGAAGAATATACCTAGCAGTGTAGCTAGTCCGCAGAGTCCTCGGGGAGTATTACTGAGACACTAGACTTTTTTAAACCCCTCCTCACAAGCTCTCTATACTTCTCCTCTAAAACCATCAACTCGCTTGTTTTATAGAGAATAATCCCCTCACTCAGAGCATCCACTATTAATGGATTCCCCTTTGAGAGCATTGATAATGCTTCAATAAGTGTGTAGGGATGTGGCTCAATGGGTAGATGCGTACATGATAGCGCCTCCAATACCTCTCCAAGCCTCTCCAAGTAGGGTTTATTGAAGTCACCTATAATCAATAAGTCATAGTCGCTCCAGGGCTTATGGTCTCCTCGAGCCCTCGATCCGGTCAATATGATAGCGTAGAGATTAAACCTCCTCTTTAAACACTCAACAACACTACTAAGCTCTCTAAACTCCAATCTCTCTACCAGCAAACTCAACTATTTCTTCAGCCGCCTTAATAGCCCTAGTAGAGGTTTCTTCATCATACGCTTCATGAGGAGTACCTGATGGTAGAGCATTAGGATATCTTGATGGAATATAGTGTCTATCGAGTTCTCTAGCGAGAGCAAGAAGTCTCTCAAAGGGCTGAGTACTCTTCTTCATGAAATACCTTTCTAGAAGCTCTCTTATACTATGACCCCATGGGGCCTCATTAACGTAGTATAGAAGCGCCTTAACGGCTTTCTCAGCTGCTTGGTGGGAGTAAAATGCTGCAGCATTATATCTTTTCTCTCTATGTAGTGTTCTAGCTGTGTCGAGATCCCATAAAGCCTCATTAAGCCATCTCAGTGCTTCATTTCTCACTTTCTACACCCGTGTGAGGATCTGTAGTTTTAATCGCTATATTATTAATTTCCCTGTTTGCTTGTCGAATATTAGTGTTTTCTTGGGGTTTATTTTGAGGTATACTTCCTCTCCTGGCTCTAGCTTCACTGTACCCGGTGTTCTCGCTTTAACTAGGTCTCCTCCTATTAATACATTTACAATGTTCTCGGAGCCGAGGGCCTCTACTACGTCTACTTTTACTTTTATAGTGGTGAATGGCTCTAGTATTATTGACTTAGAGATCTCCACGTGCTCGGGCCTTATACCTAGGTATATTGACTTAGCCCCTTGACTAATTAATTGCTTAGCGTAGAGAGGTGCTATTGGAAGCCTAAGTACACCCTGGCAGTCTAGAACATGGCTTGTCTTAACCCTCCCCTCACCTAGTATACTGCCAGCGTACTCGGGTGGGACAACATACTCTAGTCCAGAAGGCTCCTCAACTAGCTCACATGTAATCATATTCATAGGGGGGCTACCAATAAAGGTAGCTACGAATACATCTTGGGGTCTACTATAGAGGTTATCTGGGCTATCTACTTGTAGAATCCTCCCCTTATTCATAACCGCGACTCGATCACTCATACTCATCGCTTCAACCTGGTCGTGTGTAACGTAGATCGTGGTTATGTTGAGAGCTCTCTGGAGCTTCTTCAACTCACCCCTCATCAACACCCTTAACTTCGCATCTAGATTACTCAGTGGCTCGTCTAGAAGCCAAACCTTAGGCTTCCTCACTAGTGCACGCGCTAATGCAACCCTCTGCTGCTGACCACCACTGAGTTGACTTGGATATCTATCAAGCAACTCCTCAATCCCAAGAAACTTAGCTACCTCAACAACCCGCTTCCTAATATCATCCTTTGTAAGCCCCAGCTCCCTCCTCCTAGCCTCTAGTGGAAAAGCAATATTCTCAAATACAGTCATGTGTGGGTATAGAGCGTAATTCTGGAAAACCATGGCGACGTCTCTATCTCGGGGATGTAGATTAGTGACTACTCTACCATCAATCAACACGTCTCCTTCATCCGGGAACTCTAAGCCCGCGATAATCCTCAAAGTAGTTGTTTTACCACAGCCACTGGGGCCTAGTAGAGTGAAGAACTCTCCATCACCAATCTCTAGGCTAACATGGTCTACAGCTATGACTCTACCAAACTTCTTAACAATATCCCTTAACTCAACCCTCGCCATTCCAACCCACTCTAAGTAGGAAAAATATAGACAAACAGTAAAAAATAATTAATAAAGAGGCTTCACGGAGCCGGCCTCCTCCTTACAAACACATAGTATAGCGCTAAGCCAGCGACAACAACTACTACTCCAACAACCACGGCTATACCAGTAATATCTGGAGCGGGGGTACTCGGATGGGTTGGTGGTGGGGCAAGACTAGTCGTCGATGTTGCTGGAGTCGTAGTTACAGGTGGACTTGGTGAACCAGGTGATGGTGAGGGAGTCGTTGTAATAGGTGACAGCGTAGTAGTCTCGGTAAATGCTGAAGTAGTGGTTATTGATACGGGTGTGGTTGTTGTAGTTGGCGTATAGGTTGGAGTAGAGGTGGGAGTCTGAGTAGGAGTTGATGTAGGTGTGGATGTTGGTGGCGTAGTAGTCTCAGTGGGTGGAGTCGTAGTAGTGGTTATTGTAGTTGTTGTAGGCGACGTAGTAGTTTCTGGTGGAGTAGTCGTCGTTTGAGGTGGTGGAGTAGTTACTGTGATCGTGGTTGTTGTAGTTGTTGTAGGCGATGTAGTGGTTTCTGGTGGAGTCGTAGTAGTGGTTGTAGTTGGTGGAGGTGTAGTCGTGGTTGGTGGGGGTGGTGTTACTCCATATACTTTCGCCTGCTCACCCGTGGTTACGTTGAATGAGTTGAGCATTTGATACTGCTCCTGCGCTGTTGGAGCTAGTACGTCTAGAACTAGTGGTAGAACGCCCTTTAATACTGCCAGTGAGTAGTTGCTTGTGACATTTACCGCCCACTCTCCACCACCAATTACAAATGCCCTCACCTTGGTTGGTGAGTATCCATCATAGCTTGTAATTAACACCGCTATAGTCCACCTACCTATGTTTTCGGGATCGTAGAGTATGCTCTTAGAGACCTCGACGTATATCGAGTACGTCGCTTGATCAGCATAGGCCTTTAAGACGCTATCCTGGACTACTGGTGTATCCTTGTCATAGTAGTAGAGAGCAGTTCTCTCACCCTGTGGAACGGGGTCGCTACCCCAACCTGGAGCAGCGAGAATTGCGAAGTGCCATCCATGTGAAATAGTTACATTGAGTCCAAAAGTATCCTTTCTACCCTCAGCTGAGAGCGTTGTCTTTACATATACATGTATATACTGTAGACTCCAGCCATTTGGGCCATTCCATGGATTACCACCTAGGTTTCTAAATGCAAATCTAAATAATACGGATCCACCAGTGTCCACCATGGTGAACCTCGTTAAGTCGAAGACACCTGGTTGAAACACTGGGTTGCTTGGATAGCCATATCCTCCAGGCCCGTCATCGTCTCCCACGGGGTCCACCATGTCGAGGACTACTACTCCACCAGCCCCTGGTGGTGGCTGTGGAATAGATAGGAAGTATGCTAGTCCAAGCCTTGAAGACCACTCAGCTGGGTTGTTGTCTACGTATAGAACTATTGCTAGGTATGCTGGTTGACCAGGGGCTAACTCAACATCGAGTATTCCAGTGGATAATTCCAGTGAGTAGTTTCCAGGTGATCCAGCCACTGGTACATTACTAATGGTCTTTACAGTACTCCAACCACCACTACCATTGGCCTTGGAGATCACTGCTGTCTTAGAGGCTGGGTCTATGTAGATCTCCCTCGCCAAGTGTATGCCTAGATCTACACTACCTCCCCTTGGATATACATTGTAGCCTGTACCGTAGGGAGTCATGTTGACTACTGGTGTAGCGAAGTAAACCCCTATCTTCACACTAGACAATGACTGTGTATTCAACTTGAATGCGAAGTATAGGTTAGACTGGTCTAGTGCAATATATGCCCTCTGTAGAGTTGAGCCAACACTTATCAATAGTGCTTTATTAGCTGAAACAAGGTTATCCCACGTATCCTCTATTACACCATCAATACTTGGAGGCGTGTCAACTAACTGCGGTGCAGCCTGGTTAATTGTCCCAATTGGCCTGCCATCTGGGTAGGCAGTTACATTTAGATATTGTGGTGGAGTGAGCCCCGCTAGACTATATGCTCTTGCAAGGTATGACTTGAAGATCGGGTCGAATGTTGCCGGTGATCCACCGCCATCACCGCCATACCACCACCACCAATCACTAGCCTGCGCTTTCAAAATATACTTCGCTACACTGGGGTAGTTACTGTATAGTTCACTAAAGGATGAAACACCGAGTTTCCTCATAACGTCTTCTCTAGCTTTAATCATCCACATGAATGCAACATTCTCTTGTCTATCTCCAATCCAAGTAGCTAGTGCTCCACCACTCCACGAGCCCTCGGGTAGTCTAGCGGTAACGGTCTTGGTTGGTAGACTCGAGTAGGCGTCTCCATAGCTATTTGCCGGGAGGTCAGATATGTCTCTTCCAGCTAGATCTAGGTAAGTGTACTGCTTCTCCGGCAATTGCTTAGCAGTATTTGGAAAGCTACTAATGAACTCCCAAGGAGTAGTAGTTACAACTACACCCTGGTTTTGTAGATCTACTAGTTTAGAGTAGAGCTTGTTTAAGAATACATCACCGAACTCCGGGTAGTGCTCCCAGGGGTTTTCACCATCGAGAGCTATCACTACTAGTCTAGGTCCTTGAGCACTATTCCTATAGGACATTAGCTTATTCACGAGGTCGTTGACTGCCTGGTCTTGATCCCAGTTAGCGTACTGGAAGCTTATCTTGTTGCTTAAATCAAGCTCTCTAAATACAATGTAGATCCTCCCCTCGGGGAAGTCGATATACCATGGTACACCTAGATTCTCAATACTACTCGTATCTATGCCAGTTGCCCCGAGTATTGTTTGATCACTAACAGTCCAGTTAACACCAGCTTTCTTAAAGGCACGTACAACATACTCATTCACCGCCTGCTCAGCCGGCCAAACACCTCTCGGTGTAACACCGAGTTTACTCTGGAATAAGTTGATGCCGAGCCTCACGTGTACCTCTAGATCCTCCGATAACCCAGCGTCGGCGAGTATTGGGGCTAGTGGGTGACTGTAGGGTACTGGAATTAACTCTACTTGGCCGCTCGCTGATAGCTGACTATATAATGGGAGAATACTACTCATTACGTCTACGTGTACGTTGAGTACATTGGTTAAGTTACTTAGTGTAAAACCTGGCTGTGTTTCATTATATGCTTTCTGCATTAAACCATAGATGTCTGGGTACTTCTCCCTAGCGACCTGGGGGTCTATCCATAGTAGGTTGAATAGTACGGCGAGATCAATTACATTCTGGCTCGTTAAATTACCACCCGTAAATCCGTTTACAACGCAGTTTTTGTACTCAATATCAGATGTTGCTGTCTTAGAGCAGTTGTTGTGTAGGCTTTGAGCTAGATCTCTCAACTCCCTGTATCTCGGTGACTTCTCAACAATCCTAGCCCAGTTTATATCGAAGAATCCTCCAGGTATTCTAAGCATGTCGAATACATCGTCTAGTGTAATTGTTCCATTGACTAGTCTCCACGAGATTACCTGCCTTTTATCCATTTTACCATTCTCCACATAGTCTACTAGTTGCTCTAGTAGTGACCCAGAGAACGTGAATGTCACTTTTACCTGGGGGTACTTGGAGAGTATGTATGCCATTTTATAGTAGTTTCCAACACTGTGCATTCTAACCCATGGTAGTGTGAAGTATGATTCATCCGGGCTATAGTACCATGGCTGGTGGTAGTGCCATATGAATGCAACATATATCTTATCATACCCCGCATGCACTATGTTTACAGCGATCACTAGTGTACTTATGGCGATTAATACAAGTGCTATCATGGAGTATATTCTCTTAGTGGAGTTAGTCAAGGGCTTCAACAAGCTCACCCAATTAGAGAAATGCCTTGATATGGGTAATAAATAATACTTTATATACTTGTTTAAATAATCTATGGGACTACTTACAGGTAGTTACCGTATGAAGTGGAGATGCAACTACTGTGGATTCGAGGGGGATGCATCGAGGACATACTACTGGAGGTGTCCCCGGTGCAGTAGTCCACTAAGCCTGGATTACCCAGTGGAGTGTGAGTTCTCTAGTAGTAATGTAGTGTGGGAGAGGTACTCGGGGTTTACACCATTTAAGCCAAGTAAGTGGAGGGGTGAGGGCCTCACACCATTGGTCTCTGAGAAAACCAGTGGACACACACTACTCTTTAAACTAGACTACTTAAACCCAGGTGGTAGCTTCAAGGATAGAGGTACAGCACTATCTATTGCATACGCCTACATGCTCGGCTATAAAAAGACACTCGTGGACACTAGTGGCAATACAGGTATATCTGTAGCACTCTACTCTAAGCTCTATGGTCTAGAGCCAACTATAGTAATGCCTAAAACAGCGCCAGTAGGGAAGAAGAAGGCTGTATTAAAGCTCGGTGGGAGACTCGTAGAGGCTGAGTCACGTACTGCAGCGACGCAAATAGTTGAAGAGTATATTGGAGAGCCAGGCGTCTACTATGTTGGACACTTGTGGAGTCCACTATACATTATTGGACACGCTACAATAGCGTACGAGGTCTACGAAGACTATGGAGTACCAGACTACGTGATCCTCCCCATAGGCTCAGGGGGCTTACTACTAGGCGTGGTCTACAGCTTTGAGAAACTCAGAGAGTGCGGCTTCATGGAGAAAACACCGAGAATTATAGGTGTCCAGGGCTATAGCTGCCAGCCAGTATATAGAGCACTCTATGGAGTAGAAGAAAAGGGAGAGGATTCAACACTAGCTGATGGAGTAATGGTCTACAACCCACCGAGAGCGGGGGAGGTTGCTGGGAAGATCAGGGAGCATGGTGGAGACGTAGTATTAGTTGGAAACACAGAGATCTCTAGAGCACACAGTGAACTCTGGCAAATGGGCTTCCTAGTAGAGCCAACCTCGGCAATAGTCTACGCAGCATACTGGAGAATAAGGGAGAAAATACCGAGTAATTCAAGTATACTCATGGTTCTAACAGGCTCGGGGCTTAAAACACTATTATAAAGAGTAATTAAACCCCACAACAAAGTATATACTAGCCGCGGGCAGGGGTAGGCCCCGGACCACCGGGGCAGAAACCACGTACAACCCGCAAACACCCATCACCCCTCACGCAGAGGCAATGAACCCCGCCCCATGGGGCTGGCGGAGGCGGAGCCCCCTCTGGAGAGAGGGGGTGAACCGCCTTAGCCGGGGGAACCAGGCCAGGCCCGGAAGGGAGCAACCTAACCCTGGACGCCAGCGTTCATGGGTCACCGGGGGGAGTCGGCGTGAGATGGCTCTGGTGGGTGTTTGCGGGTTGTACGTGGAGCTCTGCCCGCGGCTTCTATATTCTCGCTGTGAATAATAGTGCTGTTATGAGTGCTACTAGTGTAGCGTAGTTTACTATGTCTCCTATTCTCCTACCGGCTACTTCCCTGACTATTCTACCTCCATCTGTTATGAATAATGGTAGTGTATTGATGAATGCTAGACTGTAGTTTACTATGTAGATCCACGTAATTGCCTTAACTATGCTTATGAATAATAATGGATTGAGTAGGCCTAGGAGGTTTTTTGAGGGTGCTGGCGCCACTAGGACACCTAGTAGTCGCTCACTTGGTTCTTTACTAGCGAATACCTCTATAAAGCCCACTCCAGGCCTGTAGACACTTAGTTTTAGAGTCAACGACTCATTCCTAGACATATAGCTTCTCAAAACTTCAAGTGTGGCCTCTGATCCATTGATCTCGTAGACAATGTCCCCACGCTGCAAGCCAGCTCTACTAGCAGGCGTACCAAACTGCACATCGTTAATCATAAACCCCGTTGGCGAAACCAATAGCATTAATATACCCGTGGAGACGAGCGCTATTATTAGATTCACTGCTACACCAGCACTTAAAACAGCTACTTTAACCGATTTCTCTGCTTTAGCGAAAACCCCTTCATCAATCTCCACGAAAGCCGCTGGAATAATCAATGCTAGGAGGAATCCATATGATTTAATAGGTATACCAGTCTTCAATGCAACCCACGCATGTAGGTATTCATGAAGAGTAGCGCCAATAGCCACAGCTAGTATAAAGTACACTAAATCCTCCCCCGTGATATTCAACCCAGGCACGAGGATTACAGCGGTCTTAACATTAGCGAATAAACCTGCATATAGCATTTGAACAAGGGTGATTAGTGAGATGACAAGTGCAAAAGCATATGTAGCTATAAAGATGTACTTGAAAAACCTAGTATAGCCAACCCGCGGAACCCCTTCATACCTCCTCTTCACGAGCATTACTAATCGATAGTATAACTCAATAGATGTCCTACCACTACTAAGCCTAGTCTTCAAGAATAGGTAGGCAAAGTTGATAAATAGCCAAGTCACCAATACAAATACCAAAAACAACACTATACTCATCAACTACACCCTGCAAAAGAGTATCGTCAAGTACTTATTAAACCATGAATACCCACGGAGTCTCCGCGAGAGTATAATTAGCACTTTTAGTTAATTAATTGGTAATCGAGAGAAAACAGCGAGGTAATAGTGAGCTACATTGACGAGAACAAGGGTTAGAAATATACCGGAGTTCAGGGAAGTAATGTATGATGAGAAACACTGGAGTATACTCAGGGATCTCAGGAGTATAGCTCGTAGAGTAATGGAGGTTTTCAATAGACACGGCTTCACAGTCTGGCTTCATGGAAGCACTGCTAGGGGTGATGTATGGGAGAAGAGTGATGTAGACGTAGTGATCCCAATAAAGACCCCTGGCCTCATCGTAGAGCACATACTCGAGGAGTCGGGGTTTAAGCCGTTCTCAAGGTATATTATAGCTGCAACACCGACAACTACGCCGAAGGGGATCATATACCTAGACGACGAGGAGAGAGTCTCCGTGAGCTTCCCCCTATTCGACTATAAGCCGAGGGAAGTGGAGTTCTACAAGTATAGTGGTGTATTAACCTATAGCCAACTACTCGCAGACGAGAGAGTGCCGGGGGTTAACAAGAACTTGGTGTTGATAATACCCACGGAGAGTGGACACCTAGAGGCACCAGTCCCAGGCTACGAAGACTACGTTGCGAAAGTACTAGGCGTTAGCGTAGATATAGTGAGGGAGAGAGTAGAGGTATTAACTAGGAGAGACCAAGTGGGGAGAACAGGAATATTCGCGAAAATAGCTCTAGCACCGGGAGAGAGCTTCGAGGAGGCGATTGAGCGCTTATTGAGGGAAAAACCATTAATTAGGAGGACTATTAACAACTAGTCACCAAGGAGAATACTTATTAAACCCCTACACATAGTAGTCTTCTGTATAAGTACAGGAGTTGCGGAATAATGCATATTGTGGAAGATAATAATAGGGTTATACCTGGCCAACTCTACATCCTCATATCATTCACCCCGTGGATTCTCTACTGGGTTTTAACTGGTTTTACTGGAGAACTAGGAGTTTTCGCGGGCTTCGCGGTTTCTCTAGTTATCACTACTTCTCAATTACTTAGAAGGGAGTACAACTTAATGGACTTGGCATCGATCACTTATTTCAGTGTAGCCCTCATAGGTGTATTCATTCTCCATATTGAGGCCTTTGTTGAGGAGAGTGGGTTTTTAGGTTACTTTGCATTATTCCTAATGGCGTTGTTCTCCATAGTTGTTAAACAGCCATTCACTCTCCAAGTCTCTAAGAGAGATTACCCTGAGGTTTACTGGAGGGATAAGAGATTTCTATTGACAAACCAAGTAATTACATTAATTTGGACCATGCTATTTCTATTGAATTCCATAGTTTACCTAGTACTAGGCTTCCCCCTGAACACTGTGGTTGCAAATACGCTGGTAATTATTGGAGTCTTGTTCTCAGCAGTATACCCATTGAAGGCTCCAGCAAGGCAGGTATACAGGGATTTCGCGAAGTATGATTGGAGAGTCAGCGTGGAGCCAAGTAAACCCAGGGAAGAAGGCGAGTACGATGTAGTCATCGTGGGTGCGGGTATAGGTGGATTAACTTGTGGTGCAATACTATCGAAGCATGGGTATAGAGTGTTGATTCTAGAACAGCACTTCCAGGTGGGAGGCTACTGCTCCCCCTTTACGAGGAGGGGATTTGTCTTCAACACTGGTGTTGAAGATATTAGTGGTTTATGGGAAAAGGGCCCTGTTATGTATTTACTGAGAGAACTGGGGCTTAGGAGGGAAGACCTCTTCGTTGAGAACACTAGGAGGATAATCTATAAGGGTAGAGTTATAGATGTCCCCAACGACCCTGATCAATTGGTGGAGCTCCTATCAGACTTGTTTCCAAGCGAGAGGGAGAATATACAGTTGTTTTTTAATGAAGCAAAGAAAGCTTATGAAGAGTGTTATCGAGACACACGCGTGTATGGTGCACCACTACCACCAGAGCTCATAGTGAAGGTGTTTGGTGAGAAAAAGCTTCTAGATTACCCAAGAGAACACCCACACTTCTATGAATGGATGAATAAGACATATAGGGATAAGCTAGACGAGTACTTCCACAGTGAAGACCTCAAGACACTACTATGCTCCCTCATTGGATACATAGGTGTAGAACCTAGACGAGTGTCGGCTGGGAGTGCTCTCACAGCTTCACTATCCTACTTCCTCAAGGGTGGCTATTATCCAAAGGGTGGAGCACAGTTCTTCGCTGAGACGCTGAGAAAGTACATTGAGGAACACGGTGGAGGAGTTCTCCTTAGACACAGAGTTGACAAGATCCTGGTTGAAGACAATAAAGTTGTAGGAGTTAAGTGTGGAGACAAGGTCTTTAGAGCACCCATTGTTGTAGCTAATGCAAACGCTAAGAGTGTTTTCCTAAAACTAGTGGGTAGAGAGCATCTCGATGAAGAATTCGTTAAGTATATAGAGAGCTTAAAGATGTCTCCATCTGCATTTATGGTGTTTCTAGGAGTGGGCATGGATCTCTCCAAATACCCAACAATAATAGTAGACCTAGACAACGAGATACACATCGTTATAAACTCAAACGCTGACCCAACTCTAGCACCAGCGGGGAAATCAAGCATTACCATAACAACTCTCGCCAACTACTACGACTTCCCAGAGAGGAAGACGAGGGAATACTACTTGAAGAAGAAGGAGTTAGCTGAAGAGATAATTAAGAAGACTGAGAAGATAATACCGGGAATAAGTAAACACATAGTAGTTCAAGACGCTGCAACACCCAAGACATTTGAAAGATATACATCAATGCCCGAGGGAGCCATATATTCATTCGACCAGTCAATGGAGACGAAGAGACCATACTTCAAGACACCGATTAAAGGACTATACCTCGTGGGAGCATCAACATTCCCGGGTGGAGGCGTCGAGGGAGTAGTGATCTCTGGATTAATCCGCGCACACGACATAATGAACTGGAAGCACACTAATACGGTGGAGAAATAGAGACGTAGTCATAGTTTACTTAAAACAGCGTGTTTAACTATTGGGTCGTCTATAGTGTACTCTCCATTTATTTTCTTGACATACCCGTACTTCACAAGCCGCTCTAGTAGTTCACTGAACTTATTGGGTGGTATAGGCCCTGTCCTCGCCTCTACAAATGCCTTAATATCCCTCCACCTCTTGAATCCCATGGCAATCGCTTTCAATATCGCAGTATACCTATCCCTAGATCTCTCAATAACCCTATCTAGCTCAGAGATGACGATCGCTGTGCCCTCTTCAAGCACCTTGTTCAATGCATCAATACTATTCATCCCCCTCACTACTCTATAGTATCCATAGAGAGTCAACCACCCTGGTACACCATTCAGCCTCTTAACTACCTCCTCGATTTCACTAGCTTTAACCTCAACTCCTCTCTCTTCAAACCCACTCCTAAGAAACTCCACGCTCTGCTCAACACTGAATTTTTCAACATACACCTCCCTTCTCACTCTACCTCGAAGTGGTGAATCAATAGAGTCTAATCTTAGGAAATCATGCAGTAGTCCAACTTCGCTACCAGTTAGCACGTAGAAGATATTGCTGAGATTATCAATAGACCAAGCTAGCAGTAGATCATACCTCTTATTGGAAAACCTAAGGTATTGCGCTTCATCAAGTGCAATTACAGAGAACCTCCCATTCCTCCTACACCAATCATCGATCAAGCCTAGAACATCAATAAGTCTTAGATAACCCCGTCTCCTACCAACTCTAAGCTCAATAAAACCCATACTAATAGACTCTACTCTAGAGATCAAATCGGAAAGAATATCCCTAAACTTTTCATATAAAACCCCACTCTCTCTGAGTTTACAACTGAAAACCTCGCCTTTCAAGGCGGGGATGGTGTAGAAAGGCTTATAAACTCTTTTATTTTATCAAGCAGGGTCTCCACGATAATAGACTCGGAAACACCCCTGAATCCACTCTCGAAGTATAGTGCTCTAACGTCAATTATTACAAATGGCTCCCCTATCTCCCTTAGAGCAGTATTAACTAAACTAGATTTACCAACTCGTCTAACACCATACACTACGATGAGTTTCTCTCTATTTCTCACGGCATCAAAGATTTCCTCTAACTCCCTCTCTCTGTCAAAGAGGTCTCGTTTACTAGTTTTTATGCCTGGATCAAAGAGCAAACTTACCCCCGGTATCTAACTTACCCGGGGTAAGTTTATAAATACACTATCAAGGGTGTTTATTTTACACTAACCACGTCCACAAGCACGGTCATTACTGTAGGAATAAAATAGTGATCAAGGGTTTATTGAGTGGGGATTGTGGAATTCGTTAACTCATTAACTCCTTTACTGTGAATTGTTCTCTAGGGACTGCTGTATACTTTGAATCTAAGTATTGCTACTATGCCTCCGAAGCCCGCGAGTTCTACTCCTACATCGCTCTTTGATGGTACAATAACTACTTCTGCTTTCCTCTCGTATGCGTGTCTTAGTGCTTCATAGACAAGGGCTCTATCCTCGTCGACCGTGGTTCTCAGCAACTCGTCGAGTACTAGGAGTTTTTGAATAGCGCCAATTAACGTGGTTTCTCTCACTTCGCGTAGTCCATAAGTGACTAAACCAGGTTCTTTGACGAGTAGTTCTTTAAACTCCTCTAGTATCCCCGCTGCCTTAACTAAACTCAACTCACTCACAATGTTCCTTACTACATCTCTATTCAATGCCTCGGAAACCCCTTTACAACCACCCGTTGAAGTAGTATCCATGTATATTGGTTTACTAGTGTGCTCACTAAGTAGTGTCTTTAATTGATTCTTTATGTCGCCGGGTCCAACAACAACCACTGCACTCACATCCTCGCTCTTTAAAGCACTTAGAGTGTAGTCAACAACTTGCTTCAAATACCCCTTGACGAGAGACTCTGTGTCAATTGAGTAGTGTTTACTCGGTAGTCCAAGACTAGACTCCCATAAATACCTAACACCCTGCTCAGCCACTAGAGCTACACAGACTTCATCGTAGTCTATAGACACAAGCAACAATCTCTCCTCTCTAACCTGCCTCTTCAACAACTCGAGGTCGAGGTCACTCAACTCCTTTTTCTCTATTCTCAACGAGTCTCCAACACCAATAGTCAATGCGTGGTGTTTACCCCTAACACCATACTTCTCGGGTCCATCAACCACGATACCCATAATCCTCATCTTACTACTAAACTCCTGGAACTCCACTTTCTTAACCAAGACACCTAGAGTCATTGGTAGTCGTGAGCCCTCGCTCCCCTCTCCAACTTTAACCTCCCTTGTTGTCTTCGCGTAGACTACGTCGTTCTCCCTGATCACATTGTAGAGTACCCATAGATCATCAAGTGTTTCAACTTGTACTTCTACAACACCGTGTTTTAAGTCAACTCCAAGAATCTTCATTCTACACTCCTACACTGCACTCTCTTTAAGATATCTATTTTTCCCAGTTTATACAGTATTATTAATTGAGGAACCCTATTATGGAGGAGCTAGAGTTCTACTTACTCGACGTGACGTACGAGGTTATTGGTGGAGAGCCACACATCATTATGTATGGTATTACCCGTGATGGTAGGAGAGTAGTTGTTAGAGACCGCTCGTTTAGACCATACTTCTACGTAATACTACGTGAAAACACAGATCCATCACAAGCAGTCTCAAAGGTGAAGACTCTCTCCGAGGCTGGATCCCCAATTACGAGAGTAGACGTCGTGGATAAGAGGTATTATGGTAGACTAGTGAAAGCACTTAAAGTAACAACAGTTATACCGGAGTCTGTGAGGAAGTATAGAGAGAGAATTAGAGAACTCGGATTCGTTAGAGACGTTGTAGAGGCTGATATAAGGTTTAGCATGAGGTATATACTAGACAAAGAGCTCAGACCATGCGGATGGCACACTGCGAGAGTTAGAGAGATCCCACTTACGAAGTCCTTTAGAGTAAACAATGAATACGAGGTAGTGGGCGATGTAAAGTCACTAGAAGACTCTAAGCCACCGAGAGACCTACGAGTAATGGTTTTCGATGTAGAGGTGTACACAGAGCATGGATCCCCGAAGCCTGGTAGAGACCCAGTGATAATTATTGGGACAGGTGTACCCGGGGGTGGCGTAAAGCAATTTATAGCTGAAGACCTAGACGACAAGAAGATAATAGAGGAGTTCGTCAACTACGTCTTAGAGTTAGACCCCGATATAATAATGGGGTATAATAGCAATGCATTCGACTGGCCCTACCTACTAGAGAGGGCAAAGGTGCTGGGAGTTAGATTCGACATTGGGAGGAAGATCGGGGCTCCACCATCAACTAGTACATATGGACACGTCTCCGTGCCGGGTAGGATAAACGTGGATCTCTACAACTACGCTGAGGAAATACCCGAGATTAAGTTGAAGAGCCTCGATGTCGTAGCCGAGTACCTGGGAGTGATGAGGAGGGATGAGAGAGTACTCATAGACTACACAGAGTTCCCCCAGTACTGGAAAAACCCGGAGAAGAGGAAACTACTCTTAAAGTACAATGCAGACGATGTAGTCTCAACTCTCGGTTTGAGCGATAAATTCCTCCCATTTGCAATGCAGTTATCATACACTACTAGGCTACCACTAGACCAAGTTGGAGCCGCTAGTGTTGGGTTTAGACTAGAGTGGGTTTTAATGTATGAAGCCTATAAGAGGGGTGAGTTGATACCGAATAGAGAGGAGAGAGAAGCAGAGCCATATAAGGGAGCAGTGGTTTTCAAGCCTATTCCAGGTATACACGACGACATAGCGGTTTTAGACTTCACGAGTATGTATCCAAGTATAATGATCAAGTATAATGTGGGGCCGGATACACTAGTTGAAGATGAATGCAACGAGGAGGAGGACTATAGAGCACCCGAAGTAGGACACTGCTTCAAGGCAGAGCCACCGGGATTCTTCAAGAGTGTTTTAGCAAAACTACTACAATTAAGGAAGGCTCTTAGAGAGGAGTTGAAGAAGTATCCACCCACTAGCTACGAGTATAGAATACTAGATGAGAGGCAGAGGGCAGTGAAGATCCTAGCTAACGCTACGTATGGATACATGGGTTGGGCCGGTGCACGATGGTATTGCAAAGCATGTGCTGAAGCAGTTACTGCGTGGGGTAGGCAGTTGATTAAGAGGGCTGTAGAGCTAGCCTCTGGACTTGGCTTAAAGGCTATATATGGAGACACAGACTCCCTGTTTGTCACATACATCCCCGATAAAGTAAAAGCATTCACAGAGCTTGTTGAAAAGGAGCTTGGTTTTGAAATTAAAATAGACAAGGTCTACAAGAGAGTGTTCTTCACGGAGGCTAAGAAGAGGTATGCGGGTCTCCTCGAAGATGGTAGAATAGATATTGTTGGATTCGAGGCAGTTAGAGGCGACTGGGCTGAAATAGCGCGTGAGGTACAGGAGAACATTGTAGAGATACTCCTCAAGGAGAGGAGTGTTGAGAAGGCTATTGAATACGTTAGATCAATAGTTTCAAGTCTAACACAGGGTAAAATCCCACTTGAGAAACTAGTAATATGGAAAACCCTCACTAAGCCGATTGAGGAGTATGAAGCGACAACACCGCACGTTAGTGCAGCGAGGAAAATGATGAAGCAGGGGTTTAAAGTAGAAGTGGGTGATAAAGTAGGATATGTTGTATTAAAGGGGTCGGGGTCTGTATCTGATAGAGCACACCCATACACGTTTGTAAAAGACCCCAAGGCAGTAGACTACAACTACTACATAGACCACCAGATAATCCCAGCTGCACTCAGAATACTCGAGTATTTCGGGGTTACAGAAGCACAGTTGAAGAGAGCGTCAACGGGTAGAAAGGGTTTATTCGACTACGTTGCTAAAAAATAAATAACCTAGGTAAACAGCTCATTGTAGGTTAAAATAGTTAGCTCCGGGGGCTTAACCTGTATCTTCCCAATACGGGCGGCAATCAATAGCTTTACGTTTTTACTTAGAGCAGTATCTATAAGCCTCTGTGTTACTATGCCATCCATTAAAACAGCGTAGACTCTACCGGGCTCTATTGATTCAAGCTCATTTACTAAGTCTCTAACAGGTATTTTCTTCACCTCACTCCAGTCCTGGGAGTATAGTATGGACTCTAGTGTTCCCTGGAGGCCCTTAGCTGTAGTGAGTACACTACTCGGTATTTGAATAGTCTCAGCCTCTCTCACCTCCACAGGGATTTTGTGTAGCTTCTTCTGCACTTGTATTAACTCCTGTACATCCTTCTCGCCAGTCTTTAATGCCTCCTCTAGGTACTCGAAGACTGGTTTAGCATTGTTTAAAGCCTCCTCGACTTCTTTACCAGCTAAATCCTCTACCTCTCTATCAGGGGGTGCTCTCGCAACGTAGTCTACTTTAATAGTCCTCAAGACCTCCTTTATTATTAAGTCCCCTCCATGGTCTCCATCCACGAGTAGAATGATCTTCTTCCTCGAGGCGAGGTTTTTAATAGTCTCGGGTACTCTGCGCGCCCCACCGAGTGCTATGACGTTTGTATATCCATACCTCAGTAAGTTAATGACGTCTGCTCTACCCTCAACTACTATAACTACATCGTTTTTCTCGACATCAGGGCCTGCTGGAAGCCCCTCCGGGCCATAGGACACGGGCTCTGGGGCTTTTAAGTATTCCTGAATATTCTTAATTACCTCCTTTAGATCGGGTGTTTTCTCCTTACCCCAGCCTCTCAGGATCTCGACTGTTCTCTCAACAATCAATTTTATTTTCTCGAGTCTGAGGTCTTGTATATCCTGAACTTTGACCTCTGCATCGTAGGGCCCTACTCTATCAACAGTCTCAATCATTGCTGCGAGTAGAGCTGTCTCAATTCTATCTAGATTGCTTGGTATGAGGATCTCCCCGATTGTTTTGTTGCCCTGGGTCTTGGTATTTACAATTATTCTCCCAACTCTACCCTTATCTTGTAGAATCCTCAAGTCAAATTCACTTCCAAGAAGCCCCTCTGTCTGACCGAATAATGCCCCTATAATATCGTGTTTCTCCACTACCCCATCCACTACTATTCTCGCTCTAATCAAGTACTTTGCCATAAGTGTAACACCATGACTAAGAGAATAAATCTTGTTTAGACACTATAATACCTACTATCTCTAAGAGCATAGAGGACTAGACAATCCTAACTCTATTCACTTTCTTGTTTTGCCAACTATACCTCCTAATTCTCTTACTGCGTCCAAATCCACATGCAGCGCAATAGCCCTTGGCGACGTTAAAGCTATGCCTACCGCACCTCCTGCATCTAATGTGTGTTTTGCTCCTACCATGCTTACCCATGCTCGTTGTTCCTTTAACCAATACACACACCCCTACTACTCGGTTACTGGAGATATTAGTATTACATTGTCTCCTCTAATAACAACTAATCCTAGTTTCCTCACTGTTCCATCACTCCTAATCTCCTCGGTATCGTCGAGCACTATGTTCAAGTGCTGGTCGAAGCTCTTTAGCTTCCCGCGGAGTGCAACCCCCTCCCTCGTCTTAATCAACACTATGTTACCCACATTCTCCTCGAGTATCTTGTGTGCCGTGTCACTCAAGCCAATACACCCAGATACACATGCAATCGTGTTAAGTGTAATCCAAGACTGTGGTAGTTATGGATATATGGGCTTTAAATACGTTTCCACGCTATTGAATAAAACACTGTTGGTTTACAGTGGAAAACCCATAAACTTATAAAGCTTATTTAAACTTGAGTTTTAACAGTTATGGGTTAACAGGGGGTTAAACATGGTGTTTAGTAAAGGAGACTTTTTACTAGTTGAGTACACGGTTAGAGTAAAAGACACGAACGCCGTGATAGATACAACTGATGCAGAGCTAGCTAAGAGGGAGAATATTTTTGAATCGAACAGAGTCTACGGGCCAGTCTTAATAGTGCTTGGTAAAAACTGGCTTAATTTACACGTTGAGGAGGAGATCGCTAAACTAGGTGAAAACGAGGAGTGGGAGATAGAGCTACCACCGGAGAAAGCATATGGGGAGAGGGATCCAGGTAAAGTAAAAGTCTTCAGCCTAAGGGAGTTCCAGCGTAGGGGATATAGCGTTGGAGTTGGAGACGTCGTCGAGATCGGGGGGCAGCGTGGGATAGTTAAGCAAATCAGTGGGGGTAGAGTAGTTGTTGACTTCAACCACCCACTAGCAGGTAAAACCCTAATCTATAAGGTGAAGGTAGTTAGGAAAATCGAGGAGTTCCAGGATAAGGCGAAACACCTAGCATCTAGGCACTTGAAGATACCGAGCGATGAGCTAGGCATAGAGTACAGTGAAGTAGATAAAAAACTCGTCGTGAAAATCCCCGGTAAATACATTGCACGGGAAAACCTAGGCTACGCAAAGCTCTCACTAGCCGCAGATGTATTTGACTTATTCAAGGAGCAAGTAACATCCCTAATGTTCCAGGAGGAGATAAAGAAGCAGAGTAGCTAGGGGCTGGAGACTACACGACACCCGTTTCCCTTAATACTTTTACAGCAGCCTCCTCGGATAGCCCCTTTTCACCGAGAATCGTATATCTCTCCGGCCTAATTGTGTGAGCTATAGTCAAAGCCTTCACTAAGACCTCGCCGGGTAATCCAAGCTCTACACTGGTTGTTGGTAAACCAATCTTCTTCATAACCCCCCTAATCCTCCTCCACAATGGATCTCCATACACATATAGCATTATAATAGTGCCTAGGGCAACACCCTCACCATGGAGTACTCTACCAGGGGCAAGTAGTTCAAGCGCGTGGGCAAACAAGTGCTCGCTACCACTAGCAGGCCTACTAGAGCCAGCTATACACATCGCCACACCACTACTCACTAGTGCTTCTACAAGTATTCTCACCCCCTCAGGCGAGCCCCTAGCTATTACATCGTGGTATTTAAGAACATGTTTAGCGCTGAGGAGTGCTAATTGCGCAGCATACTCTCCATAGTACTCTCCCCTCAATCTATGACTAAGCTCCCAGTCTCTCACAGAGACGAATTTACCCAGTAAATCCCCTATACCGGAGAGTATTAGTCTACGTGGAGCCTTTGAAATAACCTCAGTGTCGGCGATCACAGCGTATGGAACCCTAGTCATCATGCTGTAGGGTTTGTCACTACCCTTTAAACTCGCAAAGGGGCTTGCTATTCCATCATGGCTCGGGGCTAGTGGAACACTAATAACTATTGCACCAGCCTTGAAGCCAGCGTATTTAGCTACATCAATAGATTTACCTCCACCAACCCCTATAACTACGTCTAGTTGCCTAATTGAAGCATCTTCAGCGATCCTACTCGCTGTATCCACCGTGGAATCCCTCACTCTATACACGAATACCTCTCCAAAACCCCTAGCCATGCCCTCAACAATCCATCCACCAACACTATAAGTTGACTCACCCGTTACAATCCCTATTCTCATGGATTTACCCTCGCTGAGCTCTCTCAGCACGCTTGGTATGGTATTAATTGCACCATTACCTACAATTACCTTTAAGGGTAGCGTGATCTCGTGTATGCTACTCATAGAGCTCACTATAGATACTCTAATGTCGAAGACTAATTATAAAGACTAGTACTTTGCAGTCTAGAACTGGAAAGGTTTTTAAGTTACATAATGAGTTAAATTCTCACAGCATTGAATCACCACGATTGGTGTTCTCCATGGTGAATCGAGAATCTAAAACAACAACTGTCGGTGTAACTACAAGGGACTTTGTTGTACTAGCAGCTGATAAAAGGGCTACTGCGGGCTCGGCAGTATACCATAAAGCAGTTAGGAAGATAGCGAAAATAACTGATAAAGCAGCTATGACGATCTCGGGGCTCGTAGCTGATGCACAAGTATTAGTTGAAAACATGAGGTATATTGCTAGAGACTACGAGGTATCCTTTGGTAAACCAATGAGTATTAAGTCCATGGCTTCAACTCTATCACTAATACTATCAACATACCTTAGAGTATACCCCTTCATAGTACAACTCCTACTTGGAGGATACGATGACGTAGAGGGCCCGAGCATCTACTACCTAGACCTCTATGGAACCGTCACGAGGGAGAAGTACATGGCTACTGGTAGTGGCTCGCCAGTAGCATTCGGAGTCTTAGAGACGGGGTTTAAGGAGAATATGAGTGTCGAGGAGGCAGTAGACCTAGCTGTAAAAGCTGTGAGTGCAGCCTTGATGAGAGATGGATTTACAGGTGAGGGAATAGACGTACTTGTTATTGGGAGACAAGGAGTTGTATTGGAGAAAACAATACAATTGAAGAAAACCCTAGCTAGTTTTTAACCTAGGGGATTTATAAAGGACTAGTTATTATACATAAATGGATTCGTGGAGAACACCAATCCTAGTGCAGAGAAAGGGGTTTTAGTTGGCATCTGGTAGGCTAATACTAGATAGAGGAAAATTAATGCTGTTAAAGAGTATAATGGAGCAAATACCACAAGAGCTTGAATTATCCAACATAGAGTTTGAAGGGCCGTTGATAGTAATATATGTTAGGAATAGAAAAGCACTTGTAAAGTACCCATCACTAGCACAATCAATCGCGAAGAAAGTTAGAAAGAGGATTGTTATAAGGGTTTCACCAGACGCTAGGCTTAGCCCGGATGAAGCCAAGAAGATCATAATAGAGAACTCTCCGAGGGAGGCGGGTGTAGACCCTGATGCAATATACTTCGATGAAGCGAGTGGAGAGGTTATAGTTAAGGCTGCAAAGCCTGGGTACATAGTGGGGAGGGGGAATGTCTTTAGAAACATGCTACTCGCTGAGACGGGTTGGAGGGTTGTACCGCTAAGGACCACACCATTTGAAACCAAGACGCTCAAGGAGATCACACACTACTTGTTGAAGCAGAGTGAGTATAGACTTGAATTCATGAGATCTCTGGGAGATAGGGTACATAGAGACGTTGTCTACAAGAACAACTATGTAAGAGTAACAGCTCTAGGAGGCTTCAAAGAGGTTGGGAGATCCTCGATACTCGTTGAAACCCGCGAGAGCAGGATACTACTAGACTTTGGAATAAACGTTGGAGCATTCAACGACCCCAATAAGGCATACCCAATAATCGATATTCTCCGAGTAGATGAACTAGATGGAGTTATAGCTACCCACGCACACCTAGACCACGTTGGCTTAATACCACTCTTATACAAGTATGGCTATAGAGGCCCAGTATACGTGACAAAACCCACTAGAGAACTCATGGCTATAATGCTGAAAGACCTCATAGAGGTTTCACGTAGGTCGAGTAGATACCTCCCATATGGTGAAAAAGACTTACTAACCACACTAACACACACTATAACAGTCGACTATGATGAAGTAACAGATGTAGCGCCAGATGTAAAGCTAACAATGTATAATGCAGGACACCTACTAGGCTCCGGGATAGTCCACTTACACATTGGAATGGGATTATACAATGTTGTCTACACGGGTGACTTCAAGTACGCTGACTCAAGGCTATTGAGTAGAGCACACACGGAGTTCCCGAGGGTAGAGGCGTTGATAATGGAGAGTACTTATGGAGCAAGCCTACAGGAGCCGAGACCACAGGCTGAAGCAAGGTTAATAGATATCGTGAAGAGGGTTTCAGAGCGTAAGGGAGTTACATTAATCCCCGTATTCGCGGCTGGTAGAGGCCAGGAGATACTACTCGTACTAAACCAAGCCATGAAGGAGAAGCAAATACCGGAGATAAACATCTATGTAGAGGGATTAGTCAACGAGGTAACAGCTATACACCTCCAATACCCAGAGTACTTGAGTAAGAAGGTTAAAGACGAGATATATAATGGCGAAAACCCATTCATTACAGACCACGTTAGAGTCCTCGAAGGCCCTGTTGCAAGACCCGATATAGTGGAGGATAGGCCCTCCGTAATTATCGCCACTAATGGAATGCTTAATGGAGGACCGGCAGTAGAGTACTTTAAGCTCCTAGCTGAAGATCCTAGAAACGCAGTTGTATTTGTAGGATACCAGGCTGAGGGGACTCTTGGGAGGATGGTAAAGGATGGCATGAAGGAAGTCCCCATAGTGGTTGAAAACAAAGTTGAAGTAATCAAGGTTGCCTTAGAGGTTGAGAGTATTGATGGGTTTAGTGGACACAGTGACCAAAGGGAGTTGGTGGCCTATGCTAGAGATATTAATCCAAAGCCTAAGACAATAATACTAAACCACGGTGAACCAAGCGCTATTGAGGCTCTTGCAACACTATTGAGGAAATCAAAGGAGATAAGGTCTTACGCCGAGAGAATCCTCACACCATCAAACTTGGACTCCATACACTTAACAGCCCAGTAGTGTATAGCATATACTTGGTTGATTTAATTGAAGCGTGTATTATTCCCGGGTAGATTTCAGCCATTCCACAAGGGACACTACGCTGCACTAACACAGCTACTAGAAGAGTACGACGAGGTAGTGGTAGCTATTGGCAGTGCGCAGGAGGGCTATACCTGTAGAAACCCCTTTACAGCTGGTGAAC